>ULYY01027428.1_pt1 | contig 20669 bp, 13 predicted proteins | sample 1962601 | NCBI WGS metagenome assembly ULYY01 (sample SAMEA4835875, study PRJEB28245) | human gut metagenome | biome: gut microbiome; material: fecal sample | place: Denmark | collected 2008 | reverse complement strand
ACTTATAAATAATGTTAAACTATAGTGTTGCGGAATTAAGGAAGATAAGAGAAAATACTTGAGATAAGAGAAATGGAGAAGACTTATTACATAGGCCTGGACGTTGGCTCTACGACAGCCAAGATAGCCGTTATCGACAGCGATAACCAGGTAATTTACTCAAAATACGAACGCCACAACGCCCGTGTCAACGAACTTGTGTCGCAATATTTCGATGAGATTTTAGCCCTTACCGGCGATGCAGAGGCAAGAATCTGCGTAACGGGAAGCGTAGGAATGGCTACTGCCGAACAGCTCCAGGCGGAGTTTGTACAGGAGGTGGTGGCTGCATCAGTCTATGCCCGTACTGCCCATCCTGAGGCGAAGGCGCTCATCGATATTGGTGGCGAGGATGCGAAGGTTATCTTCTTCAAGAAAAACGGAAATATGGAACTGCGCATGAACGGCAACTGTGCCGGCGGAACGGGCGCTTTCATCGACCAGATGAGTGTGCTGATGGGCGTAGAGAACCAGAAGATGAGCGAGTTGGCGATGAAGGCAGAGCACGTTTATCCGATGGCTGCCCGCTGCGGCGTGTTCGCCAAGACCGACATCCAGAACCTGATGGCACGCAATCTGCCCGAAGCAAATATTGCAGCCAGCATCTTCCATTCCATCGCCGTACAGACGGTGGTAACGCTTTCTCACGGCATCAGCTTCGAGGCTCCTATCCTGCTCTGCGGCGGTCCGCTGACCTTTCTTCCGGCTCTCCGCAAGGCTTTCTGCGATTATCTCCATCTCTCACCAAACGATTTCATCGTATCAGGAAACAGCAATCTCATCCCGGCTCTGGGCTGTGCTTACCGGGCTAAATCGGCAGATTCTGCAGCCTCAGTATCTGTTCTCAGAAGCCGGATGAAAAAAGAAATACAAACGGAATGGACCAGCAGTCTGCTGCCTCTGTTCAAAAACGAGAAAGAGCACCAGGAATGGCTCAAATCAAAGGCGAAATTCGCTACCGAAACCCAACCGCTGAATAAAGGAAAACAGCAGGTTGTGATTGGTATTGACTCGGGCTCTACTACGACGAAGATTGTTGCGGTAAGGGTGAATGCGGAGACGCCTACGGGAGATATTGTCTTTACAAATTACCGCCTGAATCTGGGAAATCCGATCAAGGCAGTAGCGGATGGACTGAACACCCTGAAGCAGGAAGCTGCATTGCGAGGCGCAGAACTGGAAATCGTAGGCTCCTGCTCTACAGGTTACGGCGAAGAACTTATCAAGGCGGCTTTCGGCCTCGACAGCGGCATTATCGAAACAATGGCGCACGAAAGAGCTGCTGCCTCACTCATGCCTGACGTGAGTTTTATCCTGGACATCGGCGGACAGGACATGAAGGCTATCTTCGTGGAGAAAGGGGCTGTGGTGCGCATGGAACTCAACGAGGCGTGCAGTTCGGGCTGCGGAACATTCATCCAGACCTTTGCCAACAACATGGGTTATTCTGTAGGCGATTTTGCCCAACTCGCCTGCCAGTCGAAGGCTCCCTGCGACCTGGGAACCCGCTGCACCGTCTTCATGAACTCGAAGGTGAAGCAGGTGCTCAGAGAGGGCGCATCTGTAGCTGATATTTCTGCCGGAATCTCTTATTCGGTCATCAAGAACTGTCTGTATAAGGTATTGAAACTCCATGGTAATGAGAACCTTGGAGGCAAAATCGTTGTGCAGGGTGGTACGATGAGAAACGATGCGGTGGTAAGAGCATTTGAGTTGCTCACCCATACCGAAGTGGCACGAAGCAACATGCCGGAACTGATGGGTGCCTACGGCTGTGCCCTTCATGCGGCGGCAGATTACAAGCATCGCACATCTGCAGAAGACGAGCACCCTGCCTCATCAAGATCCATCGATGATCTCCAGAATCTGGCTCATTTTGAAACCAAACAACTGCAATGCAAAGGCTGCGAAAACCATTGTTATGTTTCCCGCTACACCTTTGCCGGCGGCAACCGATTCTACTCCGGAAACAAGTGTGAGCGTGTGTTTAACAACAAGGGAGCAAACGGGATAAAAGGCAAAAACATCTACGAATACAAATATAGTTTACTATTTGATAGAGAAGAAGTTAACCCACTTGAAGTTGCAAAACACAACGTCAAAGTAGGCATTCCTCGCATCCTCAACATGTACGAGGAATATCCGTTCTGGAATGCGCTGCTCCGGGCAGCAGGATTGGGCGTGATTCTCTCTTCCGATTCCACTTTCAGCCAGTATGAAGGAGCCTTGAATACGGTGATGAGCGACAATATCTGCTTCCCGGCTAAACTGGCTCACAGTCATCTGAAGGAACTCAACGAGAACCCGAAAGTAGACCGCATCCTCATGCCATACGTGGTTTATGAACATAATGACGACCCGAAGAATACGCTGAACAGTTTCAACTGTCCGGTCGTTTCGGGCTACAGCGATGTCATCAAGTCGGTCATCAATCTGAAGAAACCGATCGATACGCCCGTCATCAACTTTGCCCAGCCTAAGGCGCTGGAAAAGCAGATTACCGATTATCTCAAGCAACTGGGAGTAAGCAAGAAGACTGCCCGTAAAGCGCTGAGAGAGGCCCTCTATGCTCAGGCAGTATATGCAGCTGAGATTAAGAAACAGGGCTGGGAGATTCTGAAGTCAAACAAGGGACTTACGATTCTGCTGGCGGGCCGTCCTTATCATACAGACCCGCTGATTCAGCACAAGCTGAGCGAGATGATAGCCAATCTGGGAGTCAACGTCATCAGCGAAGACATCGCCCGGGGTAATCTCTTTGCAGATTTCAAAGACTTCAATTTGGAGGATCTGGCGGCAGAAAGAAATGAGGCAGCATTAGCCAGCCAGGACAACAACGAAGCATACAACTGTCAGCCAGAGACTTATCTCGTGAAGCAATGGGCGTATATGAACCGCATTCTGAAGGCAGCGCAATGGGCTGCAGAACAGGGCGATGAGGTTCATTTCGTCCAGATGACCAGCTTCGGCTGCGGTCCTGACAGTTTTATCCAGGACGAGATTCGCGACATCATGAAGCGCCACAACAAGCCTTTCACGCTGTTGAAGATAGATGATGTGAGCAATATCGGCTCACTGAAACTCCGTGTCCGCTCGCTCATAGAAAGCCTGAAGGGAGTAAAGGAAGTGAAGAGTGAAGAACGAAGAGTGAAGAAACAATGTTCGGCGGCCGAAGGGAAAGCCAATTCAACACTCAACACTCAACATTTACAACAGACCAAGGTATTCACCAAGCAGGACATTCATCGCAAGATTCTCGCTCCTTTCATGACCGAATACCTCACCCCTATCATTCCGCCTATCCTGAAACTGATAGGCTATGATGTTGAGGTTCTTCCGATGAGCAATGAGGTAAGCGCCGAACTCGGCTTGAAGTTTGCCAACAACGAAGTCTGCTATCCGGCAACACTCATCGTCGGCGACATCATCAAAGCCTTGAAATCAGGCAGATACGACCTGAACAATACAGCAGTAGTGATGAGTCAAACGGGCGGCCAGTGTCGCGCAACCAACTACGCTGGTCTCATCAAGCGTGCGATGATTTCCAATGGATTCCAGGACATTCCGCTGCTCACGCTCGGTGTAACAGCCTCAACAGGCGAAGCATCAGGCTCAACAGACGACAAGCAAGACTATAACGAGCAGGACGGCTTCAATGTGCCTTGGCTGAAATACAGTCAGATTATCGTTACCGCCATTTTCTATGGCGATGCAATCAACGAAATGTACAACGCCTGCATCGTAAGAGAGCGTAAACCGGGCATTGCCAGAGAGTTGCGCGATAAATACATGCAGCTGATAGACGGACCTATCGCCCAGAATTCAGCCAAAGAACTCATCCGACTCCTGGAACAGGCAGCCGAAGAATTCAACCAGATGACCCTCGACAGAGAACTGCCGAAGGTAGGAATCGTAGGCGAAATCTTCCTGAAGTTCAATCCTTTCGCCCACCAGTTCCTGGAGCAGAACATCATCTCGCGCGGCATTGAGGTGGTTCCGCCTCTGCTTGCCCCATTCTTCCTGCAGGAATTTGTGAACGTGGAGATACAGAAACACATGCGGCTGAGTTGCACCAAAGTGCCCGATTTCATCATCAAGGGCGCTTATCAGGCGCTGATAGGCAGAAGATTGCGCCAGGTAAACAAGGCAGCCGGCAAGTTCCGCTACTTCCGTCCGTTCACCAATATCTATGATGATGCGAAGGACGTACAGGGACTGGTTTCGCTCGCAGCCCAGTTTGGCGAAGGCTGGCTTCTGCCTGCCGACATCGTAGGTTACATCCGTGATGGCGTGAACAACATCATCTCGCTCCAGCCTTTCGGTTGCATCGCTAACCACGTGATTTCCAAGGGCATCGAGAAACGTCTCCACGACCGTTTCCCAATGCTCAACCTCGTATCGCTCGACTTCGATTCCGGTGTTTCAGAGGTAAACGTCACCAACCGACTGCTCCTCTTCCTGGACAGCATCGCAAAATAAGACAAGCCAGACCCATGTACGGTAAAACACCGTACATGGGTCTTTCCGTCTTTCATCCCTCAAAAAATCACTCTAAAAAATACAAAAAACCGTAGCTATTTCTTTGTCATTCAAGAAAATAATCGTATCTTTGCACTCAAATTTTATTGAGACATTAAGAAAATGAGTAAAGATACATTAACTCATCAGCTGACAGAGACCATCGAGGAGCTTTCGAGCGCAGAATCTTTGAAGGGTCTCTTCCATCAGCATCGAGACGGGAATCCACTTCCTTCGGGCAAGGCGCTCGAAGAAATCATCAGTTTGTCCCGTTCTATCCTCTTTCCGGGATATTTCGGCAATTCTTCGGTAAATATCTCAACCATCAAATATCATATTGGAGTAAGAGTAGAGAAACTCTATGAGATGCTGTCAGAGCAGATTCTCGCCGGTCTCTGCTTCGCCAACGACTGTGAAACGGAAACCCAGGCTGAACTGCAGCACCAGCGTGCCAAGGCAGGCGTGATTGCAGCCAAGGCAATCATGGAATTCCCGAGACTGCGCAAGATTCTGGCTACCGATGTAGAGGCTGCCTACGAGGGCGACCCGGCTGCCATGAGCCACGGAGAAATCATCTCCTGCTACCCGGTCATCAAGGCGATTACCAACTACCGCATCGCTCACGTGCTGCACGAACTGGGAGTGCCGCTCATTCCAAGAATGATGACCGAACTGGCGCATTCGGAAACCGGTATTGATATTAACCCGGAGGCTACCATCGGCAAGCACTTCACCATCGACCACGGTACGGGTGTGGTGATTGGAGCTACCTGCATCATCGGCGACAATGTGAAACTCTACCAGGGTGTAACCCTCGGAGCCAAGAGTTTCCCACTCGATAAGGACGGCAACCCTATCAAGGGAATCCCTCGCCACCCTATCCTCGAAAATGATGTCATCGTCTACGCCAATGCCACCATCCTCGGTCGCATCACCATCGGAGAAGGCTGCGTAGTGGGAGCCAACGTATGGGTTACCAAGGATATGAAACCGAAAACAAAGAAATATAAAAAAGAAAAACAAAGTTTATTAGATATAGAATTCAATAATGGAACAGGAATTTGAACTCATTGCCAAGACCTTCATGGGCCTCGAGCCTGTCTTGGCTGAAGAGCTCACCCAGTTGGGTGCCAATAATGTACAGATCGGTCGCCGCATGGTGTCTTTCACAGGCGACAAGGAAATGATGTATCGTGCTAACTTCCAGTTGCACACAGCCATCCGTATCTTAAAGCCTATCAAGCACTTCAAGGCTAGAAGCGCTGAAGAGGTGTATGATCAGATTCAGAAGATCAAGTGGGATGACATCTTAGACGTGAAGAAGACTTTCTCTGTTGACTCAGTAGTCTACTCAGAGGAGTTCCGCAACTCACGCTTCGTAACCTACAAGGTAAAGGATGCGATTGTTGACTGGTTCCGCGAGAAGCAGGGTACACGTCCAAATATCAGCGTATCTAACCCGGATATCCGCCTCAACATCCACATTGCAGAAGACAATGCCACCTTGAGTCTCGATTCGAGTGGTGAGAGTCTGCACCGCCGTGGCTACCGCCAGGAGCAGGTAGAGGCTCCTCTGAACGAGGTTCTCGCTGCAGGTATGATTCTGATGACCGGCTGGAAGGGCGAATGCGATTTCATCGACCCGATGTGTGGTTCAGGTACCATCGCCATCGAAGCTGCCCTCATCGCCCGCAACATCTCTCCAGGTGTATTCCGTAAGGAGTTTGCCTTCGAGAAGTGGAACGATTTCGACCAGGATCTCTTCGATATGATTTATAACGACGACTCTCAGGAGCGCGAGTTCGAGCACCATATCTATGGTTACGATGTTGACATGAAGGCTGTCAATACAGCTAATCTCAACGTTCGTGCTGCCGGTCTCAGCAAGGACATCACCATCTCACAGGCTGATTTCAAGGACTTCACCCAGCCAGCCGAGAAGAGCATCATCGTGATGAACCCTCCATACGGTGAGCGCATCTCTACCCCTAACCTCCTGAACACCTACAAGATGATAGGTGAGCGCTTCAAGAAGGCTTTTGCCGGCAACGAGGCTTGGGTATTGAGCTACCGCGAGGAGTGCTTCGAGCAGATTGGTCTGAAACCATCTATCAAGATTCCTGTATTCAACGGAAGCTTGGAGTGCGAATTCCGCAAGTATGTGATGTTCGACGGCAAGATGAAGGACTTCCGTTCTGAAGGCGGCATCGTGAAGACGGAGCGCGAGAAGAGCGAGATGGCTCAGAAGCACCGTTTCAAGAAGGAGCGTGAATTCAAGAAACGTGTAAGCGAGGAGACTGAAAACGAGGAGGACGATATCCGTTCTTTCAAGTTCCATACTCACCGTCTGGAAGACTTCGAGAAGAAGCGTGCTGAGTTCCATAAGGGCGGCCGTTCACGTATCGGTGGCGGTCGACGCAATGATGACGACGATGACAAGCGTGGAAGCCGTAGCTTCAAGAGCGACCGCAAAGGTGGTCGTGACTTCGGTGGCAAGCGCGACGGAAAGCGTTTCGAGAAAGGCGACAAGCGTGGTGGCTTCAAGGGCGACAAACGTGGTGGCCGTGATTTCGGAGGCAAGCGCGGAGGCAAGAAGAACTTCAGCGGTGACTTCGACGACGAGGATTAAAGACATATCGACCCATACGTCGTGTTTCACGACGCATGGGTGGTAAACCCGATAAAGTAAAGTAAAGTAAAGAATATAATGAATCTGAAGAATTCAATTTATAAATTATCTTTTGCTGCTATGATTATGATGGCTATGAATGCAACCGACTTACAGGCTCAGGGCGTGGTTCCTGCTCAGAAAGGCGAGAAAACCTTTACATTGGAAGACCTGAACTTCGGCGGCAACAACTATCGTAACATGGTAGCTAAGAATCGCTGGTGCACCTGGTGGGGCAATGAACTCGTTCGCCAGGATGTGGATGCTTGCTATCTCGTCAACAAGACGACAGGCAAGGAGACCAAACTCTTCGGCATCAATGACATCAACCAGTGGATTGCTCCTACCAAAGACATCAAGGTAAGAGCCCTCTACAATGCTATATTCCCTTTTGCAGGCAAGAGCATCGTGATGGTAAGCAACGGCAGCAAGACTTATACCGTAGACTTCAAGAAGCATAAGCTGCTGAGCGAGATGGATTTTGCTGACGGCGAGAACCTCCTGGAGGCTAATGCCCAGCAGAACGCCTTCGCCTATCTGAAGGGCAGCAACCTCTATGTGCGTACCTTCGATGTAACCAGCAACGCCTTGACAAAAGAGAAGAAATCTCACGATTTCCAGCTCTCAAAGGACGGAAGCCGCGAAATTGTTTATGGACAGAGTGTTCACCGCGATGAGTTCGGTATCAGCAAGGGAACCTTCTGGAGTCCGAACGGCGAACTGCTCGCCTTCTATCGTATGGACCAGAGTATGGTAACCGACTATCCGCAGGTCGACATCCCGGAAATCGGTTTCAATCATCCTGAAACACAGAGTTGCATTGCTACTCCTGCACCAGACAAGTATCCGATGACAGGCGAGACATCACACAAGGTAACCGTAGGCGTGTTCGACTGCATGACCGGCAAGACCGTCTATCTGAAGGCTGGCGATCCAACCGACCGCTATTTTACCAACATCGCATGGAGTCCGGACAGCAAGACCATCTATATGTTCGAACTGAACCGCGACCAGAACGACTGCCGTCTGACTGCCTACAATGCAGAAACCGGCGAGAAGACAGGCGAACTCTATCGCGAGACCGATGAGAAATACGTGGAGCCTTGCCACCCTATCCAGTTCCTGCCTTGGGACAGCAGCAGTTTCATCATGCAGAGCCGCAAGGATGGCTACAACCACCTCTACCTCTGCACCCTGGGCAAGCACGGAAGCCGCATGGCCAGCAACACGGAATCGCTCGAAATCAAGCAGTTGACTTCCGGTAAATGGGAGGTGATGGAAGTGCTCGGTTTCAACAGCAAGCGCAAGAGTATCATCATCGCATCCAACGAGAAATCGCCTATCCAGAGAAACATCTTTGCCGTAGATACAAAAACCGGCAAGCGTACGCTGGTAGATGATTGCGGCAAGGGATGGCACAGCGCTACTTTGAGCGAGAACGGACAGTATGTCTTCGACAACTACTCTACTCCTACCGTGCCTCGCAAGATTGCCCTCGTGAATACCGAGACCGGCAAGCGCACCGCTTACTTCACTGCCGAGAACCCTTGGAAGGGCTACAATGTGCCTGAGTACAGCTGCGGTACCATCAAGGCTGCCGATGGCGAAACAGACCTCTACTGGAGAATGGTGAAACCGGTAAACTTCGATCCAAACAAGAAGTATCCTACCATTATATATGTATATGGTGGACCTCATGCCCACAACGTAGATGCCCGCTGGAACTACTCTAGCCGTGGTTGGGAAACCTACATGGCAGAAAAGGGCTATCTGCTCTTCATCCTCGACAACCGTGGAAGCGAGAACCGTGGCAAGGCTTTCGAGCAGGCTACCTTCCGCCAACTCGGACAGATTGAGATGCAAGACCAGATGAAGGGCGTAGAATATCTGAAGACGCTTCCTTACGTAGATGCTGACAAGATTGGCGTTCACGGCTGGAGCTTCGGCGGATTCATGACCATCTCGCTGATGACCAACCACCCTGATGTGTTCAAGGTAGGCGTAGCAGGCGGTCCGGTTATCGACTGGCACTGGTACGAGGTGATGTATGGCGAGCGCTATATGGACACCCCACAGACCAACCCAGAGGGTTACAGGAAGACCTCCCTGCTCTATCAGGCAAAGAACCTGAAGGGCAAGCTGCAGATTATCCAGGGCTTGAACGATGTGACCGTAGTGCCACAGCACTGCCTCACCTTCCTCAAGGCTTGCATCGCAGCAGGCACCCAGCCAGACTTCTTCGTCTATCCTGGCGAGCCTCACAACATGAGAGGTCATCAGAGCACTCATCTGCATGAGCGCATCAGCAATTATTTCTTCGATTATCTCAAGTAAATATCTAGGAGTAAACATCCCCCGAAAAAGGGGAGTTTACTTCTACATCAAATAACAAACAATAACTTACAGCAAATGAAAATTTTATTGTTAGGAGGCGGTGGCCGCGAGCACGCCTTAGCATGGAAAATCGCTCAGAGCGAGAAGTGTGAGAAACTCTTCATCGCTCCTGGTAATGCCGGTACACAGAATGTCGGCGAGAACGTAGATATCAAGGCAGACGACTTTGAGGCGCTCAAGAACTTCACAGTAGAAAATGGCGTTGATATGGTGGTAGTTGGTCCGGAAGACCCATTGGTAAAGGGTGTTTACGATGACTTCAAGAACGATCCTCGCACCCAGAACATCCCTGTCATCGGTCCATCAAAGGCTGGCGCCGTATTGGAAGGCAGCAAGGACTTCGCCAAGAAGTTCATGAAGCGCCACAACATCCCTACTGCCCAGTATGAGACTTTCGACGGCGAGCACGTAGAGGAAGGCTTGAAATTCCTGGAGACACTGAAGGCTCCTTATGTATTGAAGGCTGATGGTTTGTGCGCCGGTAAGGGCGTTCTCATCCTCCCTACCCTGGAAGAGGCTAAGAAAGAGTTCAAGGAGATGCTCGGCGGTATGTTCGGCAACGCTTCTGCACGCGTAGTTATCGAAGAATTCCTCAGCGGCATTGAGTGCTCTGTATTCGTATTGACCGACGGCAAGAACTACAAGATTCTGCCTGAGGCTAAGGATTACAAGCGCATCGGCGAGCACGATACCGGTCTGAACACCGGCGGTATGGGTAGCGTTACCCCTGTACCATTCGCTACCAAGGAGTGGATGCAGAAGGTTGACGAGCGCATCATCCGTCCTACTGTAGAGGGACTTGCTGAGGAGAACATCGACTATAAGGGATTCATCTTCTTCGGTCTGATCAACGTTGAAGGCGAGCCTATGGTCATCGAGTACAACTGCCGTATGGGTGACCCTGAGACTGAGAGCGTGATGCTCCGTCTGAAGAGCGACATCGTGGATCTCTTCGAAGGTGTAGCAGCAGGCGATTTGGACAAGCGCAGCATCGAGTTTGATGAGCGTGCTGCAGTCTGCGTGATGCTCGTAAGCGGCGGTTATCCTGAGGCTTACAAGAAGGGTTATCCTATCCAGGGCATCGACGATGTAGAAGGTTCAGTAGTATTCCACTCCGGTACAGCCATGAAGGATGGTCAGGTAGTAACCAACGGTGGTCGTGTCATCTGCGTAAGCAGCTACGGCAAGGACAAGGAAGAAGCCTTGAAGAAGAGCTTTGCTGAGGCACAGAAGATCCAGTTCACCGACAAGTACTTCCGTTCTGATATCGGACAGGACCTTTAGTTTTTTAATGTTGAATTAGATGTTAAGAAAGAAAACTTTTCAAAATAAAGTAGCGGCTAGCCGCTACTCTTTACCTATTACTGCAACCCTTGCCACACTGGTTTGGGTTGCAGTAGGTTTATTGGTATCCAATATCTGGGTAGAATTTGCTTTTACAGCCATGTCTACCCTGCTGATGGTGGAACTGAACAACCGTAATGCCCTCATGCGTACCTACAGCCGAATGGTATCTTGCAGTTTTCTGGCATTACTGACGATGACAGGACTCCCCCACCTCTCTTTAAAAAGCAGTATTGTGACGATGTGTTTCATCGCCTTTTATCTCATTATCTGGAATTGCTATCAGGATAAACGCTCAACAGGCTGGACTTTCTACGCCTTTGCCTGCATCGGTCTGGCATCGATGGTTTTCGTGCAGATAGGCTATTTCATGCCTATCCTGTGGATTATGATGATGGTGTTTACCCTCTCGTTTAGCGTAAAGACATTCTTTGCATCCCTGGTAGGTCTCATCGTGCCCTATTGGTTTGCAGCCGGTTATTTCTTCTATACCGACAACATACAGGGGCTGGCTGACCATTTCTGCGAATTCATCAACTACAGCGAACTCTTTGATTATTCGCAGGTTACCGACCATCAGGTACTGGACCTGAGTTTCGTTATCCTGCTCACCATCATCGGTTCCATCCACTTCATACGCACCAGCTACGGCGATAAGATACGAACCCGCATGATCTACGAAACGTTTATCATGATATCGGTTGCCTGCATCATCTTCATCGTCCTCCAGCCTCAATATATACAGGAACTGGGCGGCATCCTGATTGTGAATACAGCACCGCTTATCGCCCATTTCATCACATTCACCAGAGGTAAGTTTACCAACATATCCTTCATCCTGCTGCTCATCATGCTGGTACTTATCATGGCTTACAACATACTCGTACCAGAGAGCATATTACTATGAGTTGGATTATAGATTTCTTAATGAGCTGGGGCTACTGGGGCATGCTGGTATCAGCCTTCCTTGCCGGCAGTTTCTTTCCCTTCAGCAGCGAGGTGGTCATGTCGGGCTTACAGGCTGCCGGACTGGAACCTATCCAGCTCGTACTGTATGGAAGCATCGGCAATGTGCTCGGTTCTATGTTCAACTATGGCGTAGGACGGATGGGCAAGCTGGAATGGATAGAGAAATATCTGCATGTAAAGAAAGAGAGTCTTGACAAGGCTCAGCATTTCATGGCCGACAGAGGAGCCTGGATGGGATTCTTTGCCTTCCTGCCCCTGTTGGGCAGTGCCATCACCATCGTTTTGGGACTGACGAGAGCCAACATCGTGATTTCTGTCATCAGCATCACCATCGGAAAGGTGTTGAGATATGTACTGCTGGTTTACGGACTCAGTTTCATCTTTTAAACAAGCTGCAAAGAAAACAAAGAATTGATTCATATAGATTGACTGCTTATGAGAAAGTATTTATACCTTATTATATTATGCGTAGCTTTCGCGAGCTGTAAAGGCAGCCAGCAGAAAGGCCACACCGCAGAAAGTAACGGAAAGGAATCTGTCGCCAACAGCGATGGCAAACCTGCTGTTACCGTAACTATCCCTCCCTACAAGTTTTTCGTTGATAAGATTGCCGGAGATAAGGTGGATGTCAACGTGATGGTATCCAACGGCAACAATCCTGAAACTTACGAGCCTTATGCCCAGCAGATGATGGAACTCTCCAGGAGTGCCCTCTATCTGAAAGTGGGAAGCATCGGTTTCGAACAGACCTGGATGAAGAAGCTGCAGGACAACGCTCCTGACATGAAGGTGATAGATACCTCCACAGGCATCACGCCTGCCAAGACACCAGGCGGCAATACCGACCCGCATGTATGGATGAGTTGCAAAAACGCCCGCATCATCTCCAGCAACATCTTCAAGGCACTCTGCCAACTGGAACCGGAAAACAAGACTTTCTTCCAGAAAAACTATCAGCAGTTGCTCTGCAGCATCGACAGGCAGGACAGCATCATCAGAAAGAGTTTCAAGGATAATCCGGAGATGGTACGCAAGTTTGTGATCTATCACCCTATCCTCACCTACTTTGCCCGTGATTACCAGCTGGAGCAGCTTGCCATAGAGGAAGAAGGCAGGGAGCCGAGTGCCGCCCAGCTGAAGAGCCTCATCGAGAGAGCCAGAAAAGAAAAGATCAAGTTCTGCCTGATTCAAGCAGAATTTGCCAACCGCAACACCACAACCTTCATCAACGAGAGCCACACCAAGCCAATGGATATCAATCCATTGCAGGGCGACTGGAACTGGGCGATGCAGGAAGCGGCAGCAGCGGTACAAGGCAAGAAAATCGTTGTTGGGAAGTAAAAACTACAATAATATGACTCCAATCATAAAAATCGAGTATCTTTCTGCAGGCTATGAAGGCAAGGAGGTGCTCCACGATATCAACCTCACCGTCTACAAAGACGATTATCTTGGCATCATCGGTCCCAACGGTGGTGGCAAGACAACCCTCATGCGCCTTATTCTGGGACTGATGAAACCCACAGACGGCAGCATCCGCTTTTATAAAGACGGAGAGGAAGTAAGGGAAATCAGCATGGGATATCTGCCCCAATACAATCATCTCGACAAACAGTTTCCTATCTCCGTCTATGAAGTGGTACTCTCTGGCCTCAGCAAGACCAAGAGCCTCTTTTCCAGATACACCCAGGCACAGCACCAGCAGGTACTCGACTGTCTGGAACAGATGCAGCTCACGGAGTTGAAAGACCGCCATATCGCAGCCTTGAGCGGCGGACAACTGCAGCGAGTACTCCTCGCCCGCGCCATTGTTTCGAAACCCGATGTAGTGATACTGGATGAGCCCAACACCTACATCGACCGCCGTTTCCAGAAGCAGATGTACGAGATGCTGGAACAGATCAACCGGGAGTGCGCCATTATCATCGTAAGCCATGATGTAGCCGAAGTGCTCAATAACGTAAAGCACATCGCCTGCGTAAATCATCATCTCCACTACCACGATACGGCAGATATGCCGAGAGAGAAACTGGAAGAGCATTTCTTAAATGTATAGGCTTATTATATAATAATGCCTAAAAAACAGGTGCAAAAATCCATATTATCTCATCTTTTTATTATCTTTGCAATTGGAATGTGCCTTTTTGAAAGGCACAGAGAAAGCATTCAGAAACAGAGAAAGCATTCAGAAAGAAATATAATACATTAAAGTTTAAACAATAATGAAACAGTACAGATTAGTGGACAATATCTTCGGATGGGTCGCATTCATCATTGCGGCGTTCACTTATTGTTCCACAATTGAACCGACAGCCAGCTTCTGGGACTGTCCTGAGTTTATTACGACTGCTTACAAGCAGGAGATTGGTCACCCACCTGGGGCACCATTCTTCATGCTTTTAGGCAATTTCTTCACACATTTCGCCAGCGACACTACCCAGGTAGCCAAGATGGTGAACACGATGAGCGCCCTGCTGAGCGCCGTCTGTATCATGTTCCTCTTCTGGACTATCACCCACCTGGCTCGCCGTCTCGTTATCAGCGACTGGAAAGAACTGACTACCAGCAAGCTGATTGCCATCGAGGCATCCGGTATGGTGGGCGCACTCATCTACACCTTCAGCGATACCTTCTGGTTCTCAGCTGTCGAGGGTGAGGTTTATGCGTTCTCTTCTGCCTTTACCGCTGTGGTATTCTGGCTCATCCTGAAGTGGGAAGACCATGCTGACGAGCCTCATAGCGATCGTTGGCTTGTGCTCATCGCCTATATGACCGGTTTGAGTATCGGTGTCCACCTGCTCAACCTGCTCTGTATCCCAGCCATCGTATTGGTTTATTACTACAAGAAGGTGCCACATGCCAACCTCAAGGGCTCGCTCCTGGCGCTGTTCCTTTCATTCCTCGTAGTGGTAGCCGTACTGTATGGTGTGGTTCCAGGTATCATCACCGTAGGCGGCTGGTTCGAACTGTTCTTTGTCAACACTCTCGGCTGTTCGTTCAATACCGGTGAAATCGTATACATCATCTGTCTCGTAGCCTCAGTTATCTGGGGTATCTACGAAACCTGCCATGCTTCTGAGAAGAACGAGAAGAAACAGAATATCGCCTTCGTTCTCGGCTTCGGCATGCTCGGCATCCCATTCTACGGATATGGCTGGACTGCTGCCATTACCGGCATCATCGTGCTGGTTATTCTCTGGTTCGTACTCGGCTACAAGCGCAAGCAGGAGGTAGTAACAGGCGTTGACGAATCTACAGGCATCGCCAAGAAGAAGATGCAGCTCCTGCCGCTCATCTCAGCACGCGTCAAGAATACAGCCTTGCTCTGCATGCTGATGCTGATGATTGGTTATTCCAGCTACGCACTCATCGTAATCCGTTCTTCTGCCAACCCTCCTATGGACCAGAACTCTCCTGAGGACATCTTTACCCTGGGAAGTTATCTGAGCCGCGACCAGTATGGCGACCGCCCTCTGTTCTATGGCCAGGCTTATACATCACAGGTAGCCCTCGAAGTAGACGGCAACATGTGCAAGCCTGTCATGAAAGAAGGTGCACCGGTTTACCAGCGCAAGGAGAAAGCTTCGGCTGATGAGAAGGACTCTTACTTCGTAGTAAGTCACAAGAATAAGTATATCTATGCCCAGAACATGCTCTTCCCTCGTATGTACAGTTCGGCTCATGCCCAGGCATACGAAGACTGGATGGGCGGTGTAGAAGGCACAGAGATTCCTTACGACCGCTGCGGAGAAAGTATCATGGTGAAGATGCCGTCACAGTTTGACAACATCCGCTTCTTCCTCTCTTACCAGTGCAACTTCATGTACTGGCGCTACTTCATGTGGAACTTTGCCGGCCGTCAGAACGACATCCAGGGCAATGGTGAGCCAGAGCACGGCAACTGGATTACCGGTTTCTCATTCATTGATGATTCACTCTATGGCGACCAGAGCAAATTGCCAGACGACCTGAAGGAGAACAAGGGACACAATGTATTCTACTGCATGCCGCTGATTCTCGGTCTCATCGGACTTTTCTGGCAGGCTTGGTATACCCGCAAGAAGAAGGTAATGAAGAACGGCAAGGAAGAGGAAGTGCTCCTCCCTATCGGAATCCAGCAGTTCTGGATTGTATTCTTCCTGTTCTTCATGACAGGTCTTGCCATCGTCATCTACTTGAATCAGACACCTATGCAGCCACGTGAGCGTGACTATGCTTACGCCGGTTCATTCTATGCATACGCTATCTGGTGCGGTCTCGGCGTACTCGCCATCATCGACATCCTGAAGCGCAAGATGAAGCTCAGCGGTACTGCTGTAACAGCCATCGTAGCAGTCATCACACTTCTCGTACCTATCCAGATGGCATCACAGACCTGGGATGATCACGACCGCTCAAACCGTTACACCTGCCGTGACTTCGGTCAGAACTACCTGATGTCACTCCAGGAGAAGGGAAACCCTATCATCTTTACCAATGGTGATAACGATACCTTCCCACTCTGGTACAACCAGGAGGTAGAAGGCGTTGGAACAGATGCCCGCGTATGTAACCTGAGCTACCTGCAGACCGACTGGTATATCGATCAGATGATGCGTCCTGCATACAACTCACCATCCGTGCCAATCACCTGGCCACGTCTCGACTTCTGTTCAGGTACCAACGAATATGTATCTGTTGAGCCTGAAGCAAAGAAGCAGATTCTCGACTTCTACAAGCAGGATCCAGAGAATGCCAAGAAGCAGTTTGGTGACGAACCGTTCGAGCTCAAGAACATCCTGAAGAACTGGGTACGCAGCAAGAACCCTGACATGCACTTCATCCCTACGGATACCCTCTATGTCACCATCGACAAGGAGGCTGTAAAGAAGAGCGGCATGATGATGGCATCAGATTCTATTCCAGACAAGATGGTCATCTCTCTTGCCGGCAAGAGCGCACTCTACAAGAACGACCTCATGATGCTCGAAATGCTGGCACAGTGCAACTGGACCCGTCCGCTCTACGTAGCACTCACCGTAGGCGAAGAGAACTATATGAACCTCGGTGACAACTTCGTACAGGAGGGACTTGTGAACCGTATCACTCCGTTCACCACCAACAAGCCAGGTGCCAAGAACTTCGATACAGAGAAGGCTTATCACAACATCATGACCCGATTCAAGTTCGGCAACCTGAAGCAGAAGGGACTCTACATCGACGAGACAACCATGCGTATGTGTTATACCCACCGTCGCCTGCTCGCCCAGACAGCCCTCCAACTCATCGCCGAAGGCAAGAAACAGAAGGCTATCAACATCCTGAAGAAGGCTGATACCGAGATTCCTGCCTACAATGTTACGCTCGACTACATGAGCGGTGGCTTGGATATGGCTCGCGGCTGGCTGATGACCGGTCAGAAAGCCAAGGGCAAGGAATATATAGAAGCGGTATGGAAGAATGCTTCACAATACCTCAACTACTATCTCTCGCTGCCAAACGACCGTTTCCTCCAGGCAGAGCACGACTGCATCCGTCAGATCATGATCATGCAGAGCATCTGCGAGGCTGCCGGAATGGTGAGTCCACAGTTAGAGCAGAAGTATGAGAAGCAGCTCAACAACCTCTACCGTCTCTATCATGGCAGAGGTGGCAGAATGCCGGAAGGCAATCAGTAAAAAATAGAAAAAAGTTTGGTGTCGCGAAACACGACACCAAACTTTTCATTATTCATATAAACCTGTTTTATCCATGTTCATAGAGCAACCAGCCAAATGGCTCAGATGGTTATATCCAAAGGCCATCTGGAGAATGGACAAGAAAGACCATTCTGTCTATCTTACATTTGATGACGGTCCAATTCCAGAGTCAACTCCATTCATCTTAGAGACCCTGAGAAAGTACAATATCAAGGCTACTTTCTTTATGGTAGGCGAGAATGTATTGCGCCATCATGACCTCTACAACCAGATTGTGGCAGAGGGTCATCAGGTTGGCAACCATACATTCAATCATATCGGTGCCTTCAAGCACCGCGTCATCTCCTACGTGCTCAACACCAATAAGGCGAACGATATCATCCATGCCCATCTTTTCCGTCCACCTCACGGCTGGATGCGACCAAGTGAGTATTGGTGGCTGCACCGCACTTACAAGGTCATCATGTGGGACGTGGTGACGCGCGACTATTCCAAATGGATGACGGCAGAAGATGTGGTGAACAATGTGAAGCGATATGCCCGCAATGGCAGCATCATCACCTTCCACGACTCGCTGAAGAGCATTGAAAAGCTGAAAACAGCACTCCCTCAGGCCATAGAATGGCTCATGGAACAGGGGTATGAATTTAAGACTTTTGAATAAGAAGCTGTTATTCCCAAACAGGAACAGACCAATAAACACAGACAAGAAATGAGCAAAAGAATCAACAGTTATCAGGCAGTAGCTGCATTTGTAAGAGGTTTCTTCGAAGCTTACGCACGTGGCATCATCGATGCTACCATCGAAGGCAATGACTTCAGCAAGAAGAACGACCCGAAACAGATCAAGCAGATGATGCTGGAGCACTATGGCGAGGTAAACCAATACTTCTTCGACATCATGTTCTCTACCCTGGTACGCCTCAACTACAAGACTGCCGAGGAAGCCAACGAGCGCATGAAGAAGAACTTCGACAGCATGAAACAGGCTGACCCGACCTTTGAGCCAACCATGCTCGACTACCTGCGCATAGCCTGCAAATCGAACCAGTTGTACAAAGCGATGGAATCAGAATACAAGCGCAACTTCACCTGGCTTCTGCAAGGCAAGTTTACCACTCTTGAAGAGCATGTACGCGATTATACCCACGGCATTCTCATCAGTCTCGCCGACGAGCCGATGGCAATCCATCTCCTGGTCCGCATCATCGTGAAGGCATACGCCGCAGGCTTGAAGTGTGGCAGCAAGGAGGGCGAACAACACCAGCTCCACATGCCTACCCTTCACGGCATGTTGCTGAACAATGTCAACATCCTGCTCAACGAGACTCCACTCAAGAGCAGCACCGAAGATCCTGTTGCCCTCTTCAAGGAGGCCTGCAAGAATGAAGAAGAAAACATCAACGTTCTTTTCAACACATTAAACGATGCGATGAAAGAACTGGCAGAAGAATAAGAGAAAAGCATCATTGATGACGAGCACAGCACCAGATTCGAGAACCATCCGACTCCATATAGCGTAGAATCTCGTTATTCACTTCTTGGCGAATGGAGAGCATGGATTCTCGGTCGCAATCCACAGTAAAGTCAAGGTCTATATCTACCGAGAGTCTTGGCAGTTGGGAATAACAAAGTGACAATGATTAAGATTATTAAAGATTTAGATATAACGGCTTCGGGTGTTAGCGTATTTAACCGCAAGTGGCAACCTGTCCATTTACAACAAGGAGAAATGGATGGGGCTTGTGCCGTATATTCCATGATGATGAACCTGCTCATACTAAAGGTTCTTACTCGTAATCAAGTTGTCAACTTGAAAACAACATTTAAGGGAAATACCGCAAAAGGGAGACTTTTCAAAGAGTTCTTTGTGACAGAAGGACTGTGCCGTGATGGATTTTATTTTTCCGAAATAAAAGAAAAGCTATCCCATTCTTTTGCTAAAGAGGTTACATCTTCGCCTCTTCAATATACAGCATCTTTATCAGACCAAACTTCTTTTGTAGAAGAACTTAGGACTGCAATAGATAGCGACACGCCTTTGATTACCGCTCTGTCTTTTAAAGGTGGCGCTCATGCTGTACTTGCTATTGGGTATGAAGAAAACAAAAAGACGGTGTCAAGAAAATATTCTGTTTAGACCCAAGCTATGCCATAAGTCCGACATCCTTTTGGAATGGTGTAATAATCCTAAATGAGGGAAAAGGAAAGTACAGCCATCAGTATATAACAGATAAAGACGAAAAATATATCAATGTCAGTGAATCATTGAATATAAAAAAGAAATAACGATATGAGCGAAGAATTACAACAGAAATTTCTTGACAAACTTTGAGAAGTTGCAAACAAACTACGTGGCAATCAAGGACCTGGAGGCCAAACGTGCTGACCTTGACAAGGAGATTGAGGGCTATCTGAAAGAGTTGGGATTGTTAGAGTAAACTTTCCACAAGTTGTGGCAGAGTTCCCAGATATGAAAGGGCTTTCATACAGAAACTTGAAGTATATCAGACAATGGTATCAGTTTTATAATGAGCAACTTACAATTTGACAACAAGCTGTTGCCAAATTAGACGAAGTAAATGTGCAATAACTTGTTGCACAATTACAAGAAAGATGTCTAAGCTCATGCCTGAAAACATACAGAGCCAGTTGCCTACAATTTGAAGATATTGAAGAAACACTTTCTGATATAAAGGAAACTAAGGATTTCAAAAAAGGTAATGATATGAAAAATAAAGATAATATACCGCAGTTCGTGAATAGCGACTCCTTCATGGCAGACAAGAACTATGTGAAGTGATTGTCTGACCTGAAGAAACGTTTCCGCATGGCACAACTAAAAGCTGCTGTCAAAGTGAATACGGAAATGCTCAAATTCTACTGGAGTTTGGGCGAGGACATTTGCGAGAAGCAGAAACAATACAAGTGGGGTGCAAAGGTTGTAGATAGGCTTAGCCTTGATATGCGTTCGGAAATTCCTCAGAGTGAGGGATTTTCAAGACCTTTACCATGTAAAACGCTGATTTGCGTTCTATTCAAGTCAAATTGAAAGAGGC
>ULYY01005887.1_pt1 | contig 21193 bp, 19 predicted proteins | sample 1962601 | NCBI WGS metagenome assembly ULYY01 (sample SAMEA4835875, study PRJEB28245) | human gut metagenome | biome: gut microbiome; material: fecal sample | place: Denmark | collected 2008 | reverse complement strand
CTTTCATGTCCCAAACGATTTGAGATTGCTAAAATTGGAACCTGCATTTCAATTAAATATGCTGCATGCGCATGACGAAATGCATGGATACGTAACGGTTTTAATCCAGCCTTAACCGCATTTGTTTTCAAGGCATGATGGATTGCTCCTTTAGACATTCTGAAAATTGGCTTATTCGGATTTGGATTATACAACGAATCCATATACTCCTTTAAAATAGTAGCCAAAAAATCAGGAATTGTGATCCTTCTTTTACTCTTTGGCGTTTTAGGATCCGTAATAATTTCTTTACCCTTAACGACCTGCAACGATTTATTCACATCAATATATTTTCCGTCAATATGAATATCATTAGGTGTCAGCGCTCTTAATTCTCCCAGTCTCATGCCCGTCCAGTAAAACGTCATAAAGATCGTATAAACCGTTTGATTGTTCATTGTCTGCTCGATCAGACGATCAAACTCCTCTTTTGTATAAAACTCTACCTCATCACCATGTTCCTTTCCAATGGGACCAGCTATACGTACTGGATTATTTTTCAATCCATAGTATGCTACCGCATGGTTGAAAAGTGCACTAAGCTGATTGTTCAATGTTTTTTGATACGTTTCTGAATATCCTCTTTCAATCAGCTGATTCTGCCATTTTCTTACCATCGACACTGAAATATCATCCAGTCCATAATTGCCAAAGAACGGAGTGATATGTACTCGTAAATATGTTCTCTTCGTCTCATACGTCGTTTTTCTTAATCGAGGTTTCAAATCTTCTAGATATACATCCACATAATCAGAAAACTTCATTGAAAGACTCTCACTCTTTTTAAGCTCATATTCATTCAGCCATTTTTTTGCATCAGATTTTCTTTTAAAACCACGTTTAGTAGACTTCTTACAATTTCCCATCGCATCCTTTACACGAAACTGCACATCATACTTTTTCGTTTTAGGATTTAATGTAATACTTGCCAATACGATCAACTCCCTTCTTCATCCCTTTTAGATTTACTGGAATAACAAATATCGTTAAAATACTCCACTGGTAGTTTTCCAGAAATCACAAGCTTATGCATACTCTTTAATTCTTGATTTCCTTCACGAATTATTGTGTAAGCCTTGCTTTTAGAAACACCTAATATTTCAGCAATATCCGCAGCACCCAATAAAGCCTTGTCCGACATATACTCACCTCCTTGCCTGATATGTATCTTCACTGCTTTTTTAATTTGAGGAAAGCATCGTCATAAATATACGCATTTCTTATATTTATAATATATTCTTATACTTCGCAATTTGTCAATAAGTATTTCATATATTTATAAGTTTTTCTGATATTTGTTTTTTGAAATGATACAATATATTCAACAGGAAGTGATTATATGGAAACAATGGGACAAAGAATCAAGAAAACTAGAAAAATGATGAAAATGACGCAGGTTGAATTCGCAAAATTATTAGACGTTCCTCAACCTTCCATTTCTGCTTATGAAAAAGATAAATATCTACCTTCATTTGAAGTCATAGGAAAAATCATGAAAGAATGTAATGTATCTTTTGAATGGCTAAACGGATACAATTCTGTTCCAGACTCAACATTAACAGTCACGGATATAGGTAATATGATCAGCCAACTATTTGAAATAGACAGCCTTTCATTTCAGGTGGAAGCTGAAAAGAGTCATAGTTCTTCTAAAAACAAAAGTGAATGTATACATCCTAAAGTTACTTTTACATTGTTGAATAATGATGCTCTTGGCGACAATCTAATTTCCTATTTATATGAGATGCAATCCGTATGTTTCGATTGCTCAAACCACCTGATTTCAGAAGAAGAATCTTTAAACAAGAAATCCCAAATATATGAGAAATATATGATCCCAATCTCATTCAAGAAATACAGAGAAACGTCAGAAAAAGAATTGATGGAAACACAGGTGAAGGCACTACAAAAAAAATTGAATGACGAAAAAGAATCAAACAACTCCGAAGAAAAATTCACAGTTATCACAGGTAACATCAATAATCTTAACGACAAAAACGAATAAGGATTCAAAAAAAAATGAGGGTCTAACAGTTAAGTAGTTTTCTAGCTACTTTGGACTGTAAGTCCCTTTTTTATATCTCTATGATTCCTAAATAATAAAAATCTCCAGTTCATCTCCTGATGAGCTGGATTTTTTCGCATTATAAAAACATCTTTTTCTATTTCCTAAATTTTACAGTGGAAAACTTTTCTTTCTATGCTTCATTCTTGCCGGACCTGATCCTATGGATATGGTATTTCCTCAAATTATATCCTATACATACCAGTAAAAATTCCATTTTTACACTTTTCATTCCTTTTCTGGTAAATCTGGTGAACCCCATATCCTGCTTGATCATCCCAAAGGCTCCCTCTACCTGGATGCTTCTCTGCTTCTTCATCTCAGTTCCTTCCGGAGTTGCCAGGTTTTCTTTCACCTTTTCCTGGAATTCATTTAATATTACATTTTTCCCATAGGTCCTGTATTTTCCTTTTGTACATTCCTCTTTGTGCGGACATCCTTCACAGCGATCTTTTTCTGTATAGATCTGTGTGATGGATGGATTTTCGTTTTTTGTATATCTTATCCTTGGTACTATGTCAAGATTTAAGACAACTTAAATATCTGTTTTTTTAATGTTTATGTTTCAAATATTGTTTTTCAAAATTTTGTGGAGATTCATATTCACAATGTGAGTGAATTCGTGTTGTATTATAAAATCCTTCTATATATTCAAATACGATTTTATATGCTCCATAATAATTATCAATTTTATAAAATTGTAGCCATTCTCTTTTTATCAAGGCATGAAAAGATTCAATGCACGCATTGTCCCATGGAGTTCCTTTCCATGAATAGCTAGTAACCATACCTTTAGTTAATCGCTGGTATAATTCTGATGTATACTGTACTCCGCGGTCACTTTGGATCACAATAGGATGATCAGTTTCACGTCTTTCTTTAGCTTTTATTAAGCATTCTAACACCTTGTCCGCATCCATTGTTCGCGTTAATACCCATGCTATAATTCTTCTTGAAAATAAATCCATTACACTTGTTAAATATACAAATCCATCTTCTCTTGTCCATATATAAGTTATATCTGTACACCATACGGTATTTGGTTTTGTTGGATTAAAATGCCTATTTAATAGGGTCTGCATCTTAGACGAATAATCTTCACTTACAGTTGTTTTTGTGTAATGTCGTACATAACGGGCTTTTATTCCCATACCATGCATTAAATTATATACATGTTTCTGACTGACGTTTTCGCCATTTTTATTTAGTAATACTGTTATTTTTGGTGATCCATATATACCATAAGATCCTTCATGTATTTTCTTGATTTCTTTTTGAAGATGCTCATTTCTTATTTGTGTCTGAGTAGGTAGATTTTCATTCTTTTTATAACTATAGAAACCTGAACGACTAACCCCAATTGTTTTTAGCACACTGGCTACGGAAATAGTTTGATCTTTTTTCTTTTGCTGATCAACCGCTTTGTAGATTTCACGGGGCTTTACTTGCCCAGTATGCCAATAGCTTTTTTTAATACTTCTAACGCGTCCTTTGTGTCTTTTAGTTCCTTTTTCAATTTCGCGATTTCTTTAGCTTCATCACTAGCATAATTACCGCTGCCTCTAACAATAACTTGATTGTCATTGCTGCGATATTGTTTCATCCACCCAGCAATCGTTGTAGGATGAACACCGAATTTATTTCCAAGTGCAGTGTATTTTTCTTCTGGATGTTCTAAAACATAATTAATAACATTTTCTTTAAATTCTTGGTCATAGGCTTTACTGTTTCTTGACATTTTTTATACTCCTTTTTTATTGTCTTGACATTGTACCATATGCACAAGAATCTACAATATCCAGGACAGTCATGTTCAATGTCTCATTCTATTTTTAATGTGATTGGTTCCTTATCAAATCAAATTCGAGATGTTTTACCTGTCCTATAAATATACTAGCATCACCTGTCATATCCATACTGATCGAACACTCGACCTTCTGGACAAATTTTGAATCCTTCTTCATTTTCCTTCCAGTTGAGTGAATTGAACTTTCGCTTCTGAAACTGCTTGTCCTCTTCTTTTCCATACATAGAAAATTTTTGTACAAGCTCCATTTCGTGTTCTACATTATATAGATAGTTGTCATAGCTTCCATATCCTGCATCGGCTACTGGATATTTTGGTAGTTCTCCATAAGCTTCTTCATAACGATCCATAAACGGCATCCATGTATATTGATCTGCTGGATTTTGAAATACATCTGAATTTACGATAATTCCATTGGATACGGCTATCTGGCAGTTATAGCACGGACGTGTTACTCCAGTTTGATTATAATAGTCATATTTTGTAGCCATGAATGTTGCATCATGGTCAACTTTAGAACAGGAGTTTCTTTCTCCCATGATATTTAGCCAGAATTCGTATTCTGTCAGCTTTAAATAATACCCTAGGAAAAGATCGTAAAATCTTTGAAACCCTGATTTTCTCTTTCCTTTTCCATAGACAAGTTCTATCTCTTCCTGTGTAATAACTTCCATAAGATACTGACATATAATTCCCATATCAAATGCTTCATACGTTCCTTTTACTGGATAATGATATCCATAAGCCATATTCAGCTGATAGATATCTTCTGTGATTCTTTCAAACAGACGAACTTCTGCATTCACGATTCTCTTTTTATACACGAATGAATTTTTATGAGCATTGGCCTCTATCTTTGTACCATCAATATACTGTATGTCCATATCACAAAGCATAAGATCCTTGGCAATATGTTTAGAGATCGTAAAGAAAACATCATCAATCGATTCTTTCAACTGGTCTGTCATTCTTTGAAAGGCCATAGCACTTGGACGTTCCTCATTTGTCAGATACATATAGCGAATGTCTGTCTTACACAGCTGAGCGATCTTCGTCAGAGAACGGTTTCCTTCCTGGAAGGCAAATAAAAGGGTCTTGAGCAACATGACTCTGTCGTGTGAGTGCGTATTATTTGAGCGGGCAATCTTAACAAACTTAGAAAAATCGGTCCCTTCTACCGCATCAAGAAACGAAAACACGGGGTCATTTGGATCTATCTTGACAGAAAGATCAAATGGCAAAGAGAGTTGCACAAAACCAGTATAATGATTATAATTTGTTTGGTTTAATTGGTTTTGTAGCATAACTAAATTATACTACAAACGAAAAGAACTGGAGTTTCCATTTAAGGTATTCCAGTCCTTTTTTTATTTTAGATCTAACTTTTAACTGTTAGACCCCCTATTTTTCATATAATTCGAATTTATTGGTTACTGGGCTCCATTGATACATTTTGAAATAGTCTGCTAAATTATTAATATCCGTTCCTAAGTCTTTTCCTCTAGGCCCCATGATAAGAATAAGCTCATCTTCGGCATCTATATGTTTCCTAAAGCACTGCATTTCTGCAATTTTGTTAGCAACGTTGATTGCTTTTGAATAGTAATTTGAATCATCATATTCCCCATATCCAATTACAACTTTTAAAGGAGCATTAATAGCTACTAATTTTACTAATTCATCTGTCCAGTCTTTAAAATTATTTTCGTGTTCTACGGCAGCTAATAATTTCCAATTATGAATCTTAATTTCTGTTTCTGTGTCTTTTTTAATCGTATTTGTAATAGATAAGGTATTATCGATTCGATAATATTCTCTATCCAATCTAGGCTCATAGTGTATGTTATTTAACTTTTGTATGATGGTATTGTATGTGTATATTAGAGCTCTTTCTATTGCAGAGTTCTTTATATTTTCTTTTATTGAAGAAGTTATAAATTCACTCCAAGGGTCATCATGCTTATATATATTCAATGCGTCTTTTTCTTTTTTTACAAATAGTTTTATATTTCGACATAAGTGATTATAAAAATATTCAGCCTTAGAAGCATCCTTCCATTTTTGCCAGATTATTTCAGGTACTATATCTTCCAATTCTTCTTCAGAAAATTCTTTACAACTATTTAAATCCTTATTGTTGTTTATCCAATCCTCGGCACACATATATTTATATTCAAAATCATAGACATCGTCCGCAATTTCTGAAACATTACAACGCTCTAATGCTATCTTTGTTGTAATAAAAGGGTCTACTATTTTACCATCTAATTCGGGACTTCCTGCATAATATATTTCCAAATGTTTATCAGCAAACCTTTCCCATTCTTTCTTATCTGGTATTTCGTATAGTAACCATTGATGTGAATTAACATCTTCTATGTAAACCAATTCACCTGTAAATTCCAAAGAATGTTCTGGTCTTATTTCTCTTTCTTTAACAGATTCAAAAATATTACCTGTTACAATAACTGGTTTATCTGATAATATTTGATATCCATCATACAATCTATGAAATATATCATCGTACAGCTTGTATCTGAATTCATATTCTGTAGCTAGGATAGCTAATAAATGATGCAGATGAATTATTTTTCTTGTCGTATGTTTAATATCCCTACATCGTATTCTGTCGTATTCAGGAACTTCATAGTTGTCTGTGATAATTTCAATATATTCTTTTGGATATAAAGATGCTTTTGAATAATGTAAAAATTCTTTATCCTCTTTTTTATATGAACCATCTAATAGGTTTTGAAGAACAGGTCCTTTATAATAAGTGTTCCCTTCTGAATCTATTTGTTTCCAGGCATGAAAATCGCAAATAACATCATAGTTTATGACTTTATTGTTTTGAATCATCTTTATACATGGATGATTTATTTCATTATCAAAAATAAGGTCTTTAATGAATTTCTTTGCAGATTCTTTATCTTGAAATTCTTGAATCGTCCATTCAGTTTTATTTAGATTTTCAAAATAAACTAAAATACTTGATGGATTTAACTCAATTGGGTTTTTATAACGTTTAGGATTGGTACGAAATTCATCAAACATACCATGTAAGATTAACGGACTTCTTTGTTTCAAAACACATGAATCCTTTAATAATTCGACATAGGATTTGATTTGTGATTTATATGCACTGTCATTTTTTATGGATTCTTCAATCATTTTAAACAGCTCGATTAATTTCATAAATATACACCACCTTTTCATGTTTGATTTAATAAAAGAATATGTAAATGTTCAATTACAAAAACATATATATGCTCTTTGTTTTTGTAATCGAACATTATTCAATGATTTCAATATCTTTTAATTTTTTATAATTTACAACTACTTCTTCTTCCGCGTCAAAATAAGCAAGAATATCCGCCTTATTTATTTTCGCTGAAAATACGGTTCCATCATCGTTAAATCGACGAGAAAACTTTCTAGCAATATCAATATTTGTCGTCCAAGATAGAGCATCGTAATACTCATCTTCATTGCTGCCTCGATAGATAGTAATTTCCCCGGACATCTCACCCAATATTTCCCTCTCCTGTTCATTCATCAAATATTGTTTATCCGCTTTTTTAAACCATTGCAGCATTGTATTTAGGGTGACATTTACGTCATAAGATTGTCCTTCAGTATGTATCCAAATCTCACGTAAAAGTATTCCATAATCTTCCTGCGATAGATAGGAGTTGATATATTGGAAAAATGTCCGTCTATGAGATTGTGTTATCAATAAAAATAATTTATGAACGGTAGGTGTGTCTAAGATGACCTGCCTTAGTTTATCTATAAGGGTATTAAGGTTTTCTTCTTTTGTTATATCCAGAAAATCATAACTCCCCTTCCCGTTTGGTACAGGATATGGATTATTTCCAATAAAAGGATGTAATACAAGAAAAGGAAATGTTTCGTTGAATTCTGGTTGGATATATAAGAATACAATGGCAGTTTCTTTTATTTTTTCTAGATTTGTCTCTACATTTGTTAGCATAGTTTCATTATATAGGTTTTGTAGGGGAAATTCTAGAGGGATAGACCTATCGTTGTTTTCAATTTTTTTTGAATTTATGATAGAATTAATATGACGAAGGAGTGTTATGCTCAACTAGGGTATTCTAACCAAGTGCTTTGCATGAGGCGAATCCCTTTTTATTCTTATTTCGGTGTTTTTTTGCTTATACAGTCATATGAATTATCGGTTCCCGATAATTCATCCAATAAATTGTGTACTCATTTTGTACTCACGGCCAAAATTGGCATATAAAAAAGCCCTTATATAAAGGACTTTTGATGTTTATTGAACTATTCAAATTCGATTGTTCCAGGAGGCTTACTAGTAAGGTCATACATTACACGGTTAACCCCACGAACCTCATTGATAATACGAGACATAACTTTATTTAATACTTCATATGGAATCTGAGCTGATTCTGCAGTCATAAAGTCAATTGTATTAACGGCACGTAAAGCGATGGCATAATCATATGTTCTTTCATCACCCATAACACCTACTGAACGCATATTTGTCAATGCTGCAAAGTATTGACCGATTGAACGATCCAATCCAGCATTTGCGATTTCTTCACGATAGATGGCATCTGCATCTTGGACGATTTTTACTTTTTCTTCTGTAACTTCACCAATGATACGAATTCCTAAACCAGGTCCTGGGAATGGTTGTCTGAATACTAAATATTCAGGAATACCTAATTCTAAACCAGCTTTACGAACTTCATCCTTGAATAAGTCACGTAATGGTTCAATAATTTCTTTGAAATCTACGTGATCAGGAAGTCCACCGACGTTGTGGTGAGATTTAATTACAGCAGATTCTCCACCTAAACCACTCTCAACAACATCTGGATAAATCGTTCCCTGAACTAAGAAATCAACTTTTCCAATTTTCTTAGCCTCTTCTTCAAATACACGAATGAATTCTTCACCAATGATCTTACGTTTTGCTTCTGGTTCTTCAACACCCTTTAGCTTTTCATAATATCTTTGTTGAGCATTTACACGAATGAAGTTTAATTCATATGGACCTTCTGGGCCAAATACAGCTTCTACTTCATCCCCTTCATTTTTACGAAGTAAACCATGATCAACAAATACACATGTTAATTGGTTACCAATTGCTTTTGATAATAATACAGCTGCAACAGAAGAGTCTACTCCACCACTAAGGGCACATAAAACTTTTCCATCTCCAACCTTTTCACGAATAGCTTTAATTTGTTCTTCAACAAAGTTATCCATTCTCCAATCACCACAACATCCACAAACACCACGAACGAAGTTATATAACATTTTTGAACCTTCTTGTGTATGTAATACTTCTGGATGGAACTGAATAGCATATAATCCTTTTTCTGCATTTTCACTTGATGCACAAGGACAGTTATCTGTATGAGACGTAATTTCAAAACCAGGTGCTACCTGTGAAATATAGTCAAAGTGTGACATCCAACAAATTGTTTTCTCAGACACACCCTCGAAGATTTTAGAAGAAGTCTTATCAACAAGAACTTCTGTCTTACCATATTCACGGTGATCTGCTTTTTCTACTTTTCCGCCCAATACATGCATCATCAATTGTGCGCCATAGCAAAGACCAAGAACTGGGATACCCAATTCAAATAATTCCTTTGAATATGTAGGTGAATCTGCCTCATAACAACTATTTGGTCCTCCAGTTAAGATAATTCCTTTTGGATTCATAGCTTTGATTTTTTCTAAATCTGTTTTATATGAATAGATTTCACAATATACATTGCACTCACGAACACGACGTGCAACCAACTGATTATATTGTCCTCCAAAATCAAGAACAATGACTAATTCTTTTTTCATTACGTCCTCCTATTAATTTCTCAACAATATTATAAAGTAGCTACCAATTATTTACAACGCTTTAAATAATCAATTACTTCATTTAAATCCTTACAAGATTCTTGGATATACTCCTTCATTTGCGCATCTGGCGCAATCTGATCTTGAATAAAAATGGAATGCATTTTCGCATTGGCTGCTGCCATAATTCCATGCTTACTATCCTCTAATACTAAACAGTTTTCTGGTGTTACATCTAATCTTTCAGCTGCTGCCAAGAAAACATCTGGAGCCGGTTTTGATTTATATCCCTCTTTAGAAGATACAATCACATTTGGGCTTACCACAAAACCCGCATGCGACAAGAACTTTTTAATAGCCTGAGGATGCGAACTTGAAGCCACCGCATAAGGAATCTTATTCTCTTCAATATACTCAATTAAATTCTGTAAACCAACCATATTGGCACTGCCCGGCTCTTTAAAATATGTAAAGAAATAATCCACACGCTCTTCCTGAATTTCTTCCATAACTCTTGTCACACCTGGATACATTTCTTCATAGAGTGCAACCTTTCTTGAATCACAACCAATTAAAGGTTCTGGAAAATAGTCTGGACAAGAAACGCCTAATTCTTTAGCCTTCTCTTTAAACTCATCCTTAAACATCTTTTCCGTATTAAACATCAAACCATCCATATCAAAGATAACCGCTTTAATTTGTGGCTTTCTAAAATACTCAATCAAACACTGCGTACCCAAATCACTCATGCCACGATCCATTAGATCCACATATTCTTTGATGACGCGATTTACACCATACAAAGGAAAATTTGCCTCTTGTACTGCAATTTTTAAATCCTTCACAAAATGTTTCACATAAAAACCAGGCGCATAATCATTCTCTAACATCTTCTTACCTTGGAATTCCAATTGTTTAGATCCAGCAGCTCCATTACGCAAGAAGCGATACACAAAAGATTCATCCACATCTTTACAATTCAAATACGACATGGCCTCACAAATACCTTGTAATGTATTCGCAATCATAATTTGATTGGCCATCTTGACATGTTGACCACAACTCGCCTTGCCACAATACTCAATTTGTGTTCCAAACGCTTCAAAGATTTCTTTATTCGTTTCAAAATCCTCTTTATCTGCACCAACCAATACAGTTAGAGTACCATTTTTAGCTCCCGTATCTCCACCAGTCACTGGCGCATCCAATACATGAACACCCAATTCTTTTCCTTTTGTATACAATTCTTTGGCAAGTTTTGGACTTGAAGTCGTAAAATCAATACAAGTTTTACCCGCATCAATACAACTAAAAATCACATCATATACTTCTTTAACATCACTAGGAAAACCGACCATTGTACAAATCACATCTACATTGGATGTCAAAGACACAATCGATTCTTCTAAAATGGCACCTGCATTTTTAGCTTGTTCTACCCTTTCTGGATGTCTTGCGTACACATGCACTTCATAACCCTTATTCAATAAATGAATAACCATTGGCTGACCCATAATGCCAGCACCAATCCAACCTATTTTTCTCATTTTACTTTCTTCCCTTCCCTAATATTGGAGCGGATTGCACCGCAATAAATTTCACAACTTCAAATATAAACTTAATTTCTTCTGCATTCAATTGACGAATCTCCTTAATTCCAGACAATGCCTGTTTAAATGAAAATTCAGTTAAATCCGCAATCGTATAAATTTCCATACGATCAAATAATTCTCCAATCAAATGACAATAACGCTCTTTTTCTTCCAGTGGACGATCCATTAATAACTTATTTACATATTCCAATAAATCATCACTCTCTTTTGTGAGTGCGTCACAATAATTAAAGTCTTTTACATCCACACTCCACATAAGCGTATCATGCTGAACTAGACCAGAACCTTCGGCATCCAGGATTTTCGTTTGTTCTCTATGATCTAAAACACGACCCACAATGCTATCCTTAGGAATATAGTTTGTGATCTTAGATACATCCTCATCACCTTGCCAAAAACCATCCGCAAAGCCAGGCCCATCAAAACTTTTCACACCTTCAATATGTCCCTGTAGTTTTGGATTTTTTAAATAGGCATACATAGCCAGATTTCCACCCTTTGAATGCCCCGTCAAATACATCCTTGGATAGACTTTTTTCTTTTTCAGCCCAAACAAATAACTCGTTTCAGGAATATCCGCAATTGTTTCTTTGACATAATCCTTCGCCAGGATTTGACAAGGAAGATCCTGCCTATAGGTCATCATTAAATTTTCTTTCCAACCCGTAATACTACCATCTGTACCACTAAAAGAAAGTACGAAAGATCCATCTGGCAACACAAGTGTTACCACACTAAATTGAATCACATCTTCATCGCTATAGACTTTTTTATAGTTTTTCAACTTAATATTTCCATAACGAATCGTATCTTGCAACACATCAATCAAATGTGGAAGATTTTTTGAAAATGTATACTTACTCTTTAATTCCTCTTCACTATATAAAGAAAGATATTTACGACATGCTTCTTCTAAAGAAACCTCGTCCTTTTCCACAATGCCATCCCAATCCACATAAGATAAATCGGCACATACTAACATATCCACCTCATTAAAGGGACGAACAGAAAAGTCGATATCTCTTCTTAAACGTACATAATTTAATAAGTTTTCCATAGTAAACCTCACTACAACGATTTTACAATATACAAAAGGATTAGCCAAATGACTAATCCAATTTTTTCGATAAATTTATATAATGTTGTGCATTTGAAAGAATGTCAGAAACCTGAGATTCTGAAGTCTTCTTAATAATCTTAGCTGGTACTCCAACCACAACACTCTTTTGTGGAATCACCATATTTTCAGGCACAACACAACCAGCACCAATTATACTATGGCTTCCAATACAAGCTCCATTTAAAACAATAGCTCCCATACCAATAAGCACCTCATCCTCAATCGTACAACCATGCACAATGGCCCCATGACCAATCGTGACACGATCACCAATTTTTAATGGACAGCCACAATCCGTATGCAAAACACATTGATCTTGAATGTTGGTTTCTTGCCCAATTTCAATCATTTCTTCTTCACTACGAATCACAGCGTTATACCAAACGCTTGAACCTTCACCAATTGAAACATTACCCAAGATGGTTGCATTACTTGCACAAGCATATTTTTTTATTTCTTCATCCAATCTTCTACAAAACCAAACCACACCATGCCACGCACCAAATTTCATACCACAAGAAGGTAATGCCCCATACATAGTAAAGCCATGTTTTTTGTGAAAGGCAATACTTTCTTCATTCGAATCTGTAATACATGAAATGATCCAACGCATGTTTAATTTTCTACAATCCACTTCAAGCTGATCTAACATTTTTGAAGGCAAGCCATAATGTTTTCCTTCTTTAAAATAAATGGTAAGTTCTACACAATACTTATACGCCTCTTTAGAAAAAGCCGGGTGTACATATCCATAGCCAATTAGAACATCATCATTAAGTGCGACATAAAATGGATTTGTCTTTGAAATTTCCATCATATGTTTTTTAAATACATCAAAAGAATCTGGCACAAGATCAAATATAGCTGTACTTTTCTTTACATAATGTACATAGATTGGATATATACTTTCTAAATCTTTTTCTTGAAGTAAACGTAACTCTTGCATAAAACCTCCTATTGGATTTCTAAACTTGAATCGGCGGTTAAACTCGCATCCCCTCTTCTTCCAGAAAGATAGGCGATGGTTCCAGCAACACCAATCATGCTCGCATTGTCTGTACAACAATACATTGGAGGTACAGTAAATTCAACTTCCGGATATTCATTTCTTAATTCTTCTACCTTTTCACGAAGTCTTGAGTTGGCACTTACTCCACCACCTACAACGAAATGGCGAATATCTTTATGATTATCAAGTACAGCTCTTACTCGAGAGAAAATTTCATCCAATGCACATTCTTGGAATGAACAAGCCAAATCTGCCATATCAAATGTCTTGCCCTGTCTTTCCATACGCTTTGTAAATTGTAGAACACTACTCTTCAATCCAGAAAAACTAAAATCATAACGACCTTGTGTCTTCGGTTTTGCCAGTTCATATACCGGCTTACCTTCTTTTGCCAATTTATCAATTTTAGGACCACCAGGATATCCAAGACCCAACACACGAGCCACTTTGTCAAAGGCTTCTCCAATCGCATCATCCTGTGTTTCCCCTAAGATTTCAAAACTTGTCTCATCCTTCATATAAACAAGTTCCGTATTTCCACCAGAAACAACAAGAGCCAATACAGGATATTTCATATCCACCACTAATTCATTGGCATAAATATGCCCTGCCAAATGATGTACAGGAACTAATGGTTTGTGGTAGGCAAAAGCCAAAGTCTTGGCGGCTTGCACACCAACGTGTAAACATCCAATTAAGCCAGGACCTTGCGTAACAGCAACCGCATCCACATCTTCCATAGTGATATTAGCATCCTTCAATGCTTTTTCAATACAATACGAAATATTTTCTACATGAATACGACTCGCAACTTCGGGTACGACCCCACCAAATTCTGTATGCACATCAATTTGACTTGCGACCACACTTGATAATACTTCCTTTTTATCTTTGACAACCGCAACGGCTGTTTCATCACAACTACTTTCAATTCCGATAATAATCATATAATCCTCCTACAATGCCAATGTCATCACAATAGCATCTTCTCCATCCGGATAATAACTCTTAGATACATTGACTTGAATAAAGCCCATTTTTTGATATAAATTCAAGGCTGCCTCATTACTAGCACGAACCTCTAATGTCATATATTCACAAGCCGCTTCTCGAGCTCGATCAAATAAATGCATCATCAATTCTTTACCATATCCTCTTTTTCTTAAGTCAGGATCGACTCCAATACGAGCTAGTTGCGCCATTTCAAAGGTTTCCCATAAAAAGGCGTATCCAACAATTGTATCTTCATCTTCTAAAATCCAACCATGAGAAAAAGGATTCTCATTCAATTCATATAAACAATCTTTTTCTAGCCAAGGCTGTTTAAAACAAGCTTGTTCAAGTTCTAAAACACGAACAAGATCCGTGTCTTTCATTTCTTTAAAGATCATGCTTTATAAGCATCACTTTCTTTTAAATATTGAGGAACTAAAGCATGTACATTTTCAATTGTACGACTTGGTACCTCCATAAAATTCTTCAAGAAATCACAACTTGCAGCTTCTTGATTCACCAAATATCCATCTCCATATAATGTTCCAGGATGTTCATTTAAGAAATCTTCCAATTGATCGACTTCTAAAATTTGTGTTTTTCCAACCACAACACCCTTTTCTAAATGTGCTACATACGCTCTTTTACTACGAGCATCCAAAATAACATTGGCACTTTCATCCGTACCCGCAAACAACTGCATTGTACTAATACACTTTAATGTTTTATGCATTTGTGTACAAAATACTTTCGCAATTGTCATCGCAATACGAATACCTGTATAAGAACCCGGACCATCTGTAATGATCACTTCATCTACGTCTTTATAGTCTAAACCTGTCTTTTCAAACAATTGATTTAATTCCACAAAAATCGTTTCACTTTGTTTCTTGAACGCTTCAATAGATACACCATCAATCAATGTTCCATCTTTATATAAACCTAACACTAATGCTTTATAAGCACTATCCATACATAAACTAATCATGATATGCCTCCACAATACTTTTTGATACAGGACCCGTATATTCTAATGTCACTGTACGATTTTCATCGATACCTTCTTCAAAAGAAATTTTGATATGATCTTGTGGCAATTGATCTTCAATAAATTCAGACCATTCTACTACAGTAATTCCTTCATCAAAACAATCTTCAAAACCTAAGTCCTGACATTTTCCTTCCAAACGATACGCATCAATATGATGGAAAGGGACTCCACCTTCTTGTTTATAATCCTTTAAGATTGTAAAAGTTGGTGAATTGATCACATTCTTTACACCCAACGCTTTCCCAAAGCTTTTTGTCCAAGTTGTTTTACCTGCACCCAAATCTCCATCTAATGTAATAACTAATTGTTTATTTCTGCAAAGATCTGCCATTTTAGTGGCAAATTCCTGTGTTTCTTGTAAACTATGAATTTCTATTTTCATAATGACCTCTTTCTACTGAAATACACTATTCCATCTTATATCTTTTTTCAACTATTTTTTCTTCATCATACGATTTCTATGCACCATTGCCTTGATTTGTTTAATCTGTGCAAGACGATTTCGCACCTTCACTTCAGAACCCTGATTACTAGGTACATAATATTCTTTATCAACTAGAGCATCTGGAAGACACTGCATATCCGTCATGTGATATTCATAATCATGTGAATACTCATATCCTTTACTGTAGCCTAACTCCTTCATTAGCTTTGTTGGCGCATTACGAATGTGTAAAGGCACTGGCTGATCTAATGTTTTTAATGCATCACTTTTCGCATTATTATAAGCCACTTCTAAAGCGTTTGATTTTGGAGCTAAAGCCAAATAGACAACTGCATGCGTTAAATGTACATTGCATTCTGGAACACCCAAATAGTGACATGCCTGATAGGCTGCCACACAGATTTCTAGGGCTCTAGAATCTGCCATACCAATATCTTCACTAGCCATACGAACGAGTCTTCTTGCGATATATAAAGGGTCTTCTCCAGCCTCTAACATACGTGCTAACCAATATACAGCGGCCTGTACATCGGAGTTTCGTACACTTTTATGTAGAGCCGAAATAATATTATAGTGTTCCTCCCCTTTTTTATCATACAATAACGATCTTTTCTGAAGGCATTGCTTCAAAATATCCTGTGAAACATGAATACCATCCAATTCACTTGGACTATTATAAACAACCATCTCTAATGTATTTAAACAAAAGCGGGCATCCCCACCTGAAAATGCGGCAATCGCCTCTATATCTTCATCCGTAATATGTATTTTTAAATTGCCTAATCCTTTTGAGCTGGAAATAGCACGAATAATCAAATCTTTTAAGTCATCCGTATTTAGACTATTTAACACAAATACTCTACACCTAGATAAAAGGGCGGAATTGATCTCAAAACTAGGATTTTCTGTTGTAGCCCCAATTAGAATGATACTTCCCTTTTCCACATAGGGTAAAAATGCATCTTGTTGCGCCTTATTAAAACGATGGATTTCATCTACGAATAGTATTGTTTTTTGTCCCAAGACCCTACGCGTATCGGCCTGCTTCATAACTTCCTTGATTTCTTTAATGCCACTAGTAACAGCTGAGAAATCCACAAAATAACTCTTTGTCTGATGTGCAATAATACGTGCCAATGTCGTTTTTCCAACGCCTGGTGGGCCCCAGAAAATCATCGATGTCACTTGATCATGTTCAATCATTTGCCACAAAAGATTTCCCTTGGCAACAAGCTGTTTTTGTCCTACATATTCATCTAATGTTTCCGGACGCATACGATCGGCTAATGGCCTTGTATCTTCTTGTATTGAAAATAGAGAATCTTGTTCCATATGTTTCCTCCATATGTATTTTATTATACACCACTCAAAAGAAAAAGTGTTTGACCTTAATCAAACACCATCTTCTTTTTCTCAATTCGTCTTAAAAATACCCATCCCACAACACAAGACAAAACTTCCGTAATCACAAATGCATACCAAATCAAAGATACATCCATATCATATTGAATGACTAATTTTGAAAATCCCCAAGCTAAAGGTAAAATCAAAATGGCTTGTCTAAGCAAGGATACAACCAAGGATTCCATACCTCCATTTAAAGCTTGATACACACCTTGAAATGCGATATTTGTACCCGCAAGCACAAAGCTAATGGATATGATTCGAACAGCACTGATGAAATATATTCTAGATTGTCCTGCATTAAATAGTGTCGCAAAGAAATTTGGGAATAGTTCTGTAATCAAGGTTCCTGCAACCATTAATACGATAGTATATATTAAGCCATACTTGATTCCATCTTTAACACGCTTCTTATTTTGCATACCATACGAAAAGGCAATGATAGGTGTAATCGCATCTCTTAAGCCAAAGGCCATTAATAATACAAATTGTTGTACTTTATAGAAAAGTCCATAAGCTGTTTGTGCAGATACATCAAATTTTAGAATTAAGTTCATCGCATACACCACAAATGACATCAATGCCTGAGCAATAATGGCTGAAAGTCCTATCGAATAGATTTCTTTGATGATACGCTTATTGGGTTTTGTATAAGCGAGGCCATGATCAAATTCTTTATTTAAACGCATATGAAACACAGCTAATAATAAAGCCGATAAAATTTGTCCAATGACTGTCGCATAAGCAGCTCCTTGTACACCTAAATTAAAGCCATAAATCAAGATAGGATCTAGAATCATATTGATTATGGCTCCTGTAACTTGTCCAATTGTAGAATATAGGGAGCGTCCTGTAGCTTGGAGCAGTTTTTCAAATATAGAAAAGAACACAACGCCAAAGGATAATAGGCAACAAATTCTTAGATAGTCTACACTCATCGATAATACAAGCGCATTCCTTGTTTGAGAGGATATATAGGCTTTAATGCCAAATAATCCAAACAACACACAAATAATATAAATAACTGTAGCTAGAAACAAACCATTTCCGGCTACTTTAGAAGCTTTTTCACGATTTCTCTGCCCTAAAGTTCTTGCGAGTAAGGCGTTTACTCCAACGCCTGTACCAATGGCTAAGGCCACCATCAACATTTGGATAGGGAAAACTAAGGTAAGTGCATTTAATGCGGCTTCACTTCCTTCTTTCATATTTCCTACAAAAGCACTGTCGACTATGTTATAGACTGCTTGCAAGGCCATAGATAAAATCATGGGCACACCCATTTGAAGCATTAACTTATTGACGGGCTCATTTTTCATTTTGTTGTTCTCTTCCATTTTTTACCTCCCTAAAACACAAAAAAGTGCATCACTCACATAAGTTGGACTTACGCTTTTAAGCAACACACTTTATAAAATATAAAAGAGTAGCAGAAAACTGGATTTACGCTGTTTCCGCTACTCGTTACGAAGTGATTATATTTTTATTTTTTTAATTTGTCAAAACAAAATTACATGGCTTTTTCAATTAATTCTACACATTTATCAATGCCCAAAACACCACTATCTAAACACAATTGATAATTTTTGGCATCGGCCCATTTACGATCTGTGTAATATTTATAGTAAGCGATACGACGTTTATCCTTATCTTTGATACGTTTGTCTGGCGCAAATTCATTTTGTCCATAAACCGAAACAACACGATTCTTGCGATATTCAAAGTCTGCATGAATAAATACATTTAATACGTCTTTACGATCACGAAGAATATAGTCTGAACATCTTCCTACAATAACACAGTTGCCTTTATCAGCTAACTCACAAATTACATTTCTTTGCGCAACATAGAGTTCGTCCGATAAGTTATATCCATAATTATTCCAAATAAAGCCAAATGTACTTGTGCTTGATGCATCTTCCCCATTTTCTTCAATATACTCTTTCGCAAAACCACTTTCTTGAGCAATTTGTTGCACAATTTCATAATCATAATAAGCATAGCCTAATTTATTAGCTAATTTTTTGGCAATGGTTCTTCCGCCACTTCCAAATTCACGTGTAATTGTAATTATCATAAGATACCTCCTAATATACAAAAATCGAGCCTTCTACAACTGGAATTATATCCTGTAAGAAGACTCGTTGTTGTAGACATTTTACCAAAATTATAAATTTTTTGTAAGAATTATTATTTGTCTTTTCCTTAAAGTCATGGTACAGCATATCATATATACCATCACCTCACTTTTATACACTGCACTATCTACTTATATTTTAATTCAGAATAAGTGAAAAGTAACGTGAAACATGAAAAAAGAATAGAATCTTTCGACCCTATTCTAAATCATCACTCAACGCTGCACATACCATATATGGTGGAATACAAATTATATTATCTTTTCTTGCAAAATTTTTTGGATGAACAATATATGGTGTTGCGATTTTCTTGCCAAATAAGTCTTTAAATTTATCTAAAGACGTAGCTGAATAATTCTTTGAAGATTTTACTTCGATTGGAAATACTTTTAGATTTGTTTTACTCTCATTCGATAATAAGAAATCAATTTCAATATCATTTCTATGCTTTTCCTTATTATACTTTGTATAAAAATAAAGCTTTTTTCCCATAGATGTAATCATTTGCGCAATCATATTCTCATACAACATACCTTTATTTAATGATAATTTATCATTCATGATTTGTTGATACAATCTTGAAGAACTCAACTCATTTTCACTAAATGCCAAACTCACTAATAATCCTGTATCTCCCATGTAGCATTTCACATAAGAATCGTCTTTATTTAACGCAAATCCTACATTTGGATCTGTACACCTGTAACATAAATTACAAATCATAGAATCATCTAGCCAGAATAAAGGCTCATCATATCTGTCAAAACTACGATTAGATTCTCCTAGTTCAGATAAAACAACCCTTTTTTCGTGTGTAGATAAATATCCTGGGATGTTCTCAAACAAAGCTGACACTCTTGAATTGTATCTTTTAGCGGCTTTCTTGATATCATAACGATAGAGTTCAAGAATATCTCTTTTTTCCACATCTGCCGCATAAAAATCTTTATTTCCATTCTTATAAGCTTTTAATGCCTGTGGCATTCCCCCAACCAGCAAATATTCTTTAAATAAATACATAACCTTCGAATGCATTTTTTCATCTAAAGGCTTTTTCTTATCCCAACAATTTTTAATATATTCAAATAATAATTCCTCACCCATATAGATCATGAACTCTTCAAAATCTACAGGGTACATACGAATCTTTCTTTCCTCGGATGGCAATGTGATATTTTCAACATTTTCTTTAATCGAAATCAAAGAACCCGTTTCTAAATAATCATAGCGTCCATCTTCAACCAAATATTTAATGGCTTGTCTAGCTTGAGGAAATCTTTGTATTTCATCAAATATAATCAACGATTCTCTTTTAAATAATCGAACATTCATTTCCAAAGAAATAATTTGAAAAAAAGTATCTAAATCGTTTAAATTATCAAACGCTTTAATAATCGTATTTGAAGCCTTGTTGAAATCAATTAATACATAAGATTTGTATTCGTTTCGACCAAACTCTTCTGCCACTGTAGATTTTCCAATACGCCTAGCCCCTTCAATCAACAATGCTTTGGATCCATTTGTTTCCTGTTTCCATTTCAAAAGTTTAGAATAAATCTTTCTTTTTATTTCCATTGCGATATCTCCTTTATATAAAATATTATACACCATACATACCGCAGTGCGCAAAGTAATTTAGTGCAAAATATACCGCAG
>ULYY01010951.1_pt1 | contig 21400 bp, 26 predicted proteins | sample 1962601 | NCBI WGS metagenome assembly ULYY01 (sample SAMEA4835875, study PRJEB28245) | human gut metagenome | biome: gut microbiome; material: fecal sample | place: Denmark | collected 2008 | reverse complement strand
ATGTCCTAAATGTAAACATCATGATTTTCAAAAACATGGCTATCCCTTTCTTTTGCTTCGCATCTCTTCCATCAGCTTTTTGTAACACGGAAAACAAAATGCTTTATCATACCCATAAGGACATTCCTCTTTACAGTTCTGTGGATGGCTGATCGGTGGCTTCGCCCCCTGTTCTGTTTTTCTCAATATATGCTCCTGACATTGTATTACCTTGCCTTTCCATCAAAAAAGTGCCAGACCTATGGCAATCGCCATAAGCTGACACCTTATGATTGTTTTAGAGGGCTTCCCCGCCCTTAGCCTTTGCTGCCTTTTCTGCCGCATCTTTTACGGGAGGCTTTGCTGCAACTTCCTTCTGCTTATCCTTCAGATCCTTTAATACGGAACCGTGCTCCTCCGATTTCTCATCAATCTGAGCCTCGGCTTTTTCCTGCTGTCTTGCTTCAAATTTCTCCGCAAGTTCAAAGATATGTTCCTTGGAATCATAATGATACACGTTGTCAGTAAGCTTTTCCTCAGGACTTACCTGGGTAGCATTGACTTCCCTTACCATATCTCTCAGATCATCTGCAGCCTTGTCTCCGTTATCAGGTACCAACAGAATTTCATGAATCGATGAGGGGAGAATATAGAAGTCTCCACCAAGCTTCTCAGCTGCCTGATCCATAAAATCCTAATAAGCAAGCACCCCGCCCCGGAGTTCTTATCCGGAACCGTTGCAACGTACATCATTTCCTCCTGTTCCTCAGGAAGACCAAACATCTCAAATGCTTCCGGTCTCATCATCTCTCTCATGACTTCACTCATGCCCTGGATAACCGCCGGTCTGATCTCCGGTGCATTCTCCAAAGCATCCGCTTTCAGCTGCTCATGGGTTACTCCCATATGATCAATCATGTCATTGGTTACCAGAATGGATGCTCTTCCAGTATCATTGCTCTCAAGCACAAAGCGATATACAACCGCCATGTCCTCCATGCTTTCATGCGGAACTTTTGTAAGCAGCACTGCATTTGTTTCAGCAGAAATCACTTCAATGGAGAGCTTTTCCTTCATTACCTCATAATTGGTAAGCTCGGATGCATCAACAGAAGGGACGTTTTCAAGTCCCTGCATGATAGCGTGTGTTGATTCCGCAAGAACACCAGCATAATCTCCGGTGTGCTCGTATTCAGCAAAGGCATTCTCAATATTGAAGTTGACTCCAACATTGCTTCCTTCCTGTCGCACGGTCAAGGATTCGTAGTGCTGATTTGCTTTTTCAACATTGTGAAAGCTCATCTCAACATCCTCAATGCCTCTCTCGTAAAGCCTCTGCTTCAGATCCTCTGTCATTTCCTGTTTGAATGTTTCGTAATCCATTTTTTCCTCTCTTTCCTATTCCAGTATTGTTCTTTCAGATCGTCATCTAATTTTCGGATATGAAAAAAGCGCCATACCCACCACCTTTCGATGATGAGCTGACGCTTCATTTTTAGTCCGTATTCTTTTGCAAAAGAGAAACAAATGAGCTGTCGCCTCTGCGTTTCATGTCTCATTTGTCTATGATAATATTATCACAGGCAAAATCACAATAAAAGTGTCACGTCCCCTACAATACCACTACAGATTCCCTACAAAATCCCTACAAAAGCAAGATTCCCCTTTGAAACGTGTTTCCATACCTATTAATAGAGTTTTGGAAACAAAATACAACACTCTCTGTAGCCGACCAGAATCCTTCTCCTTCTATAATGGATATGGACCAATCTTATTTCCACGACAAACTGAAATTTGTACCTCTATTTGCTATATCTTATTTCTTCCATAACCCATGTAAATTGCAGTACTCATAGGCTGCCACAAATTCTTCTCCATCCGCAAGTTTAAACTCTGCTCTTGGTTTATCTGTATATTCTAATTTAACTTTCTGACCACCTCTTGTTGTTTCAATAGCAATCCACTGAATATAATGTGCTTCTACCATTGGATGCTCTACTTCACCAACTTCAACAGTCACCTTGTCTCCATCCACTATTACAACAGGTACATGCTTCTCATGTGCTCCATCACTGGTTCCCGGTACAATCTCTGTCATCTTCTGACCACAGCACATAACTGGAACACCTGACTCCTTCACATATTCAATGATATTTCCACAATGCTCACAAATATAATATTTCATATAAAAAAACTCCCTATTAATAATTCTCTTTACGTACTTCAAAATATGCCTGTGGATGATTACATACAGGACAAACTTCCGGTGCTTCAAGACCGACTACTACATGACCGCAGTTACGACATTCCCACATAGTTACGCCACTCTTTTTAAATACTTCCATAGTTTCAACATTTTTAAGCAATGCACGATATCTTTCCTCATGCAACTTCTCGATGGCAGCTACACCTCTAAACTGTGCTGCAAGTTCTGTAAAGCCTTCTTCCTCTGCATCCTTTGCCATTCTCTCATACATATCGGTCCATTCTGCATTTTCGCCTTCTGCTGCATGAAGAAGGTTTTCTGCTGTATCACCAAGTTCGCCCAAGGCTTTAAACCAAAGCTTTGCGTGTTCTTTCTCATTCTCTGCTGTCTGTAAGAACAAAGCCGCAATCTGTTCATATCCGGCTTTCTTTGCTACAGATGCAAAGTAAGTGTACTTATTTCTTGCCTGTGACTCACCGGCAAATGCTTCCCATAAGTTCTTTTCTGTTTTGGTTCCTGCGTATGGGTTCTTCTTAACCTCTGCTACTTTCTCAAATTTCTCAGCAGGCTGCTTACATATTGGGCACTGCTCCGGTGGCTGTTCTCCTTCGTGAACGTATCCGCATACTGTACATTTCCATGTTGTCATAATTGTTTCTCCCTTCGATTTTTCTTTTTTTTCATTATTTGGAACAATTTCTAATAACTTCTTTGCTGTATCCATTGGAAAGTCTGACGTAGGAGGATTTGCAATCAACTCCTCTAATAACTCATGTACATTATTGCTCTGTGGAAGCATAAAACCTGATTCTCTAACAATATCTTCCGCAATCAGTCTTTCTGATTTGGCTACCGCATTCATTAAACGGCTAAGTCCTTCCCCATCCGTTGTATCTGCTATTTGTCTGGCCATAGTCTCACCATCAGACTTATTCTGTGCCAGTTCGTTTAATGTAACCTTTACTTCATCCGTTTTAGATTGTTGTGGCGGAAACTCAACGGGTACCATGCTGATAGCTCCACTAGGACAAGCCTGTGCACACATTCCGCATCCCACACATTTATTGATATCAATAATACTATCTTCCGTATCTGTCGCTCCATAAGGACATACATACAGACACAGGCAATCCTTTGTACAAAGTTTAAGGTTTCTAACTGCCTTTAATTCCATGTTTATGCCATCCTTTCTATCTTTTCAAATTTAAAAGGAGGAACTTTACATACCGGGCAAAGCTCAGGTGGTGTCTCTCCAATATATACAAACCCACACACTGTACAAACCCAAATGTCTGTATCAGCAAGCATTGCCTCTCCTTCATTCAGATATCTGTTTACCAGTGATGAAAGCATTCTTGTAACCTTTTCACCCCATACACAGATTCTTGCTGCACCCCTATCTTTATTTTGGTCAGCAACTGCTCTAACAGTAGGATATTTATCTATATCCTCCTGTAACAGTTTCGCCACATTTTCAACAGTTGCATCATTTACTGCCGGTGTAATACTGGTAAAATATGCTGCCAGTTCATTAAACAGACCTGCTTCCTCGGATTTGTACTGCTTTTCACAACCTCTTGCAAGATTAGAGCATACCGCAGCTAATTGTCCCGCTGAAAGTTTTTTTAGATCTGCAGCCTCTGTATTCACACTGACTGGCTTTACTTCTGTTTTGGGTACTTCCGGCTTAAAATCAGATTTAACCGCACCACAAAGCGGACACTTCCAGTCCGCCGGCAACTGTTCAAATGGGACTTTTTCTTTTTCATCATCATAGACATATCCACAAATTTGACATATGTACCTCATAAAATACCTCCTTTTTATTTTTCCATACCACAAGGGTATGTACATTCACTCATTTGTTTTTCATGGATGACACTTGCGTAAAAACGATATCCACCGGAAAAATTGTAACAATCAAAACCATTCTGAGTTAATATTCGGCAAGCGATATAACTTCGGAGTCCACTCTGGCATATTACATACACCGGCTTACTGTCATCAATTTCATTCATTCGTTCTCTCAAGTCATCCACCGGAATATTGATGTATCCATCAATGTGTCCACTTTTATACTCATATGCCGTTCTGGTATCCAATAATGTAACGCTTCCGTCTCTCGGAAGGCCTGCAATCTCATTCCAGTGATACTGTTTCACAAAGCCATTCCTGATGTTTTCAATCATAAATCCTGCCATGTTAACAGGGTCCTTCGCCGATGAAAATGGTGGTGCATATGCCAAATCTAAATCCTTAAGCATATTCGCTTTCATACCGGCATGCATTGCTGTGGCAAGCACATCCAGTCTCTTATCCACACCTTCTGTTCCCACAATCTGCGCTCCAAGAAGTTTCCATGTATCCTTTTCAAAAACAACCTTCATGGTCATAACTTTTGCACCGGGATAATAACCTGCATGAGAAGCTGGAGAAAGGACAACACTTTCACAATCAATTCCCATAGATTTAGCTACTTTCTCAGTCAAACCAGTTCCTGCAACAGTCATATCAAATATCTTTATTATGGAGGAACCCATAGAACCCTGATAATGGCTATCCCCTCCACAGATATTATCTGCTGCAATACGTCCCTGCTTATTCGCCGGTCCTGCAAGTGCAATTACGGTATCTTCTTCTGTCACAAAATGTTTCACCTGAATAGCATCACCTACAGCATAAATATCCTGTACAGAGGTTTCCATACGATCATTTACGACAATACTTCCTTTTACACCAAGCTTTAGTCCTGCTTGTTTTGCAAGACTATTTTCGGGTGCCACCCCTATGGCAAGCAAAACCATATCCGCTGCTATTTCACTATTATCTTCCAGCAGGGTCACAATGCATTCCCCATCCTGTCGAAAAGAGGTAACATTACTATTCAGTCTTAATGAAATCCCCTTTGCACGAAGCTTACTATGAACAAACGAAGCCATATCATAATCCAGCGTATTCATCAACTGATTCGGCCTCTGAACAATCGTCACATTAAGACCTTTTTCCTTAAGATTTTCCGCAACCTCAATACCTATATAGCCTCCGCCCACAATCACAGCACTTTGCGCTTTTGTTTTTTCCAAATAATCATGAATCCGAAACGTATCTTCTACTGTTCTTAGCGAAAAAATCTTTTCACTGTCAATTCCGGGCAGATTTGGTCTTACAGGTTTTGCACCTGGAGATAATAAGAGCTTATCATAAGGTTCCTCCCATTCTGTACCTGTAAGCAGATTTTTTACTGTTACTGTCTTTTGGATCACATCAATGTTCGTTACTTCATGATTTACTTTTACTGAAATCCGAAATCTTTTCCAAAAACTTTCCGGCGTCTGAAATGTCAAGTCACTGGAATCTGTGATTACATCACCGATATAATATGGCAGACCACAATTGGCGTAAGAAACATATCCTGTCTTTTCAAAAACAATTATTTCTGCACTTTCGTCCAGACGGCGAATTCTTGCTGCGGCCGAAGCTCCACCAGCCACACCACCGACAATTACCACTTTCATTTCTTACACCTCAATTCGTTTTATAAATTAATGCTTTTCACAACCATGGTTTCCACATCCATGGTCTCCACAAGTATGTCTATCCTCATGTTGATGGTGATTACAATTTGAACCGGTATTTACAAGTGTACCGGCAAGATAACTTGAAACTGCTTTATCCACATTTCCCGTTGCACCTGCACACAGTTCTATTCCGGCTTCTGCAAGCGCCATCTGTGCACCGCCTCCGATACCACCACAAATAAGTACATCTATCTGATTTATTGCAAGCACTCCTGCCAGAGCACCATGTCCTTGTCCATTTGAGCTAATCACTTCCGAAGAAATGACTTGATTATTCTCTATTTCATATACTTTAAAATTCTCGGTTCTTCCAAAATGCTGAAATACCTCTTCGTTGTCATATGGTACCGCTATTCGCATAATTCCATTCTCCTTTTCTTGTAATTGTCTTTGATTCAAGTAAGATTTCGTCAAATGACATTTTTTACAATGCGGGCTTCCATCACAAAGCAGATAATTTCCACCTTCGATTTAAAGCCCCTTTCCCAACACTAACGCCTTTGCAATTTTCCATCTTGGTCAAACAGCTCAAAATCTGGTGCCTTGGTTCCTACTTCTAACATACTTTACTCCTTTCTTAACGATGCGTAAAATTCAAATTCATGCGCGCTTTCAATCTCACCGGAAGACTGAAAGTTTCTGCTCCTTAAACTCCATAAACCACCATGCCTGCTACAGCTGATAATACAATCAGAATGATAGGCGATAATTTCTTTTTTGCGATATGCTTATATCCAATCATCAATAATATTAGCACTGCGGTAATAGTGATGGCTTGCACACTTAATTTAACATCGCTAATCGCCCCAACACAATTACTAACCACCATATAAATACCTGTAGCAAGTACAATGCCAATAACGCAAGGTTTTAAACCACGTAATATTGCCTGCGCATATCTATTCTTCAATACATTTTGTAGCAATGTCGTTATCAGCAAAACAATTAAAAATGATGGTGTTACAACTGCCAGTGTTGCTATAACAGCACCCAAAAATCCAGCCTGATTGCTACCAATATATGTCGCTAGGTTTACCATAATGGGACCTGGTGTACTTTCACTAACTGCAATCATATAAGTTAGCATTTCTTCATCAATCCACCCATATGTCAACACTACATCTCGAATCAAAGGTATCGCACCATATGCTCCACCAAAAGCAAAGCATCCCACTTTCAAAAAGCCAAGAAAAAGTTCTACATAAATCATTTCTTAGCACCGCCTTTCTGTTCTTGCGTACCTCTTAACACAAAAACTAACAAGCTGATAATGGCGGCAATAATCATCAAACTAATAGATGAAAAATTCCAAGCAAAAACATTGATACATAACATTGTAACACACGAACATATCATAATTAGTCTTGACAATTTCTTTTTTTTGCATTTTATTAATCATTGTAATAGCGGCATCTAAAATCAAAAGACCAACCCCTACTTTAATACCTTTAAATGCATTTGCAACAATAGTTATTTCCAAGAAATTATCTAAAAACATAGAAATCAAGAAGATAACTATAAAAGATGGCACAACTATACCCAATGTAGCTACAAGTGCTCCTAAAAAACCTGCTTTTTTATATCCTATAAAAGTAGCACAGTTAATAGCAATAGGGCCTGGAGTTGATTCTGCGATAACCGTCACATCCATCATTTCATCATGTGTTATCCATGCTTTCTTTTCTACACAATTATTCTCTATCATTGAAATTATGGCATATCCACCGCCAAAGGTAAATAGACCTATCTTTACAAAAGTAAAGAATAATTCCATCAAAATACTCATTCCTACTTTCAGACCTAATCTGTATTCTCAATATACAACTCTGCGTAAACTTCAAAGTTTCTATTCCCTATAAAATTTGTTTATCGGGATTTTTCAAATCGCCAAACAACGATTTGATCAAGTAAATTGTATCAAATATCTTTCATACTTGAAAGACTATTCCGCTTCTTAGTCACTCAAAGCAATAGAAAAAATAATCATTATTTGTTTTTTCCATAAGTACTACTTCAACTTATCATTTTTCAATTCATCGGAGAATTCCTCAAGTTCATCAATTCCCTCATATAACAGCTTTGCTATGTAAAACAGTGCTAAATCGTTGTACCTTACTTCTTCCCCTGTGCTAACCATATTCTGCAACAGGGCTGCTGATGCTTTTAGCTTAAAAATCGATTCTTCCATTTCCTGACTCTCCCCTATTCAATTCATATACTTACAATCCCATGAAGCTATTTCCTAATAATACACTTCCAGGAAATAGTAGTCCATACAGCAGTTACAACAAAACAAATTGCCATAGTCTTATACATATTCGAATCTGTACTGTATCCAATAAAAACAGAGACAAACAGCGATACTGCAACACAGGTGAATATCCCATATAAAATCCGAAACACCTTAAAGATATGCTGTAACATCATTGATACCGAGACAATTGCTATAACTCCAATGATATATACAGGCTCATTCCATTCAAACCTATATGTCAGCAGATAAAACAACAATCCCAGTAATGATGAACTCAGAATATCAATTCTTGCAATCAGAAAAAGCAGTCCTGATATAATAGTTGATATCAAACCGACACCGAGACCTAATCCCAGACCTATTGCCTCGCCTGAAACATCGGAACTTATCGAACTTAATTTATCATAATAAAAAGATTCTTCATAATCATTATACATGTCCATTCCCTCATCTTTCTTAATGTGCTTAAACTAAATCGCTCTCACAGCAAACTGTGGCATATCGTGATTTACCTCTGCTTGATAATAGCTTTTCATTGTCGATGGTGCGTTAAATAATGCCGCTAATAGATACTTTTTGATGTTACGTACTTTGTATGTAGTCTCTTTCAGACAGTCCATCACATACTGGATGTGGGAACTGTTCAGCTTCAAAAATTTTGACTTGACTAACTGCACCGGATACTCATTACTGGCAATAATCACGTTGCCACTCTTACATAGTACTGTCTCCAAAATTAAATCATAAATCCCATCCAATAATTCTTTATCGTAAGGATACTGCTGATACAGAATATCGATCTCCATGTTTTCGCGAATAATATTTGCATAGGCATTATACTCATCCAATCCGCTTCCGGTATCCTCTGATACGATTAGATCAGGATTACTATACTCAGTATCATTCTTCTTAGTATTATTAGGGTTTATTTTTCCAACCTCAAAAGGTTTATTTTCCAAACCTCCAGAAGTTTGATTTTCCAACTTCAAGAAGTTTATATTTCCAACCTCTGAAACCTTTTCTTCCGTTTCAGAAGTTTGATTTTCCAACCTCTGAACGTTCTCTGATAATGTCAACCAATCGCATTTAGTGCTATTTATAGCGAATATAGCAACTTTTTTAATGTCATTAGTGTCAATTAAAATCAAAAATAAATAATTCAATGCTATAGACACCTCATCAACATTAAAAAGGGTGTCATATTATCTATGCGGTATTATATTAGTTGCTATATTATTTTTCTCAAAATTTAATAACAAAAATGAGCAACCCCCTTCATCAGAGAGTTGCTCTTTGTTTAATTCAATACAAAATGCTTCACTTTACTAGTGTAACCATCTTTTTCTTCTTAATTTTTTGGCGTAAGTTTGGCGTAAATGTGTAAATTTACCACCAAAAATTACTGATTTTTTTATCCTAGTAAAGCTTAGCTCCTGCAGGAATCTTGTCATCAACCATCAATAAGTTCAAGCATTCATGACCATCTTCTTCATGTACAGCTGAGATCAACATACCTTCAGAATTAATACCCATCATTTTTCTTGGTGGTAAGTTTACAATCGCAATTGCAGTCTTTCCAACCAATTCTTCTGGTTCATAATATTCGTGAATTCCGCTTAAAATAACGCGATCTTTACGTTGGCCATCATCCAAAGTGAACTTTAATAGCTTCTTAGATTTTTCTACAGCTTCACAAGCTAGGACTTTAACAGCACGGAAATCTGACTTACTGAATGTTTCAAAATCTACCATATCTGTGAAGATTGGTTCGATTTTTACATTCGAGAAATCAACCTTTACAGGTGCAGATTCCACTGGTTTTTTGGTTTGCGCTTTTTTGTTAGAATCCCCCAAGTTCTTCATGTGAGGGAATAATAATACTTCACGAATTGTTCTTTGATCTGTCAACAACATTACGAAACGATCAATTCCAAGTCCTACACCACCAGTTGGAGGAAGACCATATTCCAATGCTTCTACATAATCTGTATCGACTTCGTTGGCTTCGTCATCACCTAATTCACGAAGCTCTAATTGTTTTTCGAAACGTTCTCTTTGATCAATTGGATCATTCAATTCAGAGAATGCGTTCGCATATTCGTGTCCACAAATGAACAATTCATAACGATCCGCAAATCTAGGATCCTTCTTATTCTTCTTAGCTAATGGAGAAATGGATGTTGGATGACCATATACAAATGTTGGTTGTACAATTGTTTCTTCAACATATTTTTCGAAGAATAAGTTGATAATGTGTCCAACTGTATTATGGATCTTTTCAACTTCGATATCATGTTCCTCAGCCAATTTCACAGCTTCTTCATAACTCATATCTTGCCAGAAATCTACACCACAAGCTTCTTTGATCGCATCCACCATGTGAATACGTTTAAAAGGAGCCTTTAATGATAATTGTGTTCCTTGATAAGTAATATCTGTAGTACCCAATACTTCATTAGCTACTGAATCAAACAATCCTTCAATCAAGTCCATCATTCCGTGTAAATCACTATAGGCAACATATGCTTCTACGGTTGTAAATTCAGGATTATGCATCGCATCCATTCCTTCATTACGGAATAAACGTCCAATTTCATAAACACCTTCTAACCCACCAACAATCAAACGTTTCAATGGCAATTCAGTCGCAATACGCAAATAGAAATCCATATTTAATGTGTTGTGGTGCGTTACGAAAGGTCTAGCACTTGCACCACCTAAGATTGGCTGCATAACTGGAGTTTCAACTTCCACTAAACCTTGACCATCCAAATAATGTTGGATTGCACGAATAATTTTTGGTCTTGTTAGTGCAATATGCTTAGCTTCTGAATTCATGATCAAGTCTACATAACGACGGCGGAAACGCTCTTCAACATCTGTTAAACCATGGAATTTTTCTGGTAAAGGACGAAGTGATTTTGAAAGATGTGTATAATTTTTAGCACGAACAGATAATTGCCCATGATCTGTTTTCATGACAGTACCCTCAATGCCTACGATATCTCCAATGTCATTTTTCTTGAAGATTTCATATTGATCATCACCAATTTCATCTTTACGTACATAAATCTGAATTTGACCTTCACGATCCTGGATGTTCATAAAACCAGCCTTACCCTGACGACGCTTCGTCATGATACGACCTGCAATCTTAACTGTTACTTGTAACTCATCTAATTCTTCTTTTGTCTTGTCTTCATAAGATGATTTGATAATACCCGAATTTGAAGTACGATCATAACGAGATCCAAATGGATCAATACCCATGTCGATCAAATCTTGCATCTTTTGACGACGAACTTGTTCTTGTTGCGTTAACTTTTCCATTGTTTTCTCCTTTTTCTTTTATCCATAAAAAAAGGCACTTGCCACAAAGGGACGAAGTGCTCGTGTTACCACCCTAATTTACCAGACAAATCACTTTGCCCAGCCTTAGTCACTGTCTATAAACAGCGCTTCCTTTAATGCAGGAAATACAAATAGCTCCAAGTCTTTATTCCCAATTAGTCCTACGCTTTTTTTCACCAACCAAAAGCTCTCTAAAGTATTTCTAAAAGGTACTCGCCCTCTTCATTGCCTTTTTATACGCTCTTATCCTACTAGACAATACACAATTTGTCAATTTAAGATTTATCCATATATCGAATATTTAATTCTTTAATACTGTTTTTAAATAAAGCATCGATCTTGGCATAATATGTTTCTACATCCGGTTCAAAATTATGCAAAATCCAATACTTTAAAAAGTATAATAAATCATTCGCATAATAATCCACTAAAAAATCTACTGTGAACCTTGAATCCATCCCACTCACATCTAAATAAGAAAATACATTTCTAAATATTTCTTTAAACACATTACTCATTAAATCTTCAAAACCATTCTGTCCTGTAATTCTATAACAAGACTTAAAAAAATCACGATTATCACTTACAGTCTGAAAGATGTGTTTTATAATTTGAGGATTTGATTCATGCTCAATCCCTTTATAAAACATACGATGAATCAAATATTCTAAAGCCTCATACTTATCCATAAAATGATTATAGAAAGTTCCACGAATAACACCTGTTTTATCGCAAATCTGTTTGATTGTGATCTTTTCGAAAGGCTTTTGTTGCATCAAAATATACAATCCCTCACTCAGAAGATCTTTCATTGTCATTTTTTCATTAAATGTCATGAAATCACCTCTACAATCGAATTAATTTAAAAATTAATGATAAGCTCATAAATAAGTATACGACACCGCAAAGAAAATAATAAGCCTTTTGATATCCGGCTCCATTATAATATCCAATATAAAAATGAATCATATAGCCAGCAAGTACAATTAAAAATAAGATTAAAGATTCCATCAAATAAGGAAGATTCATATAATAACAGCCAACTCCAACAAAAAAACAGTCCAGTCCTCCAACAAGAGCCAATTTAATAATTTGTTTTGTATCAAACTCTTGTAGTCTTTCCACAAACTTTCCACGCTTAAAACTATAGATAACCATTCCATTTCCAAGAATCAAAAAGACAAATATCGCAACACATTTATTCAATGTTGCCAATGGACGTCCAAAAATAAATGTGGATATCCCGTGTCCTAATAAAAACATACCCGAACTACAAAGCGCAAAAATCAATCCATAAACTAATGCTTTTGAAAAGCGAATATTACAAATCGTAGCTCCTTGCTCTAATGCACATACAAATACATCTAAACTCAGACAAATACACAAAATCCCAAATAATAACATAACAATCCACCTTCACTAACTTTATTGTATACGAACTTTAAAAATTTTAAAATTAGGGATGAACATATTTCATTAAATGTATTTATGCACTACAATAAACCTATGATAAACATCATTGACTACATTAAAGAATACGGAAATTTAACACTTGAAGAATACCCATTTAATAATGTGGACTCTTTAATTCTCTCACAAATTTCCTATATCAAATTTGAAAACTCAAGCATTGACATCGAATCCGAAATCCATTTATTAAGCGATTTTGAAAATGAAATTGATACTTTATGCATTGATACCCGAGTACCTGAATTAAACGAAGAATTATTTCTTCAATTCATACACTCCCTTCGCTATGAAGCCATTACCATTTCTCATCTACAAACTAATTTTGACAAAGATAATGAAAAACAATTCTGTGCTATGACTTTTCATTTACCCAACCAAATAGACTACATTGCCTTTCGAGGAACCGATGCCAGCTTTGTAGGATGGAAAGAAGATTTTAATCTATGTTTTCAAGAAAATATTCCCAGTCAAATTTCTGCATTAAACTATGTAAACAACTATAAGACAAAACACAAACTCATCTTAGGCGGACACTCCAAAGGAGCTAACTTAGCACTTTACGCAGGTATATATACGCATAATTCAATTTTTTGTATCTACAATCATGACGGGCCTGGATTTCTTACACCTTATCAAACCGATAAGAAAGTATTTAAAACCATACCACAATCGAGTGTTATTGGACTCTTACTTGAAGAAACAAATAATTATCAAATCATCCAAAGTGATGCCATATCCATCCTTCAACACGATCCATTTACGTGGTGCGTTGAAAATGGTGATTTTATTTATCTTAAACAAAATCATCAACTATCCAAACATACACAATCCACACTATCAAATTGGCTTAAATCCATTGATGTCAATACCCGCAAACAAGTTATTGATACCATTTACTCTATCTTTTCAGATTACGAAAACCCAAAGGATTTAAGAAAGAATATCAATATAGCTGAAATGATCAAATCCATTCATAATATGGATGATCAAACGAAGAAAATGATTAGTGAAACCATTCAAGTCTTATTCAAATGCATTCAAAACGAAATCAAGCGAGGAAACTAAACTCCTCGCTTAAATAATATATAACTATAGATACACGGAATAATAGTCGCTACAAGAATCACAACAATGCCAATTGTCATATAGCCAAGCAATCCTAATACAATATATAAGATTCCAGCTATCACCATACAATAGCCACCCACACGATTTGATAACACCCAGTTTTCATCACTATTTAAAGCCCACGATGTTTTAATTCCAACTGCATAATTTCGCTTTACTTTTGGCAAATAATTTCCTAATACAATTAGTAATACACCCACTAGAATATTCATCACAAAACTTACATCAAAAGAATATCCCAAACCAAAATAAATAATTGTCATACTTGTCACAATACATATAACTGGACAAATCATAAATAAAATATTCATCATAAAATCTGGAATATTATTTCGCTTTGGATCTTTTACCGTCACAAAACAAGTAAATACATGAATTGCCAAACACAAGAATAACATGCCAAACAACCCTATAAACTTAGGCATTGTACCATCAACTTGTCCGTTTACATCAAAATGGGTTGGCACAACATCTGGTAATTGACTATAGAAAACCAGATTCAAAGCGAATGGAATCACAAACAAAGCTAAACTAAATTGAAACCATTTATTTTTCAACATCTTCATTTCCTCCTAAAAAAGACTTAAAATAACACAACATCTCCTCAAAAACAGATGCGTTAATTTGATAAAAGATAAAATTTTTATCCTTCTCTTCACAAATCAAACCTGCATCCTTTAATAAAGATAAGTGATAAGAAACAGTTGCCTGGGACATATCAAAATGACTCGCAATATCTCCAGCTGACATCTTGCCTTTTTTTAATAAACTCAAAATGTCTCTTCTGACTGGAGCACCTAAAGCTTTAAACGTTTTTTCAAACAAAATACCACCACCTATTTAGAAACATTTCTAAATAGATTATATACCTTTTAAATATTATTTCAACTCTATTTAGAAATTTTTCTAAATAGTTAACAAAAAAAGAATCAGGAAGATTATTCTCCCTGATACGTTGTATATTTTTGATATTCCTTTATCATTCCTTCGTCAAAACAATACAAACTGATTTTCATTGTATAATCACTATTCGCATCCAACCAATCCGCAATTGTCTTTAATACTAATGGCACTGCCTTTTCTACAGGATAGCCATAGACTCCACATGAAATAGCTGGAAATGCGATTGTATGAATATCATACTTACGAGCTAAACTCAAACTATTCCAATAACAATCCCTCAACATATGCTCATCTTCATGTTTACCAGAATACATCGGACCCACAGTATGAATTACATACTTTGCCTTTAAATCATACCCCTTAGTAATCTTGGCCTGTCCTGTTTGACAACCATTTAATAATTTACACTCTTCAAGTAACATGGGACCGGCCGCTCTATGAATAGCGCCATCTACACCGCCGCCACCCAAAAGCGATTCATTCGCTGCATTGACAATACAATCTCCATCAAAAGTAGTAATATCTCCTTTTACTACTTTGATTTCACTCTCTAGATTCTTATTGTCTAAAATCATTTCAATTAAAACTTTTGGTAAAAAATACGAATCTTTCCAAGGATTTAATACAACTCCACTTATACCTTGTGTATCATGCACCATATTTAAAACATCCATCACACTTTGATTTAATGTTTCTGTAGTCTGACCCAAATCCACTTGAGCTTGTGTAGTAAAAGCTACAAATACATCTTGACCATCATCTAAAGATAATCTTCGATAGACTTTTTCACCCTCGACATCGCCAACAGGAATAATGAATTGTTTTTCTTCTTTTGCCAGTTTACGAATATACGAAAGAACCTCCATATTTTTTTCACGAGTCTGCTCTTGATATAATTCTTGAATCAATGTTTCTAATTTTTCCATACCTATTTCCTTACTACAAATGTCAAACTAAAAGGAAAAGCCCCAATCACATCTTGATAAATAGAGTCATCAATAAAGAATCCCTCTTTCATTGCACTTTCCTTTAATAGCGAATCTAACGAAATAAATTCTTCTTCGCTAATTTTAAAATCATTAAAACAATATCCATCATTAAATCGTTGATAGTTAAATACTTCATCCATTAAATCCCAAGTACTTACTTCACTACCATCATCTAATGTATCCATATAGTTTAATAATTTATTTACGATTTCTTGTTGTCTTTCTTGTACCATAAAAATCACCTACACTTATTCTAACACAAAATGAAAAAGAGGCATCGCCTCTTAATCAATTTCTAAATATTCTTTGATTCTTTGAATCTGATTCAACCCATCCAAATACCCCATGTAGTAAAGATCAGCGAGTTTATCTACATCTCCCTCTACGCGCGAAACATTTACTGGCTTGCTTGGGGCAATCGTAAAGATTCTTCCTTCATTTTCAAGCCTTACTAATTCATCACACTGTCTATTGTAGTCACTATTCATCGATTCCAACTTCTGTTCTAAAGCTGGATATTCAGCATACAATCTTTTCGTCATTTTTTGAACGAACGGATTCGCTTCACTCTTTCGATACTCTCTTTGACGTGTACGAACCACAATGATTTTCTCATAATCATGATCCAACGCCCATTGATACGCTATCTTATCGCTGCAGCCACCATCTAAATATAAGCCATCCCCAATTTCAACCATCTTTGAAACATAAGGCATGGTTGCACTGGCTTGTACAGCTTTAAAAATATCCTGCGTTTTATTTTTACTAAAATATTCAGGCCTTCCCGTTTTACAATTTGTACATACCGCAATAAAATCACGCGTCGGATTCATAAAACGAGGTGTATTTAATGGATCAAAATATTGAGTTCCTTTCATCAAAAAATCAAATCCAATGATTCCTTTGTTGTTTTTAAAAGCTTCTAAACCAACATAACGAGAATCGTGGCGATACCCTAAATTAATTCTTGCACTACGACCAATTTGACCAGCCACATAGTTAAATCCGTTTAATGCCCCTGCACTTGTACCGACTGTACACTGCATATTGATTTCAAACTGCATTAAAGCATCTAACACTCCTGATGTATAGAGTCCTCGAAAAGCTCCGCCTTCAAGGACAATACATCCTGGAACAATTTTATTTGAAGTATTTCCATTTGGAAGTTTGGATATTCCCGAAAAACGCTTATTATTTTTCTTCATTTTATCCCTCTTTCTTAGCTGAAAATTTTATACTCATTTTTTTAATTTGTCTACTTTTTTTTGTTCATCCCAAAGCTTGTCAGCCATTGGCTTCCAGTTTTTTGCGTATGGAGCTGTCTTTTCCAATAAGTGATCCACATCTTCTGGGGATTCATAATCTGTATTGACTGCTTTACTTTGTTTCACCAATTCTTGAATACGACCAGCGTTTTCTAACATTGGACAAGGTCTTAACATATTTTCATTAAATGGTTGATTATCATGATAAGCCTGGAATAAAGGAGATCTAAGTGCATCGAGTAATGTTGTCTTATGAATGTTACAGTTCGAATAATGAATGAATACACATGGTTCTACATCGCCCTTGGCATTGATATGAAGATATCTTCTGCCTCCAGCAATACATCCACCCACATATTGCGCATCATTTTGGAAATCCATAGTGAAAATTGGTTTTTCACTTCTGAATTTACGAATTTGATGATAAACATACGCTCTTTGTTCTGGTGTTGGAAGCAATTCTTTTACAGCCCCATTTCCTACTGGCATATAGTGGAAGAACCAGCAGAATAAAGCACCTGCATCAATCATTAAATCAAAGAATTCATCACTTGCGATATCTTTATAATTTACGCTTGTATAACAAGTACTAATTCCGAATGGCAATTTATGTTTCTTTAATAATTCCATGGCACGTTTTACAGAATTGTAACAACCATCACCACGTCTAGAATCATTCGCTGTTTCAAAACCTTCCAAACTAATGGCTGGCACAAAGTTTTTAACTCGCAACATATCCTGACAGAATTCTTCATCAATCAATGTACCGTTTGTGAAAGATAAGAAAGCACAATCTGGATGCATTTTGCAAATTTTAATCACATCTTTTTTACGTGTTAAAGGTTCTCCACCCGTATAAATATACATGTAAGTACCTAATTCTTTTCCTTGACGAATAATCGAATCAATATCATCTAAAGATAAATTTAATTGATGTCCATATTCAGCAGCCCAACAACCTGTACAATGTAAGTTACATGCAGATGTTGGATCTAATAATACAGCCCAAGGAATATTACAATTATATTTTTCTGACAATTCCTCTTGTTTTGTACTACCATTTAGTGATGCATTAAAAATAAAGTTTTTAAATACAGTCTGACGAACGCCTGCATCCAAATCATAAAGCTTCATGATATAGTCATACCAAATACCTTTTTCATCGATTTGTTCACGAATCAATTTACGCTGCGAACCATACCAACCTTCAGGCATAACCTTATCTACTAAATTCATTAATTTAGGAATATTGGTTTCTGGATCCTTCTCCAAATACTTCAAAGCTTGATTCATTCCAAACTTTTGAACACTACTCTGTAAAGAACTAAAATTCATAACTCTTCCTCCCTTTTCATTTATAGTTTCATTCTAGTTCTTTAAAAATGAGTTTTTAATAGACAAATTCTTAAATGTGTAAATATTTATGAACTATGGTCATTATTTTTTAACCCGTTTTGAGATATATGTCATATATGATTTATACATTTATGAACTACGGTCATTTATTGTATCAAAAAAAAGAAGGTGTTTTCACACCCTCTTAGATTTCATTGGCAGCTTTATATCCTGTACGAATAGCACTTGCGATATCTGCTGTTCTTTCACCACTACAGTCTCCTACATAAGTGAATGGAACAGTTAACTTACTATCATCAAATACATTCTTTTTAGAACCTAATGCATTTACAATTGTATCCGCTGTTATTTCAACATTTGTTTCATCTTTTGTATTCACTGCATAGATTACATTATTTTTAATTTCACTAACACGTGTATTCACAAATTTTTGAACATTATGTTCTTTATAATCAGCTTCCATCAATGGCATCAGAGTTATCGATGAAGAAGCTGCAGCTAAGGTTCGACAGTTATACAAGAATTACCTTGGCGGTCTTTCACTTACGAATGCTGCTAAGGAAGCCGGAATCAATGCATTGCATGCTGGTACCAAGCGAATTATGCAAAACAAGCATTATCTCGGTGATGACTTTTATCCAGCCATCATCGATAAGGATACCTTCATTGCTGCAGGTAGAGAAATCAGGCGCAGGTCAACCAAACTTGGTCGCAACGATAGATTCAAAGAAATACCTGAGAAGAAGGCTCCGGTACTCTTCCGCTTCGGCGATATCACAGAGTATTTTGACAATCCAGTAAAACAGGCTGAGTACTTATACAGCCTTATAGAAAGCGAGGTTATTTGATGGGAAATGTAATGGTCATCCCTGCCAAACGACAAATTGGTAATACCGGTCGTAAGCAGGATGCAAAGCCTAAACTCCGAGTCGCGGCGTACTGTAGAGTTAGTACTGACAGCGATGAGCAGGCTACAAGTTATGAAGCTCAGGTTGAGCACTATACAGAATATATTAAGAAGAACCCTGAATGGGAATTCGCCGGAATATACGCTGATGACGATATTTCCGGTACCAACACAAAGAACAGAGAAGAATTCAACCGCATGATTGAAGATTGCGAAGCTGGCACCATCGACATGATTATCACAAAATCAATCAGCCGATTTGCCAGAAACACCTTAGACTGCTTGAAATACATCAGACAGCTTAAGGAAAAGAACATACCGGTATTCTTTGAAAAAGAAGCAATCAATACAATGGATGCCAAGGGTGAAGTCCTTCTTACAATTATGGCTTCACTAGCCCAACAGGAATCACAGTCATTAAGCCAGAACGTTAAGCTTGGACTTCAGTTTCGCTACCAGAATGGTCAGGTACAGGTAAACCACAACCGCTTCCTTGGATACACCAAAGATGAAGAAGGCAACCTTGTTATTGACCCAGAGCAGGCTGAAATCGTAAAACGAATCTATCGAGAGTACCTTGAAGGCTACAGCATGGATAAGATTGCTGCAGGACTTGAGGCTGATGGCATTCTTACCGGCGCAGGTAAACCACGATGACATACAAGCACCATCAACAAGATTCTCCGCAATGAAAAATACACCGGTGATGCCTTTCTTCAAAAGACTTACACCACTGATTTTCTTAACAAGACCAGAGTTAAGAACACCGGAATCGTTCCTCAATATTATGTTGAAGGAAACCACGAAGCGATTATCCCAAGAGAGATTTACATGCGTGTACAGGAAGAATTGGTGCGTAGACGAGTGGTAAAGACCAGTGCCAATGGAAAGAAACGAAGCTACAGCTGCAACCACTGCTTCTCACAGATTATCATTTGCGGTGACTGCGGTGAGATGTTTAGAAGAATCCACTGGAACAACCGTGGCTGCAAGTCCGTAGTCTGGCGCTGCATCAGCAAGTTAGAACCTACTGGCCTTGAATGCCATTCCAGAACCATCAACGAACTTGACCTGCAGGAAATCGTACTTACTGCCTTGAATGAGCTGCTTGGAGATAAATCCAAATACCAGAAACAGCTACAGCAAAACATCGCATCGGTCATCAGAGCTTCTGCCGCAATCACTACGGATGGTATTGATGAGAAGCTTATGGAACTTCAACAGGAACTTGTTAAAAAGGCCAACAACAAAGAAGCCTACGATGAGATTGCCGACCAGATTTTTGCACTCAGAGAAAAGCGCCAACAAGCTTCAATGGATACGGTACAGCGCGATGAACAGCTACAGCGCATCACAGAATTGCAGGATTTTATCAAAGATCAACCTTCCGACCTTACAGTATTTGATGAAGCACTTGTAAAACGCTGGCTTAAGCAAATCACAATCTGGCCAACCCACTGCATTGTTGAATTGAAATCTGGACTCAAGGTCGATGTAGAAAGATAAGAATAGACGCACGAAACCCTCCCAGCCATGATGGTTGAGAGGGTTGTTTTTCTTTTTTACAAGCAATCATTTTTTTCTGTATGTTATAACTATTCCAATAACTGAAGCCAAAAATACAATAGGTGCAAGTCTTACAAACATAAATTCAAAGCCGTGCATTATTGTTCCAGCAACCGCTAATTCTGGATTATTATAATTCCAATCCAAATAGGAACCGTTTATAGCAATAAGCGCAATAAATATTACTGTAATTAACGCGCATAAAGAGATAAGCAACCAGTGAACAGTTTTAACTCTTGCCATACTTCTTTTTGCTAACTGAAGATTAATTACTTCTAATTTTTCTGATATTGTTTTCAAATCATCAGTAGCGGGCTCTGTTATTGGTTCTCCAAGCAACTCACTGACAGAAGTATCTAATTCATCTGCCAAAGAAATCAGCATACTTGAATCTGGAACAGATAATCCCGTTTCCCTTAATTAAAGATATTATTGGGTAAAAAAGAAA
>ULYY01053984.1_pt1 | contig 21736 bp, 19 predicted proteins | sample 1962601 | NCBI WGS metagenome assembly ULYY01 (sample SAMEA4835875, study PRJEB28245) | human gut metagenome | biome: gut microbiome; material: fecal sample | place: Denmark | collected 2008 | reverse complement strand
GGGGGGGGGTACACGATGAATAGTGCAAATGAAACAAAGATGGATATGAAACAGGCAAAACAAAATAACACGCCAAACATACGCTGGACGCTTGTCGGGTATGATTTGATTGTATATGCATTAGTAGCAGTTATACTTCTGGTGTTATATGGGGGAATGGATAAATTATCAACTGTTGGGATCTTCCAACAAGTAGGTCTTTCTGTTCTGTGTATTTTCACAGCACGTCTAATAGGTAAAATTTACGGGCAAGTATGGAGATATGGTGGGATTCAGTGTTATATCCGCTTGCTGTTTACTGACTCTATCGCTTTTGTGGCGTATCTATGTCTGGAAATCCTGCTTCCAGTTCAAAAAATTACATTTGCAAGATTACTTTCATTGGTTAGCTTGAATTTATTAGGAGCATTAGCACTTCGCATGATGTATCGCTATGCATACAAATGTGGAAACCAGGAGACAACAAGAGGAAAAATTCTTTCTATATTATTACATATTTTTTCAGGCATTGAAGCTGGAAATGAAAAAGAAGTGCAGAAGATCAAAGTTGCAATTATTGGTGCTGGACGAGTTGGTGTGAGTTTGGCAGAAGAACTTTTGAACAATTCAGAAGCAGCGTATGTGCCAAGATGTTTTATTGATATTAATAAGGAAAAAGTTGGACGAGATATACATGGCATTCCGGTTTGGTCTGAAACGGAAGCAACTTTTAAGAAGTTAGGCGAATTTGAAGTACAGGAAATAATTTTTGCAATTCCATCAATGGATGCAACTAAAAAGAAAAGTCTTTATGAGTATTACAAGAATGCAGGATACAAATTAAAAGTATACGATTATCCGACTATGTATGCGGCAGGAGGAAAGCGTCATCTGCGAGAGTTTGATATTGAAGAACTTTTATTCAGAAAACCATTGGTAGTCTCTGATGAAAGAACAAATGCATACTACAAGGACAAAATTGTGCTGATCACTGGTGGCGGTGGTTCTATTGGTTCAGAGTTGTGCAGACAGTTGGCGAAGATGCAGCCGAAGAAAATTATTATCCTTGATATTTACGAGAATGGTGCTTATGACGTTCAGCAGGAATTGAAAATAGCGTATGGGAATAGCTTAGATTTGCAGATTGAAATTTGCTCTATTACTCATAGAAAAGCACTCGAAAGAGTATTTGAAAAATATCATCCACAGATCATTATCAATGCAGCCGCTCACAAGCATGTCCCATTGATGGAGCATAACTGTGTAGAAGCCATTTACAACAATGTATTTGGTACACAGAATCTGGTGGAGCTTTGTGAGGAGTATGGTGCGGAACGCTTTATGATGGTATCCACGGATAAAGCGGTTAATCCGACAAACGTTATGGGTGCAACTAAGAGAATGTGCGAGATGATCGTTCAGAGCGCAAGTACTCATGGAAAAGTAAAATACAGTGCGACTCGTTTTGGAAATGTACTTGGCAGTGCCGGATCAGTTATTCCATTATTCAAACGCCAGATTGCTAATGGCGGACCGGTTACAGTTACAGATAAACGAATCATCAGATATTTTATGACAATTCCGGAAGCATCACAGCTTGTTCTTCAGAGTGGTGCGATTGCTAATAATGGAGAACTGTTTGTTCTTGATATGGGACAGCCGGTTAAGATTATGGATCTGGCAGAAAATATGATCCGCTTATCTGGTGTTCAGGGAATTGAAATTATTGAAACGGGATTAAGACCGGGAGAAAAACTGTATGAGGAGTTATTGGTTAAAACAGAGGAACTGGATAAAACCGATAATAGCATGATTTTTATTGAAAGAGATACAGCTTTAAATAAAGAAGAGATTTATAAAAAAATCAAAGTTCTTAGAGATGCCTGTGATACAGGTGATGATTTGATTGCAAAAGAAGCTCTCCGAAGTGTTGTACCAACATTTAAGACACCAGAAGAGGTAAACAAAGAGATTGCATAAAGAATAACCACAACATGGAACGATATAAAAGAGGTAATTACATATGTTTAAAGAGAACAATAATTTTGAAAAATTTGAATCAAAGGTTTGGTTAAGCAGTCCGACTATGCATGGTCCGGAAATTGAATATGTGAAAGAAGCGTATGAAACAAACTGGATGTCCACAGTTGGTAAGAATATCAATGAAGTAGAAAGAATGGCATGTGAATATATCGGTTGCAAATACGCAGTTGCATTATCAGCAGGAACAGCGTCCTTACATTTGGCAATGAAACTGGCAGGTATTGAAGCATATGGTATGCCAAAGGTTGGGCATGGTGCATTAGAGGGAAAGAAAGTATTTTGCTCTGATATGACATTTGACGCAACTGTAAATCCGGTAGTTTATGAAGGCGGAGAGCCGGTGTTTATTGATACAGAGTATGACACTTGGAATATGGACCCGGTTGCATTAGAAAAGGCATTTGAAATTTATCCGGATACAAAGGTTGTGGTTGTTGCACATCTTTATGGAACTCCGGGTAAAGTTGATGAGTTAAATACAATTATTAAAAAGCATGGTGCCATTTTAGTAGAAGATGCAGCAGAATCTATGGGAGCTACATATAAAGGCGTGCAGACTGGTACATTTGGAAAATATAACACAATTTCTTTTAATGGAAATAAGATTATTACTGGTAGTGCTGGTGGATGCTTCCTGACAGATGATGAAGAAGCAGCAAATAAGGTTCGTAAGTGGTCAACTCAGGCGAGAGAAAATGCTGCATGGTATCAGCATGAAGAACTGGGATACAACTATCGGATGAGTAATGTGGTTGCTGGTGTTGTTCGTGGACAGTTTCCTTATCTGAAAGAGCATATTGCACAGAAGAAAGCAATTTATGAGAGATATAAAGAGGGCTTAAAAGGACTGCCAGTATCTATGAATCCAATGGATCTGGAAAATTCAGAACCAAATTACTGGTTGTCTTGTTTGATTATTGATAAGGAAGCAATGTGCAAACAGGTTCGTGGCGAGCAGGATGTGTGCTATGTAAAAGAAACAGGAAAGTCTTGCCCAACAGAAATTCTGGAAGCTATCTCGTCTATTAATGCCGAAGGACGTCCGATTTGGAAACCAATGCATATGCAGCCAATTTATCGTTTAAATCCATTTATTGTTAGAGATGGCAATGGACGTGCAAAATCAAATGCGTATATTGCTGGTGGTGTAGCTGATGTAGGAATGGATATTTTTGCAAGAGGATTATGCCTGCCAAGTGATAATAAAATGACTGCGGAGCAGCAGAATAGAATTATTGAAGTAATCAGATCTTGTTTTGAATAGAAATATATTGTGGGAGAGATTATAGTGTCAAAGAAAAAAGTAGTTGGAATTATAGCATCATCTATTGTTGGTGGAACAGCGGTAGCAACTTGTATTATGAAGAAAAGAGCGAAAAAAACCACTTATAAAGCTGAAAATATAGGAGCAATTCCGACACGTAAAATGGGATTTTATGAGAAATACGTTAAAAGAGCAATAGATATTGTTTGTGCATCAGCAGCGATTATATGTTTTAGCCCATTATATATAGGCGTTGCAATTCTTGTTAGATTCAAACTTGGAAGTCCGGTATTGTTTACGCAGGATCGTCCAGGTCTGGTTGGAGAAGATGGCAAAGAAACTATTTTTAAAATGTATAAGTTTCGTACTATGACAGACGAAAGAGACGAAAATGGAGAACTTTTGCCAGATGAAGTGCGGTTAACCTCTTTTGGGAAATGGCTTAGAAGTACAAGTCTTGATGAACTTCCGGAGGCTTTTAATATTTTGAATGGGACACTTTCAGTCTGCGGTCCGCGTCCGCAGCTTGTAAGAGATATGGTATTTATGACAGATGAACAAAGAATGAGACATACTGCGAAGCCAGGGCTTAGTGGATTGGCTCAAGTAAATGGGCGTAATGCAATATCATGGGAAGATAAGATTAATTGGGATTTAAAGTATATTGAAAAGGTAAGTTTTCTTGAAGATTTGAAAATTATTTTATCAACAGTGAAGAAAGCTTTTATCAAGCAAGAAGGAATTACGCAGGATGATATGGCTACAGCGGAGGATTTTGGAGATTATCTTTTGAGAACAGAAAAAGTAGATAAGGAAAATTATAATAAGAAACAACTTCAGGCAACGATGATTTTGAGTGGATCAGATGGAATTGAAAGAGAAGCGGGTTTAGTTTCTATTATTATGCCATCTTATAATACAGCTTCATTTATAGAAGAAACTATTCAATCTGTCTTGAATCAGACATATACAAATTGGGAATTGATTATTGTGGATGATTGTTCGACAGATAATACGGATGAAGTATTAGAAAATATCAAGGATTCTCGAATTAGGTATTTTAAGAATGATAAAAATTCTGGTGCTGCGGTAAGCCGTAATAAAGCATTACGTGAAGCAAAAGGTCAATGGATTGCTTATCTTGATTCTGATGACCTTTGGATGCCAGAAAAATTGGAAAAACAGATTCATTTTATGGAGACAAACGGATATGCTTTTTCTTACACAAATTATGAAGAGATTGATGTTAATGGAAATAAAACAGGTGTAAGTATTACTGGTCCTAAAAAAATTACAAAAACAGGAATGTTTAATTATTGTTGGCCGGGATGTCTTACTGTTATGTTTGATGCAAATAAAATCGGGCTTATTCAAATAGAAGACATTAAAAAGAATAATGATTATGCAATGTGGTTAAAAGTATGTCGTAAAGCTGATTGTTTTTTGCTTGATGAAACATTAGGTCAGTATAGGAAAGGACGTATAGGAAGTGTAAGTACACATAGCATTAAGACAATGATTGGATGGCATTATAAGCTTTATCATGAGGCTGAGTGCATGGGGAAAATTGAGAGTTTATATAATACTGGAAGAAATTTAATATTTGGCTTCTACAAAAAGAAAAGGTATGTAAAGAAATAATGAAAAAAGTTTGTATTATTGGACATTTTGCAAAAGGTGAAAATTTGCTTAATGGACAAACGGTGAAAACAAAAATTGTTACGAAGGAAATAATTAAGAATTTTGGAAAAACTGCAGTTAGCTGTATAGATACTCATGGTGGTTTTAGCGCATTAAAAAATGTTATGAAACAGAGTATTAATGCTTTAAAATATCATAAAAATGTGATTATAATGCCGGCTGAAAATGGATTAAGAATATTCGCACCGATCTTGTTAATATTGAATGTTATATTTCATAGAAAACTGCATTATGTTGTGATTGGTGGATGGCTGCCACAATTTTTGAAGAAGAGAAAATGTTTGAGCTTTTTTTTGAGAAAATTCGATTACATATATGTTGAAGCTAACGATATGAAAGTCCAACTTGAAAAGAAGGGATTTAATAATGTTTTTGTGGTTCCTAATTGTAAGGAATTAGTAATATTAAAAAATGAAGACTTAGTATATGATGAAACTGAGCCATATAAGTTATGTACTTTTTCAAGGGTAATGAAAGAAAAGGGGATAGAAGATGCTGTAAATGCTGTAAACAAAATAAATAAATTAGAAAATAGAAGAGTATTTATTTTGGATATATATGGTCAAATAGATAAAAACCAAGAGGAATGGTTTGAAAAATTGCAGAGTAGATTTCCGGATTTTATTCGCTATGGTGGTCTTATACCATATGATAAAAGTACAGATGTGTTAAAAAATTACTTTGCATTGCTGTTTCCTACATATTATGAAGGAGAGGGATTTGCAGGAACACTAATTGATGCTATGGCAGCTGGTGTTCCAGTTATAGCAAGTGATTGGAAGTACAATAAGGAGATTGTCGAAGATGGTAAAACGGGAATTATAATGCATAATTCGCTAGAAAAAGAGTTGTTAAATATTCTGCAAGAAAAAGAACAATGGATGAGAATGAAAAAATTATGTGTTTTAGAAGCAAAAAAATATCTTCCATCTGTTGCATTACAGCCTTTAATTGAAAATTTAAATTAAAAGAGGAAATCTGGTATGAAAAGAGTATTATGTTTGATTAGTGGGATGAACTCTGGTGGAGCTGAAACATTTCTGATGAAGTTATATAGAAAAATCGATAGAAATTTTTACCAGATGGATTTTTGCGTAAATATAAAAGAAGAAGGTTTTTATGATAAAGAAATATTAGAAATGGGGGGAAGGATATACCATATCCCCTCCAAGTCTGAAAATTTACGAGAATTTAAGAAACAATTAACTGAACTGATAAAAAATGAAAAATATGAATTTGTTTTGCGAGTTACATCTAATACAATGGGATTCATGGATTTGAAAATTGCAAAAAAGGCAGGTGCGAAAGTATGTGCTGCAAGATCAAGCAATTCAAGTGATGCAGAAGGCGTGAAAGCTAAAATTGTGCATTTTATTGGCAGAAAGTTGTATAGTAGGTATGTAGATGTAAAAATTGCCCCATCAGATTTATCTGCAATTTATACTTTTGGAAAAAAGGAATATGAAAAGAAAAAAGTTTGTATTTTGAAGAATGCGGTTGACTTAGATGTTTATAAATATTCTGAAACTGAGCGAAAAAGGATTCGTAAAGAATTAGGAATATCAGATGGTGAACTTGTTTGTGGGCACATAGGTCGCTTTTCAAAACAAAAGAATCATAAGTATTTAATTGAAGTTTTTTCAAAAGTTTTAGAGAAAAGATCGGATGCAAAATTGATTTTAATTGGGAAAGGCGAACTTGAAGAAGAAATAATTGAACAATGTGAGAAATTTAGAATACGTAATAAAGTTCTCTTTTTAGGAGTTCGTTCGGATATTCCGGCACTGCTTTCAGCTATGGATGTTTTTATTTTCCCATCATTATATGAGGGGATGCCGAATACGGTAATTGAAGCTCAAGCTACAGGATTGCCATGTATAATTGCTAATACAATTACAAAGGAAGCGAATGTGCTTGGAACAGTAAAATTTCTTCCTTTGAGTAATTCAACAGATTTATGGGTAAATGAAATAATGAATATCAGTAAGATTAGATATGAATCAAAAGAAACATTTATAAATAAAGGATATGAAATTAATTCTTCAGTAGAAGATTTTTTGAATTATATGAAGATGAAGTAAAAGTATTTTGAAAATACACTATAAAAAATGGGAGTGTACTATATAGCTATATTATGAATAAAGAAAGATTATCATTTGATGAAAAAATTGTTTGGATATTAACAGTTTGCTTAATTGTATGTTTTACAGTTTTGGAAACTTATACATGGGGACGGTATTTATTTTTAGTATTAACAGTTCTTATATATTTTTTTTATGTTTATGAAAAAAGAAAAATTCTTTTTCCGGTTGAACATTTTCAGAAATATGGACTGCTTTTTGATGGATACGTATTTTTGTCTTGCTTATGGGCATGGGATAAAACAGCAACATTTGGAAAAGGAATTACAATTTTTCAAATAGTGATTCTGTTTTCTTTTGTATATATGTACTATGCTCAAAAGAAAGATACGAGAATGTTAATCTCTGCAATAAAGTGGGCAGGAATAGTTGTTGCTATATATACTATTTTCTATTTTGGGATAGACGGTATTATTACCGCATCTACATCATATTATCGTATAGATAATACATTTTCAAATGCAAATAACATTGGAATGATTTGTGCGATATCAATTTTTATTGAAATTTTTTGTATTATATATGAGAAGGTTAGTTGGAACTCAATTTTTATTGTGCCATGCCTGTTGGCTTTAACAGCTACTCAGAGTAGAAAAGCATTGATTTTTGTGGTCGTTGGCACAATTGCATTGATAATAATGAAGAGCAGAGAAGAAAAGAATGTTAAAAAGACAATTTTGACTTTAATAAGTTTAATAGTGGTTATTGTTTTAGGAATAAAATTATTGAGTACGTTAGAAATATTTGCGGGTGTTAATGATCGAATGGCAGGATTATTTGGAATGTTTGGTAGCGGTTCCAATGTAGTAGATCATTCTACAAGGTTACGAGAGCAAATGTCGGCATTAGGGATTGCTTGGTGGTTGAAATACCCGTTGACAGGAATTGGAATAGGTTGTCCATATCTGCTTAATAGCCAATTCTTGGGTGAAAGAGCATATTTGCATAATAATTATGTAGAATTATTGTGTGGTGGAGGAATATTCGGAACGGTATTATATTATGTGGGATATATATATCTAATTTATAATCTAATAAAATACCGTAAAGCTGATTTTCGAATATTTATTATATCATTTGTCTGGATTATTTTAGCTTTAGCCATGGATTATGGTATGGTTACATATTATGAAAAGACACAATGGTTTTATATGATGGTTCACTTTTTAAATATAAGATACTTAAGAAGAAAGATGGAGAAATATAATGGAATGTAAAAGATGTATGAAAGTTATTAAGCACATGCTGTGCGATTCGAATTATAGGTTTTTGGTATTGGCGCATTTGGGAGTCTTTGATCATATGAGTGATGAAAAGTTTTTAATTAAAATGTTTAAAGCTAGAACAGGTAGAAACTTAAATTTGAGTAATCCCCAAACATTTAATGAAAAATTACAATGGTTAAAATTGTATGATCATAATGATCGTTATACTGTTATGGTAGATAAATATAAGGCAAAAGAGTATGTTAGTGATATTATTGGAAGTGAGTATATTATTCCAACCTTGGATGTGTGGAATTCTGTTGAAGAAATTGATTGGAACTCGTTGCCAGATCAATTTGTTATTAAGTGTACACACGATTCTGGCGGTTTGATTATATGTAAAGATAAAAGCCAACTTAATAAAGAAAAGGCAATAGCAAAATTAGAAAAATGTATGAAATCAGATTATTATAAAAGACACCGCGAATGGCCATATAAAAATGTCGAACGAAAAATTATTGCGGAAAAGTATATGACAGATAATAGCAATTCATCTCAATTAACAGATTATAAAGTATATACGTTCAACGGTAGAGCCAAAATGATAATGATTAATAAAGACAGAGGAGTAGATACTAAAGCTGATTATTTTGATACTGATTATCAGTGCTTAGACTTTTCTTGGGGGTATCCACATGCAGAAGTAAAACCACAAAAGCCAAAATGCTTTGATGAAATGATAGAATTAGCCGAAAAATTGGCAAAAGATACATACGAACTTAGGGTGGATTTTTACGAAGTAAATGGACAAATATACTTTGGGGAGATGACTTTTTTTGATGGATCTGGTTTTGATAAAATAGAACCAATTGAGTGGGATTATAAAATTGGAAGTTGGGTGAAATTACCAATAGGAATGGAGGATATAAATTAATGATTCTGATTGGAGCTGATTTTGTACCAACAAAATCAAATAAGAAATTCTTTGCAGAGGGAAATGCAGAGTATCTTTTGGGAGAAGAATTATGTAAGATGTTACAAAAAGCTGACTATAGAATTTTTAATTTAGAAATTCCACTGACGGATAAGGAGACACCTATAAATAAATGTGGACCAAATCTTATAGCTGATACAAACAATGTGAAGCTTTATGAAAAAATAGAAGTCGATTTATTTACTCTTGCAAACAATCATATTATGGATCAAGGAGAGGCAGGATATTTTTCAACTATAAATGTATTAGATAATGCTGGAATAGACTATTTAGGATGTGGAAATACATTGTCGGATGCGTGTAAACCTAAAATAGTAGAAGTAAAAGGAAAAAAAATAGGAATATACAGTTGTGCTGAACATGAGTTTTCAATTGCGTCAGCTAATAGTGCAGGTGCGAATCCATTTGATGTTATAAAATCCTACAATCATGTTTATAATTTGAGTAATGCATGTGATTATACGATAGTGTTGTATCATGGAGGGAAAGAACATTATCGTTTTCCTTCTCCGAATTTGCAAAAATATTGTCGCAATTTCATTGAAAAAGGCGCAAACATAGTGATTTGTCAACATAGTCATTGCATTGGATGTGAGGAAAATTATAAAAATGGAAAGATTATTTATGGACAAGGTAATTTCTTATTTGATGATTCTGATGATGAATGTTGGAAAACTGGATTACTAATTCAAATTAAGGATAATTTTGAAATTAATTATATTCCAGTTGTTAAAAGTGCCAATCGTATACGTTTGGCAGACGAATATGAAAGGACACAAATACTCAATCAGTTTGATGCAAGAAGTGAAATGATTAAATCTGAAAAATTTGTATATGATAATTTTTCAACATTTGCTTCAAAAAATATATATAATTACTTGCTATGGTTAACAGGAGTAGAGAACAATATTGTATTCAGGGTTATTAATCGAATTTTTAGATATAAATTCAGCGAATTTTATATAAAGAAAAAATATTCGAAGAATCAAATGCTAAAAATAGAAAATATGACATGCTGTGAATCGATTTCCGAATTATTCGTACAAGGATTAAAAGATATAAATAAATAGTTAGAAATATGGAGAATGTTATGCACGAATTGATATGTAGCAAAAATCAGTTAAAAGAATGGATTTCGTATGAGCAAAAAAAATATGGGGGGGTACAGAACAATAGATTTTTTTGAATTATCTGAAAAATCTATTTTAAGGAAACATCAACGATTATTAAGATATACAGAGTACTACTTAAATACACATAAAAGGATGTTATATTTGTATTATAGATTGCGATTGAATCGAATTCAAAATAGATATGCACTACATATTCCGGTAAATACAACTGGAAAGGGTTTGAAAATAATGCATGTAGGTCCTATTTTAATAAATGGTTCAGCTGATATAGGAAAAGATCTGTCTATTCATATTAATACTTCCATTGTCGCAGGTGGAAAAACCGATGATGCGGCAATTATAGGAGACAATGTTATTATGTCAGTAGGTGCGGTAGTCGTTGGCGGAATTAAAATTGCAAATAATGTTGTTGTTGGAGCGAATGCTGTTGTCACAAGAGATGTGAATTGCCAAGAAGTTACAATAGCAGGTGTACCAGCAAAAAAAATATGTGATTATGGAAGTAGTGCTTGGTAATATAGGTGGATTAGCAGTAGAGAGGTAATGTATGAAAAGAATTCTATTAGTCTCCTGTGAAGGACTTGGAAATGGTGGAGTTCAAGCTGTTATAATGAGTATTGTTAGAAATTTACATAAAGAATATCTTTTTGATATTCTTTTATTCACTTCGGAAAAAAGATATTATGATGAGGAGTTTTTAACATACGGAGGACAGATCTTTAGAATTCCAAGATATGAGGGGAAAAACCAATTTAGAAAAAAAATAGATTATTATGTTAGAGGACGCAATTTGTACAATAATGTAAGAAAAATCTTAAAAGAAAAAGGGCCATTTGATGTGATTCATTGTAACGATGAATTTGAAAATGCTCTAATTCTCAAAGCAGCAGCCGAATGTGGTGTGCCAATTAGAATTTCCCATACACATATTGTATCGCGAAAGAGTAATGTTTTAGCTGATATGATTGAAAAAAACAGAAAAAAAACCATTGAGAATTGTGCAACAGTGAAAATTGGATGTTCAGTAGAAGCATGTAAATCTTTTTATGCTGATTCTACAAATGCATTTGTTGTTAATAATGCATACGATGACAGGCGATTTAATAAGCAAAGATATGTAAATAATACTGTGCCTGGTTTATATCTTTTACAGGTTGGAAGTTTTAATGATACCAAAAATCAGCTTTTTACAATCGAAGTGCTTGCTCAGATTAAGAATAAGATACAAAATGTTCATCTTTCTTTTGTGGGATTTGATATGAACGGATATAAAGATAAAATGGTTGAAAAAATCGAACAATTGAATTTAGAGTCTAGTGTTTCATTCTATCCGAGTAATGCAGATATACCTCAATTATTAATGAATTCCTCTTTTTTTGTTTTTCCATCAAAACATGAAGGGTTTGGTATTGTACTTATTGAAGCGCAAGCAATGGGAAAAAAATGTTTTGCTGCGGATTCTGTTCCGGCTACTACTGATTGTGGAGGAGTTATATTTTTGACTCTAAGTGATGGACCAAAAGTATGGGCAAAAAGAATCATTGAGGAGTATGAGAGTGAAAACAGTGAGAATAAAGATTATGATGTTTCTGCATTTGCATCTTCCAATATAATGGATGTATATCGAAAAATATATGAGGGTGAAGTTTAATGAAAATAGGAATGTTTACATTTCATCGTGCAAATAATTTAGGCGCTGTTCTTCAGGCATCAGCGTTGCAAAAGTATGTTCAGAATAATTTTGGTGACTGCGAAATAGTGGATTATTATCCGAATAATAATATACCGGTAACATATAAAGGGGTTAAGAAAATCTTAAGAAAATGCAAAAGAATAGCAATATATCCGTTGACAAAGAAGAAAAGAAAACGAGAATATCGTTTTGATGAATATAGAAAAAAATATTTTAAGATGACAGAGCAGCATTTTTATGGAGATAATTGTATAAAAGATGAATTAAAAGATTTTGATATTCTTATTTCTGGAAGTGATCAGATTTTAAATACAACATTAACCGGAAATAGTAGAGCGTATTATCTTGATTTCTTTGAAGGGAAGAAAATTTCATATGCTTCAAGTTTTGGAAGAACTAATATTACACAGAATGAGATTGATTTGATAAAAAGTGAGTTGCCACATTATAGTGCGGTATCAGTTCGAGAAAAATCAGCTGGTGAAATTATCAAGAGGATATCTGGAATTGATTCTGAATTAGTGATGGATCCTGTTTTCTTGCTAAAAAAAGAAGAATGGGAGAGTAGGTGTAATATGGATATAATATTGCCAGAACGTTTTATATTTGTATATTCTATGGAAAATTCAGAGAATTTAGAGCGAGTGGTTCATCTAATAAAAGAGGAAAAAAATATTCCAGTAATTGTTGTAAGAGGTGGAGGTAAAGCTGGCAGAATAGCAGGAAAAGAAGATGCAACTTGCGGTCCGGCAGAATTTTTGAGATATATTAAGAATGCAGAATATGTAGTTACAAATTCATTTCATGGGTCAGCCTTTTCATTAATATTTGAAAAGAAATTTCTGTGCATAGCACATTCAAAAAGAAACACTAGACTTATCAACATTTTACAGTTAATCAATGAAGAGGAAAAAATGATATCTTCAAATTTGAGTGTTTATGATGATAAGATTATAGAAGGAAATAAGTACAAAAATATTTTAGAAAGGTATATTAACTCATCGAAAGACTATTTATTGAATAATCTTCGATGAGTTAAGAAAAGAAGGTAAATGACTTCAAAAGATTCAAGAACTAAACGAACGGCATTAAATGCATTTGCCAGTTTGGCAGATAATTTAATAAGGCTTATTATTAAATTTGCCTCTAGATATGTTTTTATTTATACACTTGGACAACAATATTTGGGTGTTAGTGCATTATTTTCAAGTATTATTACCATGCTTTCATTAGCGGATTTGGGATTTGGAATTGCTCTACCACAGGCATTATATAAGCCTTTGGCTGAAAAAGATGAAGAACGTATTTGTACGATACTAAAGTTTTATTCTAAAGTATATGCTATAATTTCATTTGTAGTAATTACTATAGGCATAGCATTACTTCCTTTTTTAAAATGGATAATTGCAACTAAAGATACTTCTGGAATTGAACATTTAAATATTATTTATGTACTTTTTATTGTGCAAGCTGCAGTTTCATATTTATTCATATATAAGAAAACATTATTTACGGCGGACCAGAAAAACTACTATGTTACTGTAATTGAATCTGCAACAAGTATTGTTTCTACATTATGTCAAATAGCCATATTGTTATTAACACGCAATTATTTGCTTTATCTTGTAATTTCCATAGTGGCTATTATTATTCAAAATATATTTATATCTAGAAAATGCGATAAATACTATCCATTTTTAAAGAATATTAAAACAGCAAAAAAATTAGATTCGTCTGAAACAAAAATATTGTCAAAAAAGATATATGCATTATTTATTTATAAGGCCGCAATAGCGGTAGAATCTGGGACAGATAATTTGGTAATGACGGCTTTATGCGGACTTTTACTTACTGGATTGTGTTCTAATTATACGTTAATTATATCATCACTAACAAGTATCTTAATGATGGTAATGTCAGCCGCAACTGCGTCAATTGGTAATGTTGTTGTAACTGAAAGTAAAGAAAATACATTTAAAATATATTCTTTGCTAGATTTTATTGGCTTTTGGGTATATTCGGTTTGTGGAATTTGTATGGTAGTTTTAATAAATCCATTTATACAAATGTGGTTAGGGGCAGATTATTTAATTGGAATTAGCACAGTAATAGTTTTATGTGTTAACTTTTACATAAGTGGAACGCAAAATGTTAATTCTAATTTTAGAAATGCGTATGGGCTTTTCTATGAGGGAAGATATAGACCAATATGCATGATTGTTATAAATCTGGGATCTTCTATAATATTGGCTAAATATATAGGTGTTACAGGTATTTTCATTGGAACACTTTTAAGCAGGTTGCTTACAGTAGGCACATTTGATCCGTTTATTGTTTTTAAACATGGTTTAAAAATGCCTCTTAGGAAGTATTATAGTGCACATGGTGTTTATCATACAGTTACAATTGGTGTTGGCGCTTTGTTGTTCTTTTTATTTGACAAATGGATGACGGATTCAGTGGTATTATGGATCATTAAGGCAATAACTCTATTTGTATTAGTGAATTGTATATATATTATTTTATTTTTTAGAAATCCGTCATTTGTTGATTTGATGGAACGCATACGACAAATTGTAAAGAAGGTATTTCATGTGGAATGTAAATAAGTCAATAGTATATGGAGCAAGAATTATAGATAAAACAATTCTTAAAAATAGCACATCAGGTGGAGTGTTTTCGCCTATATCAGATTTGATTATAAAAAATGGGGGGTTAGTATGTGGAGCAGTTTATAGTTCTGACTATAAAGTGAAGCATGTCATATCTGCTTCGCCTGAAGTTAGAAATGAAATGAGAATGGCGAAATATGTTCAGAGTAATATGGGGGATATTATTTCAAAAATATTAAAACATCTTGAAAAAGACCAAATTGTACTTTTTTCCGGAACACCCTGTCAAGTAGCAGCTGTTAAAAATGTGGTATCGGCAAAACACTTAGAAAAAAATTTGGTTACAATAGATATAATATGCCACGGTGTTCCTAGTCCGCAATTGTTTAAAGAGCATATTGATATGATTGAAAAAAAGTATGGAGCAATAAAATCATATACATTTAGAGATAAACAAAAAGGTTGGCGAGGACAAAATGTAACTATTATTACAGAAAGTGGTATAGTTCCGGATAAAGATGCAAAGCTGTATTCATCTTTATATTTTAATTCGCTTATAATTCGACCATCTTGTTATAAATGTCCTTTTGCTTCTGTTCATCGCGAAGGTGATATTACAATAGGTGATTATTGGGGAATTTTACAAGAAAATAAGAGGACAAATGATAATCTTGGAATTTCTCAGATTATGTTAAATACGCAAAAAGGTGAAAGAATTTTTGATGAAATAAAACAAGAACTTGAGTATTTTGAAATAAAGTCCGATAATTATATTCAACCAAATATGAGAAAGCCGACAGAAAGAAGTATGGTTGCTGATGCATTTTGGAAAGTATATAATAAAAAGGGAATACAAAGTGGAAAAAATTTCTTAAAAACATTAAAATATAGAATGATTCCGTACAGAATTTTAAATAAGTTTTTCATGCGAGGAAATAAACATGAATAAAAATTTAATGCCAGATTTATTTAATAAAAAAGAGCAGTGTTGTGGTTGTACTGCATGCTATGCGATTTGTCCTAGATCTGCAATTGAAATGATTCCAGATGAAGAAGGATTTCTTTATCCCGAAATAGATAAAACAAAATGTATTAGTTGTTTTAGATGTTTGAATATATGTCCTCTAAAAGAGTTGAAAACCGTTACATAAATATATTATTGTAAAAATCAAATAGAAATTTTTCTTTACGACAAAATGAAAATTTTTATACCATTCAGCGAACTGACGATGGAGTACAGCTTTTGAATTTTTTATTTAGTTTGAAACTATAACTTTTTTCAAATGTACTTTTTGAATGAATTAGTTCCTGTTGAAAAATAGTTACGAAATCTAACCAATTTCAGTAATTGGTAGAATGCAAGTGCAATTATGTACTTGAGTCACCAGTCCGGATTGTAGCACTGTAATATTCACTAGGAAAATCTTACCATGAATTGTACCATAAAATTAAAAGTCGAAAAAGTTTAGTTTAGTACTTAACTTTTTTGACTTGATATGATCAGGAGACCAGAATATAATGAAAAAATTAGAAGAAGACAAAAATAGATATAATGTTTTAAAAGAAATGCCTAGATTTCAAAAATATATGAGAAAAGGACAGGAAGCTCAAAATCCATTCTGTAGACTTCTATATAAAGCGGTGTTTGTATATTATAGAAATAAAAACCTTGTTGAAATGCCGCTTGACATAAATATCGGGGGGGGTTATATTTAGGCCATCCATATTGTATTACAATAAACCCAAAAGTTATAATAGGAAAAAATTGCAATATTCACAAAGGTGTGACGATAGGACAGGAAAATAGAGGGGGAAGAAAGGGAACCCCAATAATAGGGAATGAAGTATGGATCGGAGTTAATGCAACAATAGTAGGGGCTATACATATTGGAAACGATGTATTGATAGCACCGAACACATATGTAAATTGTGATATACCAGATCATTCTATAGTGTTTGGTAATCCATGTATCATAAAACCAAGACAATGTGTTACAGAAGGATACATCAATAATAAAGTAGAGTAATTTCAAATTCAAGAATCCAGAAACGGACAATTGAGGAAAGCCTTAGTATAGTGTCCGGATCGGTGATTAAGATAGCCCCAGAATAATCGAATAAGAATCTCCATCAGTATAAAAATTACAAGCTGGAGTCCATGTTGTGACTCTAGCTTGCATTGTTCTTATATTAAACGTTGTAGAAGTTTTTATACCACTTAGCAAACTGTCTAAGACCGGTTCTAAGGCTTGTGTTTGGCTTGAAACCGTAGTCTTTTTCCAGTGCACTTGTGTCGGCGTATGTTACCGGTACATCACCAGGCTGCATTGGAACAAGCTCTTTGTGTGCTTCGAAGTCATATTCTGCCGGAAGTACTTCTGCACGAATGAGTTCCTCCTGAAGAATTGTTACAAAATCTAACAAATTTTCCGGATTGCTGTTTCCGATATTGTAGACAGCGTAAGGTGGAATCGGAAGACCATCTTCGCCATTTTTCTTTTCCGGTGCACCTTGCATAACACGTTTTACACCTTCTACGATATCGTCAACATATGTGAAATCTCGTTTACAATTTCCGTAGTTGAAAATCTGGATTGTTTCACCTTTGAGAAGTTTGTTTGTAAATCCAAAGTATGCCATATCCGGTCTTCCTGCTGGGCCGTATACGGTGAAGAAACGGAGTCCGGTAGATGGGATATTATAGAGTTTGCTATATGCATGAGCCATAAGTTCGTTTGACTTTTTAGTAGCTGCGTAGAGTGAAACAGGATTATCTACTTTATCATCAGTACTGTAAGGAATTTTTTTATTTGTACCATAGACAGAAGAGGATGATGCATATACAAGATGATCGACTCCTTTCGCACCATTGTCATAGGAATGGCGACAGGCTTCGAGAATGTTATAAAAGCCAATTATATTTGACTGGATGTATGCATCTGGATTTGTAATAGAATAACGTACACCAGCTTGGGCAGCTAAATTTACAACAATATCTGGTTTATGTTCTGCGAAGATTTTGTCAATGATGGTTTTATTAGCAAGATCATCTTTATAGAAGATATAGTTAGAGTTAGAATGCTCAGATGCACATTTTTCAATTTCATGTAATCGCCATTCTTTAATTTTTACATCATAATAATCATTCATATTATCAAGACCAATAATATTGATTGGTGATTGAGTTCTTAAAAGTTCAAGAACAAGGTTGCTACCGATGAAGCCGGCAGAACCCGTAATAAATACTGTATTATTGTTTAAATCAATATGATTCATGATACTTTTTTCTCCGTTCTGTTTTAATCTCTTTTGAAAATATCTCTTGTATAGACTTTGTCTTTTACATCATCAAGGCAGGAATCATACCTGTTTGCAATGATAGCCTGGCTTTTCATTTTGAAATTCTTCAAATTATTTATTACTTCTGAACCATAGAATGTTTCGCCATCTTTTAAAGTTGGTTCATAAATAATTACTTTGGCTCCTTTTGCTTTAATTCTCTTCATAACACCCTGGATAGAAGATTGGCGGAAATTGTCGGAATTACTTTTCATGGTCAGACGGTATACACCAATGGTTTTTTCTACTTCTTTGCTTGGATCCCATGAACTGTTTGCCTCGTATGCTCCAGCCATTTCAAGAACCTTATCTGCGATGTAGTCTTTTCTTGTTCTGTTGCTTTCTACAATAGCAGAAATCATATTCTGTGGCACATCATTGAAGTTTGCCAGAAGTTGTTTGGTGTCCTTTGGCAGACAGTATCCGCCATATCCAAAACTTGGGTTATTGTAATGAGAACCGATACGTGGATCCAAACATACACCGTTGATGATTTCCTGTGTGTTTAATCCTTTTGTTTCTGCATAAGTATCAAGTTCGTTGAAGTAAGACACACGAAGTGCCAGGTAAGTGTTAGCGAAAAGCTTAACAGCCTCAGCTTCTGTAAATCCCATGAATAGAGTATCGATATTTTCTTTGATTGCTCCTTGCTGAAGAAGCTTTGCGAAAATTTCTGCTTTTTCTTTTGATTCTTCATCGCAAGATACGATGATTCTTGATGGATAGAGGTTATCGTAAAGTGCCTTTGATTCACGTAGAAACTCCGGACTGAAAATAATATTTTTTGTATTATATTTCTTTCTGATAGATACGGTATAGCCAACCGGAATCGTAGACTTGATAATCATTGTTGCACTTGGATTTACTTTTAATACCAGTTCAATTACAGCTTCTACTGCAGAACAATCAAAAAAGTTTTTCTTACTGTCATAATTAGTCGGGGCTGCAATGACTACGAAATCTGCATTTTTATATGCTTCTTCTCCGTCAAGTGTAGCTGTAAGGTCAAGATTTTTTTCTGCAAGATATTTTTCAATGTAATCGTCTTGGATTGGTGATTTTTTGTTATTGATAAGTTCTACCTTTTCAGGAATAATATCAACTGCTGTTACGTGGTTGTGCTGTGAAAGAAGTGTAGCAATAGAAAGTCCGACGTAACCGGTACCGGCAACTGCAATATTGTACCTTTTACTTGAGGTTGCCTTGTCATTTTCAAATAGGTCGATGACTTCAAATCCAAGTGTTTCAGCAATTGTTTGAAGTTGGTCGATAGATGGTATATAATCCTGACTCTCTAAACGACTGATCATAGCTCTATTGATACCAGTTTTCTCAGCAAGTTGAGTTTGAGTTAGTTGCAGTTCTTTTCTTTTGGTAATAATGGTATCGGTCATTTTGGAATAAGATATTTTCTTCATAGTAATTCTCCAATGTTATTATTTATCACACTATAATTGTTTCAATGTAGCTATTAACATTTTTATAATAGCAGAATCAATGCGCTACGTCAATGATAATCGAAAATAAATAGTAAATGATATTATTGACAACAATAGATGTTACAAATAATAAAATAAGTTAAAACAATAAATAAGTCCCGGTTATTATTTACCGGGACTTATAATGCATGGTGCGAGATCTGTTTCATCTTTGGTAATTTTATCGTTGCATGGCATAGAAGAGTATTGCAACAGTAAGGATAGTTCTTGTGCGTATTTTTCATTTGGAACAGGTGGTTGAATCATATTGATGGGAATATTATAGAACGTTTCTGGCGTCGTTAAGGCTCGTTCAATATTACTTTTAAATTTTAGGTCTAAACCGGAATGATTCATAAAGGCATTTAACTGTTTCTTAGAAATTGTAATTTCATCACGATATAATCGAAGCAATCCACTGACATAGCGTTGCTGTTCTTCATTGAGTTCCGTAGAGCTAAGAAAAACTTTATGTATAGTAGGAAAACGCTTACTTCCAGAAGCCGAAGTGATGCCGCAACCTATGGCTCCGATAAATGAATGGATGTTAAGCTGAAGATGAATAAAGGCAAGTGTCCATATATCTCCGTATTCGTAAGAAATTAAATTACAATATAGGCATCCGACTCGTGAGATTACCATATCTCCGGTGTATGATTTAGTGCGTGGCTTGTTTGTGTCTGGCTCAGGCTCGCCAGTATAGAGTTCCAGTGATGCTTCACATGGAGATGGAGCGTTACGGTTTTTGAAATCAAGTTCACCATGAACAAGTTCGCCATTATTTTTTTCGTCTGTACTTAAAAAGTAGATAAAGTATTTTTTGAAATAGCCTCTATATGAAGGATCAGAAGTATCATAAATCATCAGGTTAGCGGAAGGATCTGGTAGCTTTTGCGAAAGCTCAATATTCTTCATGAGAGAGGAAAGGCTAATATCCAGTCCGTCACATATATTGATTAAAGTGGAAAGACGTGCTGAGGAGGGTTTGGCAAAAATATTTGAAATAGTACCCTGAGATACCGCAGCGTCTTTTTCTTTACACAAAGATTCTAGTTTTTTCTGAGTGATATTATTCTGTTCCATGTATGAACGGATATAAGAAACAATTTTTTTTACATATTCTTGATTATTCATCGACAATCCCTCACTTTATTATGTAATTCTGTTTCAATTCTATTATAGAATTAATGCGTTACACTGTCAATCATTAAAATAATAGGAGTATTAAAATATTAATAAAATGGTGTAACCAAATATCAAAAAATAAGTAAATGTGACGGAAATAAAGAAAGATTTTACAAAAACTTTAAGCAATATTGACATTTGTTACATATGGGAGTATAATCAAAAAAGAGACTTCCCCTTTAGGGAAAGTCTCTGCAATAACTGGAAAATCAATAAAGTTGTTTTATTAACCAACTATTCTGATTTATGAGATTGTACCAGAATCTCATCCTGACATGAGCCATTATCTATGACTATATCACATTAAAGTGATAATATATAGGTAATGTGAACATGACATTATTCATTTTACTTCAGAAAACATTGGATGTCAAGCACTTTATTGAAAAACATAAGGAGGTGTAGGACAAAAATCCAATGAAAGCGTTAAAAAATCAGCAATACTATAACAGAAACATGGAGAAAGTACACTGTCAGTGTAAGTAGAGGTATACAGCTTTGAGAGGTAATAATGAATTAAGGACGAGAATGTATAATGTACGAGTAGGGGACAAAGTTTGGGTAGACGGACAGCCCGCCTTTTCTGTAAAAGGTGGAGGCAACAGATTTGATGTCTACACCATGAAAGAAATGATTGCAGCATTTTACGGAGAAAACTGTAAATGCATCATTATTAAACAGAGTGGTAGAAAAGTAGTAATTGAATAAAGAAGGATAATCGCTCGGACAAGAGCTATCCGCAATGCGAGATAAGCCGGAGCAGAATGGTATGGGTATGCCATTTTGCTTCGGCTTATTTTTTGCCACAAAAGAAGTGGATGACAAATGAAAAAACAGATGAAACAGACGAAAAATATAAACATAATATTTGACAAAAAGAACATATGTTCGTATAATATAAGCATCGCTACCTTGGAAATGCTAAGCAGTTAAATGAATTTTTAAATTCTACCTTGCAAGAGTAAATTC
>ULYY01026731.1_pt1 | contig 21952 bp, 18 predicted proteins | sample 1962601 | NCBI WGS metagenome assembly ULYY01 (sample SAMEA4835875, study PRJEB28245) | human gut metagenome | biome: gut microbiome; material: fecal sample | place: Denmark | collected 2008 | reverse complement strand
TGTGGAAGTAAAGATTCAGGCTCATCTGACAGTGGAAAGAAATCGGCAAAAGAATCAAAAGTAGAAAATGATGATGACACATTGATCGTTGGGTTTGATGCTTCTTTCCCTCCGTATGGTTATAAAGATGATAGCGGAGAATATGTAGGATTCGATCTTGATCTTGCACAGGAAGTATGTGATAGAAATGATTGGAAACTGGTAAAACAGCCGATAGACTGGGATTCTAAGGATGCGGAACTAAATTCGGAAACAATTGACTGTATCTGGAATGGATTCACTATGAATGGCCGTGAAGATGATTATACATGGTCAGATCCATATATTGACAACAAGCAGGTTGTGGTAGTCAGAAGTGATTCGGGTATTGATGATTTTTCGGGGCTGAAAGGAAAACATGTAGAAGTACAGACAGACTCTTCTGCACTTGCGGCTCTGGAAGGAGATCAGAAGGATCTGGCGGCAACCTTCGCAGATCTTAATCAGGTTGCAGAATACAATACAGCATTCATGGATTTGGAATCCGGTGCATGTGATGCAATCGCTATGGACATCGGAGTTGCAAACTATCAGGTGAATTCAAGGAAAAATCTGGATGATTACAAGATCCTGGACAAAGAAATTTCATCTGAACAGTATGCAGTCGGATTCAAAAAAGGAAACACAGAGCTGAAAGATAAAGTTCAGAAGACACTGGATGAGATGGCCGAAGACGGAACGGTTGATAAAATTGCAGAAAAATATGCAGATTACGGAGTTCCGGGAGCTCTTTGCATAGGAAAGAACAGCAAGTAAAATGAAGGGGCCAACCCCGGAGGGGATTGGTCCCTTTTGGCTCGCCATTCATTCGGAAGAAGCGTGAAAAAACTGGAGGACATTATAGATGGAGATAGGAACACTGATAAGAGAACTTGGCGGAGGAATGTGGATCTCGGCAGAGATATTTATTCTGACATTACTTTTTTCACTGCCGCTTGGACTGGTGGTTGCATTCGGGAGAATGTCGAAGATTGCACCGGTCAGATGGATATCAAAATTATACATATCGATTATGAGAGGAACCCCGCTGATGCTTCAGTTGATGGTAGTGTATTTCGGACCATATTATCTGTTTGGAATGCGCATTTCCACAGGATACCGTATGACTGCGGTGCTGATCGGTTTTGCGATTAATTATGCGGCATATTTTGCTGAGATATACAGAGGCGGGATTGAGGCAATTCCGGTAGGACAGTATGAAGCGGCAAAGGTACTGGGATATTCCAAAAGCCAGACATTTTTCCGGATCGTATTTCCTCAGGTATGTAAGCATATTCTGCCGGCAGTGACCAATGAGATCATCACGCTGGTAAAGGACACTTCACTGGCATTTGTTCTGGCTGTAACGGAGATGTTTACAATGGCAAAACAGATTGCGGCGGCACAGACTTCCATGGTTCCGTATATTGCAGCAGGTATCTTCTATTATGTATTCAATTTGCTTGTTGCGATGATTATGGAAAAGATTGAAGAAAAGTTGAATTATTACCACTAGGAGGAATAGATCATGAGTCTGCTTGAAATGAAAAATATCAAAAAAAGTTTTAACGGGGTCGAAGTTCTGAAAGACATTTCTCTGAAGGTGGAAAAGGGAGAAGTCCTTGGTATCATCGGTCCTTCCGGCTCGGGAAAATCAACCCTTCTTCGATGTGCAACGGGGCTTGAGACTGCGGATGCAGGGGAAATCCATTATTCCGGAACCTTTGGACTGGTGTTTCAGAATTTTAATTTGTTTCCGCATTATTCGGTGATGAAGAATATCACTGATGCACCGCTGAAAGTACAGAAGAGAAAGAAAGAAGAAGTCTATAAAGAAGCGAGAGAACTTTTGAAGAAGATGGGACTTGCCGATAAGGAAGATGCATATCCTTGTCAGTTGTCGGGAGGACAGCAGCAGCGTGTATCAATCGCAAGAGCACTTGCACTGCATCCGGATATTCTGTTTTTTGATGAGCCGACGTCCGCACTGGATCCGGAACTGACTGCAGAGATCCTAAAAGTTATCAGGGAACTTGCGATGGAGCATATGACGATGGTGATTGTTACGCATGAGATGAATTTTGCGAGAAACGTATCGGATCATGTAATCTTCATGGATGAGGGTGTGATCGCAGTAGAAGGAACTCCGGAAGAAGTATTCGATTCATCTAATGAAAGAATGAAAGAATTTCTTGGAAAATTCAATGATTAACCGCGGGAAAACTAATGAATAGATGGGATTTATAAGCTACGCTTATTAAATGACGCGTTATAAATAATGTATCAGCAGGAATACAAGGTAGATGGAAATATTGCTTTTCCGTTTGCCTTGTATTATACTGATATAGCAAAATGCTTTTTAAAGACAGTTTTGACAAATGAAAAATTTGAAAAGAATGGAGTCTGCATTTATGAGTGAATTTGAAAAAGTAACAACAGGACTGGGTGAAGAATGCGGTGTGTTTGGAGCCTATGATATGGATGGCGGAGATGTTGCACCATCCGTTTATTATGGACTTTTTGCATTGCAGCACAGAGGACAGGAAAGCTGTGGTATTGCGGTAACGGATTCATATGGAGAAAGAAAAGTACATTCCAAGAAAGGACTTGGACTGGTAAATGAAGTGTTCGATGAAGAGTCTTTACAGGAATTGAAGGGAAATCTTGGCGTCGGACATGTAAGATATTCGACAGCAGGTGCTTCCAGAGCTGAGAATGCGATGCCGTTGGTTATCAATTATGTGAAAGGGATCCTTGCAATTGCACATAACGGTAATCTGACAAATGCCATTGAACTTCGCCATGAACTGGAGTACACAGGCGCTATTTTCCAGACAACGATTGACTCGGAGGTGATCGCATATCATATCGCCAGAGAACGTCTGAATGTAGAGAAGGCAGAAGATGCGGTAAAAAATGCGATGAAGAAGATACAGGGGGCGTATGCCCTGGTTGTCAGTTCGCCGAGAAAGATGATCGGTGCCAGAGATCCATTTGGATTGAAGCCTCTTTGTATTGGAAAAAGAGATAATACTTATTTCCTGGCTTCGGAGAGTTGTGCGATTGCTGCCGTCGGAGGAGAATTTGTAAGAGACGTAGAGCCTGGAGAGATTGTAAGTTTTACAAAACATGGAATGAAATCAGATAAAACTATGGCAATAGATCCCAAAAAGCAGGCAAGATGTATTTTTGAATATATATATTTCGCAAGAATGGACAGCGTGATTGATGATGTGAATGTATATCATGCGAGAATTGTTGCAGGGAAAGCTCTGGCAGAATCTTATCCGGTTGATGCGGATCTGGTTGTCGGAGTACCGGATTCCGGGCTGGTTGCGGCGAAAGGATATTCGGAACAGTCGGGAATTCCGTATGGCATGGCATTCCACAAGAACAGTTATGTCGGAAGAACATTTATCAAGCCAAAACAGAGTCAGCGGGAAAGCAGTGTGAAGATCAAGCTGAACGTGATCGAAGAGGTTGTAAAGGGAAAACGTATTGTTATGGTAGATGATTCTATTGTACGAGGAACAACCTGTGCGAACATTATCAAGATGCTCAAAAAGGCCGGAGCGAAAGAGGTACATGTAAGGATCAGTTCACCACCGTTCCTGCATCCATGCTATTTCGGAACAGATGTGCCTTCGAATGAACAACTGATTGCACATTCCCATACAACAGAGCAGATCCGTGAGATGATCGGGGCAGATTCGCTTGGTTATATGGAAGTTGATAAATTAAAAAACATGGTCGGTGATCTGGCATATTGTGACGCATGCTTCACCGGTAATTATCCGATGGAAGTACCTGGAAGAGATGTTTCGCTGGCATTTGAATAGAAAACAGGTTAAAATAGTCGGGTGGAAGAATTGACGAAGGAGATTATTAGTATGAGTAATGACAGATATACAAGTCCACTTTCAGAAAGATATGCAAGCAAAGAGATGCAGTATATTTTCTCGCCGGATAAGAAGTTCCGTACATGGAGAAAACTCTGGATCGCACTTGCTGAAACGGAAAAAGAACTGGGACTGGATATTACAGAAGAACAGATTGAAGAATTAAAAGCACATGCAGATGATATCAATTATGATGTGGCAAAAGAAAGAGAAAAGGTAGTCCGTCATGATGTTATGTCTCATGTGTATGCATATGGAAAACAGTGTCCGAATGCAAAAGGAATCATTCATCTTGGTGCGACTTCATGCTATGTAGGCGATAATACAGATATCATTCTGATGTCGGAAGCGTTGGAGATTGTCAGAAAGAAACTGATCAATGTGATTGCCGAACTCGCAAAGTTTGCGGATGCACATAAGAGTCTTCCGACACTTGCATTTACACATTTCCAGCCTGCACAGCCTACAACAGTAGGTAAGAGAGCAACACTCTGGATGCAGGAATTCATGATGGATCTGGAAGATCTGGAATATGTAAAAGGAAGTTTAAAGCTTCTCGGATCAAAAGGAACGACCGGAACACAGGCAAGCTTTTTGGAACTCTTTGACGGAGATCAGGAGACAATTGATAAGATCGATCCGATGATCGCCAAAAAGATGGGATTTGAGACATGTTATCCGGTATCAGGTCAGACCTATTCACGTAAGGTAGATACCAGAGTGGTAAATGTACTTGCAGGTATTGCGGCAAGCGCACACAAGATGTCCAATGACATCCGTCTCCTTCAGCATCTGAAAGAGATTGAAGAACCATTTGAAAAGAGTCAGATCGGATCTTCTGCAATGGCATATAAGAGAAACCCTATGAGAAGTGAAAGAATTGCTTCACTTTCTAGATATGTGATGGTAGATGCCATGAATCCGGCAATCACATCTGCAACACAATGGTTTGAGAGAACGCTTGACGATTCTGCTAACAAACGTCTCAGTGTCCCGGAAGGATTTCTGGCAATTGATGGTATCCTGGATCTGTGTCTGAATGTTGTAGACGGACTGGTAGTATACCCGAAAGTTATCGAAAAGAGACTGATGTCAGAACTTCCGTTCATGGCAACAGAAAATATCATGATGGATGCTGTAAAAGCAGGTGGAGACAGACAGGAACTTCATGAGAGAATCCGTGAGCTGTCTATGGAAGCCGGACGCAATGTCAAAGAAAAAGGATTAGACAACAACCTTCTTGAACTGATTGCTGCAGATCCTGCATTCAATCTTTCGCTGGAAGAACTGCAGAAGACGATGGATCCTGCAAAATATGTGGGACGTGCGCCGATTCAGGTTGATGTATATCTGAAGAACGTCGTGAATCCTGTGCTGGAAGCAAATAAGGATATTCTTGGAGTAACAGCAGAGATCAATGTATAAGATTCTGTAACAAATAAAAACATGAAAAAGAAAGTGGAGTTTCAGTGAGCAATGGAACATCACTTTCTTTTCTTGTATATATGATTTATAATAAATCCATATGGAAGTATAAGGGGGAAGAAAGCGGATATATGGAAAAGGCTATGGAAAAGATTAAGAATATGAAGAATGGTACAGCGTCAGAAAAACAATACCGGGTCAGAAGGTGCAGATATACGGATCTGGCAATGCTACTTGTGATCGCAGTTTCCATACAGTGTTTCACGAGGCTGGAATATGCAGGGGAAAGATATATTCAAAGCCGGAACGGGTATAAGATAGCCGGCGGCATAATGGAAGGCTGCGGAAGGAAAACTGTAAAAGGATATGTGGAAATAAAGGCATCGTGTGTTTCGAATGCGAAGAATATAATCGAAAATTTGTGCGCTCAGGCAGCGGCACCGAATCGAACAATTATGAATGTGACCACATCAACAGCTGATGCCGGAAAAGATGACAGCCGAATTACAAAGCTGCCTGCTGCAGAAGAGATGAACACGCCTGCTTCGGAAGATGGATCTGAGATTTTGAAAGCTGAAAAGAATGCGGACGCTGCACTTGTTGCGGCAGATACAACAACTGCGGACGCAGCGGTTGAGAGCGCTGAAGAGGACAAGAGCAGCACAGAAGAACAGCAGAGTGGTATGCTGAATCTTGATGGATTTATCATAGGAGAAAATGGCATGATCGAACGTTGTGAGAATCCATCTCTGGCTGCCGAGGATGGAATTATTATATTGCCGTCAGACGACAGATGTAAGGGGATCGGAGCAGAAGCATTAACTGGAATTACGGGAGTGGAAGAAATCTATATTCCGGCCAATATTACATGGATTGAACCCGGAGTCCCGGAAAAACTGGAAAATCTTATGTATATAGAGGTTGCACCGGACAATCCGGCATATCAAAGCATAGATGGAGTTCTTTACAGCAAAAAGGAGCAGAAAGAAAAGGCATGAATATTCGACAGGTAACAGACGGCAAAGAAGATTATATAGAATTGCTTCGTATGGGAGATCCGGATGAATCCAGAATCCGTAAAGTATTGGAAGAAGGTGAACTCTTTTTACTTGAAGAGCATGGAAAACTCCGTACATTGTGCGTGGTTATATTTTCGGAAGAAAAGAAATGTGAGATAAAAAATATTGTAACCATAGAAAAAGACCGTGGCAAGGGGTATGGCCGGTATATGATCCATTATATCTGTGAACATTACTGCTCACAGTATGACTGGGGATATATGAAAAAAGACCGATGCCGGGACATCATGGAATTCTGTGAAAAATGTGGATTCACAGATGAAGATGAGGTATATCTGAAAAAGGAACTGATGTCGGAAATCGACACAAAACGTGTAATTAATCTTGCAATGGAAGCAGGAAGAATGCTTTTGAAAAACGGAGGCGAGATTTTTCGTGTAGAAGAGACGATGATGAGAATCTGTCGTAGATTCGGGGTGAAATATGTGGAGCTGTTTACTTTGAGTCATGGATTGTTTATCTGTGCAGGAACGGATAAAGAAAAGTTGTATACAAAAGTAAAACAGGTACCGCTTTCCTCTACACATCTTGGAATCGTAGCAGAAGTAAATGATCTGTCCCGGGAAATTGCAGCAGGACATGTCGGAATTGAAGAAGCAATAAAGAAGTTAAAGAAGATCGACAAGATGCCGGTCAAGCGTATTCCTTATCAGATAGCGGCGGCGGGATTAAGCGCCGGTGGATTGGGTTATCTGCTTGGCGGAACATCAATGGAAGCATTTGTGGCATTTTTTGTCGGCTGTGTTGTGTTTTCATGGTCACTTTTTGCCGGAAAACACGGTGTTTCAAAGATCCTGGTTCACATTGTAGGCGGGATCATTATTGCCTCTATGGCTTTGGCAGCAATGCAGATTCCGTTTTTAGGGGAACTTAGGATGGAAGGGATCGTGACCGGCGGGATTATGCCGCTGGTGCCCGGACTTGCATTTGTGAATGCGATCCGTGATCTGGCGGACAGTGATTATCTTGCAGGTACAGTTAAAATGATTGATGCGATTATGGTATTTGTTTATATTGCAATCGGTGTGGGAACGGCGTTGTCGGTATATCATCATGTGTTAGGAGGCATTTTATAATGATCATAAAAATTATAGCAAATCTGGCATGTTCATTTATCGGGACGATTGCATATGCGGTTATGTTTCAGGTGCCGAGAAGGTTCTATATCGGATGCGGAATCACCGGATCGGTGGGATGGATGCTGTACAAGTTTGCGTCTGTATATTGTTCGGTTGCAGCTGCGTCCTTTATAGGAACGGTATGTGCTGTATTGGTTGCGAGAATGCTGACGGTCCGCCTGAAATGTCCGATCACTATCTTTATGATTTCGGGTATCATTACACTGGTGCCGGGAGCTGGCATCTATTTTACAGCGTATTATCTGGTGACAAATCAGTTTGCAATGGCTGCTGCGAAAGGGATCGGAGCAATAAAAGTAGCTTTTGGGATTGTGCTTGGAATTGTCTGCATTGTATCTGTCCCGAGAGAAGTGTTCCAGAAAGAATACTGGGTTGAAAGAAAGATTGCAAAACAACAGAAAAATGAAAAGAGGGATCCGGTAAATCTTGCGGGTGAAAGACACAGATGAAAGATCTGATATAAAAGGTTGCTGTCCGCCTTGGATTTGTGCTACAATGTAGAGACGGATAGTGTTCTAATGTATGTAGCAATACATAGATTTCATACATTTCAAAATAATAATGAAATAGGAGATAATGACAGTTATGAGTAAGGTAAGAACAAGATTTGCACCAAGTCCTACAGGAAGAATGCATGTAGGAAACTTAAGGACAGCGCTGTATACTTATTTGATTGCAAAACATGAAGATGGAGATTTTATCCTCCGGATTGAAGATACAGACCAGGAACGTTTTGTAGAGGGCGCACTGGATATCATTTATCGTACATTGAAAGAGACCGGGCTGGTTCATGATGAGGGTCCGGATAAAGATGGCGGGGTAGGACCGTATGTGCAGAGTGAACGGAATGCACAGGGACTTTATTTGAAATATGCAGAACAGCTGATCGAACAGGGGGATGCTTACTACTGCTTTTGTGACAAAGAACGTCTGGAATCTTTGAAAAGCAAAGTGTCTGACGAGGATGGCGGAACAGAGATTGTTGTATATGACAAGCATTGTCTGCATTTAAGTAAAGAAGAGATTGAAGCGAACCTTGCAGCAGGAAAACCGCATGTAATCCGTTTTAACATGCCAACAGAAGGAACTACTACATTCCACGATGAGATCTACGGCGATATCACAGTTCCGAATGAAGAACTCGATGACCTGATTTTGATCAAATCAGATGGATATCCGACTTACAACTTCGCAAATGTTGTCGATGATCATCTGATGGGAATCACACATGTTGTACGTGGTAATGAGTATCTGTCATCTGCACCAAAATATAACAAGATTTATGAAGCATTCGGATGGGATGTGCCGATATATGTACATTGCCCGCTGATCACAGATGAAAACCATAAGAAACTCAGCAAACGCTGTGGACATTCTTCTTATGAAGATCTGATCGAGCAGGGATTTGTGACAGAGGCAGTTGTTAATTATGTAGCATTGCTTGGTTGGTCGCCGGAAGGCAATCAGGAGATATTCTCACTGGAAGAGTTGGTAAAGGCATTTGACTTCCACCGCATGAATAAATCACCGGCTGTATTTGATCTTGGCAAATTAAAATGGATGAACGGTGAATATATCAAAGCTATGGATTTTGATAAGTTCTATGAAAGAGCGGAAGGGTATATCCGCAAAGTTATTACAAAAGATTATGACCTGAAGAAAATCGCAGCATTGGTAAAATCACGAATTGAGATCTTCCCGGATATTGCAGAGCAGATTGACTTTTTTGAAGCAGTACCGGAATATGATACAGCAATGTATTGCCATAAGAAGATGAAAACCAATGAAGAAAATTCACTGGAAGTATTAAGAGAAGTTCTTCCGCTTCTGGAAGCACAGGAAGACTATAGTAATGATGCATTGTTTGCACTTCTTAAGAGTTATGTTGACGAGAAGGGTGTAAAAGTCGGTTATGTAATGTGGCCAATCCGTACCGCTGTATCAGGAAAGCAGAGTACACCGGGTGGAGCTACAGAGATTATGGAGATTCTTGGAAAAGAAGAATCTGTAAAACGAATCAAAGACGGAATTGAATTATTAAGCAAGTAAGGGGATTCTATGAGTTTAAATCATGCTCAGACAGAGGCAGTCGCCCATAATGAAGGACCATGTATGGTTCTCGCAGGCCCCGGATCGGGGAAAACTCTAACCATTGCAAAGAGAATAGAATATCTGATCACGAAGTATAAGGTAAGGCCAGAAGAAATTCTGGTCATTACCTTTACTAAGTATGCAGCTCAGGAGATGAAAGAAAGAACCAGACGGATCTGTGGTCCGTCTTCTTATGCTGTTACATTCGGAACGTTTCACGGAATCTATTACGGAATCCTGAAATGGGCGTACCGTCTGGAACCATCGAATCTCCTTACGGATGAAGAAAAATACCGGATGTTAAGAACTCTTCTGCCAAAAGTCGGATGGGATCAGGAGCCGGAAACGGATGAAGAAAAAGACTATTTGCAGGAACTGGCCGCAGAAATCGGAAATGTAAAGAATAATTGTATGGCTATTGAAGCCTATGAACCGGTAAAATATACAACAGAAAAATTCCGTGCACTATACAAAGATTACGAAGAAGAAAAGAAAAAATGCCGGAAGATTGATTTTGAGGATATGCTGATCCAGTGCAGGGATCTGTTTTTTAATTATCCGGATATTCTGAAAAAATGGCAGGATAAATTCCGGTATATTCTGGTAGATGAGTTCCAGGATGTGAATCAGGCACAGTATGATGTGGTTCGTATGCTGGCTGAACCGCAGAATAATCTGTTTGTAGTGGGGGATGATGATCAGTCGGTATATGGATTTCGTGGAGCAAAGCCGGGAATCATGATGGAATTTATGAAAGATTATCCAAAGGCCAAGAGGGTACTTTTGGATATTAATTACCGCAGCAGTGCTTATATTGTCAATGGTGCTTTAAGAGTGATCGGTAATAATAAAATCCGGTTTGAAAAAAAGATCGAAGCGTTTCAGAAAGCAGATGAAACAGTTCATGTTCAGGAAGTAAAAGACCCTGTGCAGGAGGCAGAATATGTGCTGGGAAAAATAAAGGAATGTCAGGAAAAAGGTATTGCTTATACAGATATAGCTGTGTTGTACCGGACGAATATAGATGCAAGGGCAATGTCGGAACTTATGATGGAATATCAGATTCCGTTCGTGATGAAAGAACATCTGAATAATATTTACGAACATTTTATTGCACAGGATATCAGCAGTTATTTTCACCTTTCACAGGGGAAATATAGCCGGAAATATTTTTTGCAGATCGCAAACCGGCCAAACAGGTTTTTCTCAAGGGATAGTATGAAAGGCGGAACAGTTACCTATGATTCGCTCAGAGAATATTACCGGGATAAAAACTGGATGACGGACAGAGTGGATCAGCTGGAATGGGACATGAAGATGATAAAAGACAAAACACCATATGCAGCAATCCAATATATCCGGAAACATATGGGTTATGATGAGTTTTTAAAAGACTATGCGGCATACCGGAAGATTTCAGTGGAAGATCTTTTTGCGGTGCTGGAAGAGATATGGCAGAATTCTAAAGGATATAGAACGATCGGTGACTGGTTTGAACATGTAGAACGATACGGGGAAATATTAAAGGAGCAGAATTGTAAAAAAAATGCGGCAGAGGGTGTGAATCTGATGACAATGCATGCGGCAAAAGGGCTGGAATTTGATACGGTATTTGTGATCGAGGCAGATGAGGGCAGCAGTCCGTATAAGAAAGCGGTGACGGATGAGGAAATCGAAGAAGAGAGACGGCTTTTTTATGTAGCAATGACCAGGGCGAAGAGAAAACTGATCATCAGTTATGTAAAAGAAAAAAACGGGAAAGATATGACTCCTTCCCGTTTTGTGTCCGAATTACTCTTCGACGTCTGATTCATCAAATTCCTGGGAATCCATCCATTCATCAAAAGCATCAGCGGCAATTTCGTATTCGTCATCATCTTCGATGTTGCCGAGATCGGGTTCGCCGTCCTCGGTTTCATTGTATTGATAGAGATAAACATCACCGGCTTCATTAGGTTCAAGATTCTCATCCAGAGGAAGCAGGGCAATGTATTCTTTGCCTGCAGCTTCATATACTGTGAGGATTGCACATTCAATGATCTCATCGTTATCGAGTGTAAGCTCTACGGTTGTGTAGCTTTCAGTTTCCTTTGTGTCGCTCATATCATAGTCTCCTTTACTAACATTAAAACTTATCTTAACTTTAACAAAGAAACGGATAAAAAGCAAGATGATAGTAGTCAAACGGGTAAAAATGTTGTAGAATGTAGCTGTATGTAACGCAATAATAAGGAGGAATAACAACATGATGAAGAAGAGAATGTTAGGAGTGATTGCAGTATTACTCGTATGCATTTTCGCATTATCTGCATGCAAGAAAGAGGCTGGAAAGCCGGTGGATAATGCAGTCAGTGAGAATACAACAGATGATTCGGAGGATACGGATCAGACAGAAGACGCAGGAAAGTACAAGTTTGGGTTCTCTGTGATCGATATGCAGAATCCATATTTTATAACATTGGAAGAAGCTGCACAACAGATCGTAGAAAAAGAAGAATGTACCATGGTGGTAAAAGATCCGGCATCTGATGCGGATACACAGGCAGAGCAGATCAGGGAGATGATCAATGAGGGGATCAATGCAATTTTCCTTTGCCCGGTCGATTGGGAGAAGATCACACCTTCGCTTCAGGCATTGCAGGACGCAGGGGTAAAAATTATTAATATTGATTCACAGGTAAAAGACACAGATTATATTGATGCATATGTGGGCTCTGATAATACAGAGGCAGGGAAGCTTTGTGGCAATGATCTGATTGAAAAGTATCCGGATGGCGGTACAGTTGCAATCCTGGAGGCTACGACACAGAATTCGGTGAATGACCGTATTACAGGGTTTGAGCAGGCAGTTGCCAAGGCGGAAAAAGGGTTTGAAGTTGTAGCGAGAGAAGATACAAACGGAACATTTGACAGTGCGCTGGAAGCAGCCAAGAAGATTTTGGAGGAACAACCGGATGTGACGGCAATCATGTGTGGAAACGACCAGATGGCTGTTGCAGCAAAGACAGCACTGAATCTTGCGAATAATGATCAGACTGTTGTCTACAGTGTAGATGGTTCGCCTGATATTAAGAAGGAATTAATGAAAGCGGATAGTCAGATCGCAGGGACAGTCGCACAGTCTCCGATCAATATCGGGAAAAAAGCAGTAGATATTGCATTGAATGTTCTTGACGGAAAAGATTTTGAAGCAGAGACGGCAATAGACGTATTTATGATTAATAAAGATAATGTTGAAATGTATGGCGCAGACGGATGGCAATAGGCGCAGACGGGAAACGGGAAGGACATAACAGAGATGAGAGAGGTTCAAGGATATCCATTACCACTGGGAGTGCAGATAAGTAAAGACAGGGTTAATTTTTCCATTGCAGTTCCGGCAGATAAGGACTGCCAACTGTTATTATACCGCACAGGGAGAAAGAAACCGTGCAGGCAGTTTGATATGAAACCAATGATCGGTGAAGTGAGGTGTATAGCACTTGAGGATATCGAGCCGGGAGATTATGAATACAATTATCTGATCAATAAAGAAGTTGTAACTGATCCGTACGTAAAAGCAATTGCCGGCAAAGAACGCTGGGGTGTAAAAAAGGAACTGTCAGAACATGAGATCCGGGGACGGCTGCAGATGAGTGATTATGACTGGGAAGGAGATCATACATTACAGATACCATATCATCAGGTAATAGCGTACAGTCTGCATATCCGCGGATTTACAAGACATCCATCATCAAAAGTAAAGGCGAAAGGAACTTTTCAGGGAGTAATTGAAAAGCTGGAATATCTGAAAGATCTTGGGATTAACCAGATTCATTGCATGCCGGTATATGAATTTGAAGAATGCCAGATATATAGAAATTACTGGGGATACGGTGCGGGAAGCTATTTTGCACCCAAAAGCGCATATTCTGCAGATGGAGACGGCGCTAGAGGACTGAAAGATATGGTGAAGGCATGTCATCGGTCCGGAATAGAGGTCGTTCTGGAGATGCCATTCTGCACGGCTGCAGATAAGATGATGATGTTAGAATGTCTGAGGTATTATGTTATGGAATACCATATAGATGGATTTATATTGAATCCATTTGTGATTTCGACGGAGAGTGTGTATGCAGATCCGTTTTTGAAAAACACCAAGATTATGGAACACGAGTTGGGATTCCAGACAGTCATGCGAAGATTTCTGAAAGGTGACGAAGGGATGATCCATGATGTGATCTACTGGCTGAAACACCATTCAAAAGAGCAGGGAATCTTTAACTACATTACTGATCAGAACGGATTTACTCTGAATGATCTGGTGTCTTACGATGCGAAACACAATGAGGAGAATGGTGAACATAATCAGGATGGACCGGATTATAATTATAGCTGGAACTGCGGGGCGGAAGGACCGAGCAGGAAAAAGGCAGTAATGGAACTGCGGAATCATCAGATATTTAATGCATTTTTCCTGCTCTTTCTGGCACAGGGAACTCCGTGTATGCTTGCAGGAGATGAGTTTGGAAATTCTCAGAAAGGTAATAATAATGTATACTGTCAGGATAATCCGATAGGATGGACAGATTGGCGGGGACTGGAAAAGAAGAAAGAACTGCATGATTTTGTAAAAGAACTGATTGCATTCCGTAAATCGCATCCGATTCTCACACCGGAGCGAGAACTGCAGGGGATAGATCTTAGCTGTTGCGGTGTGCCGGATGTATCTTATCACGGGGAAGAGGCGTGGCAGATACCGGGGGAAGTGTCGAGCAGGCAATTGGGCGTATATTACAGTGGAGCACAGACAAAAAGCGAGGACTGTTATGTTGCATATAATATGCATTGGCTGGAACATGTATTTGCACTGCCTGCTTTACCAAAGGGATATGGCTGGTATGTGAAAGCGACGACGGAACGGGGGATGTTAGATGTGCCGGTGCTTTTGAAAGATCAGAGAAAATTAGAGTTAAAAGAGCGGTCGGTTACGGTGCTTACAGCAGAACGGATTGTGGAGGTTGAAACGAAGAAAAATGAAAACATTACAACACTTACAGACGATCAATCATCATAAATATCTTGTTATGAAGGAATGCTTTAAAGTAGGACTTTACAGACAGGGACTTCTTCATGACCTGTCCAAATATTCACCGACAGAATTTTTAGTTGGATGCAGGTATTACCAGGGAAATAGAAGTCCGAATAATGCTGAACGGGAGGCAACGGGTTATTCTAAGGCATGGTTACATCATAAAGGACGTAACAAACATCATTATGAATATTGGATCGATTATAGTGTAGATCCGGGGGAAGGTATCATAGGCCTTAAGATGCCGCTTCGATATGTTGTGGAGATGTTCATGGATCGTATTGCGGCATCTAAGACATATCAGGGGGACGCATACAGAGACAATCATCCATTGGAGTATTATGAGAAGGGAGCCGGGCGGCTTGGAAAAATGATCCATCCGGATACAGCAGGCCTTCTGCACGAATTGTTGAAAATGCTGGCAGAAGAGGGAGAGGAAAAAACTTTCCGGTATATTAAGAGAGTCCTTTTGAAACAGAAGAAATATTAACAGTTTATGCAATAGTTCAAAAAAATAAAAAAATTCAAAAAAACTGTTGACACAATAACAATTTCGATGTATTATATATCTTGTCTTCGCGAGAGAGCAAAGATGAATGCGGAAGTGTCGGAACTGGCAGACGAGCAAGACTAAGGATCTTGTAAGCATTGCGCTTGTGTGGGTTCAAGTCCCATCTTCCGCAGTTATTTTTTGAGAGTAACGAAGACTGAAAATTACATAGTGAATATGCGGAAGTGTCGGAACTGGCAGACGAGCAAGACTAAGGATCTTGTAAGCATTGCGCTTGTGTGGGTTCAAGTCCCATCTTCCGCATTCATCTAAAAGATGGAAACCCTTGATTTGTTTTGGGTTTCTTATTTTTTTACATACTAATAATTTTTTTCGATTAACGATAAGGAATTTTAATAAAAAAGAGAAAAATTAAAGGAAATCAAAAAGTTTTGTCGAATAATAATAATGAGGAGATTCAAAATGTATTATTCTGATGAGATTATCGAAGAAGTAAGATCAAGAAATGATATTGTAGATGTAATATCTACTTATGTAAAACTGCAGAAAAAAGGCAGCTCATATTTTGGCCTGTGTCCGTTTCACAATGAAAAGTCTCCGTCTTTTTCTGTCAGCAGGCAGAAGCAGATGTATTATTGTTTTGGATGCGGTGCCGGAGGAAATGTATTTACATTTTTGATGGAGTATGAGAATTATACATTTGTCGAGGCGCTGAAATATCTGGCAGACAGAGCAGGGGTAGAACTTCCGGAGGAAGAATACTCGAAAGAGGCAAAAGAACGTGCGGATACAAGGGCGATTCTTTTGGAAATCAACAAAGCTGCAGCGCAATATTATTACGTGCAGCTTAAGAGCAGTCAAGGAGCCGTAGGACTTGGATATTTTAAGAAAAGACAGCTCAGTGACGAGACGATCAAGGCATTTGGTCTGGGTTATTCGAATAAGTACAGTGATGATCTGTACCGTTACTTGAAGTCGAAAGGATATAAGGATGACATGATTGCCAAAGCAGGACTGATCAGTATTGATGAAAAGAATGGTGTGTATGATAAGTTCTGGAACCGTGTGATGTTTCCGATTATGGATGTCAATAGCAGGGTAATCGGATTTGGAGGTCGTGTGATGGGAGATGCAAAACCAAAATATCTGAATTCACCGGAAACAATGGTTTTTGATAAGAGCCGGAATTTGTATGGATTGAACAGGGCAAGACGTACCAAGAAGCCGTATTTCCTTTTGTGTGAAGGATATATGGATGTGATTTCACTTCACCAGGCAGGGTTCACCAATGCTGTTGCGTCATTGGGAACTGCGCTGACACCGGGACATGCTGCACTGATCCGCAGATATGTACAGGAAGTGTATCTGACCTATGACAGTGACGGAGCCGGTACAAGAGCAGCATTAAGAGCCATGCCGATTTTAAGAGATGCAGGGATTACTGCTAAGATCATAAGGATGGAACCGTATAAAGATCCGGATGAATTTATTAAGAATTTGGGAGCAGAGAAATTCGAAGAACGGATTGCAAGTGCGAGAAATGTATTTATGTACAGTCTGGAAGTGCTGGAGAAGGAGTATGATATGAATTCGCCAGAAGGAAAGACAGAGTTTATGAAAGAAACGGCGAGAAGGCTGACACAGTTTGAAGAAGAGATTGAACGCAATAACTACATAGAAGCAGTGGCGAAAGCCTATCATGTCGGATTTGAAGATCTCAGGAAACTGGTTGGAAAGATGGCGGTACAGGCAGGACTTGCAAAACCGGTTGAAAGACCCAGGGAGATACAGAATAACAGGAAGAATAAAAAAGAAGATGGAATTCTGGTGTCTCAGAAAATACTGCTCACATGGCTGATTGAAAGTGAAGATATCTTTCGACAGATTGAAAAGTATATTACACCGGAAGATTTTTCGGAAGGGCTTTTCCGGCAAGTGGCAGAACTTTTGTATGAACAATATGAAAAGCATGAGGTTAATCCGGCTCAGATCATGAATCACTTTACAGATGAAGAGGAACATCGGCAAGTGGCAGGTCTGTTCCATACGAAGATCAAAGAACTGACAACTGTGAAAGAACAGGAAAAGGCATTGCAGGAGACAATTCTACGGGTCAAAGATCACAGTATTGAAGAAGCGACGAAGAATCTGGATCCTACAGACATTCAGGGACTGCAGCGCCTGATGAATGAAAAAAGAAAAATGCAGGATCTGCGGACACTGCATATTTCCATTAATTAAGGATAAAATATAAACAAGCAATGAGAGGATGGACACTACATGGACGAAAATATCGTAAAATTCCAGGAAAAGTTAAGAGAACTTGTATCACTTGGAAAGAAGAAAAAAGGAATCCTGGAGATTCAGGAAATCAATGATTTTTTCTCTGATATGGAACTTGATTCTGATCAGATGGAAAAAGTATTCGATTACCTGGAAGCAAATAATGTTGATGTGCTCAGAATCAGTAATGATGACGATGATATACCGGATGATATTGTGATGTCAGACGAAGATGATATTGATGTGGAGAAAATCGACCTTTCGGTGCCGGATGGAATCAGCATTGAAGATCCGGTCCGTATGTACCTGAAAGAGATTGGTAAAGTACCGCTTCTGTCGGCAGATGAAGAAGTAGAACTTGCCAAAAGAATGGCAGAGGGTGATGAAGAAGCAAAGAAAAGACTGGCAGAAGCGAATTTGCGTCTGGTTGTAAGTATTGCAAAGCGTTATGTTGGACGTGGTATGTTATTCCTGGATCTGATTCAGGAAGGAAACCTGGGTCTGATTAAAGCAGTAGAAAAATTTGATTATCACAAAGGTTTTAAATTCAGTACTTATGCTACGTGGTGGATCAGACAGGCTATTACGAGAGCAATCGCAGATCAGGCAAGAACAATCCGTATTCCGGTTCATATGGTAGAGACGATCAATAAATTGATTCGTGTATCCAGACAGTTGTTGCAGGAATTAGGACGTGAACCTACGCCGGAAGAGATTGCGGCAAAATTAGATATGCCGGTAGAAAGAGTAAGAGAGATTTTGAAAATTTCACAGGAACCGGTATCATTGGAGACTCCGATCGGTGAAGAAGAAGACAGTCATCTCGGAGACTTTATTCAGGATGATAACGTGCCGGTACCGGCAGAAGCGGCAGCTCAGACACTTTTGAAAGAGCAGTTGGATGAAGTTCTGGATACTCTGACTGAGAGGGAACAGAAAGTATTGAGATTAAGATTCGGTATGAACGATGGACGTGCACGTACACTGGAGGAAGTAGGAAAAGAATTCGATGTTACCCGTGAACGTATCCGTCAGATTGAGGCAAAAGCACTTCGCAAGCTGCGTCATCCAAGCCGGAGCAGAAAGTTAAGAGATTATTTAGATTAAGAAAAGAGGCGCCTATGGAACTATCAAAGAGACTGCAGGCAGTTGCAGATCTGGTGACAGAGGGCGCTTCTGTTGCAGATATCGGTACAGATCACGGCTATATTCCTATTTACCTGATAGAATATCATATAGCGGAGAAAGTGATCGCACTGGATATCAACAGAGGTCCCTTGGAGAGAGCCAGAATGCATATAGTCGGCCATGGACTGAAAGAAAAGATAGAAACCAGACTTTCGGACGGATTGGAAAAAGTCCTTCCGGGAGAAGTGGATACGATGATTGCTGCCGGCATGGGCGGCGGTTTGGTGATAAAAATCCTGATGGAAGGAAGAACGGTAGCAGATGCGCTGGATACAATGATTCTGCAGCCACAGTCGGAGATTGGAAAAGTCAGACGATTTTTGAATGAACATCGGCTTCAGATCATAGAGGAGAATATGGTAGAAGAAGATGGAAAATTTTATCCGATGATGAAAGTCATACATGGAGAAAAAGAAGAGTATACTGTATGTGAATATACATATGGAAAATGTCTGCTGAAGCAGCGGCATCCGGTACTCAAGAAATATCTGGACAGGGAGATGGCAATTAAGGAGCATGTATTCGGGCAGCTTTTTAAACATCAGAACAGTGAAAGTGCTGCCAGAAGAATGGAAGAACTGAAAAAGGAGATCATACTGACGCAAGAGGCATTGAAGTATTACGAGTAGAAGAAAGGGAGTATGTAAGATGTTGTGTAGAGATGTAATGAATGTAATTGAAAAAGAATATCCGCTGAATTACGCACTTTCATGGGATAATGTCGGACTTCTGGTGGGGAGAGACGATAAAGAAGTGAAAAAGATATATATCGCACTGGATGCAACAGATGAAGTAATAGATGAAGCGGTTAAGAATGGTGCAGATATGCTGATTACACATCATCCGATGATCTTTTCACCGATCAAGAAAATTCATAATCTTGATTTTGTAGGAGGTCGTATTCTTAAACTGATTCAGAACGACATTTCTTATTATGCAATGCATACGAATTATGATGTACTGGGAATGGCGGAACTTTCCGGAGACAAGATGAATATGAAAGACGCTGAGATACTGGAAGTGACGGCAGAAGGTGATATCGGGGAAGAAGATGAGCCGGAAGGGATCGGCAGAGTATCAGATCTTGAGATTCCTATGACGCTCAGAGAGTGCTGTGAGGATGTAAAAGATGCATTTCATCTGGGAGCAGTAAAGGTGTTCGGTAATCTGGAAGACAAAGTGAAGCGTATAGCAATCTGTCCGGGTTCCGGGAAAAGTGTGATCCAGGCAGCCCTGGATAAACATGCAGATGTACTGATTACCGGAGATATCGGTCATCATGAAGGAATTGATGCAGTGGCACAGGGGCTGGCAATCATAGATGGCGGTCATTATGGAATCGAGCACATTTTTATTGAAGATATGAGACAGTATCTGGAAAAGAATCTGAAAGATGTGGAAGTTATTGCGGCTCCGATCATTCATCCGTTTCTGCTTGTGTAAAGATGAGAAAGTCTGTGAGCCAGAGGCAAAATGAGATGAGGAAGTTATGAAACGGCCAAAGTAAAAGTGTGAAAATGAGGTGTGTCTATGAATGATATTTTATATACGGTTCATGTAGATGGAACAGACAAAAAATTCAAAAAAGGAACGACATATCAGGAGATAGCCAGAACATATCAGCAGGAATATCAGCATGATATTGTGCTGGTATTTGTGGATGGACGACTTCAGGAATTGTTCAAGACACTGGAAACTGATTGTGAGTTGAAATTTGTGACGACTGCGGATCCGCTGGGTTATAAAAGTTACCGGAGAAGTATGAGCTTGATGCTCGTGAAAGCAATTTATGATGTGGCAGAACATAAGAATATCGATAAAGTCAGAATTCATTATTCTGTAAGTAAGGGTTATTATTGCACGATAGAAGGAAATATTGATCTTACACAGGAATTTCTTGATCGTGTAGAAAGCCGTATGAGAACTATGGTGGAAATGGATCTTCCTATCAGAAAAAAAAGCGTGCATACAGATGATGCAATTGCAATGTTCGGACAGCATGGCATGCACGATAAAGAACGTCTGTTCCATTACCGGAGAGTGTCTCGGGTGAACATTTACAGTTTGAATGAATTTGAAGATTATTATTATGGATATATGGTACCGAGTGCCGGATATCTGAAATATTTTAAATTGTACCTGTACGATGAGGGATTTGTGATTCAGATGCCGGTGATGAATGAGCCGGAAGCAGTACCTCCGTTCGAACCGCAGAATCACTTGTTCCGTGTGCTGCAGGAATCAACCAAGTGGGGAGATATTCAGGGTATCGAAACAGTTGGAGACCTGAATGACAAGATTACAAAAAGTGATGTGAACGAATTGGTATTGGTGCAGGAAGCACTTCAGGAAGAAAAAATTGCACAGATCGCTGAACAGATCAAAGAGCGTTCGGATGTCCGCTTTGTATTGATTGCAGGACCATCGTCTTCGAGTAAGACTACTTTTTCACATCGACTGTCTGTGCAGCTGCGGGCTAATGGATTGTGTCCGTATCCGATTGCTGTGGACAATTATTTTAAAGAACGCGAAGAGACACCAAGAGATGAGAATGGAGAATTTGATTTTGAAGGACTTGGTGCGGTTGATGTGGAATTGTTCAATCTTCAGCTTCAGGAACTTCTGGAGGGAAAAGAAGTCGTAATACCGGAGTTTAACTTTGTAACCGGTCATAAGGAATACAAAAGAAGGCCAAAGAAATTAAAAGAAAACGAAGTGCTGGTAATTGAGGGAATTCATTGCCTGAATCCGGAACTGACCAGAAAGCTTCCGGATGAAAATAAGTTTAAGATTTATATCAGTGCACTTACACAGCTGAATATTGATGAGCATAACCGTATCCCGACAACAGATGGACGTCTGATCCGCAGAATTGTACGCGATGCAAGAACCAGAGGTACATCAGCAAAGGAGACAATCCGTATGTGGCCGGCGGTGAGAAAAGGAGAAGAGAGGAATATTTTTCCTTATCAGGAAGAGGCAGATGTGATGTTTAATTCAGCATTAATCTATGAACTTGCAGTATTGAAACCATACGTAGAAGCTCAACTCTTTGGAATTGAACGAGACTGTCCGGAATATTTGGAAGCAAAACGTTTATTGAAATTCCTTGATTACTTTGTTGGAATCGGAAGTGAGAATGTACCGGCGAATTCATTACTTAGAGAGTTTATAGGGGGCGGGTGTTTTCACGTGTGATTTTTTGGGGATTTAATTTATTAACGTAGTTGGCCTCTCGATCCTTGAAG
>ULYY01027341.1_pt1 | contig 22038 bp, 9 predicted proteins | sample 1962601 | NCBI WGS metagenome assembly ULYY01 (sample SAMEA4835875, study PRJEB28245) | human gut metagenome | biome: gut microbiome; material: fecal sample | place: Denmark | collected 2008 | reverse complement strand
CCGTCAACCTTCCCCTCTGAACCCTTTGAACCTTCTGAACCTTTTGAATCCTCTGAACCCTCACACCGAAGGTGTGTCCAGGGGCGCCACCACAACCCTCAGCCCCGCAGGGGCTGTCAAACTTAAGAACCCTCCGGCCCCAGGGCCGGTCAATCTTAAGAACCTTTTTGCACAACCCTTCTACATAATAACCTGCGGCGAAGCCGCGCCCCTTTTTTACCCTTTTAACTTATATTTCATAACCCTCTTATGAAAGGAATACTATGTTTACAGTAACGAAAAGAATGGAAGTGTCCGGTGCCCATTTTCTGCACCTGGACTATGAAAGCAAATGCACCAATCTCCACGGTCACAACTGGATCATTACAGTGACTGTGCAGAATGATACCCTGGACAGGAATGGCATGGTGGTGGATTTCAGCAAGATTAAGGAAATCGTGAACCAGTTTGACCATCACCTGATTAATGATGTGCTGGGAGATCTGAACCCCACTGCCGAGAACATGGCCAAGTGGATCTGCGACCATATTCCCTATTGTATCCGGGTGTCCGTGCAGGAAACGGAAGGGAATGTAGCCACCTATGAAAAGTAACTATGCCTATGATGACGGCCTTTTCCATATTACCGAGATTTTTGACAGCATTGATGGAGAAGGAAAGCGCACCGGATTCATGGCTGTATTTCTCCGCCTGGCAGGCTGCAATCTCCGCTGCAATTACTGCGATACCGCCTATTCCCTCACCCTGGAGGACACGGCAGAGGCTTTGACGGAAGAAGAAGTGATCCGCCGCATTCACGGCTATCCCTGGAAACGCCTCACCATCACCGGCGGCGAACCCATGCTTCATCCTATCCACCATCTCTGCGAGGTGCTGGGGAAAGAGGGCTATGAAATCAATATAGAAACAAACGGCGCTGTGCCTTTGTGGCGGGAGCGTCCGGAAGGGGTTTTCTACACCATGGATTTCAAATGCAGCGGCAGCGGTATGAAATCTCATATGAATCTTGATAATTTCAAGCTCCTCAACGGCGGCGACGTGCTGAAGTTCGTGGTGAGCTCAAAAGAAGATCTGGATGAAATGAAGGACGTGGTGGAGCATCATTTCACGGCGGCCCGTCATCCCCAGTTTTTTGTAAGCCCCGTATGGGGAAGAATCCAGCCGGATAAGCTGGTAGAGTATGTAAGAAATCATCAGCTGCAGGATGTACGGGTCCAGGTGCAGCTTCATAAAATCATCTGGGACCCGGACAGGAGAGGTGTTTGATATGGATTTAAAAAAACTGGAACAGGCCGCCCGGCTGATTATTGAAGCCGTAGGCGATGACCCGGACAGGGAAGGCCTCAGGGAAACGCCGAAGCGGTTTGCAGACATGATGGCAGAGCAGTTTGCCTATACCGCTGTTTCCAATGAAGACATTGCCAGAGAATTTGAAAAAACCTTTGCCACCCCGGAAAATGATATGGTGGTGGTGAAAGACATTCCCATCTTCTCTCACTGCGAACATCACATTGCCCTCATGTACAACATGAAAGCCGCCGTGGGCTACATTCCCCATGGAAGAGTTATCGGCCTCTCCAAAATCGCCCGCATTGCCGACGCCGTATCCAAGCGGTTCCAGATTCAGGAACGCATCGGCACCGATATCCGGGACGTCATGGAAATGGTTACCGACTCTCCCGATGTGATCGTCTACATCGAAGGAGAACACTCCTGCATGACCGCCCGGGGCATCAAGAAGCCCGGCACCAGGACAAGAACCATTGCTTCCTCCGGTGCCTTCAAAACCGACAGCGCCCTGCGCGGAGAATTTATGAAACTGGCTCTGGGAAAAGAATAAAGGCTTAACGCCGCGCCCCTTTTCTTATAATCTGCGCCCGTAGGGCGCCACCACAACCCTCGCAGCCGTAGGCTGCGTCAAACTTAAGAACCTTAAGAACCTTCGGGGTGAAGCCCCGTCAACCCTCACACCGAAGGTGTGTCCAAGGGTAAGAAACAAAAATGACACAGGCCGCCGATTGGCGGTCAGGATAGTGATGGGGTGTCAAATCGGTGCTCTGCCTTGTACACCCTTTCCCGCTTCGCGGGACTTCGCCCCGGTGGGAAGCATGTCACTGGATTTTCAGATCGCTTCGCTCTCTTACAAATCCAGTTCCTTTGCCACCTCAAGGGGAAACGAGAAGTATGGAGAGGAAAAACAGAGAGTTATATATTTCATGTACCATTCTGCAGTTTCCCCCTTTGGTGGTGAACGCAGTGAGTCAATCACCAGAATGCGTATCGTGCCATATGACCCATAAAGTCAATCCTGTAACGCTGACTTCGTACTCATCGCCCAAAAGGGCGATACCACACCCCTCGGCCTGAAAGGCCGTCAAACTTAAGAACCTTCCGGCCCAACAGGCCGGTCAATCTTAAGAACCTTTTTTCTGAACCCTCTGAACCCTCAAGCCCGATAGGGCTTGTCCATTTGAACCCTCACACCGAAGGTGTGTCCAAAGGCGAAGCCGCCATGTTCTTCCCCGTCTCTTTTCACCTTGTGGTATAATATAAGCGACTATATGCCTGCTTCTGTCTCCCTGGCGGAGAGCAGGGCGGTGAAGTGATTTATATATAGGAGCGTATTATATGAAGAATTCCGATATACGGCGCGAGAGACCGCCCAGGAAATCGTCCTTTCTGAAGAGGATTTTCGTATTTCTTGTGGTTATCGTGATGATTGCCGGCGCTGGAGCGGCGGCGGGCTTTTTCGTGTCTGTTTCCAAGCATCTGCCCGATGTGACGGCCAATATCCAGCCCAATGCATCATCCCGCATTTACGATGATAAAGGACGGCTCATTACCACGGTGCATGCCGAGGAAAACCGCATTCCTGTGCCTATTACCGAGGTTCCCCAGAACCTGCAGAATGCCTTTGTGGCAGCGGAAGACGTGAGATTCTATGAACACCACGGCATCGATCCCCGGGGCATCCTCCGCGCCGTCTGGAACAACGTGCTCAGCCGCAACGCCACAGGACAGGGCGGCTCCACCATTACCCAGCAGCTGGCCAGAAATGCCTTCCTTACCCAGGAGCAGACACTGAAAAGAAAACTGCTGGAAGTGGTACTGGCACTGCAGATTGAAAATAAGTACACCAAGAAACAGATTCTGGAAATGTACATGAACCAGATTTACTTCGGCCAGGGCTGCTACGGCATCCAGACTGCTTCCCGCGTCTATTTCGGCAAAGACGTGAAAGACCTGACACTGCCTCAGTGCGCTATGCTGGCCGGACTTCCCAACAGCCCGAACTACTACTCTCCCTTCCGGAGTCTGGAAGCGGCCAAGTACCGCCAGGGCATCGTACTGGACCAGATGGCCAAGTATGGCTATATTTCCGAAGCCGATGCCCAGGCTGCCAAGAAAGCAGACCTTCACCTGGCTAAGCCCCAGGCTGCCAAAGGCACAAACAGCACCGCTTCCTATTTCATCAGCTACGTGATCCAGACCATCAGCGACAAGTACGATTCTGATGCTATTTACAAAGAAGGACTCCAGGTGTACACCACACTGGACCTGGATATGCAGAAGGAAGCAGAAAAGGTGCTGAAGGCAGACCTTCCTGCCGGAAATAAGGATGCCAAGGGACTGACCCAGCCCCAGGGCGCCCTCATGACCATTGAAACCGGCACAGGCCACATCAAAGCCATGGTAGGCGGCCGGGGCGAAGACCACTTCAACCGCGCCACCCAGATGGTCCGTCAGCCGGGATCTGCATTCAAACCTTTCGTCTACCTCACAGCCTTTGAAAATAAATTCAGCCCCTATGATACCGTAAGCAACGAAAAGAAGACCTACGGCGGCGGATGGACCCCGAAGAACTACGGCGGCACCTCCGGCGGATCAGTGACACTGGAAGAAGCCCTGGTTCACTCCATGAACATTCCTACCATTGACCTGGCCAACAAAGTGGGCATGAAGAAAATTCTTGACACTGCGGAAGCCTGCGGTATTTCCACCCTGGTGAAGGACGGAAAGAGAAACGATGACAACCTGGCAGCCTCCATCGGCGGCCTCACCAACGGCGTTTCCGTATACGACATGGCCAAGGCCTACAGCGTCTTTGCCAATGGCGGCAAACTCATCGAACCTACGGCCATCATGAAAGTGGTAGATAGAAACGGCAATGTACTGGAAGACCATTCCGGAAAACCGGAAGGCAAGCAGGTGGTCAGTGAAAATGCAGTCTACCGTTTGACCAGCATTCTGGAAGAAGTGGTCTCCCGTGGCACCGGCGGCAACGCCTACATCGGCCGCACCGCAGCCGGCAAGACCGGTACCACCGATGACGAACACGATGCCTGGTTCGTAGGCTATACCCCTGAACTGGTGACAGCCGTATGGATTGGTGACGATACCTCCAGCAACGCAGGCTACACCGGCGGCACCGTTCCGGCAGCCATCTGGAGAGACTTCATGAAACAGGCCCTCTCTGCCTACAAGACCAAGAGCTTTGATATCCCTGAATCGGTGAGAGCCGAAAACGAAAGGGCAAGAGCAGCCCAGGCGGCCAAGGCGGCAGAAACCAAGAAGAAGGACGAGGACAAGAAGAAAGACGATAAGTCCGTGAAAGACAATAAAAACGCCGGAAACAAACTCCTTGACCGGATTACCGGGAAAGGCGGCGCCAAACCTTCTGAGGGCGACGGCACCAAGACCAACTGATAAAAAAGACTGTGAAGAAATGATCTGCATTTTTTCACAGTTTTTTTTCGCGGGGAAAACGGGGCGGGAAGGTGCTGGCGGCTTCGCCCACGGACACGCCTGCGGCGTGAGGGTTGACGGGGCTGCGCCCCGAAGGTTGTGGCCGCCTGTCGGCGACGGGTTGTGTAGAAGGGTTGTGAAAAAGGGTTGTGCAGGGAAAGGTTCTTAAGATGGACCGGCCAGGGGCCGGAGGGTTCTTAAGTTTGACGGCCTTTCAGGCCGAGGGTTGTGGTATCGCCCTCTCGGGCGATGAGTATGAAGTCAGCGTTATGAGGGAGGGTTCTTAAGATGGACCGGCCCTATGGGCCGGAGGGTTCGTAAGTTTGACGGCCCTTCGGGCCGAGGGTTGTGGTATCGCCCTTATGGGCGATGAACATAAAGTCAGCGTTACGGGATTTACTTTCAGTGCCATATGGCATGATAAGCATTCTGCTGAATTATCTGCCTTCGGCAGATACACCCCCTATCCGCTTGCGGGGGAAAGGTGGTGACGCCAGCCACCAAAGTGGGAATCTCCCTCGCTCGCCAGGGCGGTTGTAAAGGCTTTATCATAAGAGGGCGCCTTCTATAAATTTAGAGGCGCCACCACAACCCTCGCGCCGGAGGCGCGTCAAACTTAAGAACCCTCGGGGCGATAGCCCCGTCAAACTTTAGACCCCTCAAGCCCCAAAGAATCTCCATAGAATCCGCACGTAAAAGGCCTTCACCGGATGGCAGCCGGTGAAGGCCTTTGTATTTTTGGAGTTTGGGAATGGTGTAATCATGGACCCATAGAAAATGAGCCTATGAAGAGATATGGGGAGAATCCCTGCAGAAAGGGGAAAGGAGGAAACTTTCCATTTCCTGCGGCTGTCATACCGTCAGCCGGGTACGGGAGAAAGACAGGGCGCATGCTGAATTTGTCACTTCTGCCAAAACACTGACCTGTGCGGGGTGAAGGAATGAATGCATTCCTGTGCAATGGCCAATCTCCATCTGCCCTTTTCTCCTGTCAGCCCTTACGAAAGGCTTGGCCGAAAAAGAGGAAAGAGGAAAATGCCTCTTCCTTACCTTCAGCAAAAATGATTCCGCTTTGAAACCCTGTAACAGTCAAACGATTTCAAAAGCGGCAGATTCGCGGACCCTTCCAGCCGCTGCCCCTCCAGCCTGCCTGTGGCAGAGTGGCTGAGGAATCCGGATCTCACAATCGAAATACTTCGGAGGATAGACCTCAAAAGGTTCTCATTTCTCCCCTTCCCCAAAGGATCGTACGTTTCATCTGCCGGGAAACCTGCCGGAAATCAAAGGGCCGGGCCAGCGGGAAAAAAGAAAAAGGAACCGGCGGTACAGCATGGAAACCATACTTATCACCTTAACCTGTCTCTATTATACATCATTTAGGATTTTATTAAAGGCGATTGTTATCTTTTAAAGGAGGAAATGGTAAAAAATGCCGCTGCTGCCGGCAAAAAGGGCTTATTGAATTTTTCTTTAAGCACTTCATGAGAAAGAGAGAGTCCCTCACTGAAGGGGGCAGGGAGCCTGCCGCCATAGGCTGAAGCCTATGGGGAAAAACTTTCCCGAAAGGCCTGGAGATTCTTCTTGTCTCCAGGGCAGTATATGGCAAAGAGGATAGAGTCGAAATAAAAGCGATACCTTTTCTCCACCAGTACCCTGTAAAAATCAGAGGCCACCTGGTCCGGCGGATTGAGAAACACGCCGCAGCCCCAGGCGCCCAGGGTCAGAGTCCGGATACCCTTTGCCGCTGCCAGGGCCAGAATGCGTCGTATGCGCTGTATCCGCCGGCGGCTGATTTCCTCTTTATCCATTTTTCCTGCCGGTCCCCGAAGGTCTATGGCCGGCGCCGTGATGACAGTGGTTTGGCGGGGCGGCCCGAAAAGAGTACCGTCGGCGCTTCGGAAGATTTCTACGAAAGGAGAAAAGACCATGCCGCAAGAGCCGTACATACTCTGGCGCCGCTGGTTCTCTTCATAATAGGGAAGTCCCTTTTTTCCTGAAAGGGATGCATAGAGCGTACTTTCCCGGCAGAGGGCCTCTTCTTGGGAAGAGGCGCCGTAAAGATATCCGCCGCCGGGGGTAAAGGCATTGGCAAAATTCAATACCCCCTCTGCCCCGTAGGCCAGGGTATCTCCTTCGACCACCGAAATTCTTCCTTCCCCCAAGGGGGCGGAAAGGGAAGAAATCAGACTCTCCAGCGCCTCCCGCCCGTATATGTCTGCTTCCTCCAGCCTGGAAAGGGGAGAGGCAAAATGAAATACCTCTCCCCCTGCTTCATAAAATCCCTGGTTTATGATTTTTTCATTTTCTCTGGCCATCGCCATATAGCGCATTCTTGTGTCCATCTGTTTCCTCCGTGAACACGCTCCCGGGGGCCTGTCTGGCGTCCCATGGCAGGCCGCAGCCTTTCCGCAGGGGCCCTACTCGATCCAGTCCTTATATTTCTCCAAGAGTTTCTGACAGGCAATGTCTGAAGCCTGGAAGGCTTCTTCAAAGGAGGCCCCTTGATAGGGATTGGCAATGCCGCCGTCATAACCGGCTGCCGCGGACAGGAGGGAAATCTTATTGTCCACATCGCCGCCCATGGTATTGAAAAGCCGGGGATCCTGGGGATTGTCCATGAGGAAAATGTAGTTGAACTGGTCATAGGTGCTCCATTCCAGGGGCAGGGCTTTCTTATTGGTGGCAGGGATGCCGTGGGCTGCCAGTACATCCTTTCCTTCCTGGCAGAGAGGGGAGCCTTCCTTTTCCAGGCAGGCGGAGGAGACATAGATTTTCTCCGACAGGCCTGCTTCTTTCACCAAATGTTTCATAATGAATTCCGCCATCGGCGGCTCGCCGCTTCCGGTGTGAGACAGGAACAGAAGTTTAATCATGGAAAGGCTCCTTTCACTGATGAAATCAAAAGATATTCTGTCTTATTATATAACATTCCTGTAAAAGAAAGGTAAAGGAAGGGAGAATCAGACCATCAGACAGTGAGACGCTGCAAAGGGGCTGGAAGGTAGGAAAGGCATATGAGAAACGGGGTGCAGGGCCCTGAGATTTCCTCTTTCCATGAGAACTTTCCTCCTTTAAAGGGATTATATAGACAGAGAGAACTGAAAGGGCCCGGAAGGGGCGCCCGCCTCACTGCCTGTTACGTGCACACACCTTATCAAGGGACAGGCCATGGAGGTAGGAAGAACTTCCTCATATGAATCAGAACTCTCTGACGCGTCGAAAACAACCTGTAAAAACTCCTGAAGATGACCTGCTAGACATCCTGGTGGCAAATGGCTATACCAGTTCTTCCTTGACGACACAGACATTCCGCTTAGGCGGCTGCCCCTGGCCGATTCATCGAAGCTGAACGCCTGAGCCCTACCGCGCATCAGCATGGGACGAATCAGGAGTTTTTTGCGTGGCACAAAGGAAAGCAGAAAATCATATATCTGACACCGGGGAGATTTCCGGCGGTTTGCCCTTTGGAGAGCGGTGGATCATTCCGGCCTGCGGCGTAAGGGAGTCTTACGCTGTTTCATCCCCATAAGCAGGAAGGCAAGCAGCGCCGCGCTGTGAGGGTTCGGCCTTCCGCTTCCCTGAAAAAAGAAAGCAGTGAAAGAAGCATCGGCGATGGCCGGTGCTTTTTTCACTGCTTCGATTTCATCCATGAAGCCGGGCCAGGTCGGCTTTGGCTTCTTCATAGCCTGCTTCCACCGATTTTTTGTACAGCTCTTCGGCTTTGGCTGTATCCTTCGGGCAGCCCAGGCCCTTTTCATAGAGCCGTCCCAGCCTTGTCATGGCAGGAGCGCCGATGATGTCTGTGCGCTCTGCGGCCCGCTGGTAGAGGGAGAAGGCTTTCTCATAGCTTTGGGGAAGGCCTTCTCCTTTTTCATAGAGCTCGCCTAAAAGCCAGGTGGCGGTGATGTCGCCCCGGGCCGCCGATTTTTTATACCAGCTGGCGGCTTTTTTGAAATCCCGGGGTACCCCCTTTCCATTGGCGTAGAGAAGTCCGATCCAGCGGCCTGCCTTCATGTGGCCCAGTCTGTCTGCTTCCCGGAAAAAGGCCAGGGCCTTGGCGTCATCCTGCCGGGCGCCCTGATAAAAGCCGATGCCCATGTCCAGATAGGTTCCGGCAAGGGAGCGCTTTTCCTCTTTGCTGAGCCCTCTGGTTGAGGCAAAGGCAGGGGTGCCGTCCTTTGTCTGGGTGAAGAGCCAGTCCCTGATGGGAGTGATGTTATAGGCAATGGTCCAGGTGTACATGTGGTTTCCTCCGGCAAAGACGGAGTACTGGATGGGGCTTCCCTGCTGCAGCATGGCACCGGTCAGATGATTCCAGGCCCCCTTGTCGGAGTGGCTGTCCCAGAGAGAGGAGGTGGCCACCGGGGCTCCCAGGCTCTGCCAGAGATTCACGGCCCTGTTCATGCCGGGATAGGCTTTGGTGTCTCCCTCGGAAACAAGGATCCACAGGTTCTTGTCCTTTAGTGCCTCCATTTCTTCCACATTCCACTGGCAGGCCACCAGGTACTGGGCGGCGAAGAGATCCGGGTACCGGTCGCTGAGGGCGATATTAGCCATGCCGCCCTGGGACTGGCCGGTGCCGTAGATGCGGTTTCTATTCACCGGATAGGTATCCATGATATGACGGATGGTGTCATAGGCCAGGGTAAGGCCGGGGGTCCACTTGTTTTCGTCGGTGGTCATCATGCCCAGGGAGTCTACCAGATCTTTGGAATAGTGGAGCACCAGGACCATGGAGGGGTGCTTGGCCTGCTCCTCTTTGGAAGCCCAGATGGTGCCGCCGTTTCCCTGTACCAGGGACAGCTTGGTATCATTGGTGTCGGCGCTGGCGTCGGGAATGAAAACGATGAGAGGATAGGTCTTCCCCCTCTCCATGCCCTTGGGAAGGTAGAGATAATAGGGCATGGCGGCGCCGGTGACGGGATCTTCATAGGAACCTTCCTGAAATCCCTGAAGTTCCGGCTCTGCCGCCCGGGCGGTATAGAGGGTGTCCGAGGGAAGATAGGGGATGCCTTTGGTATCCCATACCAGGCCGGTCTGCTTCAGGGAAAAGGACAGGTCCGGCGGCGCCTTGCTGCTGCTCATGGGCGGGCCCATTCGGGAACCGCTTTGGGCCCCTTTTTCCGGCAGGTCCCTGGGCCTTTCCTTTCCCTGCTCCCCGGGGGCAGGAAGAGGCTTATCGGACTGGGGATTGGTATTGGAGAGAGACAGAATTACATAGGGACCGGAGGATTCCCCTTTCACCTTATCCGGCGAAGTGCTGACGGAAGCGGAAGAAATGGTTTTCCCTTCCACCGAGAAATCAGAAGGAGAAAGGGAACGACCGTCAATGGGGGTAGGGTATTTGACGGACACTCTGGAAATGGCTTCGCCGAAACCATAATTGTGGGCAGTGGCGGAAACAGAAAGGAGAGCCCGCGGCGCCGGTGCCTTGTCATCAGCTGCCATGGCCGGCATGGGGCTTATCGCCGGAAGGCCGCTGAGGCAGGCCAGAGAAAGAAGAAGGGAGAGTTTTATTGCATTTTTCATTATAAAGTCCTTTCCTGATTATATGACTTTGGATACCCTATTGTACCACAAAGAAGTTACGTGAGGTAATTATTTAAAGCCTGTAGAAGGCGGGAATCCCATGACAGGAGAGACAGGATGGAACCCTCCGGCTCAGCGGCAAAAGGCCCTTTTTCTGAAGAGCGCCGAGGGATAGAAGAGAAAGTCCTATTCTTTTTCCTGATGGTTAAATGACCGGAAGTATTTGCTATAGATAAAGAAATACAATATTCATAAAAAAGTTATATAACGCCAATCTATGCACTAAGTTAAATTTTTATGCAGAGTTTTACAAAAACAAAACGTAATAAAAGATAAATAAAATAGGGAAAGGTAAGACTATAATTATCCAAGGTTAGGAAGTTTATACAGATTCGGCTCACAATCAGGGAGAGAGGCTGGGAATCCATTGCATATACAAAGACCGATGACAGGAGTATCATGAAAATGAATACCTATCATCAGCAAAGGAGGGAGCTTTGAAACGGCAGACTCATGGGCAGGCTGCATGGGACGCTTCCGAATGAACCGCATCGGAGAAAATTGATTTCCTGCAAAGGGGAATGGAAGGACCCGGAGCCAAAGACTGCCTTTGAGGACTTGCCGTTTTCACGGGAAAGTCATGAATCGTATATACAAAGTTATTTTCAATAGATCTCTGGGACTATATCAGGTCGTTTCAGAAATAGCAAGGAACCATGGAAAATCTTCCTCCCCCGCAGGGCGCGGCAGGAAGTCTCTTTTGGTTCCTTTTGTTTTGTCCGCCCTGCTGGGGCTGGGCCTTACCGGAAGCGCCTTGGCAGAGGATACGGGAACGACAGTGGCGAATGCAGCAGTAACGGTGAAAGATGGAGATCAGATGCAGGGGACCGGTGCAGCTTCTGTTTCTTCAAGTTCCACAAAAGACGAAACATCCGGAAAGACTACGACCACCATTACTGTGGCAGTGCCAAATGATGGGAAAGTGGAAAACGGAAATACAGGCCTCGTCACCGGCGGGACGGTATACACAGCGGTGAATACAGCGGTGAATACAGAGGTGACAAACCGCACCAACGCGGATACAGATTTAAGCAACCGAATCGGCACACTGAATACACAGGTGAAGGCTAATGCCGACGCCATCAACAAGGAAAAAACAGAGCGGGAAACAGCCGTTACCGATGTTAGCAATACGATCAACAGTCTTTCTGACAGTGTTGTGAAATATGATGCTGGTTCAAACAAGACAAAAGTGACTCTGGCAGGCGAAAACGGTACGACGATTACCAATGTGCAAGATGGCGCTGTAAGCGATTCTTCCACTGACGCTGTGACTGGTAAGCAGCTCTACGCAGAACAGACAGCCCGCACTGGTGCAGATACAGATTTAAGCAATCGAATCGGCACACTGGATACTGATGGAACGTACATCAAGAAGGGTGTTCCTGTATCTTCTAATCTTTCCACGCTGGATACACAGGTGAAGGCCAATGCCGATGCCATCAGCAAGGAGGTTACTGACCGTGAAAATGCGGTTACCACTGAAGCTAAAGCTCGTACCAGTGCAATCAATGCATTGGAGACAAAGCTGACTTCCGGCAGCACAAACAGCCTGGCTTCTAAGGCCAATGTGGATGCTTCTAGTATTGGTAATAATTTAAAGGCAGCTGATGGCACTTCAGACGATGACAAGAATGCTGCCATTGAAAAGAATTTAGAACAATGGGGCAGGGCACTGGGGGCCGGAGTTATTGCATCGCAAGATTCTAAGCTCCTTTCCGGCGGCACCTTGTTCACGGAGTTTCGTCCTGCTGCTGATGGAACATATAGTTACATCAGCGGCAATAAAACAACAGCAGTGAATTTGAAAAGTTTAGACTCTGCTATTGCAGCTCTAGGCGTGGAAATGTTAACTGATAAAGATGGAAATCCTATTCAGTATACATCTTCTCTTTTCAAATATTTCAAGGTGAATCCGGAAACTACCGCCAATGATGATGGTACCAAGACTTACGCACCCGATGCTGCTGCCAATGGCAAGGACTCCGTAGCCATTGGACCCAGCGCCCAGGCTGGCGACAAGTCCACTGATGCGACCACATCGACCACCACCATTACCGGCGGCAAGAGCAGCACGGCCATCGGTGACAGCGCCAAAGCGAATGGTGATCAATCCGTAGCTCTCGGCTATGGCTCTGAGGTGCTCAATGTTTCCGGTTCGACGACGGCTGTCAGTGGCAGTACGGCCATCGGCAGCGGTGCCAAAGTGGAAGGGGGCAGTGACTCCACGGCACTGGGTTCCGGTGCCAGTGTGGATACGGCCTCTGGTGCCATGGCTCTTGGTAAGGGAGCTACAATCAATAAAACAGCTGCTAGTGGCGTCGCCATTGGCAATGGCGCTGTCACCGGTTCCGCGGATCAAACGATTACGGTCAATCAACTGTCCTATAATGTGAACGCCGCTGGTGGTGTGGACAGCGTTGCCATCGGTACCGATGCATCCAACGCGGGCAATACATCCATTGCCCTGGGCAAGGGAGCCATGGTGAAAAATGACAGCGATGGAAACTATCAGGCTGTGGTCAAATCCGATGATATCGCGGTGGGCACAGGGGCCAAGACCACTGCGTCCGATGCCTCCACTGCCATCGGCAAGGGGGCGTCCGTGGCGCAGAGCACCGATGCCCTGGCCATTGGAAGCAGCGCTGCTGTAGGAGCTTCTTCCAACGATGCCATGGCACTGGGCAAGGGAGCTGCTGTGGGCAGTGGTGCTGCCGATTCCATCGCCATGGGTACCAGTGCCAAAACGATTTCCGCTGACACCATTGCTATTGGTCAAAATACCAGTGCGACTGGTGCGAATTCGGTGGTCATCGGCAAGAGCGCTCAAACCACCAGTGAAGGCGGCAATGCCATCGGCAGTTCCAGCACAGCATCCGGCCGTTCTACGGCCATCGGCCAGAGTGCGACCGCCAATAACTTTGATGCGTTGGCCATCGGCAATGGAGCAACGGCCAATGTGGACCGTTCCATTTCCCTGGGCTATCACGCAGGCGTAGGGACCACGGAAGGCAAAGGCGACACCCAGACCTCCGGCTCCCTGATCGCCATCGGTACGGAAGCAGGCAACAATGTGGCGGGCATGCAGAACATCGCCATCGGTTCCAGCGCCGGAAGCGATACGAAGAGCAACTACAACGTGGCCATCGGGTCCAGTGCCGGGTACAACATCAGCTATTCTGACGACAGCAACAACCAGAACGGCTATAACGTATCCATCGGCTACAAAGCCAATTATCAGGACACGGCGGCCAACATCATGAACGCCATCTCCATCGGTGAAAAAACCAATGCGGAAAACTATGCGGTTGCCATCGGCGGGGAAGCCCAGGCTACCGGGACCAACTCCATTGCCCTGGGCTATAAGGCAACGGCTGCAGATACGGATTCCATTGCGTTGGGCTATAACTCTTCGGCGGCCAACGGAAACATCGCCATCGGCGTGGGTTCCACGGCTCCCAAGATTACCATGAGCACGGCTTACCTTACCGGCGATGCGGCGCCTTCCACTTATATTTCCGTGGGGACGAGCGATAACCTGCGGCGCATTTCCAATGTAGCCGACGGTTCCGCTGCGCAGGATGTGGTAACGGTCCATCAGCTGACCGCGGCTTATACGGATCTGGAAAATACCATCAAAGGCATCGATACCACTTCTCTGAATACGTATTCCACTACGGCAATCGACAGCAAGATTGCCGATGTAAAATCCCAGATTGCCAATGCCAAGACAAAATATTTCTCCTACAGCACCTCCACCAGTACGCTGGCGGCCAATGCGGATAATAAAGGTGCTACAGCTACGGCGGCGGACGCCATGGCCATCGGGCCCAACGCCAATGCCACAAATACGAAGACTCTGGCCATCGGCAACAACGTGTATGCCAAGGGCCTACGCAGCATCGCCATCGGCACAGCGGACAACCCCACGAAGGATTCCGCCGGTACTACGACCACCCACAATACTTCAGCAGAAGGGGAAAACAGCATCGCCTTGGGTACTTCGACAACGGCCCAGTCCGACAACTCCGTGGCCATCGGTACCCGTGCCCAGACGTATACCACGGATACCACCAAGGGTTCCATTACGGGCGTGAAGGCGGTGGCCATCGGCTATAGTGCAACTACAGCCGGAGATACCTCTGTGGCTGTCGGTAATAACGCCACTGTGAAATATGCTTCCGGTACGGCGGTGGGTACTGATTCTCTAGCGGACGGCACCAATGCTGTGGCCATCGGTGAAGGCAGCAAAGCCTACAGCGATAACTCCACGGCCATCGGCCAGGGCAACAGCATCACGGGCAACAACACCTATGGCCTGGGCAGCAGCAACACAGTCAGCGGTGCCTGGGGTTCCGTTACCACCAGCGGTGTGTCCGGGTATAACAACAGTGTGACCTCTGTTTCCGATGCCAATACGATGAATGCCATTTCAGGCATTTACATCACCGGCAACAGCAACAGCCTGACCCAGAATGTGGTCAATAATGTGGTATCGGATATCACCGCCATGGGTAGCAGCAATACCATCGATGGCGGAGCAGGCGGTACCTCCGGCCATCCCAATACCCTGAGCCAGATCGCCATTGTGGGTTCCGGCAACACGGTGCAGGGCAAGAGCTCCGATGACAGCAAGACCAACAATATCAAAGATGTGACCATCCTTGGCTATAACAACAAGGTGGATGCCAATACGGACACCACCGTTGATTTTTCCAACACCCAGATTCTGGGCAGCAATGTGACTGCCAAACTGGGCAATTCCGTCTATCTGGGCAGCAATGCGGCCTATACGAGCCAGACCCCGGCGGCCAGCGATGCCATCACTTCAGCCAGGACGGCGGCGGATGCAGCGGCAGAAGCCTCGGATGCATACAAAGCAGCCACCACGGATGCAGAGAAGGCCCAGATCAAGGCCCAATATGAAGCCCAGTACCTGTATAAACTGAATGTCCAGGCCATGGAAGCCAGCGGTACCACGGCCGGTACCCAGAGCTACAGCACCGATGAAACTTATGGGGATGGTACCAGTTACACTTATGCCGGTTCCAGTCCAGTGGGCGTAGTCACGGTAGGTAAGGCAGGTAGCGAACGCCGCATCCAGAACGTGGCCGCTGGCCTGGTCAGCGCTTCCAGCACCGACGCCGTCAACGGGTCTCAGCTCTACGCTCTCACCCGTCAGATCCGCTTTGGCGGCGACAATTCCAGCTTCGGTACGACAACAGCCGATGACAAGAACGTGGTGGCCCGGGGCTCCAATGAAACCATCGCCATCACCGGCGGCAGTGATGCCGTCACTTCCTCCACTACCGATGGAAATACCACCTATACCGTAGATACGACAAAACTGACAGATAACAACATCGCTGTGGTGGCTGACACGGACAAAAATGCTCTCCATGTACAGCTGGCCAGCAGCCTCAAGAACCTGAACACTGCCCAGCTGGGTTCCGGCAGTGGCGACAGCTATAAGGAAACCATCAAGCTGGACGGCACCGGCACGAATGGCGGCCAGATGACCCTGGCAGGTGCCGATGGAACAGTAAAGACCACCATAGACACCACCGGCCTTACCGTAGCCAATGGGCCCAAATTCACCAACAGCGGCATTGATGCAGCCAGTCAGAAAATTACCAGCGTGAAAGCGGGCGAAGCGGATACCGATGCGGCCAATGTGGGACAAGTGAAGGCGGCTGCTGCTGAAGCAACGACAGAAGTGAAAGCCGGGACCAATGCATCCCTGGGAACAGTGGAAACCAGTGCAGCCGATAAACACAAGATTTATACGGTAAATGTGGACAATCTGGCAGTGAAAGCCAATGGAACGGGCACTACCGTGGCCCTGGCCAATGGAATCAATTTCAATGATGGCACCAACACTACCAGCGCTGTTGACAACAATGGCAATGTTACCATCGATACCAAGAATCTGACGCTCAAAGCCAATGGGACGAATACAGCAACTGTCACCATGGATAACGGTATCAACTTCAAGAACGGCACCAACACCACGGCAACTGTCGGTACAGATGGTACAGTGACCATCAGTGCCTCTCACAATAAGCTCAGTACCGTGTCTGCCGCAACAGGGGATAACGACAATGTGACCTTGACTTTGAAGGATACAGATGGCAATACGGTCACGTCCACCGGTCTCAAGAACACCTATACCACTGTTACCACGGATGGCACGAAACACACCGTTACCTTTGCACGCAACGATGGGACCAGTGCGACCTTGTCTCTGGGCGATCTGGACGGAGCTTCCCAGGCCGAACTGGCTGACGCTGCCGCAAAAGCAACCTCTGAAGTGACCAACGGTACTAACGTAGCATCCGTTACGAAGACAGCAGGCAGTAACGGACAGAATATCTATACCGTCAATGTGGATGACTTGTCCGTAAAGACAACCGATGGAGAAAAGAAATCCGTCCATTTGGCAGACGGCCTTGTCTTTGCCGATGGCACCAATACGACGGCAACGGTAGGTGACAACGGCACCATTAAGTTCAATGTATCCAATGATGCCATCAAGAAGCAGGCCGTGCAGGCTATTGATATTCAGAATGGCAGTAATGTGACGGTTACGCCGGTAACGAATGCAGATGGTACGGTCAAGACTTTTACCATTGCAGCTTCTGATTTGAAATACAGCGCGGATGGCACCAGCAGGACCACAAGTCTCGCCAATGGCATCAGCTTTGCGGCTGGCGCAAATACGACGGCAGAGATTGACGATAATGGAGCCATCAAGATCAACGCAACCCACAATAAACTCAACGCTGTAGGTACGGCTACAAAAGCAACAGCCGACAGCAATGCTGTTACGCTGACCTTAAATGATGCCGATGGCAATACGACGACCACCGCCTTGACCGATACCTATACCACAATTTCCAAAGATGGCACGAATAAGAAAGTCACTTTCAAGCGCAATGACGGTGAGACGCAGACTCTGGAACTGTCCGACTTGGGCGGTATTACGGCAGCCCAGGACAAATATGTCACCGGCGGAACGGTAAGTTATGATAACAACGGAAATGGCACGGCTTCCCTTACGGGGAACAATGGACTCACCGCTTCCATCACTGGCCTGAAGGATACGAAGGTTTCTTCCGGTACGGCAAAGTATGCGGGAATCCAGGGAGATGCTTCCGGCAGTGCTACGCTGACCATGAATGATGGCACCAAAGCCACCATTTCCGGCCTGAAAGACGACTACATCACCAGTGCAGCCGTCGACACAGAAAAAAATAACCACGTGACCATGACCCGTTTGGGCGGCGGCACGGTGGATCTGGACCTGAACCCGATCCTGGGGAAATACAGCCTCAGCGACTACCAGCTGGTGGGCAGTGGCACGACCGAGGATCAGCCCTATACGGTAAGTCCTGATGGTACGGTCACCCTGAACGTGGTGGACAGCAAAAATGCCGCCAATAAAAAGACCATCCAGATTACCGGCCTGGCTTCCCAGTCCGGCGTCAACGCAGGGCGCACCACTGTAAAATCCTCTGACAGCAGTATCACCGTATCGGACAGCACGGCCAACAGCGATACCCATACTTACGATATCAAGGTAGACTACAGCAAGATTCCTGCGAACCTGACCGTGCAGTACAGCGGTGACAATGGGACTTCCGGTTCCAATACCATGGATAAAGCAACCGCATTCAGCGGTACGGCCGGTCAGATTGTCACCACAGCAGCAGATGGGAAAGTCAGCTTTAAATTGGCGGACATTATTTCCGGGATCCAGTCTGTCACTACAGGGGATGCGAAACTCGCTACCACTGGACTGACCATTACGGACGGGCCCAGTGTCCTGAAAAGTGGCATCAACGCTGGTGGTAAGACCATTTCCAATGTGGGCGATGCTGTCAATGAGACCGACGCTGCTACACTGAAACAGGTGAAGAATGCCCGGACGAAGGTAGCTGCTGGCGATAACGTGAAGGAAGTAACTTCTTCGGAAGCCACTGATGGAAGTCACCAGATGACCTACACTGTCAATGTGGACAATCTGTCGGTGAAAGCCAATAGTGAAGCGGCAAAATCGGTAACGCTGAAAGACGGCCTGATCTTCAATGATGGCACCAATACAACTGCTTCTGTGGGAGAAGACGGCGCTGTTTCCTACAGCCTGAAGCCGGAAATTTCCCTGACGAAGGTCACGACCGGCAGCAGCACCCTGGATACCAACGGCCTTACCATTTCCGGCGGGCCGAAGTTCACCAAGAATGGCATTGATGCAGGCAGTCAGAAGATTACCGGCGTAGCCAAGGGTGAGAATGATACAGATGCGGTCAACAAGGGTCAGCTGGATGCTCTCCAGTCCCAGGTCAGCGGCGGGTGGAACCTTTCCGGCACAAATTCGGAAGGCACAGCCGTGACGGCACAGATTGGTGCCGGCAAGACGGTAACCTATAACAATGGCAGCTACACTAAGGCTGTTGTCACAAAAGATGACAGTGGCAATGCTATGGTGAAGGTGGATGTGACTACCGGTACACTGACTGCCGGGACCGACGGTAAGATTATCTCTAGCGATGGTCTGGCAACCACCGGTGATGTGGCGTCTGCTGTCAACGGTGCTTCCTGGACCATTCAGGATGGCAGTCATACGGACAATGCACAGCAGGTCAAGGCTGGCGATACGGTTTCTTTCAAGGCTGGCGATAATCTGACCCTTGACCAGGATGGCAGGGAATTCACGTATAAGCTCAATCAGACACTGACCAACATGACCAGTGTCACGGCGGTAGACGATAAGCAGAATACGGCTGTCCTGAACGGGGAAGGCCTGAAAGTCACCGATGCCCAGGGCAACGCGCTGACCCAGCATGCTACGGAAGTGCGGCTCCATGATGCCAGCAGGGCAGCCGATGACACCACCACCGATGTGGTCCTGAACAAACAGGGGCTGCAGAACGGCGGCCATACCATTACAGGCGTGGCAGACGGCAAGGTGGTGGCCGGTTCTCAGGAAGCGGTCAACGGCGGCCAGCTCTATGACCTGCAGCAGAAAGTGGGCAGCGGCTGGAAGATTACGGGCAACAATACGGACAGCACTACCAGTATCGGTGCGGACAAGACCGTTTCCTTCGTCAACGGCAAAAACAGCACGGTAACCGTATCTGGTTCTGACTCCGGTGCCACGGTCAAAGTGGATGTGGATACGGCCGAACTGGCTGTGAAAGACAACAAAGCCGTTGCCACCGGTTCCGGTGTGGCTGATGCCCAGGAAGTGGCAGAGGCCATCAACAATGCGGCCTGGAATGTCCAAAAGGCAGGGGATACTGCCCAGCAGGTGAAGGCTGGCGATACCGTCACTTTTGATGCTGGCAATAACATCGTCTTGGCCCAGAATGACAAGAGCTTTACCTATGGCCTGGCTTCGGATGTCAATACGAAGAGCATCCGTCTGGGTGGCAGTAAGGATACCAATGGCAGCTGGACAGGCGGTATATTCATTGGCAAGCAGATTGGCGGCGGCGCAAACAAGAATGAGGGCGATTATATCACCGGACTGGATAACACGTCCTGGGATCTGTCCAAAGTGGTGGACAACCGGGCGGCTACGGAAGGGCAGCTGAAGGCAGCCATCAACCAGGTAACCATTGCCTCCCAGAGCGGTGGCTTCGGCCTGCGGGATGAAAAAGGCAGTACTGTTTCTCAGATGCTGGGCCAGACGGTAGGCATCATCGGCGATACAGAATATGAAGCCGACGGTAAGACCGTCAAACAGCAGGGGAATATCACCACGGAAACCGACAGCACCAATGCAGGGGCTGTGAAAGTCAAACTGAACAAGAATCTGGACCTGACAGAACAGGGCTCCGTCACCATTGGCACCACTACGCTGACCAGCGGTCAGGCCAAAGTGGGCAATATCACGGTGAACGGCACCTACAATACAGTGAGCGGCCTGGCCAATACTACCTGGAATGAAACGACGGCGAAAGCAGATGGCTATAAGGGTTCCACGAAAGCGGCAACAGAAAGCCAGCTGCAGGCTGTCTATGACCAGGCTACCACCACCGCTTCGGCCAATGAACAGCATATCCAGGCAGGTACGTATGATGTCCTGACCCAATCCGATGCGAATGGGAAGAAGCAGAACAGCGTCACCATGAATATCGTCGATGGAAGTGGAAATACGAAAGGCCAGGTTGTCATCAACGATGTGGCCAAGGCTTCCGACCTGGGCGACACCACTGCGCTGGATAGAGATATCCAAAACAAGAATGGATCCACTTCCGTGGTGGATGCGGTGAACAACCTGAATGACAAGGTGGGGGACAACCAGTATCTGGCTGTGACCGGCAAGGAAATCCAGAATGGGGACAGTTCCACCATGGCCATCGGAAAATTGAACAACCGCATGAATGATATCTACTCCAAGGCCACCCAGCACAGTACGGTAACCAGGGCCGATGACGATTACAATGTGACCATTCAGACGTCGACCAATGCCGATGGCGGCACCAATTACCAGATTGGCCTGAACAAGGAGAAAATCGATCTGGGCAAGGTGACCATCCAAGGGAACGAGGGCTCCATTACGGCGAAATCCATGACTGCTGTTACCTTTACGGCCGGGAATACGGCGGTCAGCAATGAGGGAGTCAAGATTGGCGATAAGTCGGCCCTGACCAGCGATACCCTGAAGGTGAATGGAAAGACCTACGTTTCCGGCGATGGCTTGAACGCTAACAGCCAGAAGATCACCAACGTGGCCGCCGGCAGTGCGGACACCGATGCGGTGAACGTGAAACAGGTGAACGACCTGGCTGCCCGGCAGGGAGCGGCTATCACAGAGAACGCCGCCCACATCAGCCAGCTGGGACAGGCGGTGAATAAACTGGACAACCGCATCAACCGGGTCGGCGCCGGGGCAGCCGCTCTGGCAGCCCTCCATCCGGGCAGCTATGACCCCGATGACAAACTGGACGTATCAGCAGGTGTAGGCAATTACCGCGGTGCCAATGCGGCAGCAGTGGGTCTCTTCTTCCATCCCAATGAAAGGACCATCCTCTCCGTGGCCGGCAGCATGGGCGGCGGAGAAAACATGGTGAATGCCGGCGTCACTCTGAAAGTAGGCCCCGGCCATGGTATGCCGACGACCGTCACCACCAGGACGGGACAGAAGGTGGACGTCATGGATATCCTGGCTAAACAGACGGAAATCCTGGAGAAACTGGCAGGAAATGCAAAAGCTGTCTCTGCTCCGGCGGGCAGCGACATTTTCCCTGACGTACCCCAGAATCACTGGGCCTATGCCTATGTGGACAAACTCTACCGCACCGGCAGTCTGGCAGGTTTCTCGGAACCGGGGAAACTGAAGAGCCATATGCTTACCAGAAAGGATTTTGCAGAAATCCTCTACTGGGCCATGACCAACGGTGCCACCACCAATCCGGACCTCAACAGCGACGGCAGCCTGAACAGGCTGGCTGCGGAATTCGGGGCCGAACTGAAACTGGTGATGAGGTAAAAGAGAATAGACGGCCGGCATCCCTGGGGCATTTCGGCGTTGGGCAGCTGTGCCGATGGAGCTTGGGACAGGCGGGGCGGACAATGATGACATCCGGCCCGAAGACGCCAAATCTTCATGTCCGCAGAGCATGTTCATAGGAAATATGACCGCAAGTTGTAGTACTTAGTGTAAAATTTTACTCGGTAGGGGAATTTTTCCAGAAA
>ULYY01034303.1_pt1 | contig 22431 bp, 16 predicted proteins | sample 1962601 | NCBI WGS metagenome assembly ULYY01 (sample SAMEA4835875, study PRJEB28245) | human gut metagenome | biome: gut microbiome; material: fecal sample | place: Denmark | collected 2008 | reverse complement strand
AACGAAAGCGCCATTGTACCGAGAAAGGTACAGTTAAAAATTTGGTCAAATTCGACCGGTCATTGACTCTTCAGGTGACGTATGCAATCCGTAACGACCCCGACAAAACGCCCCCGCATCATGGTGGATATGTCAGCGACGCTCATTCACCACGGGCATATTCGGTGACTCAGGAAAGCAGCGGAATTGGGGGACGTGGTGGTGGCGTTGACGAGCGACGCCGAGGTGAAGTCGAAGAAGGGCTACACGCCGGAATTAAATTTTGCCGAGCGAAAAGAAATTCTCGAAGCCGTGAAGTACGTCACTGAAGTCCGAAGGGGCGGCGATGAGTACGTTGATTTTCTTGTCGGCACTCGCGGTGCGGGTGGTGACGTTGAGGCGCTGAAACGTCAGAAGTGTGTGAGATGCCGACGGCGCAGCCAATACGACACCATGAGGCGCACGAACGTCGGATCACCGCGGCCGTAGGCCTCGCAGCAGAGGCGGATAAAGTCCTCGCGTGTCGGCAGGGGGGCGGACGTGCCGTCAAAGGCCGTCATGAGATTCGCAATGAGACTACCGACATTGCGCCACCGGGAGAGCGCTGAAATACCGCGGGGCCAGAAGAGCGTGGCGTCCAGATCCCAAAAACCGAGACGGCCTTCGGGGGTGACGTAAAAATTGTCCAGTTTGAGGTCGCCGTGGGTAATGCCGATGTCGTGCAGGCGTCGCAGGTTCTGCATTAAAAGTGCCGCGGCGGCCCGGACGGACGGCAGATCCCGCGTGGTACGGCGGATGTAATGCTCGATGTCTTCCGTCTGCAGAACTTCGTTAAAGATGTAGCTTTCGGCAATAAGCCCGTTCTCCCGGACTTCGCCGGCGCCTAAGACCTTCGGGGTCGGCAGGTGGTGGCTTTCCAAAATGTGCGCCATGAAGGCAGACCAAAGACCGCGGGAGGGCATGAAGTTGTAGCGAAGCCGACTCCAGAGTTTCTTTTTGCGGAAATCGACATACTTACCGAAGACGGGTATACCGTTGAGGTCGAAAATACCGGTCAGCGTGTGGCCGCCCCGACGAAAGCTCTGACCGGAAGCCATCAACTCCGGGTAGCGGGGCATTGCCGTGGTGAGTGCCGCCTGCGCCGGTGAGTCGGAAAACACCATGGTGAGCGTCCCCGCACTCGCTTGGGTGAGGCCGGGGCCGACAGACCATTGGGTGTAAGTGCGGTGGGCAGGATAAAGGGCAAACATGGCGTATTGCGTTATTTTCTTTCTGAAATCGGCTGAAAATCGGGCGTTTTCCGAGTAATGCCGTTAAAATGCCGCCGCTTTGCCGTGGGAAGCGGCGCCGATACCTACATTTTATGATTATTTGACGCGTTTTTGACGCGCATTTCACATTTCCGAGGACGTATGCTGAAGACGGCGGTTACGGCGGGGAAACGCCCGCGCATCATGGTGGACATGTCGGCCACCCTCATTCATCACGGCCATATCCGGCTTTTGAAGAAAGCGGCGGCGCTGGGGGACGTGGTGGTCGCACTGACGTCGGACGACGAAGTCCGTACGAAAAAGGGGTATCAACCGGAACTTTCCTTTGACGAGCGCAAAGAAGTTTTGGAAGCCGTGAAGTATGTGACGGAAGTCGTGGAAAGTCCGTGGTTGATTACGGAAGACTTCGTCAACCGGTGCCGTTGCGACTTGTTGGTGCACGGGGCGGACAATTCCAACGTCATTGATCCGAAGCGGTTGGTGATTTTTCCGCGCACCGAAGGCGTGAGTTCCACCGAATTGCGCGAACGCGTCATCCGTGCCGTCCAGTCGATGGAACAGATCGGCAAGCACAACAGCGCGACGGACGCATTGGATGATCTTAAGAAAACGCTGCAGCACGGGGCCTAAATGCAGAACCTCATTTCCTTGTGGCAGAAAGACAAAGCGTTGGTGCTGTCGGCAGCGGCCGTCGTTTTAGCGCCCGCAGACGCTTGGGCATATTTGGATCCCGGTACGGGGAGTATGTTGCTTTCCGTGGTGGTGGGGCTGGTATCGAGCGCTTACTTTGTGGCGCGGAAACTCCCGTCCGTGATCCGCAGCCTTATCTATCGGGCGACGGGGCGCAAGGACGATTTGAAGAAAAATAAGATCGTCATTTATTCGGAATCAAAGAGCTATTGGTCGACGTGGCGTCCGGTGCTGATGGCGTTGGTGAAACGAGGAGTTTCCGTGACGTACTTGACGTCCGCCGAAAACGATCCGGTCTTTGACGTGGATGATGCGAAATTTAAGTCGCTCGTGACGGCGAGGTTTATCGGAACCGGCAATACGGCCTACACGGCGCTGGGCTTTTTGGAAGCCGATATCTTCGTACTGACGACGCCGGGGATTGACGTCCTGCAGATTCGTCGCAGTCCCGGGGTGAAAAAGTACGTGCACGTAGTGCATGCGTTGGGTGACGTGCACACCTATAAGCTTTTTAGTTTCGACTATTACGACGCGGTGTTTTGCTCGGGCGAGGGACAGGTCAAGAGTCTCCGGGCACTGAAAGCGATTCGTCATACGGCGGCGAAGTTTTTGCCCTTGGTGGGGTGCCCTTACTTGGACGGGCTCGTCGCCCGCGCGAAGCAACTGACGACGGGGCCGGAAGCAAATACCGTCATTGTGGCCCCGACCTGGGGGCGCAACGGGATGCTGACGCGTTGCGGCAGCCTCGTGCCGCGCCTTTTGGCAGAAGCGGGTTTTCACGTGATTCTGCGTCCGCATCCGCAGAGCTTTATTTCCGACAAGGACGTGATGGCGACGGTGGAAAAGGAACTCGCAGGATTCAAAAACATTGAATGGGATCGCAATCCCGACGGGTTTGCATCATTGTCACGCGCTTCGGTGATGGTGTCGGACGTCTCAGGCGTCATTTTTGATTTCGCGTTCGTGTTCCTGCGGCCGGTGGTGACGATCGGCAACGGTCCCTTGAAGGACGGCTTTGAAGCCTGGGAAGTGCCGCACCCGGCATGGGAAACGGCGGCGATGGACGAATTGGGGGCGCGCGTGCTGCCGGGGCAAGAAGCATCGGTGGCGGAAACCGTGAAGATGCTGCTCACGGACACCACGGATCGCGCGGAACGCATTCGCCAGTTGCGTGAAAAAAATGCCGTCAACTTCGGTTGCGCGGGAAGTGCCGTTGCGGAAGAACTCATCAAAATGGAAGCCCAATTAAGCGGAGCGGATCGTGCTTGATTTCTTGTATACGTTGTTTATTGCGCCGCTGGAATATTGGATGCACGCGGCGCTTCTATGGGGGTACGGCAAAACGGCTGACTGGGGCGAAGCCGTACTCATCATGAGTCTCGTGGTGAATTTCGTCATTCTGCCCATTTATATGAAGGCGGAAAAGTGGCAGGAAGACGAACGGGCGCTTCGTAAGAGTTTCGAAGATAAGGAAAAAATGATTAAGCGCACCTTTAAGGGCCAGGAGCGCTTTGCCATGATTTCCACGATGCAGCGGCAGGCGGGGTATTCGCCCTTGCTGACGCTACGGTCTTCCGTCGGCTTTTTTCTGCAGGTACCGTTCTTTTTTGCGGCCTACCATTTTTTAAGTCACTTTGAACCGTTGGCCGGTGTGTCGTTTTTGGGGCTCCCCGATCTTTCAAAGCCCGACGGGCTGATTCACTTGGGCGGCTTCTCCGTGAACGTGATGCCGTTTGTAATGACGGTGATCAACCTCGCATCCGCCTTGGTGTACACGAAGAACCTCACGCAGAAAGATAAGAATCAGCTCTACGCGATGGCGGCGTTGTTCTTAGTGCTTTTGTACGATGCCGCGAGCGGCTTGGTGCTCTATTGGACCTGCAACAACATTTTCTCCTTTGCGAAGAACGTCTGCTACGACCTGGCGGAACGCGTGAAGTTGTCGGAACGACTGACGGCAGCGGGGGCTTGGATCAGGGAGTATACCGCCCGGGAAAACGAAGTTCGCGGCAGCGCGTTCTTTGCGGGCGCCGTGTTGGTGTTGTGGGCGGCGGCGACGGTGCTGGCGCTGATGTCCAGTAACCAGATGGACATCATTGACGAAGTGACGCAGGCGGGGTTCAGTCGGGTATCGGACGGGTTATACCTCGCGGCTTTAGTGTGTGCCGTCGTTGAAGCGTTGCGCCTGAAGCTTTGGCAGAACCATCGCCTGCTTCTGGTCTTTACGCTCTTCAGCGGCTACTACATTGGGAGGATTTGGTACAAGTATCAATTCATCGGTTCCAATCGCCACAACTTGGCGCTGCAGGCGGGGCTGCTGATTTTGATCATCGGCGTGAGTTTGTGGAACATTCGTCGGCCGTTGAAAGACTGGTTGTATCCGATGGTGTCGCCCGCGAAGCTCTTTGTTGGAGCGTCGGTTTGGTTGGTGATCCTGATGACGGGGTATCTGCCGCTGCAGGCCTTTTCGACGGCTCCCGAAGCGTTTTCAACACCTGACGTGGTGATTGCAAAATCCCTTTTGTGGACCGCGGTTTTCGGCGTCGTACTGTGGGCGACGTACCATTTGACGCGACTTTTAAATACGGAAAAAGGCGCCGGCATGTCAGTGGGACTGACGGCCGTGCTCTTTACGGTTTACGCATTCCTGTTGCCTTTGAATGTCGGGACGATTGACGCCTTTCAGATTGCGGAACCCGCGCCGTTGTATTCTGCACAGAACCTTTTGATGGACGCGGCGGTTTTTGCCGGGGTGACGATGGGATTCCTGTGGCTTTTGCGCCGGGGGTTTGTGACGCAGATGGCGAAGGTTTTCGGGGTGCTGAGCTGCATCGGCATCCTGGCCGGTATCGCGGGGTTATGGCAGAGCCAGGGCGGTTGGCAAACAAAGGACGAAGTGCAGACCGCAGAGAACGGCACGCAGGCGAAGCTCCCCGATTGGACGCAGCGCTTTTTCGGGTTCTCCAAAGACCACACGAACACGGTGATCGTGATGTTTGATGCGTTTTCCGGCGGCCACATGCGTCAAATCATTGACGAAATGCCGGACGTGACCGCAAAGCTCACGGGCTTTACGTGGTACACGGATGCGATGGCTTCCGGGAACAACACGATTTCGAGCGTTGCCACGATTTTCGGTGGCCGCAGCGCGTCGGTGGGCGAAATCAACAAGGGGCCGTCGGTATCGGTGGCCGAAAAGATTAACGCGAGTTACGCCGATACGGTGATGGCGCTCGATCCGAAGACGGACGTTTCCTTTAATGAACGCAATTGGCTCGAACCTGCCCGCCTCAGAAAGAACCTCATTGCGAAAGGCTGGCAAGGGAAAGAACCGCTCGCTATTCGTTTTGTGGGGGAAAGTTTCCTCGATCGTTGGGTGGAAAAGACGGGCGAAGTCATCGGGCGCGGCGAGAGCGACATGTTCCTCCTGGCGGTAAGCGTCTTTAAGGCGGTGCCTTGGAGCTTTAAGAACATGGTCTACAAAGACGGCCGCTGGATTGATACGTTTATTGCCGGGACGGACCGTCAGAACACCCTGACGCGCCGGGCGCAGAGTGATTGGGCCTTTTTGAGTCTCCTTCCTGAGATGTCGAACGTTGATCAGTCGGTGCCGACCGTGAAATTCATGGACACGGAAATCACACATTCCCCCTGGAAGATGGAATTGGGGCGCTGCAAGATTGTGGCGGAACCGAAGGATGTTCTGCGCCCGAACGGCGTGCATGAAGCGCATTTGGCGCTTGAACGTTGTGCGCTCAAAGCGATGGGGGATTGGTTTGATTGGATGAAAGCGAACGGGGTGTACGAAAATACCAACATCATTTTGATTTCTGATCACGGCGGCGGTGATACGGCGCAGATGATTGCGGGACTCGGCAGTCATTTGGGTGAAGTCGGTCGCCCGGATTCGCTGTTCCTATTTAAACCGGTGGGTAAAACGGACGGTGCTATTGAAGAAAATCCGGCGCAGATTCAGATCAGCAACGTCGGCGAATGGCTGCGCGGGGCAAAGTTGGATGAACATCGGGCCGAACGACTGCTTTACGCCGCCAAACCCACCGGAACGCAGTACAAGGTGGAAGCGGAGTGGCTTAATACCGGAAAGATTACAGAGTGGTCGTCTTGGAAACGATTGCAGTAAGAAAGGAGAGAAACGGACTTCTCTCATAGACAAGTCTTTAATCGCTGTAAAGAGTTTCAACCATCGTTTGAGGGCTCATCTTGGATTTGTATGAAAACAACAATCGAAAAGTAAGACTTCTTAAAAATCAAAGATGAACTTAGAAAAATTGGGGCTTGACAGCCCCGAAGTACCTGGGGTTAAATACCCCCGTTAGCGAACCAACAAGCTTAACCGTAAAACCGCGCTGGACACGAAAATCTACACACACCTGGTACCGGCAGAGACAAGTGATGAAGGAGCTTCAATCTGTCTCTGCCGTGTATTACGGAGAAACTTGTTTGGTGTCAGTTTTCTAAAACACCGCGGCGGACGACGTAGTCCGCCAAGGCGCGCTGGGCTCGGGCGAGATTTCCGAGGCGGTTAAGTTCCGGTGTGCAGGTGATAGCGCTTGTCTGACTAATTTTGTTCTTATCGACGGCGTAGCATCGGTAGTTCGCCCCGTCTACAGCGACGGCACCCGCACGACCGATGGCAAAGCCGTCGTTCCCCATACTGGTAAAAGCATAGATGCCGTCAGGAACGTGATCCGCAAAAAGATTCCGTCCCTGCCAGGGTTCCGGTGTTTTACCCAGAGCAAGGGCTTTCATCGTTGGGAAGAGATCACGGTGACCGACCCAACGGTCGGCGTCGTAACTGGTGGTCGAGACGCCGTCAGGGAGCCAGAACATTACCGGGACGGCCTGCTGACAGTACCATGCAGCCGGTGAGTCAAACTTAAAGCGGGTATTGTGGTCGCCCGTGGCAGCCACCGCAGTCTTTTTGAGCAGTCCCGTTTCGCGGAGACGATGAATGAAATTTCCCAGGGCGGATGCGGCGTACTGGTAAGTCCGCAGTCTCTGCCGTGTTTCTTCATCGTTGCGGTCGTCCTTGATAAAAGGTGGAAGTTCTGCCGTGTTGACAAGGTTCACCGTGACGCCGTCCGGCACATGATGCGGCGGATGATTGGTGACGGAGAGAATCACCATCAGAAGTTTCTCGCCTCGTTGGTCGGCTTCTGTGAGGAGTTCGTTGGCGTACTTGAACGTCCACTCGTCCCCGACGCCCCAAGTTCCGTATTCCGCCTGTGGGTATTTTGCCTTGAGTTGCCCCGCACCGATGATACGGTCAAAGCCATGACGTGGAAAGTTTTCGTCAATGCTGCGCCATTTTTCACTGCCGGAAGTAAGAAAAACCGTGGTGTAGCCTGCTTTTTTGAAGTCACGGGTATTGGCAAACGGAAAGGCTTTTTGTCCGTAGCGACTTTGGGAAAGCGGAGTGTAGGGGGTATCGAAAACGAGGCTTTCAAGCGAGGGGAACGTGCCCGACGTTGAACTCACCCCGAACTTAAAGACGTAGGCGTCTTTAAGTTCGGGACGAAGTCGTCCCAACATGTCGTTGGTGGGAGAGTCGATTTCGAATTCGGTACGTCCCATCCCTTCCATAAGGGCGATAACAACATGGGGCTGGTGCATGGGAGGGGGCACTGATGTGTCTGTTTGACCGCGGAGATTAGTAAGCAGCGCGAGGGCTTCCTCCGGGGATTGAAAGCCGGCCTTTTTGAGCCCTGCCAGAACGCCGCCCTTGAGTTCCAACATCTTGCGGGATTTATTGGCTTCAACAAGCGCAGCGGTACCGTTTTGAATGGTGGCGTTCACGAAGGGATCGGGTCCCACGATCAGATCCTGTTGGCGCAACGGAAAGGTACCGAAACTCCCACGGCACATAAGGGCTATAAGAGTAGAGAGTGTGACGGCAACAACGGCGGAGATCAGTCCGGAGCGTTTGACGGTGAAGTCCAAGCGGCAGGCGTGGTACACAAAGCACGGAATCAATGTCATCACCAACCATGCAACAAGGTAGGTAACGATTGGCCAATCGCGCCAGAGGGTGACAATAATGGCTGTTGTGTCGTCTTGCAGAAAACCGAAAATGAGCGAACTGATAGGGGTGACGTAAAAGCCATAGAAGCCGAAGTTGACGAGTCCCAGCAGAACGAAAACGGACAAGGCGGCGACAGCGAACCATCGGGCGACTTTCAGAAATACTGAATGCCATAGCCCGGCAAGCCACAGAAGCCAAGCCGGAAGAAGGAGAATTGTGAACCATTTGGCATCGAGTCGGGCGCCGAGTAGCAAAGCCGGCCATTCAGCGGAAAGCGGTTGGTCGGCGCGGTAGAACTCGAAGAAAAAGAGGCGCAAGGCAGAGAAGACTATGAGAGCCGTCGCAAAGAAGGCGGCAGCACGCATGGTTTCGCGAAGCCAGCGGACGAAATTTTCGCTCTGCATGGTTGATTTCAGGGTTGAACGTTGAAAAAGAAGCGAACTATAGCGAACCTGGAAAGTGTCGGTAGAATCCGAGGGTATTTTGGTGTCGATTATTTGGGCAGACTTGTTCGGAAGGATGTTGAATACGCAGCTATCGGACTGCAGCTGTCGGAAGGTTCTGTCATTAAGAAGTTGAAACGCTCTTTTGGAATGCGTCGGAAGCGGGAATGCATACGGATTTTTTTTTCGGTTGTGTTGCTGGTTGTCTTGTAAGGATGGTGGCAGGCGTTCTAGTTTTCGTAGTGACGAATTCTGTGTTTCTGGTGCGAGAACTGAATTTGCAGCGAACCGCGGAACCCAAACTTCGGTTGCAGGAGAAGTGGGATGATATTAAAAGGTACTCATCAGGCACCTGGATAGGTGGATGAGGTGTGGTAGTCGGATATTTGGACAGTTTCCGACACGGAAAGCCGCCAAACGGAACGTTTTTTAGCGATGGAATGGAAACTGTCGCAGTGATAAAAGCAGAACATCGCTTTAGTGATGTGAACTATTTTTAATTAACATAGGAATATCAATGGCTCAGTATGTGATGACCATGAATCGGGTGAGCAAAACGGTTCCCCCGAAACGTCAGATTTTGAAAGACATTTCGTTGTCGTTCTTCCCGGGGGCCAAGATCGGCGTACTGGGTTTGAACGGTGCCGGTAAATCGACGCTCCTCAAAATCATGGCGGGCGTGGATAAGGATATTGACGGCGATATTACGTGGCTTGGGGGACTCAAGATCGGGTATCTGCCTCAGGAGCCGGAACTCAACCCTGAAGCGACCGTAAAGGATATGGTCGAAGAGGGGATGGGCGAAGTCGTTGCAGCGCAGAAGCGCTTGGATGAAGTCTATGCGGCGTATGCGGAGCCCGATGCGGACTTTGACGCGCTCGCGGCGGAGCAGGCGAAACTTGAAGCCATTATTTCCGCAGCCGGCACCGACGCACAGACTCAGATGGAAATCGCGGCGGATGCTCTGCGCCTGCCGCCGTGGGACGCCGTCATTAAGAATCTCTCGGGCGGTGAAAAGCGCCGGGTGGCGCTGTGCCGCCTTTTGCTGTCGCGTCCCGACATGCTACTTCTTGACGAACCGACGAACCATCTTGATGCGGAAAGCGTGGAATGGCTCGAGCAGTTCCTGCACCGCTTCCCCGGTACGGTGGTTGCGGTGACGCATGATCGCTACTTCCTCGACAACGCGGCCGAGTGGATTCTCGAACTTGACCGCGGTGAAGGCATTCCTTGGAAGGGGAACTACTCCTCTTGGCTCGATCAGAAGGAAAAACGCCTGGAGATGGAAAAGCGTCAGCAGGAATCCCGCGCCAAGGCGATTGCCCACGAATTGGAATGGGTACGTCAGAATCCGAAGGGGCGGCAGGCGAAAGCGAAGGCCCGTATTGCCCGCTTTGAAGAATTGTCGAGTTACGAATATCAGAGCCGCAACGAAACGAATGAAATCTTTATCCCCGTGGCTGATCGCCTCGGCAATAAGGTGATCGAGTTCCATAACGTTTCAAAGGGCTTCGGTGATCGGCTTCTCATCGACGATTTGTCCTTTACCGTGCCGCCCGGCGCCATCGTGGGTGTAATCGGCCCTAACGGTGCCGGTAAGTCGACGCTCTTTAAGATGATTGACGGGAAGGAGAAGCCCGATTCCGGCTCTATCGTTTTGGGCGATACCGTGAAGTTGGCGGCGGTGGCGCAGTTGCGCGACAGTCTCCCCAACGATAAGACGGTGTTTGACGCGATTTCAGGCGGGCAGGACATCCTGCAGGTCGGGAAGTTCTCGATGCCCTCGCGCGCGTACCTTGGGCGCTTTAACTTTAAGGGCGGCGATCAGCAGAAGTTGGTCGGGGTGCTCTCGGGCGGTGAACGCGGTCGTCTGCATTTGGCGGCGACGCTCCTGAAGGGGGGCAACGTTCTGCTTCTTGACGAACCCTCCAACGACTTGGACGTAGAAACGCTGCGCGCTTTGGAAGAAGCCCTTCTGGAATTCGCGGGTTGCGCGTTGGTGACGTCGCACGACCGCTGGTTCTTGGATAGAATCGCCACGCATATCCTCGCCTTTGAAGGCGACAGTAAGGTGGTGTTCTTCAACGGCAACTACAACGAGTACGAAGCCGATAAGCGTAAGCGCCTGGGTGAGGAAGCGGCTCGTCCGCACCGTCTGCGCTTTAAGCCTCTGAAGCACTAAATTCGTGTTTTAAGATTGGCCGTCGGTGTCGTGCTGCATCGGCGGCCTTTTTATTTCTTCCTGATTGATCCGAAACCATGTCCCGCAAGTTTGTTCATCTGCGTTTTCATTCCGAATATTCCGTCACCGACGGCATCGTGCGGCTGGATCCGATGTTGGAAGAGGCGGTACGCCGCGGGGATGTGGCGTTGGGCCTTACCGACAACATGAATATTTTCGGGGGACTGCGTTTCTTTACGCACGCGTTGGCTGACGGCATCAAACCCATTCTCGGCTGTGATATTTGGATCACGAACGACAAGAAGGAAGCCAACGGTGACCGCGGACTTCCTTTTCGTCTGACGCTTTACTGCATGAATCACACGGGGTATCTGTCGCTTTGTAATCTCCTTTCCAAAGCGTGGATGGAGAACCAGTATTTGGGGCGCGGGGAATTTCGGTTTGAGTGGTTTACGGAAGAAAACTGCCGAGGGTTGATCTGCTTGTCGGGCGGCCCCCGCGGGATTTTGGAACGTCTTTATACCGGTAAGACGCCGGAAGACGGAGAGGTGGCCCTAAAGCAGCTGATGGCTGCGTTTCCGGGGCGGCTCTACCTTGAGGTGCAGCGCGTCGGTGAATTCAGTGAAGAAATCGTGGTCGGCCGTATGGCGAAACTTTCCATTGAAAAGCAGCTGCCGTTGGTCGCGACGCACCCCATCCAGTTCATGGATAAAGAGGACTTCGAGCCGCACGAAGTCCGCGTGAGTATTGCGCAAGGGTATGTGATGGAAGACCCGCGTAGGCCAAAACTCTATACACCGGAGCAGTATTACAAAACCGAAGCCGAGATGCGGGAACTTTTTAAGGATCTGCCGCAGGCGATTGAAAACGCCGCGATCGTGGCGCAGCGCTGCAATTTGGACGGCGTGCTGCAAAAGCCTCAGCTGCCGGTCTTTCCGACCCCTGACGGCATGAGTCTTGACGACTACATGGTGAAGTTGTCCAAGGAAGGGTTGGAGCGTCGTCTGGAATTTCTGTACGCTGATAAAGCCGAACGGGATGCAAAGCGCCCCGAGTACATGGAGCGCCTCGACTATGAATTAAACACCATCATCAAGATGAAGTTCCCCGGGTACTTCCTCATCGTGCAGGACTTCATCAATTGGTCCAAACGCAACGGTGTGCCGGTGGGGCCCGGGCGTGGGTCGGGCGCCGGCTCCTTGGTGGCGTACTGTTTGGGAATTACGGACTTGGATCCGCTGCACTACGGGTTGCTGTTCGAACGATTCCTGAACCCGGAACGAGTCTCCATGCCTGACTTTGACGTGGACTTTTGTCAGCACAACCGCGACCGTACGATTGAGTATGTGAAGCGCGCTTACGGTAAGGAAGCCGTGAGTCAGATCGTGACCTTCGGTGCCATGGGTGCCAAGGCCGTGGTGCGTGACGTGGGGCGTGCGCTCAACATGGGTTACGGTGAAGTCGATGCCCTCGCAAAACTCATTCCGCAGAAACCCGGGATGGACATTACGATTGATAAGGCGCTTGAGATGGAACCCGACTTTAAGGCGAAGTCGGAACGTCCCGAGTACAAACGTCTGATGGCCTATTCCCGCAAACTCGAGGGGATTACCCGCAACCTCGGGATGCACGCGGGCGGTGTGTTGATTGCCCCGGGAAAGTTGACGGATTTCTGTCCCCTTTATAACGCGGACGGGAAACCCGAAAATACGGTCAGTCAGTACGACAAAAAAGACGTTGAAAACGTGGGATTGGTGAAGTTCGACTTCCTGGGGCTGACGACCTTGACGATTCTCGCAAAAGCCGTGGAATACATGGATCGTTTGACGCCGGGGAAACATTTTGATTTGGCCCGCATCCCCGTGGACGATCCGGAGACCCTGAAGCTCTTTCAAGAAGGCAACACAGGGGCCGTGTTCCAATTTGAATCCGAAGGGATGCGGGATCAGCTTCGGAAGGCAAAACCCGACTGCCTCGAAGATTTGGTGGCCTTGAACGCTCTGTACCGTCCGGGTCCGATGGATCAGATTCCGCACTTTATTGATCGTAAGTTCGGGCGCGAAGAGGTGAAGTACCTCGATCAGCGTATGGAACCCATCTTGCGCGAAACCTACGGCATCATGGTGTATCAGGAACAGGTGATGTTGGTGGCGCGGGCGATCGGGGGCTACTCGTTGGGGGGCGCCGACCTGCTGCGCCGCGCCATGGGTAAAAAGAACGTCGAAGAAATGAAACGGCAGCGCGCGGTGTTCATCAAAGGGGCCGCTGAGCGCAATGTGGACGAAAAGACCGCGACCGACATCTTCAACTTGATGGAAAAATTTGCAGGGTACGGCTTTAATAAGTCGCACGCCGCCGCCTATTCCTTTGTGGCGTGGCAGACGGCTTACCTCAAAGTTCATCACCCGGGGCCCTTCTTTGCCGGGAACTTGTGTCTCGTGATGGATCAAGGGGAAAAGATGAGCGTGCTCATCAATGACGCCAAGGAATGCGGGGTGACTTTCCTGCCGCCGGACGTCAACGTGAGTGATTGGTTCTTCACGGTACCCGATGAACACACGATTCGCATGGGCATGGGATCGATTAAGGGGATGAGCCAGAACATCGTTGAAGACATTCTCGAAGAACGCAGCGTCAATGGGATGTTCTTGGACATTTTCGATTTGGCCGCCCGCGTGCCGACCGTCAACCGCAAGGTGTTGGAACAGTTGGTGCGCTCAGGCGCCTTGGATTCCTTGGACAGCAACCGCGGAAAAAATTTCGCCAACATCCATCAGGCGCTGCAGGCCGCGCAGACTGTGAAGGCTTCCGTCGGACAAGTGAGTCTTTTTGCGGATGAAAACGGCGAAGCCGAGCGCATCGTGAGTTGGGTGCAGGCGCCGGCATGGAACGAAAAGCAGCGGCTGCAGGGCGAAATTGATGCCTTCGGGTTCTGCTTTACGGGAAATCTTTTTGATTATTACCGTACGGAACTTTCGGCCTTTACGACGCCGCTCTCAAACGTCCGGGACAATCGTCAGGCGATGACGATTGCCGGGATGGTTTTAAATGCACGCATTATTCAAGGTAAGCGCGGTCGTTTTGCCGTCGTGATGATCGAAGACGGTAAGAGCACCATGGATGTCCTCATTTACAGTGAGGAGTTGCTGAGCCGCTATCGTCTGGCGCTCAAAGCCGGGGAAGTCATTGCCTTCGTGGGGCGCGGACGCTTTGATGAAATGCGGCAGAAGATGTCGTTCTTGTCGGACGAAGTGATGACGTTGGAAGACATTCGCGTACGCCGCGGAGCGGTACTCAAAGTGTCGATTTCAACGGAAGAGCAGCTTGAAGAAGCGATGAAGCTCCTTACCAAGAATAAGACGCGGGAAGGTAAGGGGGTTCCTTGTCTGGTAGCCATCGGTTCCGAAGGGATCGGCGGGGAAATTCAGCTGAGTTTCCCCGTGCGTGCGACGGATGCGTTGCCTGAGGATTTGGTGGCTGTGGCGGATGTGGCGAAGGCGAGTTATGGCTATTGAATTTAAAACATGATTCGAAGGGATGCTTTTTTCGGATATGTCAGTGGTTCCTTTCGCACTGGATGACAGAGGGGGAGAGGCTGCAGAATGCGTTGGAGGCCGCTGTCGCTGCATTCGAGATGCCTGAAGACATTAACAACGGTGTGGCGACGGCTCCGTCGAAACGCCTCATGAAACTCATCCCGACTTACGACAAGATTCTCGACGGAGGGCTGCTTGCAAAGCACACCGGGATTGCGACAATGCCCCGATTTCAATGCGTGGGTGGAACGGCTGCTGACGTGGTAGGTTCGGCGTTCTTGTACTGGGATGACATGGGGCGGTCGGGCTGAATCTGGTGAGAGTTCTGCAGTGCTTGCAGACGTGAAAGATTCGTGTCGCTTAATGTACGGTCAGCCTCTTTATGCCAGAGATGAAAACATGGCGAGGTGAATCCGCCCCATTTCATCCGGCAGCCGTTGTTGATTAAGCGAATCGCCATATCGGAATCTTCATAACCCCAGCCTTCAAACACTTCATCTTGTCCGCCGACGGCGAGGTAATCCGATTTAAAAAGCGACCAATTGCAGCCGCGAAGGAGTTGCCAACGGGTGGGGCGTTTAAGCCGCAAAAAGTTCAACGGCAACGACAGTGCTGGAGAAAAGCGGTTGAGTTTTTTTTGCTGACTGAATTTAATGACGGTTGAAAGATGATTCATCCAATCGAGCTGCGGTCGCTGAAACAACGCTTGCGTGAAGTCTTTTGAAAGCAGAATGCGTTGTCCTGCAACGACACAGCGTTCCTGCGCCAGGCGGCGGTGCTGAGTTACGAATTCTTGGCGAACGAGACAGTCGCCGTCCATGAAGATGAGGTAGTCCCCGTGCGCGAGGGTGACCGCTTTGTTTCGGGAGCGTGCCAAGCGAAACCCCTTGTCTTCCTGCCAAGAATGGATTAAGGGATGCGGAAAAGTAGCCTGATGGTGAGAGATTAATTCGGCGGTTTCTGCTTTGGAGCCGTCGTCGGCGACGATGACTTCAAAATGATTGTCTTTTTGAAGAGCTAAGGACTGCAGTACCAAATCCAAAGCCGTCGGCCAGTTGTAGGTTGACACAATGACGGAAATGAGGTCGTTCATCAGAAGGTTCCTTCGCTGTGAACAATCAGGTGGTACTTAGCGTATTTCATGAAGGTGTAGTAGGCGTGATGAATGGCAAACATCAGTCCCATCTTGCCGTCAAGGAAACCGCGGTTGATGAAATAAACCTTCAGAAAAGCCCACGTCGGTTTAATCAGCGTGCCGGCTATGACTCCCGTCTTTTTCCCTTTCTCGTACTGCTGCTGAGCCAGAAAAGAGGTGTACTGATCGAGCTTTCGAAGGGTGGCGCTCCAGTCGCGGTAAGGGTAGTGAAACAGTACGCCTTCCAATCGTTTGGTCGGATAGGGACTCAGAATTTTTTCGTGTACCCGACCTTCGGAAGTTAACCCTTCCTTCGGAAAAAGACGCGTGACGGTATCGCTGCGCATGGAACCGTGTTCGATACGGTAGTGAGGAAAACGGTTCACGCGGGAGAAGGCGAAGCTGAAGAGATCCTTTTTAAGAACGGCTTGTTGAATAGAGTTTCTCAGACTGTCGGAAACGACTTCATCAGAATCAATAAAAAGCACCCATCGCCCGCGGCATTGTTGAATACCGAAACGCCGCTGAGCTGAAAAATTCCCTGCCATGACATGTGGTATTACGCGGGCGCCGAGTTCTTCCGCGATGGCGACGGTGGCATCGGTACTGCCGTCGTCAATGACGAGAATTTCATCGGCAAAAGTGAGCGACGCTAAACAAGCACGCAATGTGCGCTCGCTGTTGTGGGTGAGTACGACGGCTGACAGATGGACGGCTGACATACGTTAAGCCGCGAACTTTTTAATGGTTTCAAGCACTTCTTCAAGAGTCGGCCAGCGGCCTTTTTCACCGAGAAGCACAGCGTTGGGATTCCATGGTGAAGTACGGATAGGATCCGTCACGCCGATGAGGGTGATCTGTTTTACGCCCAGAGCGGCGGCAATGTGGCTCACGCCGGAATCGTTGGCAATCACGAATTGCGCATGCTTGACGATCGCAGCAAAGTTGCCGAGAGAAGTCGGTTCGTAAATTGAAGCCTCCGGACAGGCCTTGTGGGCGGCATCGGCTTCCTCCTTATTCGGAAAGACGATGGGTTCAATGCCTATGTTGCGTAGCGGTTCAACGAGATCATTGAAATGGGCCCAGCACTTATTTTGACCGTTCTGCAGTCCCCGTGCAATCGGTGCCAAAACCGCGTAGCGCTTCGGAATGTCGTATTTTTCCATGAGGTTTTTGGCAGCTGCTTCGTGGCGCTTCAAAAGGAGCAATCCCAGATTTTTGGGAACTTTGTCCCAAGCGGGCGTCCCGCCCCAAGCTTTGATGGCTTCGTGAGCGACATGAAAGAATCGTTCAACTTCGTGGCACTTCGGCGGTTCGGGGATTTTTTCCGACAGGAGAAGACTGCGGCAGTCCGTGGTGAGTCCGGCACTTTCAATTTGGCCGAATTTAAAAAGCAGGGCGGAACCTAAGGAATTCGGAAAGAGCAGTCCTTTGGCGGCACCGGCGTTTTGTGCAAGATACCGGATGCGTTTAAGGTCTTCCGAGACGTGTCCCGTGATGGGATCAAAACGCCAGCCCATGCCAGCCATCAAGTCTTCGGCCCAGCGTTTTCCTACGAGCGCCGGCGTATAGCCGCTCGCTTCCAAAAGTCGGAGCGCCGGAAGGCACATGCAGCAATCCCCTACATGGTTGGGAAGTCGGCAAAGAATGGTAGGCATAGAGAAGTCTGAAAGAATAGTCGTCGGTATACTGCGCACTGCACGCCGTCCTGCGGCGTTCGGAAGCATTGTAATAAGAATTATCGCTGTGCCGATAACTATCAGTCGGACGATGACAAGATGAGTATCAAATCGGATAAGTGGATCCGTCGTATGGCGGCCCAAGGGATGATTGAACCCTTTGAACCCAATCAGGTGCGCTCGGTAGATGGGCGAAAGATCGTGAGTTACGGAACGTCGTCGTATGGGTACGACATTCGCTGCGCCAACGAGTTCAAGGTGTTCACGAACATCAATTCCACGATCGTCGATCCGAAGAATTTTGATACGGCGTCGTTTGTGGATGTCGTAAGCGACGTCTGCATCATTCCGCCCAACTCTTTTGCGTTGGCTCGTACCGTGGAATATTTCCGCATTCCTCGGAATGTTCTGACGGTGTGCCTCGGAAAGTCGACGTATGCCCGATGCGGCATTATTGTGAACGTGACGCCGTTTGAACCGGAATGGGAAGGTTACGTAACATTGGAATTTTCTAATACTACGCCGCTCCCCGCAAAGATCTATGCGAACGAAGGCTGTGCGCAGGTGCTCTTTTTCGAAGGGGACGAAGACTGCGAGACGAGTTACAAGGATCGGCACGGGAAGTATCAGGGCCAGGTCGGTGTGACGCTCCCCCGCGCTTAACGGTAGGTATTTATGACTTCAACAGCCGTGCCGGCGGTGACTCGGCAGCATTTGTGGCGGACGGATATAACGGGGCTGCGCGCATTGGCCGTGCTTCCCGTGTTGCTGTTTCACGCCTTTCCGGATTACCTGCCGGGCGGGTTCTTCGGGGTTGACATTTTCTTCGTTATTTCGGGGTATCTCATCTCCGGAATTATCTTTCGCGGTCTCTTGTCGAATACGTTCAGCTACGCGGACTTTTACGCGAAACGTATCCGACGCATTCTCCCGAACCTGATGCTGGTGTTGGCCTTCTGCTTCGTCATGGGCTGGTTCTGGATGTCCGCCCGCGAGTACGCCACGCTGGGACAGCATATCTACGCGAGTGCCGGTTTCTATCAGAATTTCCGACTGATGGGGGAAGCGGGGTATTTCGATGCTGCGTCTGAGACTAAGCCGTTGCTGCATCTTTGGAGTCTGGCGATTGAAGAGCAGTTCTACATCGTCTTTCCGATTATTTGTGCGGCGGTGTGGAAGTTGACGCGGTCGCCGCGGGCTATTTTGGCTGTGGTGCTGAGCATCACCCTCGGTTCGTTGGCGGCTTGTTTGGCGGTCGTAAATCCGGCGGTGGATTTTTACTTTCCCTTAACGCGCTTCTGGGAATTGGGGGGGGGTATTGTGATCGCCGGTTGGGAGACGTTCCGACGGCAGGGAACCGCGCCGAAATTGGCCCGAGGGTTGCGCCACGTACTTTCGCTCGCGGGGTTTCTTCTGATTGTTGTTGCCATGGGATGTTATCGACGGACGATACCCGCGCCTGGATTAGTTTCGTTGCTTCCTGTGGTTGGGGCTATGTTGTTGATCTTGGCGCATGAAGACGCGATCGTGAATCGGACGTTGTTATCGTGGCGCTGGATGACGTTCATCGGCTTAATCAGTTATTCGCTTTACCTCTGGCATTGGCCGCTGTTGGTTTTTCAGCACCTCATCGTGCCGACGAGTCCGGCTTGGGTAACGATGGCTGTGTTGATCGTTTCTTTCGTTTTGGCGACGGCTGTGTATTTCGGCGTTGAAAATCCGATCCGACGGATGAAGACACAGCGGCGGTGGACAGTGCCGGTCGTATTGCTTTGTGGGTTGTTGCTTTGCGTGGCGGGCGGACAGGTTATCAAACACAAGCGGGGTTTGCCGGAACGCCCGATGGCAGTGGCTTTGAAGCAGGTTATTGACTACACGGACGAGAACGCCGTGCTATATCCGCTGGAAGTGAACGGCGTTAAGTTGGAAACGACGATTCCCGGTGTGGTGCCGGAGATTCTCTTCGTCGGGGATTCGCATCAGGAGCAGAACAAACTCCGCGTGAAGTACCTCAGTGAAAAAACGGGAAAAGCCGCCGGATTCATGGTGGGGCCGGCTTGCCTGGCCGCACCGGGGGTGTACTCCGAAGAACGACCTGTGTGTGAAGCGTTATCTCGGGGCTACGTCAAGTTGTTGGACGATCCCCGTATTCATACGATGGTTTTTGCCGGGATTTGGGGTGGGCATCTGCATCGAGAAGATATTCCGCTTTTTATCCGTGACGAGTTTGGTAAGCGGTTGAATCTCTACGAAGGCGGCTTTGAACTGGCGTTGCAGCGCCAGGCGGATTTGTTAAAGCGCTATGCAGGCCGCAAGACATTTTTTGTGATTCTGGATTATCCGTGGAATAAGAGCGGGTATGACGTTTCATCGAAAATCAACCGCATTACCAAAGATTGGGCGTTCAAAGATCAATTCATGGTGCCGTACCCGAGCATGACGTGGTGGCAGGAAGGAAATACTTTGGTAAAACAGGTGCTCAGTCCCTACGCCAAGATGATTGAGACGGAACCTGAAATCTGTACGAACGGTGAGTGCAATCTGCTTTTTTACCGAGATGCCGATCACTTGAGGTATTCCTTCGTGAGGGAGCGGGCGACTTGGTTGGATCCGATTTTTGATAAAAATCCCCCGCGAGAGTGACCAAAGCACTGTCGGCAGGGGTATAGGTTAGGGTACGCAAAACAGAATTAGAAGCTGGGGCGTGTCTATCAAAAGCAGAAATTGTCAGTAAGTAAAATTGAAATTTTGCTTTCTTAATGGTTGAAAACGTTGATTTTCTTGAAAACTCGGGGGGGGGATTCCCCTGTAGCGAACCCCGTTAATTTTGGTTACAGTTACTGAGGTCGATTGTGAACTTTTGTAAACCTTCATCTGCTATGTCAGGCCTATCAACCTCTGCGCTGAAGATTGCGCTTTGTCAGATGAATTCGACGGTCGGGGACTTCGCAGGCAATGCTGCCAAGATTCGCGAGGCGGTGTTGCGTGCTCAAAAAGAGGGCGCAGGGGTCGTGGTTACGCCGGAAATGAGTCTGACGGGCTATCCGATTGAAGACTTGGGGCTCCGGGATGATTTTTGTGAGGCAGCTCGTAGGGCTTTGACGAAATTGGCACAAGATGTCAAAACATTGGTGCCGGTTTTGGTAGGCACAGTGTGGGTGGATGAAACAGGCGTGCGGCGCAATGCTTTAGCGCTTCTTCGCAACGGCAGAGTAGATGCACTGCATTTCAAGAATTGTCTTCCTAATTATGGGGTTTTTGATGAACCCCGAGTTTTTACGGCGGCAAATCAACCGACGGTGATTGACGTTGACGGCGTTAAGCTGGGGCTGGTGATTTGTGAGGACGTTTGGCATTCGGAGTTTGTCGAAAAGACGTGTAGGGCAGGGGCCCAGATTATTGTGGCTGCCAATGCCAGTCCCTTTGAGGCGGGGAAGATCGCTGAAAGGGAAGGAACAATTTTGCCATTTATCAAGAGTTGTCAGGTACCGCTTGTGTACATCAACGCTATCGGTGGCCAGGATGAACTGGTGTTTGATGGCTCAAGTTTTGTCACTGATTCGAAAGGGCAAGTGTTTCGGCGACTGAGACGTTTTGAAGAAGAGCTACAGGTAGTGGCAGTCCAAGATATGGTGAAACCCCAGGAGCCCGTTGATCTTCCGATAGGGGAACAAGCGCGTCTGCAGGAAGTCTACGAAGCTTTGAAACTAGCTTTGAAGGACTACGTTACGAAAAACGGCTTTAGCCAGGTAGTAATCGGGTTGTCCGGTGGCATTGACAGTGCTTTGGTAACAACGATTGCTGCGGACGCTTTGGGAGCCGAGAATGTGCTCGCTGTCATGATGCCGACGCAGTTTACGGCGGACTTAAGTCTTAACTTGGCGAAGCAACTAGCGGAAAACTTGAATGTGAAATATATCGTTCGCCCGATCGAACCGTTGTTTGAGGCATTCAAGCGACTGTTGGCTGAAGATTTTTCAGGACGGCCATGGGATGTGACGGAAGAGAACCTGCAGGCCAGAATCCGCGGAACCATTTTGATGGCGTACGCGAATAAGTTTAACCGACTGGTGATCACAACAGGAAACAAGTCTGAGACAGCCGTGGGATATTCGACGCTTTATGGAGATACCGCTGGGGCATTTGCCTTAATTAAGGATGTCTACAAAACGGATGTTTGGGCTCTGTCTCGCTATGTGAATCAGCAAAAGGGACGCGAAGTCATCCCTGAAGGCATCATTAATCGTCCACCTTCAGCGGAGCTGAGGGTGGGACAGAAGGATGAAGATAGTTTGCCGACGTATGACCGATTGGATATGTTTTTAAAAGCTTATGTGGATGATCGGAAGGCTAAGCGTCAGATTTCAGTGGATGATCTTGATGGCCAGGTTAGTGATGGAGTCATCCGTTTATTACACAGGAATGAGTATAAGCGGCGGCAGAGCCCTTTAGGACCAAAATTGTCAAGTAGGGCTTTTGGACGAGATTGGCGCTATCCAGTTTGTAGAAGATAGGTAACCATAAATTAAAAGTGTTGAGGTTGTAATTTTTTAACAGTATTAAATAGAGGAATGAGAAAATGGCACGATATAATGAACTGATGTTTGAATGTGCAGTGGATAGATTAAAACGTCATCTAAAATCTAAGCCTAAGGCAATTGATAGTAGAATTGTTAATAAAATAATTAAAATATATGGGAAAAAAGAGTACGAATCTGTTTGCACTAAAAATGAATGTGGCGATATTGAACGTGAACATATAAGAAAAATAGTAAAAGCACCGGAAATAGTGGAATTTGAATCGTTGAATATAAGAAAATATTGTGCCCCGAAGGTTGATATATTGATCCCTGTGTACCGTGGGTTTGATGAAACCTTGCGGTGTATTTATTCTGTGCTGAAAGCAAAAACTAATGTTGCGTTTGAGCTTATAGTTATCGATGATTGCTCGCCAGAACCTAAATTATCAAATGTATTAAAAAATATTTCAACTGGACGATTTACTTATATACGAAATGAAAAAAATATCGGATTTCTCAGAACCATGAATAAAGCAATGGCTATTCATGTTGATAGGGATGTTATTTGGTTAAACTCGGATACGGAAGTATTTGATTATTGGTTGGACAGAATTATTAATATAGCCAGCAAGTCAGAAAAAATTGCCACGGTAACGCCTATTTCAAATAATGCGACAATCAATTCTTATCCGCTAACATTAAAAGATAATAGTGAGGAATTCATAATTCGTGACGCTGAAATTGATGAAATTGCTGGTGAGATAAATAAAGATATAGCACTTGAAGTACCAACAGGGCATGGGTTTTGCATGTTTGTAAATAGAAAGGCTCTAGAAGAGGTTGGGTATCTCGATGAGGACTTTAATCTTGGGTATGGAGAGGAAAATGACCTATGTCAGAGATTTATAGAGGCGGGATATACGAATGTTTCAACCCCATCAGTTTTTGTAAGG
>ULYY01033998.1_pt1 | contig 22766 bp, 9 predicted proteins | sample 1962601 | NCBI WGS metagenome assembly ULYY01 (sample SAMEA4835875, study PRJEB28245) | human gut metagenome | biome: gut microbiome; material: fecal sample | place: Denmark | collected 2008 | reverse complement strand
TCAGAAAAGTCACCTCCGAGAACTATCCTACAGACGCAGGGCGTGAGGGCGAAGCAATCTTTCGCCGTGTGTACGGTCTGGCAGACAGCAAACTCCCGGTCAAACGGCTGTGGATTAGCAGCATGGAAGATTCCGCTATCCAGCAGGGCTTTGATTCCTTAAAGGATGGCGCAGAGTATGACAACCTGTTTGCCGCTTCGGAGTGCAGGGCAAAGGCAGACTGGCTGATTGGTATGAACGGCACACGGGCTTTTACCAAGAAATACGGCAGGCGGCAGACCATTGGACGGGTGCAGACTCCGACACTGGCAATGCTGACGGAACGGCAGGACAAAATCCAGAACTTTGTGAAAGAGCCGTATTACAAAGTAGAAATCACAGGAAATGGCATCGTGGCAGAATCGGAACGGATGGCACAGGAGCAGGATGCGGATACCATGCAGGCAGCTTGTGATGGACAGTGTGCCGTAGTTGGCAGCATCGAGCGCAAACGGAAAGAACAGTCTGCGCCGAAGCTGTATGACTTAACGACCTTGCAGCGAGAAGCTAACCGCTATTATGGTTTTACCGCCAGTCAGACTTTGAAGATCGTACAGGAATTGTACGAAGAAAAGCTGGTGACATACCCGCGAACGGACAGCCAGTACATCACGGAAGATATGCAGCAGACCATGGCAGATTTGCTCAAACACTATGGCGGCGAAGCAGATGGAGTAAAGCAGGTGGTCAATAACAAAAAGGTCACTGATCACCATGCGATTCTGCCGACACTGGAAAGCTGCAAGCGTGGGTCAAACAGCCTGTCCGGGGATAAGGAAAAGGTCTTTGCTCTCATCGTCTGGAAGATGCAACAGGCAGTACAGCCGCCATACATCTATGAAGATGTTCTGGTAACAGTATGCTGTCAGGACAGGAAATTCACTGCAAAATACAAAAATGTCTTGCAGGCGGGACATACCGCAATGCCTGTTCCGTTTGCAGAACAGGAAAAAAGCAAGGATATGGCATTCCCCAAGAAACTGGAACAGGGCGAGGTGATTCCTGTGGTGAGCGCGGAGAAAAAGCAGGGCTTTACATCTCCGCCGAAAGCATTTACCGAAGACACCCTGCTTTCTGCAATGGAAAGCGCAGGCAACAAGGAGTTTGAAAAAGAAACGGAAAAGAAAGGACTGGGAACACCTGCGACCCGTGCAGCGATTCTGGAAAAGCTGGTATCTTCCGGCTATGTGGAACGCAAAGGCAAGCAGATTCTTCCCAGTGCAGAGGGGGTTACGGCAATCGCAAATATCCCGGATTACCTGAAATCGGCAAGCATGACCGCTGAGTGGGAAAATGAACTGCTGCGGATGGAACGGGGCGAAACAAAGCCCGCCGACTTCATGCAGGGCATCGGTGGATTGCTGGAACGAATGCTGGCAGACCTCCGGCAAATTCCGACCGTACAGGAATCACCTATTTATAATAAGGTATCTATCGGGAACTGCCCGGTATGTGGAAAGCCCGTCTGTGAAGGCAAGCTGAATTTCTATTGCTCTGACCGGGACTGTAAATTTGCCCTCTGGAAAGAAACTAAATACCTTTCCGGCATGAAAAAGACGCTCACAAAGAAGATGGCAACTGACCTTTTGAAGAAAGGACGTACCTATGCAAAAGACTTCTACTCTGCCAAAAAGGACAAGACCTTTGCCGCAGACCTTGTTATGGCAATAGAAAATGGCAGGGCGCAGTACAGTCTTGAATTTCCGAAAACACCAGCTAAGAAGTAAGGAGGGAACGATTGGCGAAATTTAACGATATTCGGGAACTTGCCCAGCAGAACGCACGGTGGGTAAGCAATTCTCCGAAAGACTGGATGAACTATCTGGATGTGGCGGCACGGCTGTACCGCTATTCGTTCAAAGATACTCTGCTGATCCATGCTCAGCGTCCTGATGCGACCGCCTGTGCAGAGCTGGAAGTCTGGAACAAGAAAATGAACCGCTGGGTAAACCGTGGCGCAAAAGGCATTGCGCTTTTGGACGATGCCAGCCCACGGGCAAAGCTGCGCTATGTGTTCGACATTGCGGACACGCATCTGGTGCAGGGCGGCAGAACGCCAATCCTCTGGCGCATTGATGATTCGGAACACCAGCAGATGATCCTCGACCATCTGGCAGATACTTATGCTCTGACGCAGACGGACAGCATGAATGCTGCGCTGATGGAACTGGCACAGCAGTTGACCGCTGAAAATCTGGAAGAAGCGATGGATGGTCTGGAATATGAGGTGGCAGACACTTTTCTGGAAGGACTGGATGAAGATAACCTCCATGTCCGTTTCCGGGAGTTAATGACCAACAGTATTTTCTATACCCTTTCCCGACGCTGCGAACAGGAACCGTTGGAAGTTTTGGAAGATGAGGATTTTATCCGTATTGTGGATTTCAACCAGCTTCCGGTTTTGACGTTCCTGGGCAATGCTGTTTCGGAACAATGTGAAGCGGTTCTCCGTGACATCGGACGGGAAATGCAGAAAATTTACCGAAAAGAAGTCACGGAACATCTTGCAAAAACTGCCGACAGCTTGTATAATACCAGTACGGACTTTAGCGCATTAAAGCGTGAAACTGAAACGAACATCACTGAAGGAGGAAAACCGTATGGAACTGACTTATCACCGCAAGGGGGACTACCTGTTTCCGAACCTGACCGTACAGGACGAGCCGATGAGCATTGGGAAGTACGGGATGCTGCGCAGGACTTATCTGAGGGAAAACAAGAAGAACTGGTATCAGAGTATGCTGATGAGCGGCAGGCTGAATCAGCATCTGGCGCAGATCGACGAGCAGGCGGAGAACCGGATGGAAGAACTGATCGAGAGCCTAAACGAGAAGTATCCGGCTCCGAACAAGGAAACCGAACAGATGGCATGGGTGGCACATCAGAACAATCTGACCGCGATGGCGGAAGAGATCGTGCTGAAGGAATTGGTGTACAACTAACCGCTGACACAACCGAACAGGATTTGAGCGAAGCAGAGGAAGAAATTGCCTCTGCTTTTTCTCTGCCCAGTCTGCCGACCGTGGAACAGCAGATTCGGGCAATCGAAGCCCCGATGCAGGCCCAGTATGCCGATGAGATCACGATTCCGGCAGAAGTTGTGGATGAAATCCTGCGGATGGGAAGCAATCGAAGCAAAAGCCAGCTCCGCCTTATCTATAACTTTATGACCGAACAGACCCCGGAAGAGTATACTGCTTTCGTCAAAAAAGAGTATGGCGAGGGCGGCAAGGGCTTTGAGATCGGCGGCACAAAATATGCAGTCTGGTTCGATGAGTTGGGTATGCAGATCGCCGTTGGAGATACGGTTCGGAACGACCCCAAAAACAAAGCATTTCTGTCCTGGGAAGATGTCAGCTGCAGAATCCATCAGCTTCTGCAGCAGGGAGAGTACGCACCAAAGTCTGTCCTGGATGCAGCCCGTGGCAATGCTCTGCATGAACACGCAGAAGCCCTAAGCTATATGGAACGCGATATGGCAGAGGGCGTGGCAGAGATGGTCTTTGCCGATACGTCCATCTTCTCCGGCGGATACCCGGAACTTACAGAACGCCTTGCAAAGCTGCTTAACCAGCCGGAATTTCTGGCTGACCTGAACGAACGTCTTTTAGGACTGGCAGAAGCCTACGCCGAAGATAAAAGTGTGATGCGGATGCAGTTCTACCGCCCGGATAAGATGTCGGAACGATTTCAGAAGTTCGCCCTCCCGTATCAGCCCTATCAGGCAAGAGAGGGCTTTCAGTGGAATGAGCAGGAAGTCTTTATCACGGAAGATGAGATCAATGCTTTCCTTGCAGGCGGCGGGCCGTATTCGGATGGCAGGCTGGCAACGTACAGTTTCTTCCTTACCCATACAGAGAAAGCAGAACGCGCGGCATTTCTGAAAGACCGATACGGTGTGGGCGGCAGCAGTCATGCACTTTCCCGTGCAGATAATTCCCATGCCAGCTATGACGGCAGAGGTCTTGAACTGGCACGGGGCATCTATGGAAAGCCGGATGCGCTGGTAAAGCTGAACTGGAACCAGGCGGCTGAACGAGTTGCAAAGCTCATTGACCAGAGTTTGTATCTGAAGCCTGCGGATTACAGCCGGATGCCGAGTTACGAGCGTGAGCAGATGGCAAATCGGGTAATCGGTTTCTACCATCGTCTGCCCGATGAAGTAGAGCGTCCATTTAAGCGGGAATTGCTGAATGAGGATGCCAGAAAGAAACTGCCCACCATGCTGGCTGACCCGGAACAGGCGGTAGAGCTTCTGGAAAAGATGGATGCAGCACTTCTTTCCGTGCCGCTGGATTCCCCGGAATATGCGGAAAAATCAAAGACGCTTGCTGAACTGCACCAGTATGTTGAGGGAACGTATACGATCTTCCCGGAAAAGAAAAAGGCTGTTGAGATTTCTGTTTCTGAGACAGGACAAATATCGCTTTTCGATATTTGGGCGCAGGAACAGGAATCGAAAGAGCATTCAACCACCGCAGTGGTTGAAGAACCCCAGAAGCAGGCGGCAAAGTACAGCAGAAATGTCGGGGATTATCTCTATCTGGAAGATGACCGCCTTTATAAAATCGAACGTGTTACGGATTCTCTGATCTATCTGAAAGATATGGAGCGTCCTGCATGGGCGGCGCGGGTGCTTCGACCGAACCAGTATGATGCAGAACTGGCAAAGAATCCGCTGAATGATTATCTTATGGCAGGGCAGAAATCTGCATTGAAAGATAGTCGCTGTGTTTACAAAGAATGTCTGTATTCCATGCTGGATGCGGTGCAGCAGAGTGAAATCTATCCGTATCTCCGCGACCGCGATGTGGATGCAGACGAAGCGGAAAAGGAACTTCGGAACAAGATTGACGAGCTGTTAGAGCAGAATGCGAAAACTGCTCCGCTGTATCTGGAAGCAAGCCAGAACTGGGAAAACTTCAAAGACTGGTTGGTAGAAGATATTTTCCAGCACACCTATCAGGACGTTATTACGGACAGACGGGATGCCGTTGCACTGTATCAGGATAGCAAGGACGCACCGCAGTGGGTGCGCGGCATTATGGTTCCGTATGCAGCGGAAGAAAAGGCCGTTGAGCCGACCTTGCAGCCCCTGCCGCTGGATGCCGTAAACGAATATAACGCGCTGAAAGAGCGTTACCCGGATGCTCTGGTCGGCTATGAGCAGTACGGCAACTTTGAGTTCTACGGCGAGGATGCAAAGCGCGTTTCAGAACTTCTTGGCAGCAAGCTGTTGGAAAAGGAAACCGCACTCGGCAAGGTGGAGGTATCTGGTTTTCCGCGTGAACAGTGGGTTTCGCAGGCAATGAAGCTCTGGAAACAGGGGGAGAGCGTCTATCTGTCCGGCCAGCAGGAAGATGGAACCCATGCCCAAACGAAATACTTCCGCAGAGAGGAATATCTGCCTGTTAATACCATCATCGAACTGGACGATCGGGAGTTCCGTGTGGATTCGGTCAACTTTGAGCAGGGAACGGTCAGCTTGCAGGACATGACCCTTGCGAAAGAAGCCCGGTACCCGATTTTCCGAACGGAACCGCTGGAGTACATTCGGCATCTGTACGAACAGGCAGATGTGCCGATGGAAGAAGCGGTGGAAATTACGGTCTTTACGGCTCTGCACAATGCAGGTGTGGCTTACGAGGATTTTTCCCCGGAGCAGATGGATGTGATCTATTCGGTGGCAGAATCGGGCGGCGAGTTAGAAGAACTGCTGAATCCCGACTTCTCGCCGGAACAGATGCAGCTGATCGCGGATGTGCAGACCCGGACAGATGCCATCCATCGTTCGGCAGTGGACGATGTTTTGAATCCTCTTACTAGTAAGCCTATGACCCCGGAAGAGGTCAACCATGCACGGCGGCAGCACAACCTTCCGCTGGACAGTGGAGCCGAAACGGAACAGCTTGCACAGCCGAAACAGGAGCCTATGAACTTCCGTATTACGGACGATGATCTCGGCGCAGGAGGAGCCAAGACAAAATTCAAAGCAAACATCGAAGCCATCCGGCTGCTGCAAACGCTGGATGCAGAACAGCGGCAGGCAACCGCAGAAGAACAGGAAGTTCTCTCCCGGTATGTCGGCTGGGGCGGCATTCCGCAGGCGTTCGACGAGAAGAATGCGGACTGGGCAAAGGAGTATGCGGAACTGAAATCTCTGCTCCCGGCAGATGAGTACAGCGAAGCGCGGGCATCCACGCTGAATGCTTTCTACACTTCGCCTACGGTTATCAAGGCAATGTATGAAGCCCTTTCCAACATGGGTCTGAGCAAAGGCAATGTACTGGAACCGTCCTGCGGTGTCGGTAACTTCATGGGTCTTGTGCCTGAAAGCATGGAGAACATCAAGATGTATGGTGTGGAGCTGGACAACGTATCAGGACGCATTGCACAGCAGCTTTATCAGAAGAACAAAATTGCAGTGCAGGGCTTTGAAACAATGCAGTTCCCGGACAGTTTCTTTGATTGTGTGGTGGGTAATGTGCCGTTCGGCAATTACAAAGTGCCGGATAAGCGGTATGACCGCCACAACTTCCTCATCCATGATTACTTTATTGCAAAAAGTCTTGACCTTGTTCGTCCGGGCGGCGTAGTGGCGGTAGTCACTTCCAGCGGTACGATGGATAAAAAGGATTCCTCTGTCCGAGAGTATCTTGCCAACCGTGCCGATCTGGTCGGTGCAATTCGCCTGCCAAACAATGCGTTCCAGCGCAATGCGAACACAAGTGTTGTAGCTGACATTTTGTTCCTGCAAAAGCGTGACCGGGCGGCAGTGGAGCGGGCAGAGTGGGTAGACCTTGGCACAACGCCGGAAGGATACCCCATCAACCAGTATTTTGCGCAGCATCCTGAAATGGTGCTGGGTGAGATCACGACTGAAAGTACACAGTACGGCAAACAGGAAACCACGGTCAAGCCCATCGAGGGCGCAGACCTTGCACAACAGTTGAAAGCAGCCGTTGAGAACATCCATGCGGAAATCACTGAGCCGGAAATCACGGACGATGAACTTGACCAGAACGCAGAACCACTTCCGGCAGACCCAAACGTGAAGAATTTCAGTTACACCAATGTGGACGGACAGGTCTATTACCGTGAAAACTCCTATATGAACAAGGTTGACCTGCCTGCGGTCACGGCAGAGCGTGTGCTGGGGATGATTGCCCTGCGGGAAACCACACAGAAATTGCTGGACTGCCAGTTGCACGATGGTACGGATGCCGAAGTGGAACTGCTGCAAGGAAAGCTGAAAGACCAGTATAAGCGGTTCACAGCGCAGTATGGTCTGATCAACAGCACCGCCAACAAACGGGCATTCCGGCAGGATAGCAGCTATTGTCTGCTGGCATCTCTTGAGATTCTGGACGAGGATAAAAACCTCAAGCGGCTGGCAGATATTTTTACGAAACGCACTATTCGTAAGCCGGAACCTGTGACCTCTGTGGATACGCCGAGTGAAGCCCTGGCACTCTCCATCGGAGAAAAAGCAAAGGTCGATGTGCCGTTTATGGCTGAACTTTGCGGAAAGACAGAGCAGGAAGTGACCGAAGAACTGGCGGGCGTTATCTTCCGCAATCCTGTCACACAGGCGTGGGTGACGGCAGACGAATATCTGTCCGGCAATGTCCGGGAAAAGCTGGAAACGGCAGAAACCTTTGCTGCAAACCACCCGGAGTATCAGGTCAATGTCGAGTATCTCAAGCGGGTACAGCCGAAAGATTTGAATGCTTCGGAGATTGAAGTGCGGCTTGGTGCAAACTGGATCAAGGCAGAGTACATTACGGACTTCATGGAGCGGGTGTTCAAAACGCCGAGTTACTATATCGGAAGTTCCATCAAAGCAACCTATTCGGAGATCAGCGGTGCATGGAATATCAGCGGCAAGTCGCTTGACCGGAGTAATCCCCGTGTGACGAACACCTATGGCACAATGCGGGTCAACGGCTATCGACTGCTGGAAGATGCGCTGAATCTCCGGGATACCAAAATTTACGATACCATCTATGAGGATGGAAAAGAAAGGAGAGTGCTGAACAAAAAAGAAACCATGCTGGCGCAGCAGGCACAGGAAGCGATTCGGGATGCGTTCAAGCAGTGGATTTTCAAGGATTTAGACCGCAGAGAGGAACTTTGCAAGGTCTACAATGAGCGGTTCAATGCGATTCGTCCCCGTGAATACGATGGCAGTCACATCAAGTTCGTTGGCATGACCCCGGAAATCAGCCTGATGCCGCACCAGAAAAATGCAGTGGCGCATATCCTGTATGGCAATAATACGCTGCTGGCGCATTGTGTGGGTGCTGGCAAGACCTTCCAGATGATCGCTGCCGGCATGGAAAGCCGCCGTCTGGGTCTGGCGCAGAAGAATCTTTATGTTGTGCCGAACCATCTGACGGAACAGTGGGGTGCAGACTTCCTGCGGCTGTATCCGAATGCCAATGTGCTGGTGGCAACGAAAAAGGATTTCGAGCCATCCAACCGAAAGAAGTTCTGTTCCCGGATTGCCACGGGCGATTATGATGCTATCATTATCGGGCATTCGCAGTTTGAGCGGATTCCGCTTTCCCCGGAACGGCAGAAATCCATGATCGAGCGGCAGATTCAGGACATTACCTTTGCGATTGCAGAAGCAAAGGCAGAGGACGATGGCAAGAGTTTCACGGTCAAGCAGATGGAGAAAACAAAGAAAACCTTGCAGGCAAAACTTCAGAAGCTGAACGACCAGAGCCGCAAGGATGATGTAGTTACATTTGAGCAGCTTGGTGTTGACCGCCTGTTTGTGGACGAGAGCCATTTTTATAAAAATATGTTCCTCTACACAAAAATGCGGAACATCGCTGGTATTGCTCAGACCGATGCACAGAAGTCCTCGGATATGTTTGCAAAATGTCAGTATCTCGATGAAATCACTGGCGGCAAGGGTGTGACCTTTGCAACAGGTACGCCTGTATCGAACAGCATGGTAGAGCTGTATACCATTATGCGCTACTTGCAGTATGACACCTTGCAGAAACTTCATCTTGGACATTTCGATAGCTGGGCGGCTTCGTTTGGCGAAACAGTAACGGCAATCGAATTGTCTCCAGAGGGAACGGGCTACCGTGCAAAGACGCGGTTCGCCCGGTTTTTCAATCTCCCTGAATTGATTTCACTGTTCAAGGAGTCCGCAGACGTACAGACGGCAGATATGCTGAATCTGCCTGTGCCAGAAGCAGAGTACATCAATGAGGTGCTGAAACCCAGTGAAACGCAGCAGGAAATGGTGAGCAGCTTTGCCGACCGTGCAGAGCGTGTGCGGAACGGAAATGTCGATCCGAGAACCGATAATATGCTCAAAATCACGAACGACGGCAGAAAGCTGGCCTTGGATCAGCGGCTTATCAATGACCTGCTGCCGGATGAGCCGGAAAGTAAGGTCAACCTCTGCGTGGAGAATGCCTATCAGGTATGGGAAGAATCCACGCCCGACAAATCCACCCAGTTGATTTTCTGCGACTTATCGACCCCGAAAGCAGACGGAACATTCAATGTGTACGATGATGTCCGGGAAAAACTGGTGGCAAAGGGAATCCCCCGTGAGGAGATTGCTTTTATCCATGAGGCAAATACCGAAACCAAAAAGGCAGAACTGTTTGCAAAGGTGCGCTCCGGTCAGGTGCGTATCCTGCTTGGTTCGACCCCGAAACTTGGTGCTGGTACAAACATTCAGGACAGACTGATCGCCCTGCATCATCTGGACTGCCCGTGGAAGCCCTCTGATCTGGAACAGCAGGAAGGACGCATTCTTCGTCAGGGAAACCGCAACCAGAAAGTGAAGATTTTCCGTTACGTCACAGAGAATACGTTCGATTCGTATATGTGGCAAATTCTGGAAAATAAACAGAAATTCATCTCGCAGATCATGACCTCGAAATCTCCTGTTCGTGCCTGCGATGATGTGGACGATACCGCGCTGACCTATGCAGAAATCAAAGCATTGGCAACGGGAAATCCCTACATCAAGGAAAAGATGGATTTGGATATTCAGGTCAGCAAGCTGAAGCTGATGCGGGCCAACCACACCAGCCAGATTTACAGCCTGGAATCGGATATTGCACGGCGGTATCCGGCAGAAATCACGGCAGCGAAAGAGCGCATAGCAGGTCTGAAAGCTGACCTTGCAGTGGCAAAGCCGTTGCTGGAACAGGACAAGGAGAAGTTCTCCATCACGGTGGAGGACAGGGTTTATACCGACCGCAAGGAAGCAGGCTCGGCAATTCTTGCAGCCTGTGCCGCAATGAAGATCGCTAAGACAGAGGGGCAAATCGCAGATTTGGGAGGGTTTGCAATCAGTTCCCGGTTTGATGCGTTCGCCCAGACATTCAAGCTGACCATCAAGCGGCAGAGCAGTTATACGATTGAACTTGGCAGTGATCCGGCTGGCAATATCCAGCGTATTCTCAATGCGCTGGCATCTATCGAAAAGACACTGCCGCAGGTGGAGCGCAGATTGGAAACCTTACAGCAGCAGTTGGCAGAAGCAAAGGAAGAAGTGCAGCGTCCGTTCCCGCAGGAGGCGGAATTAAACGAAAAATCTGCACGGCTTGCAGAATTGAATGCCCTGCTGGATATGGACGAAAAGGGGGATGATGCGGCTCTTGGCATGGATGAGGAAGTAACGGATAGCGAACTTCCTGCGCCGAAACGTGAGATTGAGCGGAGTGCAGACAGCGTAAAACGTCCGTCGATCCTTGCACAGCTTCACGAAAAGCAGGCAGAACGCATGGTAGAGCCGAAACCGCAGAAAAAGAAAAGTCACGATATGGAACTATAACTGAGAATGCCCCGTCAGATCTCCGAAAGGGAATCTGATGGGGCAGATTTTGTAAAGGAGGGCATGAATGGCAGATAAGCGGGCAGACCAGCTCAAAGAAATCACGGAACGGTTGGAGCAGGGCGTAAAGGACATTTTTACCTCGGAAATGTATACGAAGTACCTGCTTACAATGTCGAAATTCCACAATTACAGCTTCAATAATACGCTGCTGATCGCAATGCAGCGTCCAGATGCTACGTTGGTGGCTGGGTACAATGCCTGGAAAAATAAGTTTAACCGCTATGTGAAAAAGGGTGAAAAGGGCATCCAGATCATCGCGCCTGCCCCGGTAAAGGAACGGGAAGAGAGGGAGAAAATCGACAAGGACACCGGGCTTACGGTGCTGAATGAGAGCGGGGAGCCGGAAATCGAAGTGGTGGAGAGGGTGATTCCCCGGTTCCGGGTAACAACGGTTTTCGATTATGCCCAGACAGACGGAGAACCGCTGCCTACGCTGGAAGTGAATGAACTGACTGCCCGTGTCAAGGATTATACCCTGCTGAAAGAGGCAATCGAACAGGTATCTCCTGTGCCAATTCGTTTTGGAGAGATCGAGGGCAACGCAAAAGGTTATTACAGCCACGTGGACAAAGAAATCTGTGTTCGTGCCGATATGGGTGAGAGCCAGACCATCAAGACGATGATCCATGAGGTTGCTCATGCCATGCTGCATGACAGCGACCAGATGAAACAGCGTGGCGAGGAAAAAGACAGGCTCACGAAAGAAACCGAAGCCGAAAGCATCGCATTTACGGTCTGCTCGGCTCTTGGCATTGATACGTCTGACTATTCTTTCCCGTATGTGGCAAGCTGGGCAAGCGGCAAGGAACTGAAAGAATTGAAAGATTCGATGGATACGATTCGATTGACCGCTGCTGATTTTCTTGAAAAACTGGAAACGGCGGTGGCAGAAAGGAGTGTGGAGCGCATGACGGCGATGGAATATGCTGAAAAGCTGATTGCGGACAAGGAACGGGACAAAACCGTTTTTGACAACAGCCAGCGAAATCTCATTGTAAACTTTGCTTACAAGCTGGATGACCGGGCGGCAACGGAAGAACTTGCCAACAATCTGTCGGCTGCGGTTGCGGCTGAAAACACGGAAGAAATCAATCGCCTGATGTGGGAAGCAGAGGAGAAGATCGAAAGTCTGCCGGATGGCATGATCGGTCTTTCGGAAATGCACGAATATGGGTATCTGAAAGATGATGTTCTGCCGCTGACAAAGGAAGGCGCACGGGAGTGGCATCGGATGGGCGAGCGGATTTACCCGCTGTTTCAGGATGGCACGGCAGGAGATTTCGCCAGTCAGGAAGAAATTGAACAGCATGATGGCATTTTCGGAATCAAGGCTGACGCATGGAGTGCAATTTTGCTGGAAAAGAACGAAGAGTATCTGGAAGATGAGTATTCCCGCCCGGATGCCGCACTGACGGTGATAAGTCGGGAGCAGGCTCTGCGGCTGTTTGATGAGGGCAAGCAGATTTATCTTATCCGTATCAGCCCGTGGCCGGTTCTTGTTACAGGGCGTGAAGAAATCGAGCGTGGAAGTGACTATTTCCAGATTGTCAAGGAGGATTTGGAAAAGGACAAGCAGAAAGTAATGGAAAACAGCGAAAAAACACCCGTTGAAAAGCTGGCGGAAGACCTTGATAATTTCGCCTTTGACTTCGATTTCTACCACTATAAAGATAGCGTGGAGGATCGGGAACAGGCAGTTGAAGCACTGAAAGAACAGATTCAGGCTGGGGATGTTCAGCCGATCCGGGAATGGCTGCAAGCCGCAGTGGAGGAATCAGAGGGAGAGTCCGCAGAAAAGACGGCGGAGCTGATAACCCGGCTGGATGCGTTGGTTAAGGAGCAGAAGCTGCTTTCCGGCAGTGAAAAGCAGTTTGGCATCTACCAGATCACTGCCCGTGACCCGGAACACGACTATCGCTTTATGAATCTGGACTTTGTAAAACGGCATGGGATGGAAGTGAACCGTGCAGACTATGAGCTGGTCTATACCGAGCCTCTTACGGAAAAAGATACACTTGAAGCTATTTACGAACGTTTCAATATCCAGCGTCCAACGGATTTTACCGGGCATTCGCTTTCCGTCAGTGATGTTGTGGTGCTGAACGATGGCAAGTCGATCAAAGCCTGCTATGTGGACAGCATCGGCTTTGCAGAGTTGCCGGATTTTTTCAAGGAAAGGAAGATGGATTTGAAGAAAGAAACGATTCTGGATGAACAGTTGCAGGAAATTGAAATCTTTGATAAGCCCGGTCTTTTCAGCAACAGCAGACTGCGGGATGAGGATGTGCCGGAGGGGTTGTACCGCTATGACCTGCGTGGGTCGGACTATGATCCAGGACAGCCGATTCTGGTGGAGAAAACGGTGATCGTAAACCATGCGGCATCCGTCCTGATGGCAGAGGAACTTGACCTTGGTGCAGACGGTCGGCTGGAACTGGGCGAAGAAGGTCTGAACTTTACGGGTGGATTGCTGACTGTCCGGGAATTTATGAAAGAGCAGGAAGAGAAAAACAATGGTCTGCTCCACGGCGATTCCGACCACATCACGGTCGAGGGTCACGTTGGCACATGGTATGTGGTAGACGAAACGGAGGTCGGCGGCGAAAAGTTCTTCCTGCTGGAGCATGAGGAATACGGGGATGAAGCTGCCTGCGTTGCGGTCAATGAGCAGGGAAAACTGGTGGCAGAAGATTTGTGGAACGGCTTTGATGAGGACTTTCAGGATGCCGTAAAGGAGTATTTCGCAGAAAAGAATCCGACTTCACAAAAAGAAGAACAGGCTGTGCCTGTGGCAGAGGAAAGCCGCACGGATAATTCGGATGTTCCGGTTTATTACGAATCTTTTGCCTATGCAGCAGAGAATGGCGAGGTGGATTTGTACCGCATTTCCAGACAGCTCAATGAAGATTGCAGAAATGCCATTGAAGAAGCGATTGCAGACAATTTCGATGGAATGCACCTTGCAGACGATGCTACGAAATCCGTCGTTGAACAGTTCGGCATGGAGCGTATGGGCTATATTCTGGCGTATACGCTGAATTATAACAATCACGACGGACGGTATTCGCACAGCAATAAGGAATGGGCAGAGACCACCTGTAAAGGAGAACGCGGTAACAACATTCGTCCTGACTGGATCGTGCGCAGTCACCCGGCTGTGCTGAACGGATTTGTGGATATGTACCGCAAAGAACTTGAGGCTGAACAGCAGAGGGAGCCGGAAAAGCCTTTTGTGCAGCAGTTCTATGTTGTGACAGATTTGCAGACCAATCCGATGCAAATTGAGAAGTTCGGGGATCTCGATGATGCAATGTCCTGCTATCAGCAGGTTCCGAATTTTCATCTAAAAGCCCTTGGCGTAGAGAAAACGCCTGACCCACTTCCGGGCAGTCTGGACATTGTGCAGTGCAAGAACGGTATCGACACGATTGTGGAGGACTACAAGAAAGTTCCGGGCTGGGATAATCCGTACATCCAGAATCATGTTGTTGCATTGGTGGCAGAAGCATTGAAAGTGCAGGATGTGGCGGTAGCCTATGAGATCAACGATGGCTATTTTCACATCCAGACCAGCGAGGACGGCTACGACTATACCTTATATAGTAAGGACTTCACAGTAATGGACGGTGGCATTGTTGAAACAGACGAGTACAGACCCGTGCAGGAAGTGATGGAAGAAGTTCTGGCAGAACACGGACACAGCGTTTCTGAGTGCGGTGTGATTAGCGCTGAATATCTTCAGGAACAGTCCTACCGTGCAGAAACACAGCGGGCAGAAGCAATGAAAGAAAAGCTGGCGGCAGAGAAGCCTGCGCCAGAAGCAAGCATCAGCTTTTATGTGGCAGAGTGTGCAGAGTTCCCAGTGATGGGTGAGTTCCATGACAATCTGACCTTGGAGCAGGCATTGGAAGTCTACGATAAGATTCCGGCAGAGCGGATGAAGGGAATCAAGAGCATTTGCTTTTCCCTTGAGGATGGAAGCATCTATTCGGGAATGTTTGACCTGATGGTAGGTGGAGAAGTGCAGGCAGAAATCGTCAACCATATCCAGCATTACCGGGAAAGTCCGCTGGTGCAGAAAGCAATTTCGGATATGAAAACGCTTTTGGAAAAGCGGCAGGCAAGCAAGGAGTTAGAGGAACGCCCCAGCACCCGGCAGTCTGTTCGTGAAGCGTTGAAGAACCGCAAAAAGGCGCAGGAACAGCAGTCCAATCAGGAACAGGAAAAACCGAAGAAGGCAAAGAAGAAAGGAGAAATGGAACTGTGAGCAAGATGAAGTTTAATGCAGATGAGATGATGGTTATGGCAATGTTTGAGCAGCCGACACGGACGGAAACCATGAGATATATCGAGGAAGTTGTTCCGTTTGTGGAGGATGATGCCGAAGTCTTTCCTTTGGTAGCATCTACCATGAAAAAGATGCGCTCTATTTCAGACATGGAATTTTCAGAGCTTGACCTTAAACCGTATCTTCAGGATGTGGTGGCAAAATGAATATCAATCAGTATGCGGTCTATCAGCTGAAAGAAAGTGCAGAACTTGCTGCGTATCGGTCACGTTCATATCAGTATTTGACGGAACATCATTTTCAGGTGATCGTACAAAATTATCAGCAGGCGTATTTTACCAAGTTGTTTACATCGGACACACCAGAGATGATTCGGAAACGGTTGGAAGAGCATCGACCGAAGAATTTCCGTGGCCGTCCATTTGGTGTCGGTGATGTGATTGTCATAAACCAACAGGGAGAAATCACGGCGTATTTTGTGGATAAGGACTCCCTTGTTGTGGTTGCTGGCTTTATCCGCAGTAGTAGTTCTGGCATTCTGGTTGCACTTGACACGAAAAATCTTTTTATAGATGGATGTGCTGGAACGTGGATGGCAACCGAAGAATGCGTAGTAGAAAGCCAGCACTTTTTTCTGATGCAGCATGAAGTCTATAAGGAAAAAGCACCGAACGTGATTGTAGATGCTTCTGGCAAACTGGTTTCCACTGAAATCCGAAAAGGGTTGGATGAGGATGCCAGAAAAAAGATTCTGGATTATCTACATCCACCGCTGATGGAAAAGCCGATGAACCAGAAGCCGTCACTACACCAGATGGAACATTATCAGAAGTTCTATGAGAACGGGGAATATGTTCGGGCCGTAGAGTCAACTACGGAACAGAACTACAATATGATTGATGGCTGTGCCAACAATCTCCCTAAGCCCCGCATAATCAACGGACGGGAATCCGTTCTTGATAAATTGCGAATCAGGCAGATGGCACGGGAAAAGCAAAAGAGTAGCCAAGAGCAGTCGGCTGATATGGAACGGAACAGGAAGTGATCTGTTGTTGCCCGGATGCAGAGGGTTCCCTGCAAACAGGCGTTGGAAGAAATATTTCAGGATCGCTTTGTGGAATTACAAAATGGTTTCTTGAAATACAGGGACGCTTAAAGACTGAAAATAGTGCAAGAGCCACCATAGGCTTACCCCCCAAAGGGTAGCCTATGGTGGCTCTTTTTTGCTTAAAGGGTCTGTTCTGTGCGTTGAATGTGATCTCGAATGTGGTGCTGCCCCAAGATGCTGTCAACATTGGCACAGGCTGTTCGCAATTCTTTTTGATAATCTTTATAATAGGTGTAGGTGTCGTATTGAGCCGCTTTCAAGGCAAGTAATCGTTCTTTTTCAAGTTTCAAATCTTTCATCTTCGGAAGTGAGCCGTCTGGATTTTGTGCTTTCAGAATCTGGGCGGCTTTTTCGTGCTTCTCAATTTCATCAGCGTGATCCTTGCGAAATTTTCCTTTGAAGCGAGCTTTCAAAAATTCATTGTAGGTGGATTTTGTGGAAAGATACTGACCCAGATAGTGGATTTGCTCATTCACAGATTTGATTTGTGTTTCGGTGTCCTTTGTCTTTTGCCGTGCATCGTGCATCTGTAATGTGATGCTATCGTAGGTTGTCTGTAAATTTTCTCTGGTATCGAATCCGTTTTCCTGAATGTAAGCTACGGTCTTTGCCATCTGCTGAAGATTGGAAATTTTGACTTTTTGAGCATAAGCTCTGCTCTGTTGAGCCTTAATACAGTTCTGCAAGTCCACAACAAGACGCAGATCAGAGCGAATGAAGAGAATGGCAATCGGGTCTGCATGGTAATCGGGCATGGTCTGTCGTTGCTTTTCTTCTTGCTCAGCAGCAAGTGCATTGGCTTCAAAAAGATTGAGCAAATAATCTTTATCAAAATTTGTGCCTAAAGAGCGACCAGAAATGTACTTCTCTCGCTCTGGATGCAGATAGCTATATCTTCCCCGATTTTCTTTCACATGAATCTTATACTTTTCAAATAACTGGCTTTGAAAATCTTCAAACGAAATTGCGGAGGAAGAAATCTCTGAAACGGCATTCCGAACAAACTGCTTACGAGTCTGAAATGTTGTTTCCATTGGATTCATGCCATCAGCAATAATCTGTTCGTTTATATCTTCCAGCTCTTTCTGCCCTCGCTTTTGCAACCAGTATTCAGCTTCGGTGATTTTATGTTGAGCCGGAGAGAGAAGATCGACCTGATACAGATTTTCACGCTGGCATAGATTCATAAGTTCTTGCTGTAAGTATTTTAGATAATCTTTTGTCAGGTGATGTTTGTATCCTGCTTTGCAGTCAATGCTGCGTGTGGTGTATGACTGTGGCTCTATGTCCAGTTTCCGTAAGCTGTTGATTATGATATGAACATGGATGTTGCCACTGCCATTATGTCCATCCGTGTGAGTACAGACCAATGCTTGATGGCCGGGAAGATGATTCTTCACAAATTCAAGTCCCAGGGTTTGTGCTTTCTCGCCAGTAAGATGGTGTTCGTCTTTATCGCGCGGATCAAAACTGATGATATAGTGATGGGACTTGACTTCGTCGTATCGGTAGTTTTTTCGATACTGGTCATTGAGCATTTCGCACTCAAGATCAAAGGTGTCGGGATTGCAGTTTACTCCATTCATGTGAAATTCGCTGCGGAGCATCATGCTCCCGTTTTCATCAAGGAGCGGTTTTAAGTGTCGTTCATCATGCTGATATTTCAAATAGCAGACTGCCGCACTGTAATCAGCGTTTTTTATTGCGATGTGTTTTAACACGGCCATGATAGGTTCCCCCTAATTTGATTGCTTCCTGCCGAAGCTGCCACAATGCAGTGAGATGGCGGTTGATCTCGTCCTGCATTGACTTAGAATAGAAACCGCCAGAGTGGAAGTATTGGGCAATCTGATTTAGGTTGTTGCCGATGGCAGAATACTCAGCAATCAGTTTTTGGAGTTCGGGAAGTTCTGCAGTGATGTTGTAGTGGACTTCGATGCGTTCGTCCAGCGCACTCTTCCTGACATAAACGGCAACCGGATAGCCTGCCTGTTCAGCAGAAATGGAAATAGAAGCGTACTCGGCATCCGTAAAACGTACCATTACGTTATTTGTTCTTTTTATCTGCTCGCACTTTTTTCTTCTGCCCATAGATAGAAACTCCCTTCAAATTTATTTGCGAAGCAAATCCCGACAAGCCGTAGGCGGTCGGCTGCGACCACTTTAGTGGAAGCCAAATAGCCAAAATCAGAGATTTTGTGCGTACCGAGGGAATGGGGAAGCGGAATCCCCATCAAGATTGCCGGTAACGAAAAATCACGAAAGTGAATTTTGAGTTACTCCAGGCGAATCTTGCCCTACTTACGGTGAAGCCGTTGCTTTACGCATTTTTCGGGTTCTTCTATCTTTAGAATCGGGCAGAGCGTGTTTCGCAAGGTGTTTTTGAAAAAAGACAAAAAAATTTTTGAAATACCTTGCGAAATGGCCTTTCTCCAATTCTATAAGTGAAAGAGGCTGACAGACCACCCCAAAAACAGAAAGGAATGAGTGAATGACCGAAACAACTGCACGAACCTATCACACCATGGAAAGCCTGCGCCAGATGGCACAGACCGATCTCCGTAATGTGAACCGCAAGGAACTGGTGGACATCAACGATGTGGAAATCAAGAAAGACCTGTCGCAGCGAGAACGGATGGTTGATTTTGTTTCACAGATCAAGAACCCCTACTGCTATCTTGACCGGGGAATGGTCGTAAAGATCAGTTTTGCCGGAGAGAACCGATTAGAGGACACGCTGAAAAAATGCGCAAGGACACATCGGAAATAAAAAAGAAGAAAGCAGAAGAAAATTTACACTTTAGCACATTAAAGCGTTGACATGAACCACGAAATATGAGATAATGGCTTTGGGTCAAAACAGAATATGCTGATAAAGCCGATAATTTCTTGGTTTATTGTCTGAACGACAAATAGATTAGGAGGTTATCGGCTTTTTATGTTTTTTCAGGGAAATGAAAAATACAACTGTGCCACATATCTTCGATTGTCGCGTTCGGATGGCGACCAGCAGGAGAGCAACAGCATTAAAAATCAAAGAGCGTTGCTGAACGATTACATGGGGAAGCACCCGGAATTGCACAAGTTCGATGAGTATGTGGACGATGGTTACAGCGGCACAAATTTTGAACGCCCGGATTTTAAGCGGATGATGCAGGACATTGAGAAAAGGAATGTCAACTGCATCATCGTCAAGGATTTATCTCGTTTCGGCAGAAACTACATTGAAACGGGTCGTTATCTGGAACGAATCTTTCCATTCATGGGTGTGCGCTTTATCGCCATCAACGATCATTATGACAGTGCAGAGGAAAACGATGATAAGGGCCGTATTCTGATTCCGTTCAACAATCTTATCAATGACACCTACTGCCGGGATATTTCGCTGCGCGTTCGCAGTCACTTGGATGTGAAACGAAAAGAAGGTCAGTTCATTGGCAGTTTCGCAGGGTATGGGTATCGCAAAGACCCCAAAGACAAAAATCATCTGATTATAGATGAATACGCTGCGGGCATTGTGCAGGAAATATTCAAATCAAAATTGAACGGAATGAGTTCACAGCGCATTGCCAGCCACTTGAATGAACTTGGGGTCCTGCCGCCGAACGAGTATAAGAGAGCCAATGGATTCAACTATACCTGCGGTTTTCAGGCTGGGCTGAATCAGAAGTGGACAGTGGTTTCCGTCAATCGTATTTTGAAAAATGAATCCTATACGGGAACATTGATTCAGGGCAAACGCAGGAAAATCAATTACAAAGTAAAAAAGAGCCATGATGTTGGAAGTGAAAACTGGATTCGGGTAGAAGATGCGCATGATGCCATTATCAGCAAAGGCGAGTTCCAGCAAGTACAGCAGTTGTTGGAACTGGACACTCGTACCGCACCATCGCAGACAACAGTTTATCCATTATCAGGTTTTCTGCGCTGTGCAGACTGCGGGCAGAATATGATTCGCCGCACGGTGACGAAAAACGGAAAGAAGTATCAATACTATCACTGCTCTACCTATAAAAATGGCGGCGGCTGCACACCGCACATGATAAACAGTGAGAAGCTGACGGAAAGTGTTCTGGCTGCGATTCGGCATCAAGTGACACTTCTTGTAGAAGCGGAAAAGGTACTCTCCAATGCAGAGTTGGCAAGCGGCGAACAGATTGGCATAAAGATTCTGGACAGCCAGATCACTGCACTGGAAGCTGAACTGGAACGGTACAGTAATTTGAAAATCCGTCTGTATCAGGACTTATGCGATGATGTCGTCAGCCGGGAAGAGTACGGAGAAATGAATACTCGCTTTGCGCAGAAGATAAAAGAGGCGCAGGATAAGATTCAAGAAATCCGCGAAAAGAAGCAGGAAGCGTTAAAGCACGATACGCTGCTTCCCACTTGGCTGGAAGAATTTAAGCAGTACGAACATATCAAAACGCTCGAACGCAGGGTCGTGGTGGAACTGATTGACCACATAGATGTTCATAGCAAAACAGAGATTGAAATTCATTTCTGCTTCGAGGATGAACTGCACAGTATCACAGAAAAATTTATGGAATATCAAGCACATCATGGAAATGAGGTGGCAGAGGAATGAGATGGGTCAGTTATACAAGGTCGATTTCCAGCAGGATCGGAGAAGAAAATCCATCCAATACGATTGCAGAACAGAATGAGCGCATTGCACGTTATCTAAAAAAGCGCGGGTGCAGCGTATCCGAAAAATACAGTGATCGCAAGAGAACAGCAGAAGCCACAGAGGGCTTTGACAAATTGGTACAGGATGGGATGGCTCGGAAATTTGATGCAGTTGTTGTGGATTCTATCTTCCGCTGTGGAAGAACCCTTCCGTTTGCCATTGAAGCACTGCAGAGGACGTTCTATCCGCTTGGTATCCAATTTGCAGTTGTGGAAGATGACTTTTGCAGCATAGACAAAACTGCCGAAGAAGTTGCAGAGTATTTCAATGGAAAGACCATTGATAAGATTCGTTCGGAATTTATTACCAATCGCCAGAATCACTTTGAAGAAGGTACATTGACCCATCGACAGGCTAAATATGGTTATGCGCTGTCGGAAGATCGCAGAAGCCTTGTTCTTAATCCTGAAAGCGCACAGGTTGTAAAGCTGATTTTTCAGATGTATCTGGAAGATATGAAAATCCCGGAAATCGCAAGAGCATTGGATGTACAGGGCGTTCAAACACCGCAAGTCCAGATGGCAAAGAAAAAAAGATCAAGAACAAAAAATAAGTGGCAGGATTCAACAATTCGCTCGATTTTGAAAAATCCACTCTATATCGGAAAGTGTACGCTGACACTGGCAAAGGCAAAGCGAGAATTGGAGGTTCCGGCGATTGTTTCAAAGACGGAATTTCAGAAAGCTCAGAAAAAGTTGGAATCTACGAGGTTGCCTTCGAGAAAAAAGGCTCGAAAAAAACCAAATCTGCTCTTCAAAAAAATCTATGACAGGGAAAGTGGAAAAGGTCTGCTGTGCAGAACATCAGAAGATGAAAGCCAGCAAATCTATTCGTTTGACAAGGGGTATAGATGCTTCTCTGGAAAAGCCCCTTTCATCGAAAGCGAAAAAATCTTTCGAGAGATTCTTTCAGCTTTGGAAAAAGAAAAAATGCAAGCTGCGCATATTGATAGGGTGCTGGACTTGAATCCTGAGAAAGTCAAGCAGTGCATGGATGCTGGACTGTTGCAGTACAGAAAAAGAGCAAATGAGATTGTTACGTACTTGATGGCCAAGGACGATGAACGAACAGCAGTTTATCGGGAATACGAGCAGGGATCAATTTCACTAGAACAGGTAGAGGAGTATGAACATCAGTATCAGGTGGCGGTCCAGAAGCAGGAAGCGGCTTTTAAAAAAGTAATGCTGGCTGTTAATGACATAGAAAAAGCATTTAGCCATGGGAATCCCTGGTTGATGAAGTTCCGAGCGATTTCAATTCCTGAAAAATTGGAGCGCACACATCTTAAAGAATGGCTTGACCATGTATGGATTGTAGATTTTGAACAGGTAGAAGTGATCCTACAAGAAAGTAAGTGGAAGGGATTCTTCCCGGAAGAATGGCTGAACAACGGAGAGGAAGATTGTAATGGCAAGAAAGAGTAGAAAGAATCTGATGCCGCAGGCCGCTGCGCAGGAGGCCGTACAGCAAAACGAAAAAGAACTTCTGCGCACGGCAGCGTATGCGCGGCTGTCGGTTGAGAACGGTGGGCATGAAACAGAAGATTCCCTGCACACACAGATTTTGCAAATTCATAATTATATCAGGGAAAACCCGGAACTGACGCTGACCGATACCTATGCAGACAATGGTTTTACGGGAACACGTTTTGACCGACCAGAATTTGAGCGTATGATGCAGGATATACGGACAGGCAAAATTCAGTGCATCGTAGTGAAGGACTTATCTCGATTTGGTCGTGACTATATCGAAACGGGAAGCT
>ULYY01039219.1_pt1 | contig 22805 bp, 20 predicted proteins | sample 1962601 | NCBI WGS metagenome assembly ULYY01 (sample SAMEA4835875, study PRJEB28245) | human gut metagenome | biome: gut microbiome; material: fecal sample | place: Denmark | collected 2008 | reverse complement strand
TAGGTTCGAGAGCCTCTCTCTCCGCTCAAAAGTCCTGTAAATCTTGCGATTTACAGGACTTTTTTATTTTATCCGTTTAAGTAGTCCCCCTAACCCATTATATGCTCCAGCATAACACCATTAAAATTTGGCTTATGAATACAGAAACGCTTACATTCCGGTCGAACCGACAAGAGGACGAGGAGGAATCCCTTTATAAATCTCCATTCCAAAATCGCCTATCGGTCAATTTCATGATATAATTGCATTTTCTTTTTCAGGTATTCATCTTTGCCGATAAAATTTTGAGAGCCTATAGCTCCTCCGGCATATTCAAACACTACGAAAGGTGAGTAAACAATAGAGGCTTCAGATTCATTGATTTTCTTTTGTTCATCAGAGGATAGCGGTATATGATATATCTGATAGTAATACTTTCCCATACCGATGCGACGGAATCCGATACAAAAAGGAGCGTCAGGAATAGCCTGCAAGGAAATAGAAATACAGCCTATCTCATCCAACTCTTTCTTCAGCCATATTAACGAATTTCTGTCGAGACCACTTTGGATTAGTAATGAATCTATCTTTTCCTCGCTCGGATCCCAATTGGATTTCATCTCACCACTGCTGTTTGAGAAATGGAAGATAGAAACATCGCCATGCTCAAATTCAATATCTACGGAACATCCGGGAGTCATTTTATTGTAAAGATTACGATATATCTGCTCCATGCGTCTGCCATATTCTGTATAATGACTTTCCATAATATCGGCATCACATCTGTTGAACGGATTTAGAAATATGAACGAAATCAAAAGAATATTTACACCATTCAACCCCAACAATATTTTCTTATGTTTGCTATTGCACCTTAGCGAACAGACAAATGATACGCAGGCAACAATAAATGCAGAAATGAATAACCAAAAGAACATGGCAATCACCCATACGAATATCAAATCGCTTACAATGAGTTCTAAAAGACACACGGAAAGGAACAATACACAAATGTATTGTATTGTTATCCATAATGGTTTATCGGTCAGTTTCATAGTTCAAAAAAATATAAGATTGCGAATGAATAGATATAGAGTGTAACTACGAAAATCCACATGCCGATTTTCCATCTAAGTCTTGTTTTATCGGGTAAATTCCCGAAACGGATATAATATCGTTCACTCCGTTTTTCAAAGTCCATGAACCACCCGCATATAAAATAAACTGCAAGTGTAATCCACGCCAACGTACAATTATGCCAATGGAATATGATTGAAAAGCATAATGCCATCACAATGCCACCATCCAAAAGCCTGATATCATAAACGCTGGGAAGGGTGTCTTTCTTGTTGTTTCTACCCAGAGCCATCAATGCGTATGCACGTATCTGAACAATGTTGTTGAAAATGTATGCAAATACATTTCTTATTCGAATGGTTACTTGTTCACGGTTGCACCAACGGCGGATATATGTGTAGCTATCGCTAAACATTCCGCTCTGAAAAATACATCTATGTTTATTCTTGCGGGCTTCTTTGATAATTGCCAAAGCATCTTCCTCTTTGCCATTATGAATAAGAGTCATAAGATATAGCAGTCGGTCGGGGTCATAATCCATTTTTGACTCGTCAGGGAAAAATGAGTCTGCATTAGGATTGGCAATTATGAATTTTGATATTGCATCCGTTGCATTTTTGAACATTCCATCAATTATATCAGTGAGTTCCTCCTTGTCTGTAACTTTCGTTATCTCGTCTGAAGTTAGGATTTGCCCTGATAGAGAGTAAGCTCCTGTTCCACGCAAGCTCAAAGGTTCTTTCTTGTTATCCGAGGCATCCCATATATTCCACCACAAATCATCGGCATACATAGGCTTGACAGTAAGCCGGGCTTCATCGGAAAGAAAATAAAGACAGAAAAAATAGTCGCCCTCAACCTTGAAGTTGATATAAGAGCTTTGGCGAAAACCATATTTACGGCTCACGCTACGTCTGGCATCGGCTATCATTTTCTGGTATTCTTTGTCGGTCATCTCACTATCAATCCAGTTCTTATCCACAAAATTAATACAATTTTCGCTAAAGCCGTTACGTTACCATACGTAAAGTGTTTGAACTGAGTGGAAAACATGAAATCTTATCCCTCTTTTATGTGATTCTGCGGTTTCAGCCTCATTTCCCTGCTTTTCCTTCTGTTTTGGCTTCTATTTTATGTAATTTGTGTCTCTTACATTGTACGAATATCATTATCAAGTTCTTTTCTCCATACTATAATTCCTATAGTCGGAAAAATAATCGTGAAAAGTAAAGCGGCTTGAGCAGAACCAATAGGCAAGTAATCATCTTCAAAAAAGAGATAATCTGTTTCTGAAGAATAATACAGCTTAGGTATTTCTCCTGCCTTTATTTTGTCCAATATCCGATCTCCTGTATGTAATGTATATTGTTTAGAGTTGTATGTTATATAAATTTGATTTGAACTTTTATAGTGTCTCTTTTCCAAATATCCATTATATGTATAGCCAGTAATAGGATTTTGAGTTTGTTCTATATATCTGCCATATAAATTGAACAGATATAGAACAAGAGATATTTCGATTATGAAAGGTTTGCCCGTGACCTTTTTATGTGCGATTACTGGTTTGATGACGGGTTTGTATTCCGGGCGGCTTAAACGACCATTCGGGCGGGGTTAAAAGCCCTGCCCGCATAAACAGAGAAACGGTGAAACGGAAAAGCATTTATAAAATCATACTGCGGGTGTTATTGTTCTGCCTTGTGTGGCGGCTCGCCTACACAGCCGGAGCAATCACGGCGATAACGGCATATCTTGTATTTCGTGCCGCCTGTTTCCTGCTCCGGGTCTGTCTGTCGGCGTTTTATGCGTTGTGCGTGGCTCTGCTTTTCCTGCTGTTGCTTTCCCTATTGAGTATATAACGAATAAAAAACAGAATATCATGCAATCATTAAACAGAAACGGGGTGAGCATCACCCAAGCACCGGGAGAGGAAAAGTTTGTAAAATACCGTCCGGTCGCATTCAAGGGACGGATATTTTACCAGTACGACTACCGCCACACGGACGGGGAACTGCTTTCCACAGTGGATAAAACGCTGGACGAGTGCCGCCGCAGGCGTGACGAGTGGGTAGCGAAAAAGGAACATAGTAACAACAAGTAAATTTTAGAGATATGAAAACGACAGAAGTAAACAGAGAATTAATCGGCAGGCGTTGCGAGTGCATTTTTACGGGCTTAATGGTAACGGGCGTTATCGAGGGCACGGAGGAAAACGAACACACTACGGGGGTAAAAGTCCGCTTCGACCACCCGCACCAGTGGGGCGATGATTTGTATAACGATGTTTGGGCGTGGGGTCGCAAGACTGACGAGTTCGGCACGTTGCACCACCTGCAACTGTTGGAGGACAAACCGGATTTTCAGATAATGACGGTAGTTTTCGGCGAGCCAATCAGCGAAATAGACCGCAGTGTTTTTGAAGATGTGGACACGTGGGGTGTCTGTTCCCTGCAAGGCTGGGTAAACAGCTACGAGAGCGTTCGGTTTGTAGCCACAAACGACCATACGGCGGTCATAACGGACGAATATAACATGGAACAGGCAAAGATGTGGTTAGAGAAATACACGTCCATAAAGAGCCTTAAAACCAGTTGATAGAGAACGGCGGCAATCGCCGCCGTTACTTTCTTCCGTGAGCCAATAGCGGGAGAAGAAAAATAGCAAAGAAACAGTTTTAGTGTTTTTAGTAAAATTTATCAATATATTTCTACGACCTCAATATTTCAAAAGAAGTCAGAAAAAGTCTTGAGTAATTCAACTAATCGGTAATTTGATGATAAAATTCCTTTGTTTGTTCGTCATCAACTAAAATTTCGAGAAATGATTTTACACTATCTTTTATTTCAGGTTTATTTAATATAATATCACCTAGCGTTCTTAATCTATTAAGCTGCGCAGCTCCTCTTATTCTTGATTTTAATTTTTGATTTGTTTTAATTGTATTTACAAATTCTTCCGCAGATTTATTATCAAATTTTTCAAACATTTTACTTACTGTTGGTGCTGCACCATTCGAGTAAAAAGCAGTTCTCGAATAACTATAACTTGAACCTTTATAACCAACAAAAGTCAATGTAAGAGCCGAAACAAGTCTTCCAACTAATTCATCAGGAACGACGGAACCGTATGCTTCTAGTTCTTTGACAATTCTTGCTTCCTCTGCCCAATCGTCTAAATGTTCTTCTAAAAATTTAATTTTAGGTTCATAAATTAAACGTCTCGTAGTTGTACTTAAATATCTTAAGCCATCAACAAGAATGAGTAATTCTATTGCCTTTTTGTTAGTTTCAGCATCTCCTGAAATATAGCTTTTATCAAAACGTTTTCCAATTTGCTGCCTTATATCTTTGGGGAGTACTCTCCACAAAATAGGAAAACTAAATTCAATATTTGCTCTAAATCTTGTTGATATAGAATCACCAATATAGTAAGTCACAATTTTATTTGCCATTTCATTTTTATATACTTCCGGTAAATCAACAAAGGCTTGTTCAACAGCTAATTCATTCTTATCGTAAGTATCGGTATCCATTTTAACTATATAATCATTTACATTTATAATTGGTATAGGATACTCTTGTGACAAAACATAACGATTACAATCAGCAATCATATTCAATACTTTGAATAAATTTGGGTCAGAACTATCAGGATGTCCGTCAAATATGTTTCTTGTTTCCCTAGCTTGATGCATTATTTTTTTTGCTTCCCAGCTTAAGACACCTATTTTGTATGCTCCCTCAATTAAATCATTATCAGTTATGCTATTTTGAAAGTCTTCGTAAGTTTTTACATTTTTACCCATTTCCTTATTAAATAAGTCTAAACTTCTATGCATTACTTTCTTTCTCAAATCATCAACAACAGCATTCCAATAACAACCTATGGTGCTACGTAGTCCCCCTGCTCTAAGAACGACTCTTGCTTCTCTAATATATTTGTTATCAATTAAATCTTCACGGACATTGGTTAATTCTTTTTGTAAATAATCTAATTTATCTGCTGGTAGAATTATTTCTGATGGCGTTTTTCTTACTAATTCGGTCATAATAGTTTTATATTTAAATTTTCTATGTACAAAATTAGTCGTAAAAAAACACCCGGCAATAAAATACCGGGTGTTTATAAACATATTCATTAAAAAAGACTTATTCATCCTCGCTGCTGTCATTGTTGAAACTAAACGAAAGCTGCTGCATCTGCCCGAAGCTGTCGATAATATAAATGTCAATCGTCTGCTGGTCTGTCGATGCCGATGTGTAGTATAGCCGGAACGTTTCTTTCTCCAGCGGGTACAGGTCATTGGGCAGGAATACCGTGCCGTTATCCATTTCCAGTTTTCCTTTGCCGTCAGGCTGGAAATAGCGTATCTGGTAGGTCGTAGGCTGGTAGTCGCCGCCACGCACCAACTGGCAGCGTATTTCGGCTGTTTCGCCCACTTTCAGTTTCTTGGGTACGGGCAGCGTTTCCACCGTGAACGGGTAAGCCTGCTGAATGTCCAAGCTGTCATTACAAGCGGTTACAAGCACGAGGGCGGCCACGATGTAGCAGCCCACGATGATTTTATACATTACATTCTTCATATACATTATTATATAGCGGTCAGTTGATAATGAATTTCAGTCCCATGCCTACCTGCGAGTGGAACTTGCCGATGTTCGAGCCGAACAGCATACGTTCCCTCGCATTGACGAGCAGCACCACCCGGTCGGTCAGGTAGGTTTCCAGTTCCAGCGTGAGCGCACCGCCGTAGATGAAACAGTCCTTGTCCAGCAGCGTAGCACCGTCCGGCAGCAGCTTGTCGCCCCGGTTGCTGGTTTCATACCCGGCGAGAGCCGACAGCCCCAGCGAGAGGAAAAAGGTCTTTCCATTTATGAAACTAATACCTAAATATCAAACTGGAAAAGACATATTACCAATAGATTGGCGACCTCGTTCTGAATTAGATTCTAAGTATAACTTAGGTTCTAAATCTTATGATAAAACAGGGCAAGTATCGGGTCAGTAGAAATTATTTGAATCCTGGATATAAAAACAATATAAATCCATCTGTTGCAAGAAAAGAAGCATCCGCCACAAAAAGTGACGGATGCCGATATCAACTCAGTTTCATAGGAGCCACGCCTGCAAGCGTGGTTCCGGTCACAAATAATGTGCGAGTCTCGTCAATCCTACTCGCTGATGAGCGACATACCCTTGCGGATAGCCTCCTCATTGAGAGGAATCAATTTATGATGGCGCTCAGGCAACGACTTCTTCAAGCCTTTTATCACACTTTCCAATGTAACCATCGGGCACACCTTCAAGAGCGCGCCGAGCACAATCATATTGTACGTTTTAGAGTTTTTCATCTCCAACGTAGCGTCCATAGCCGCAACATTGTAGACCTTTATGTCCTTGCGCGTTGGAGCGCGATGAATGCCGTAGTTGTCATAGATGAGTATGCCTCCCGGCTTCACCTTGCTCTCAAACTTGTCAAGGCTCTGCTGGTTGAGCACCACAGCGATGTCGAAAGCGTTAAGAATCGGCGAGCTTATCTTCTCATCACTTAGAATCACGGTCACATTCGCCGTGCCGCCACGCTGTTCAGGGCCGTAAGCCGGCATCCATGTCACTTCCTTGTCTTCCATCAAGCCCGAATATGCAAGAATCTTGCCCATCGACAGTACACCTTGTCCGCCGAATCCGGCTATAATAATTTCGTGTTTCATCGTCTACTCATTTTTTAGGTCGCCCATAGGGTAATTGGCAAACATATTCTCTTCCATCCACTTGTTGGCATCTACCGGACTCATTTTCCAGCCAGAGTTGCAAGTGCTGACAATCTCCACCACCGAGGTGCCCTTTTTGTCGAGCGTGTTCTGGAACGCCTTCTTGATGGCAGCCTTCGCCTTGCGCACGGCAGCAGGAGTGTGCACGCTCTGACGCGTCACGTAGCAAGTGCCGTCGAGCAGCGACAGGACGTTGCTGATTTTAAACGGATATCCATTCAGGTCGACACGTCGTCCGTAAGGCGTTGTGGCAGTCTTCATGCCGAGCAGCGTCGTCGGGGCCATCTGTCCGCCAGTCATGCCGTAGATTGCATTGTTGATGAAGATGATTGTAATGTTCTCACCGCGGTTGGCGGCATGGATAGTCTCGGCAGTACCGATGGCAGCCAAGTCGCCGTCGCCTTGATATGTGAAAACGAGGTTACCTGGATACAAGCGGTTTACGGCAGTAGCGATAGCAGGCGCACGTCCGTGGGCAGCTTCAATCCAGTCGATGTCAATATAATTATAGGCGAAGACGGCACAACCCACAGGCGCAATGCCCACAGCACGGTCTCCGAGTCCCATTTCTTCAATCAGTTCGGCTACGAGTTTATGAACAACACCGTGGCTGCAGCCAGGGCAATAGTGCATGTGATTGTCGTTCATCAAAGCCGGTTTCTTATAAACCAGATTCTCAGGTTTGATAATATCGTTGATGTCCATGACGGGAATGCTTTAGTTATTTCTGATAGATTTTTTGTTTGAACGCTTCGAGAATCTCGTCGGGCGTAGGCACGATGCCACCCAAACGTCCGAAGTGTTCCACTTTCACTGCGCCGTCGACAGCGAGACGCACGTCCTCAACCATCTGTCCGGCATTGATTTCCACTGTCAGCACGCCTTTTGTGCGTTCTGCCAAACGCTTAACCTCTGCATACGGGAAAGGCCACAACGTGATTGGACGGAGGATTCCGATTTTGATTCCTTCCTTGCGTGCCATCTCCACTGCTTTCTGGCTGATACGCGCGATTGAACCGTATGCCACGATGAGATAATCGCAATCGTCAACGGCATACTCTTCGAAACGCACTTCGTTTTCCTCAATTTTCTTGTATGTTGCCTGGAATCGAAGGTTGTTCTCCTCCATCTTTGCAGAGTCAAGTTCAAGCGACGTGATTACGTTGCGCGCACGTCCCGGTGTGCGTCCTGTGGCTGCCCATGGGCAACGTTTGCGCACTTCCTCGTCGGTCAGACGCGGACGCTGCGGCGGAAGCACCACCTTCTCCATCATCTGTCCGACAACACCGTCGGCAAGAATCATCGCCGGGGTGCGGTATTTGAACGCCAAGTCCCATCCGAGACCAACGAAATCACACATTTCCTGCACCGACGACGGAGCCAGCACGATGAAATGATAGTCACCGTGTCCACCACCTTTTGTTGCCTGGAAATAGTCAGCCTGCGACGGCTGGATAGTTCCAAGTCCAGGTCCGCCACGGCTCACGTTGATAACCAAGGCTGGCAATTCCGATGCTGCGATATACGACAAACCTTCGCACATCAAACTGATACCTGGACTCGACGACGACGTCAGCACCACTTTGCCTGTTCCTGCCGCGCCATAGACCATATTGATCGACGCCACCTCACTCTCTGCTTGAAGCACAACCATGCCCGTGGTTTCCCACGGCTGTTCTGCCATCAGCGTTTCAAGCACCTCCGACTGCGGAGTGATTGGATATCCGAAATAGGCATCGGCTCCATAGCGGATAGCCGCGATGGCAAGAGCCTCGTTGCCTTTCATCAATCTTATTTCTTTTTCCATAGTGAAATTCGTTTTTCGATTTGTTAATCTACGCGTACTTTATAAACTTCAATACAAGCGTCGGGACAAACCAACGCACAACTTGCGCATCCGATGCAAGCGTCGGGATTAGACATGTAGGCAAAGTGGTAGCCACGGTCGTTCACCTCCTTTGCCTGTAACGACAAAGTTTTTGTGGGGCATGCCACCACACATAGGTTGCACCCCTTGCACCGTTCTTCGTTAACCACTACTGCTCCTTTGATTTTAGCCATAGTTCTTGTGTTTAATTGCTACAAATTTAAAGTAAAATATGTAATCTTTTTAAGGATTTAGTTCTATTTAATTTTTGGCACAATCGACCTTTTTTTGTGTAATTCCGACTACTCAGAATCGCCTTTTTTGTGCAATCGCGTCCCATATTGCGCACACTCCATCATTGAGTGTGCAATTCTTCAAATGCATAATTCAAAAAATCGTTGAACGGTTTTGCCAATTGAGCGTCTTTTGCAACTTGCTTCTGCCAATTTCCGGCTGCAAACAATGATTTTTTATATTTTTTTTGCACAAGGAATTCTTTCATTTTGAAAATTTCAGGGCGCGGACAGTCTTTCGGATAGCCTTTTGGCAACGTCTTCAAGCTTTCTCCTATCAGACCGGGATATTCCGATTTGAAAGCAGGACTGTCTATAATCTCAAGAAATTCGTCAAGATTATCGTAGATGTTGCGCCGCAGAAAGCGCAGCACAGGCATTTCCGGAAACCATACGCCACTGAAAAACGCGCAGCCGTCGGGATCAATATGCAGATAGTAGGCGGCCTCCTTGCATTTCTTACCTCCGTGACCAAGCACCACTCCAAAATGGGTCTTATACGGCGATTTGTCGGCTGAAAAACGGATGTCGCGATAGATGCGATACACGCATTGCTCTGGCGCGACTCCGGCAAGATGCGGGTCGAAACGCTCTATTTCGGCAATCAGCACGCCTACCTCTTCCAAACATTGACGGCGGATGTCGTTATACTCTTCTTTATGCACACCAAACCACTGACGGTCATTGTTAACCTTCAGCGCGGTCAAAAAGTCGAGCATTCTGCTTATTCCAGTCATAGCGAGTTAGATTTGTGGTTGCTAATTTAGAAATAAAAAATGTGGTTTCAAAATTTTCGACCGAAAATCTTGAAACCACATTATCAATTTTTTGCGCCGCTACTGCTTCACATTTATAGCTTCCCCGACAGCACTTTCATTGTTTGCACGGTCGAGCACCGTAACCACATAGGTGAAATGGCCATGGTCGGCGCCAAGAGCGTATTCCGGCTTGTAAGTGACACACTGTATCGCCTCTGCATTGTCGATGTTAACGTCAACGCCCTTGTCAAAACGATAGACCACATAGGCACGCGCCTCCTGCATAGGGTCGGCGGTCGACGGAGCCTTCCAAAGAAGGCGGTCGCCGTCGCGGCGGAGCGAAGTGACCTCGCCGGGCTTCACGTCGTCGATCCACGGATAGTTGGGCACGAGAGCCACTGTGCGCTGCTGATTCATAGCAAGCGAGTCGGCCACGCCCTTATAGTTGGCTGTGATCATATACCCAGGCCACCAGCAGTTACCCTGAATATTAGGCAGCTCACGCGACAGGCGGATTTTGTGATCGAGTTGCGTAGGGTCGGTCGACGGGGCAAGATCTGGAGTGTCCATCGTAGTCTTCACGTTTTGTCCGATGTACATGTGGCGACCGTTGGCATTGTCGTTCCACCAATACGCCAGTTTCTCCGACGAGGCCACCTTCTTCTCAAGCGTCCAGTAAAGCTGGGGAAGCATATAGTCCACCCATCCTTTTTCCGTCCAAAGCAACACGTCGGCATAGAGGCCGTCGTAGTTTTGAAATCCGTTTGTATCGCTGCCACGCGGGTCGCTCGTCTTGTTGCGCCAGATTCCGAACGGACTTATGCCCAAACGCACCCACGGCTTCTGCGCCTCAATCACCTCGTGCAATCCCTCGATGAGCAAGTCGACATTATGACGGCGCCAGTCGCCACGGTCCATCCCCTCTCCATATTTCTTATACGACTTGCTGTCGGGGAAATCCAATCCATCCACAGGATAAGGATAGAAATAGTCGTCCATATGGATGGCGTCAAAGTCGTAGCGCGTAATCAAGTCTTTGACCACACTCTCAATAAAACTGCGGTTTTCAGGCAAGCCTGGATCGAAATAAAGTTTGCCGTCGTAAGCGACGAAACGCTCGGGATGCTTGTAATAGATATGATTTTTCGGAAGTTTCTCATTTTTCGATGTCGTCACACGATACGGGTTAAGCCATGCGTGAAGCTCCATGCCGCGCGCATGAGATTCCTCAATCATAAACTGCAGCGGGTCCCAATAAGGCGACGGGGCCTTGCCGACAGTACCTGTCAGGAAACGGCTCCACGGCTCCAGTTCCGACGGATAGAAAGCGTCGGCGCTCGGACGCACCTGGAAAAGCACGGCGTTGCAGCCTGCGGCTTTAAGTTTGTCGAGTTGGTCGCAGAGGTATGCCTTTGTCTCATCTGTTGTCATTTTGGCATATTGGCTCTGATGCACTGTGTGGATCCATGCTCCACGGAATTCTTGTTTCGGATTTTCGGCATGCGCCATCGGCAGCGTCAGCACCGCCGCGCACAAAGCCGTCAAAATTTGTTTCTTCATTCGAATAAGATATGTTTGTTTGTTGATTTGCCCACGAAGTTACAACGCATCGCCGGAATATGCAAATTTTAGTCTAAACGCTCCATAAATTGTTCCGTAACCCCACTTTCGCTTTCGGCAATAGAAAGAAAACATTAAATTTGCGTCTATGATTAAGAAAGTTTTTTTACAAGCGACAATATGCCTGCTGCTTGCGGCATGCAGCAACGACCCAAACCCATTGGTGACCGGATACGGCGACGTGCGGTTTCTGCTGTCGGTCGACCCCTCCGTCACTCCTGTGGCGGGAGCGGCGGGCATCGACGTCGACGCCCCTTCTGCCGACGCTTTGGCTCTCTCTGCCATGAATTGCCGCACGGCGACGGTGAAGTCGTGGGCTTCTCTTGCCAAATTCGAGAGCGGATCGCAGAAATTGCCTGTGGGTGAATATATCTTTTCCGCCAGCTACGGCGACAAGGATCAAGAGGGATTCATTGCCCCGACATTTTTTGCCGAGCAACCAAACTGCGTGAAAGAGGATGAAGAAACCACGGTCGACATAAAATGCGGTGTGGCTCAGACCCTTGTGTCGGTTTCGTTTACCGATGCGGCTAAAAATTTGGCGGACAACATCATGATGCGCGCAAAGACTGCATCCGGAGAATATGTGGACTTCACGACCAGCGAAAAGCGGACAGCCTGTCTGCGTCCCGGCAACATGCGCTGCGAGCTTGCCATCGCCGACGCTTCGGGACGCAAAGTGGCTCTGCAGCCATTCGATGCTTTCGCCGCCGATGCCGCGACACACCATCAATTCCGCTTCGATGCCGACGGCAACAACCTGACATGCGTGTACGATGAACACACGGCATCTACGCCTTACCGGCTGACGGTCGACGACGCTCTGTTCTCCACCCAGTCGCCTACTATCACTGCCGTGGGCTTCGACAACGACAACAGCTACAGCATGCTTGAATACAACAGTCCGGACAAACGGCTCGGTGTTGACATCAACGTGGCTGGAGGATTGAGAAATTTGTATTTTACAGTCATATCCAACAATATGGATGACAACTACTGGACTGCCGAGACCGACATTGTCGCCACCGACGCCGCCACCCTTGCGTCGCAAGGCATCACTGCCACAGGGCTTGAAAAGGGGGCGACAAACGCATCGCTCGACCTGTCGGCAATCGTAGCCCGGATGCACGCTTCCGAAAGCGGGGCTGCCACCGTGCACAAAATCATTCTGCAGGCACGCGACGAGGCTGGACGCGTAGCGCTGTCACCAATGGTGCTGACAGTGGAGATACGCCCAGTAAAAATCGCATTGATACAGCCCGCCGCCATACGCCCTTCCGCCGACAAAGTCGCGCTGGAGATTGAATGCAGCGGCGACCTGCCTGCCGACAAACTAACTTTTGAAACGAAAGGTCCGTCAAGCCTTGACCAATGGCAAGAAGTGACATCCGCAAACGTCAAACGCGTGGCTGTGGGCAGATACACCGCCACCCTGCCTCTCGCTCCTGGCATAAGTGCCACTCTCGTGAGAGCCTCTTACAACGACGGCCTGAAATATACGGAGCCTGTCGCCGTAGAGCGCGACGTGCCCGAATATAAAGTGATGTGCAGCCAAGAAAACATCTGGTCGTCGCAAGTCGACCTGATGTTCGAGGGCGACGACCTTAGCGAAGTTGTTCCTTATATCGGCGTCCTTGTGAAACCAAACGGAGGCGGATGGCATCCTGCCGTGACCGAACGCAACGTGGCCGACCGCCGCGTCACGGTAAAAACGCTCACCCCGTCTACTTCCTACGAAATCGCCGTAATCTCAAGCGGCAACGACTCCCATGGGTTCGGAGTGATGACAGAGTCGGCTCTCGAACTGCCCAACGCTGACTTTGAAGACATTGACGAAACCATCAGTATGAAGCACGTGAACTGTGGCGGCAAATATTCCAACCTGTCGAGCTGGATGCCAATCTACAACAAAGCCGACATCATCGTCAGCGAACCGAAGAAGTGGGCAAGCGTAAACAAAAAAACGTGCGCGAAGTTTGCCTCAACCTCAAACACATGGTTCCAAGTGCCTACAACAGAAATCATTCCGTCAACTGGCTCAGGGCAATGGGCCGTGCGGCTGCGCAACGCCGCATGGAGCTGGCACGGAGTGGAACCGGCGCGCGACGCTCGCACCGACAGGCAGTACTACAGCTCCTATGCTCCCGACCTGGCAAACCGCTCTGCCGGCAAACTATTTCTCGGCAGTTACTCGGTCGACAAATCCGGCTTGGAGACATATAATGAAGGTATAGCCTTCCGCTCCCGTCCAACCGCCGTCAGCGGCATATACACATTCGTGCAGGACTATCACGACACCTCTGAAACAGGGCTTGTGGTCATCTCGCTTGTCAACGACGAGGACGGGAAAGAAGTGGAAATTGGCCGTGGTGTGGGCTATCTGAAACCATCAACGTCGTTCACGCGCTTCAACGTGCCTGTGGTCTACTCAATACGCAACAAGCGCGCAACGCGCCTGAAACTGATGGTGGCATCGTCAAACCACGCATCCTATTCAATCGAAGAGGAGTCGCGCAACATCAAGACTTCCGACTACCTGGAGACTGCCGTGTCGACCGGCGCGGAACTGACCGTCGACCAGTTGTCACTACTATACGAATAGTCTGCCTTCCGATGGAAATGCATAGACTGGTTGGAATTCAACCTTGCCCTATGCCGACGTTGCTTGAATATGGATGGTCTATTGGCTATAGCTATCGATCCGAGCTACATCAGCAAGTCGGGCAAGAAGACTCCGCATATCGGTACTTTCTGGTCAGGTTGTGCAAGTTCCATGAAGCATGGACCTGAAATCATGGGTCTGGCTCTTGTCGATGTCTATGTCTATGCCAACAGTTGCATGATGCTGCGCGCCCATCAAACTCCATCTACAGGAGAGTTGAAACTGCGCAACATGACTCTCGTGCAACATTACATAGCGGTCATCAAGCGTTACAAGAAGGATTTGTTGAAGGTCACCGATATCGTTGTCGCTGATGCTTTCTTCTCTATCCGTCCGTTTGTGGATGGAATCAAAGAGTACGGGTCCCATCTTGTCAGCCGCTTCAGCTCCGAAGCACGTCCAGATAGCCGAGGTGCTGGTACTTGCCACACACCAAGCCAACGGAAATGTCATTCACAGAGAAACATAAACTAAATGTAGAGATTACCCCATCACAACATCCAGCACCATCATCAGCACGAAACCTATGGCGAAGCCGATGGTGCTGAGATTGCTGTGTTGGCCGCCTGAGGCTTCTGGTATCAGTTCTTCCACCACTACGTAGAACATGGCTCCTGCTGCAAAGGCGAGCATGTAGGGGAGGGCGGGCATAATGAGTGAGGCAAGCAGCAGAACGGCTATGGCTCCTATAGGCTCTACCACTCCGCTCAGCGATCCTAACACGAAGGACTTCCATCGGCTGTTGCCTGCCGCACGCATGGGCATTGAGATGATAGCGCCTTCGGGAATGTTCTGAATGGCAATGCCCAATGACACAGAAATGGCTCCGGCTAACGAGATATGCGAAGCGCCGTTTTCGGCTCCTGCAAACACCACGCCTACAGCCATTCCTTCGGGTAGATTGTGGATGGTTACGGCAAGTGCAAGCATAGCTGTCTTTGACAGGTGTGAGCGTATGCCCTCAGGCTCGTCGGTTCCGATATGGAGGTGGGGTGTCAGCTCGTCAATAAGCAGCAGGAAACCTATGCCCATAATGAATCCCACAGCTGCCGGCACTACCGACCATGCGCCGCTGTCAGCCTTCATCTCCATAGCGGGAATGAGCAACGACCATACGGACGCTGCTACCATCACTCCAGAGGCAAAGCCCAATAACGACTTTTGCAATCGCGCAGACATCTCGTCTTTCATCATGAAGACGAAAGCCGAACCAAGCATCGTTCCCAATAGCGGAATCAGAAGTCCAATGATTATTGTTGTTGTCATTCCTGTCATAATCTTTTATCTGTTAGTTACGATGTAAAGATACAATTTCGTTGTGAGTCGGGCAATACCTAAAAGTGATGTCTTCGCCAAAGTGTTTAGTATTCATGCTCTTGCGTCTCCATCCCGAGCAACCATATAAGCAAAATATTTCTAGAAACAAACAATATCTAAGTTATGATAGATGTTCTAAACATCATCTATGTGTTAGACGCAGATCATGCCTGAAAGTTTAATACCGTAAGAAAACTATATTCATCGTTATGCAATATCATACTTACATATAGGTATTTTCTGCTAAATACCTATTTTTGAGGATGCTCTGAATTTGGTGGTTTCTCTTATGATTACTATTTTTACACCCGTAAATAAATCGTATTTATGCGCCCCGTGTTGTGTTCATGCGGTTTATATCAAGTTTTATAAAGTTAAATATATTATTGTATTATGATTATCGAAAAAGTTCATGCAAGAGAAATCTTGGATTCTCGTGGCAATCCTACAGTAGAGGTTGAGGTTTCATTAAAGTCTGGCGTTGCTGGCCGTGCATCAGTTCCGTCTGGTGCCTCAACAGGTGAGAATGAGGCTTTGGAGCTTCGTGATGGCGACAAGAGCCGCTATTGTGGCAAGGGTGTATTAAAGGCTGTAGAGAATGTGAATAACGTGATTGCACCGGCTTTGGTCGGTTTCTCAGCCTTGGAGCAGCGTGCTGTCGACAATAAGATGTTGGAGCTGGATGGCACTAAGACCAAGTCAAACTTGGGTGCCAATGCTATTCTTGGCGTATCGCTTGCTGTGGCTCATGCAGCAGCCGAGTATCTCCATATCCCGTTGTATCGCTATATCGGTGGCTGCAACACTTACACCCTCCCCGTTCCTATGATGAACATCATCAACGGTGGTGCTCACTCTGATGCGCCCATCGCTTTCCAGGAGTTTATGATTCGTCCTGTGGGCGCTCCTAATGAGAAGGAGGCCATCCGTATGGGTGCAGAGGTGTTCCATGCCTTGGCAAAGCTCCTGAAGAGTCGCGGCCTTTCTACTGCCGTCGGCGACGAGGGCGGTTTCGCTCCTGCGCTTAATGGCATAGAGGATGCGCTTGAGAGCATCTGCCAGGCAATCAAGGATGCCGGTTATGAGCCGGGAAAGGATGTCAAGATAGCCATGGACTGCGCTGCCAGCGAGTTTGCTGTTCAGGAGAACGGTGAGTGGTATTATGATTATCGACAGCTGAAGGACGGTAAGAAAAAGGATCCTAACGGCAAGAAGCTCACGGCTGCAGAGCAGATAAAGTACTTGGAAGAACTGATTACCAAATATCCTATCGATTCCATCGAGGACGGTCTTGACGAGAACGATTGGGACAACTGGGTGAAGCTTACGTCTGCCATCGGTGACCGTTGCCAGTTGGTCGGCGACGACCTCTTTGTTACCAACGTGAAGTTCTTGGAGAAGGGCATCAGAATGGGTGCTGCTAACTCCATACTTATCAAGGTGAACCAGATTGGCTCGCTTACTGAGACTTTGGATGCTATAGAGATGGCTCATCGTCATGGCTACACAACTGTTACATCACACCGTTCTGGTGAAACAGAGGACACCACCATCGCTGATATCGCTGTGGCTACAAACTCTGGTCAAATCAAGACCGGTTCGATGAGCCGCACCGACCGTATGGCTAAGTATAACCAGCTTATCCGTATCGAAGAGCAGTTGGGAAATAACGCGGCTTACGGTTACAGAAAACTGAAATAGACGGGATTAATTATTGTTATTGAATAAATCATAATCGACATTAATGGGTATGAACAACCGTGATGGTTGGCCATGCCCATATTTTTATTTCCTTTTTTGGCTCATAGCAGAACCTTTTATCCAATTTATTATGTATATAATTACATAAGTGATGATTCAAGTCCATATTATGACAAATTCATAAGTAGACCAATAAACGGAAATCATGATGACTTAGTAAACCTTGAATTAAATTTGGCAGTACAAAATCTGTTTGGATTTGCCACATTTTGTGGCAAATTAGGGTGGGATAATTATCATATCAAATTAGAAAATGAACACTATTCCAAAAATCGCATATATGCATCAATAAATGGGAACTTTACGTTCGGAAATTGGCTGGTGTCAGCAAATTATGAAATCAAACCACGATATAACTTATCTGGGAATATATTTAGCACAGCTGAGCGTTGGAATACAATAACACTTCAGTACAATTATAAGAATTGGTATTTCTCTGCGACGGGAGTAAACTTGTTTACAAAACGAGGAAGTACAATTGAAAAAATTACCATTTCAGAAGTTCATCCCGAAAAATACATTCAGAATATCAGAAATAACGCAAATATGGTATTGCTGGGAGTAACCTACAGATTTGACTTTGGCAAGAGGCAGAAGAAGGTGAATCGCACATTAAATAATGACGGAGAGGAAAGAGGGGTAGATCGCCAGCTTCTATTCCCTTAATTTCTGCCCGAACCTCTGCCACTGCATCCTCATCTTCTACATCAAGAGCCTCCAGTTTCTCGGCAATGTCGCTCAGCTCTTCTGGAACGACATAATTGACCGACGTCACAAAGCCGTCAGGAAACGCCGTTTCGTATGACAATTTGGAAGTTGTCATTCATTTTCAACGGCAAATTTAAAACCCTTCAGTACAGCCTATATGCAGAGAAGGCGCATTCTTCAACAGAATGCGCCTTCTTTTTATTTATAAGTATATTTTCTTACTTGCCTTGCAGGGCGGCGATGCTTTCCTTGAGGGTTGCAATCTTCGCCTCAGCGTCGGCTTGCTTTTTACGTTCCATTTCGATAACCTTGGCAGGAGCGTTGTTTACGAATTTCTCGTTGCTGAGTTTCTTCAACACGCTCTGGAGGAATCCTTCCTGATACTTAAGGTCAGCCTCAAGCTTCTTCAGTTCTTCCTCAACGTTGATGTTGTTGCCAAGAGGCACGGCATATTCCGTTGTGCCTACCATAAACGCCGCTGCAGTGGCATCTTTTTCCGACACATTTGCGACTGCCGACAGATTTGCAAGCTTCTTGATGATCGATTCTACCGGCACATTGTCCTCACCCATCACCTGCAACTCAAGTTCTTCCTTGTTAGGAATGTTTTTCTGCAAGCGCACGGTGCGGATACCGGCGATGATGTCCTTTGCAACGTCCATATCAGCGATCGTCTGCTCGCTGAACGCGCCAGCCTTAGGCAGCAATGCTGTCATTACGCTCTCGCCGTCTTTGCGCTCGGCGATGTGTTGCCAAAGTTCTTCGGTGATAAACGGCATGAACGGGTGCAACAGACGGAGCAACGCATCGAAAAATCCGAGAGTCGCCTCATAAGTGGCACGGTCGACAGGCTTTCCATAGGCTGGCTTCACCATCTCAAGATACCACGAAGAGAATTCGTCCCAGAACAGTTTGTAGACAGCCATCAACGCCTCCGACAAGCGGAACTTGCCAAACAAGTCGTCGACCTCGGCAAGCGTTTTGTTGAGCACTGCCTCAAACCATTTCACAGCAGTTTTGGCATACTCCGGCTGCTCGATGTCGGCAACCTCCCATCCTTTCACAAGGCGGAAAGCATTCCAAATCTTATTGTTGAAGTTGCGTCCCTGCTCACAAAGAGAGTCATCATACAGAATGTCGTTTCCGGCAGGCGCTGCAAGCATCAAGCCCATACGCACTCCGTCGGCGCCGAACTTCTCGATAAGCATCAACGGGTCAGGCGAGTTGCCAAGCGATTTCGACATCTTACGTCCCAACTTGTCGCGCACGATACCTGTAAAATACACATTGCGGAACGGCATATCGTTCTTGTATTCGTAGCCAGCCATAATCATACGTGCCACCCAGAAGAAGATGATATCCGGACCGGTAACGAGGTCGGCTGTTGGATAATAGTATTTTATTTCCTCATTGTCAGGATCAAGGATTCCGTTGAACAAAGAAATCGGCCACAACCAAGACGAGAACCAAGTGTCGAGCACGTCCTCATCCTGACGCAGGTCTTCAATCTTAAGCTCTTTGTTGCCTGTCTTTTCCTGAGCAAGGCGCAAAGCCTCCTCGACTGTCTCGGCAACCACATATCCGCCCTCCGGCAAGAAATATGCCGGGATGCGGTGTCCCCACCACAATTGGCGGGAGATACACCAATCCTTGATATTGGTCATCCAATGACGGTAAACGTTCTTGAACTTTGACGGATGGAACTTGATGTCGTCCTGCATCACAGCATCGAGAGCCGGCTTTGCAAGCGAGTCCATCTTAAGGAACCACTGCATCGACAGTTTCGGCTCGATCACAGAGTTTGTGCGTTCTGAGTGGCCCACCTTATTGGTGTAAGCCTCAACCTTCTCGAGCAGCCCTGCCTCGGCGAGATCTTTCTCAATCTGCTCGCGCACCGCAAAGCGGTCCATACCCACATAAAGTCCGGCAGCCTCGCTGATTGTTCCATTGTCGTTAAAGATGTCGATGCTCTTCAAGTTGTGTTTCTCGCCGAGCATATAGTCGTTGACATCGTGAGCAGGAGTCACTTTCAAGCAACCCGTACCGAACTCAACATCGACATAGTCATCCTCAATCACAGGGATTTCACGGCCAACGAGAGGCACAATCACACGTTTGCCTTTAAGATGGGCGTTTTTCGGGTCGTTGGGATTGATACACATCGCCGTGTCGCCCATAATCGTTTCCGGACGTGTTGTGGCAACAATTGCATAGCCGTCCTCACCTACGATTTTATAACGCAGGTAGTAGAGCTTGCCATGCTCTTCCTTGTAGACCACCTCCTCGTCGCTGAGAGCTGTCTGCGCCGCAGGATCCCAATTGACCATACGCACGCCACGGTAAATCAAGCCTTTGTTGAAAAGGTCGACAAACACGTGAAGCACACTCTTCGAGCGCACCTCGTCCATCGTAAACGCAGTGCGGCTCCAGTCGCACGAAGCGCCGAGTTTCTTCAGCTGCTCAAGGATGATGCCACCATGCTCCTCTTTCCATTCCCACGCATGTTTAAGAAACTCATCGCGTGTAAGGTCGGTCTTCTTTATACCTTTCGAAGCAAGACGCGCCACCACCTTCGCCTCCGTTGCAATCGACGCATGGTCGGTTCCCGGCACCCAGAGAGCGTTCTTGCCCTCCATCCGCGCGCGGCGGATAAGGATGTCTTGGATTGTATTGTTGAGCATGTGTCCCATATGGAGCACACCAGTGACATTTGGCGGCGGGATAACGATTGTATACGGCTCCCGGCTGTCGGGAGTCGACTTAAACAAGTCGTGTTTCAGCCAATATTCGTACCATTTTCCCTCTACTTCCTCAGGGCTGTACTTCGACGCTAATTCGTTCATATTGTCAATAATTTTCAATTTCTATATAAGATGTGCAAAGTTACTCATCTTCGCCGAGAATTTCGATAAAGATTGTTATTATTTCGATTTTTTTGTCCGGTTTTGTCATCCCATGACTAACTTTGTATGAGCAAAACATATTTATGATGAAAAAAGTAGCAAAGATTTTTGTTTGCGGCTTGGCAATGACAGCAGTTTGCATGGCATCTGCCGAAGCCCAGGATTTAAAAGATTTATTAAACGGTCTTGGAGATGTGGTAAAAGAGACCGTGGCACAAAACAAAACAGTGACCGTAGCCGAGCTCAAAGGCACATGGAAGACAACCGGGCCGGCATTGGTGCTGAAATCAGGCAACATTGCCCAGCAGGCTGGCGGTTCGGCTATGACCACTGCAGCCGAAGCCAAACTCAAGCCCTACTACAAAAAGTTGGGACTGCTCAACACTTCCTGTGTTTTCGACTCCGAAGGAAATTTCACGCTCACTGTGAAGAAGGCACCCATCAAGGGCAAACTCACAGCCAACAGCGACGGCACGTTTAAAATGCAACTGCTCTCAACCATCGCCGGACTCACCAACGACGAGCACTCTATGACGGTCTACGTTCAGAAAGTGGGCAACGAGATGTCGATTTCCATGGATGTTAAGAAACTGATGACGATTGTGCAGGCGGTGGCAAAGAAAGGCGACCTGAAGACAATCAACACCGTGACGTCGATGCTGTCGAACTACGACCACATCTGCATCGGCTTCCGCATGAAAAAATAGCTTCCACACAAGCTTCTATGAAAAGAGTTTCCCAACGGAGACTCTTTTTTCTTTTTTTTGCCTATCTTCGCACATACAAACTGACGGATATGAAAAAACTGATACTGCTCATCGTGCTTGCCGCCGCCGCTTACGGAGGCTATAAAATATGGATTTCCGACGGCGAGGTGCTGAACGACTACATTGGCGAAGAGAATGTGATGAAGGCCAAAGATCACCTGTCGGCACTAACCGACAAGCCAGCGACTGCCGACACTGCCACAATTGCAGCCAACTGGTTTGCGACCGGACCTGCGGTCTACCTAAAGTCGGGCAATGCCGTGGGCAACCTCAGCGGGGAAGCCGTGGCCGCCATCGCCGAAAACCGACTGACACCCTACTATGAGCAACTGCAGCTCGATGACACTCATATTGAGTTTTCCGACGAAAACACCTTTGTCATCTTCGTGCGCGACGTGCCCGTGGAAGGACGCCTTGACAGGATTTCAGGCAACAGTTACAACCTTTCGCTCCACTCATCGCAGGTACGCATTCCGGCTGCCTATAGCAACCAGAAAGCTTATCTGCAGAAAGACGGCAACCGCATGACGCTCACCGTCGACGTCAAACAACTTATCGGATTGGTGTCGGCGGTTGCCGACAACGCCGACAACGCCACGTTTAAAATGGCTATGCGGCTGACACGACAATACGACAACGTGTGCTTAGGATTCCACTTCAAGCGCGCCGAGCATCCCGGCAAATGAGCTGCAGCGCCTGCCGCCGACGCTGATGTCGGTGGCTGACACAACAGACACCTCCACCTTGCCGCCATCACCCACAGCATAACCGCTGCGGAGCAACGCATTTGTTGCCCAATGACTCAACGACGGGTCGCTGCAACGCAATGCCACCGACCTATGTCCGGCAGGCAGCACCGCGACAAACTCTCCTGTCAGCATATCGAAGGTCACCGAGCGCGACAGAAACAGTTCATCCAACCGTCCCGAAAGCACCAAATCCTCCGTCTGCCCGTCAACGATTACGCCCCCTGACAAAAGCAGCCACAAGCGGTCGCTGAGCGACAACGACAACGAGACGTCGTGCGACGACAGCAGTATGGCCTTGCCTTCGTTGTAAGCCAGACGGTGAAGCAGCTGCAACACGTCGACACGGCTTGCCACATCGAGAAACGAGGTAGGCTCATCGAGCAGGATTACGGGTGTCTGCTGCGCCACAGCGCGCGCAATCATCGCTTTCTGGCGCTCTCCGTCGGAAAGTTCGGCGACAAATTTTTCAGCCTTATGGCTTATTCCCACCGCCTCCATCGCCTCTGCCACAATCTCACGGTCGCTGCTGTCAAGACGCCCGAGAAATCCCGTGTGAGGCTGACGCCCGAGTCC
>ULYY01020539.1_pt1 | contig 23623 bp, 18 predicted proteins | sample 1962601 | NCBI WGS metagenome assembly ULYY01 (sample SAMEA4835875, study PRJEB28245) | human gut metagenome | biome: gut microbiome; material: fecal sample | place: Denmark | collected 2008 | reverse complement strand
ACTGAAATATCCGGCTCAACAAATCTGGGATCTGCCTGCTTGGCTTTGCTGTGAGCATTTAGGCATTTCTTGTTAAAGTCGCTTGTTATAATTATTCAATGTTGGTTTTCATTTAAAACGAGGAAATAATTGACTATTAACAAAGCTATATTCACAATCATGATAACTGTTGACACCAATGCGAGCATTGGTTTTGGACTGGCGACCAAATTGCCTAATGTGCCAATAATTGCAAAAGCTATAGAATAGACCCACAATAAGCAAGTCGCTATTTTTTTGATTATGTTATTATTTACTATGATAAAAATAGAAGCGAGCAATATGATACAGCCTAAAGCCAACATTTCATAAAACTTTAAACCATTTTGACAGTATAAGTACAAAGGCCAATAGAACATGAACACAGCTTGGGAAGCGAACCAAAACAGTATAAAATATGTGATTATTTTTGTTTTCATTTTATTTTTCTCTTAAAGATTTTTCCATTTAGATAATTATTTCGAATTGCGCTAAATGTGCTTAACGGTATATATGGGACTGCTTCTGTATGGGTAGAATCATCAAAATACAAATATTCCAATTTTGTTGTTTTAATACCTCCTGCTTCTAGAGCTCTTTGAACAACTTGCGCACATTGTCTGTTCCCTAATCACTAAATTGCATGATGATGGGTATATCCCCTAAAAATTCAACTATTCGGTTCTTATAACGGAGCACAGAGGTGTATACGGAGAACCTCGATAAGCCAACAAAACGAATCCGTCCATACATCTCATTGAGGAATAATCTTGAATAGTTAAATTATAATATCCATCATGCTTGTTGAAGATGAAATTCGGACTATTTTCACGAGAAAGTGTATCTATAATGAAATCGTTTGAGTGAACAGAAATGATTTTGTTTTCTAAAAAGTCTTCACTTGGGCAGAGTATATTATTCCGTCCTGTTGAATCTTTAAAGAAAAAAACAAAGAAATTTGAATCAAAATATTTTTCTATTTTAATATAGTCTGAAGAAATTGGAGAAAACTTTTTGCGTTCGCTTGAGAAAACGACAGGCCGCTTGTCATTTTTTGTAAAAACTACATACTGATAGTCATTGTTTTTCTCGTCATCATAAAAGCTCAAATAGATGTCGTTGTATGGATTATAATAGCACCCATAACGTTCGCTTTCTGGGAATGGTGGAGATGGCCACATTTTTATCAGCATAAATAAAAAACTGCCTATCACAATTATAAGGCAAACTATCGTCAATTTGTTAAACATACATCCTTTTTTCATCATTTATTCGTTTTTTATATTTCACCAATCAATTGGCACTGGCCCTTTTGAAAAATTTTGTCTCCACACAGAGTTTCCATCTTGCCAGCCCAAAAATTGCCTATTGAAGACAGCAAAGCGAAAAAGGCAACAAGGTAAAAAATGGATATTTTCTGCAGCCTCATAGAGTTACTTATTTTTTGCTAAATTAAGCAATCTTTTGAATACGTAAAACAAATAAGATATGTTACACAACATATATGCGTTGCTTTTGACAATCAGTCTCTTGGCCAGCACAAATGATAAAATTGCGCATTGCGCCGACATCTACAGCCACGTCCGTCTGCCAATACCCTCGATTGATTTATGAGGCGGTTTGCGCCAAACGAGGTAGGAATTTCTTGCAAACACCGGATTTTCGGAGGATTTTTTGTAATTTTGCAAGGCATTGTATAACCGAATAGCAATTGCTCAATTATGCAGAAAGTAAAACCAAAGAAATTTCTCGGGCAGCATTTTCTGACCGACCTTCACGTGGCAGACCGTATAGCTGCCACGCTCGACGATTATCGAGGAATGCCGGTGCTCGAAGTGGGACCGGGAATGGGCGTGCTTACGCAGTTCCTGCTCGAACGCGGACATGATGTGACTGTCGTGGAACTCGACCGTGAGTCGGTCGAGTATCTGGAGCACAACTTTCCGCAACTTGACGGGCGCATCATCGGCGAGGACTTCCTGGAGCTCGACCTCGGCTCGATGTTTGAAGGCGACTTCTGTGTGATAGGCAATTATCCATACAATATCTCGTCGCAGATATTCTTTAAGGTGCTCGACTGGCGCGACCGCATCACGTGCTGCAGCGGAATGCTGCAGAAAGAGGTGGCAGAGCGCATAGCCGCCAAGCCGGGGTCGAAGACCTACGGCATCCTGTCGGTGCTTCTGCAGGCGTGGTACGACATCGAATATCTGTTTACCGTCGATGAGCATGTGTTCAATCCGCCGCCAAAGGTGAAGTCGGGCGTAATCCGTCTGCGCCGCAACGGTGTAAAGACTCTCGACTGCGATGAAAAGCGGCTGAAAGCGGTGGTCAAGACATCGTTCGGACAGCGCCGCAAGACGCTGCGCAATTCGTTGCGCTCAATGGCACGCCGTCCGGAAGTGCTGCAGGAAGAGATTTTCAACAAGCGTCCGGAACAGCTGTCGGTGGCTGAATTTGTAAGACTTACGAACCTTTTAAACGAGTAGAACGGCATGAGAGAATTTTCAGAGGAATTTTTGGATGAGCTCAGACATCTCATACAGGAAAACAACGAGACGCAGGTGATGGCAGAACTCAAGGAGCTGCACCCTGCCGACATTGCCGAACTTATACAGAAGATGGACCTTGAGGAGGCGGAGTATGTGGTGTCGCACCTTGACAGTGACGCTGCCGCCGACACCTTGATGGAACTTGATGAGGACGACCGCCACCGCCTGCTTGAGAATATGCCCAACAAGGACATTGCCAAGCAATTCGTGGAGCACCTTGACACCGACGATGCCGTCGACCTTATCCAGGAACTTGACAAAGAAGACCAGGAGGAAGTGCTGTCGCATGTCGACGACGTTGAGCAGGCAGGCTCGATTATCGACCTGCTGAAATATCCGGAGGACACCGCCGGCTCTCTAATGGGTACGGAGATGATTGTGGTCAACGAGAACTGGAGTATGCCGGAATGCGTGAAGCGGATGCGTGAGCAGGCAGAAGACATGGATGAGATTTTCTATGTCTATGTTGTCGACGACGACCGCAAACTGAAAGGCATCCTGCCGTTGAAAACGCTGATAACCAACCCTTCGGCGTCAAAGATAAAACATGTGATGGAGCCCGACCCCTACTCCGTGAAGGCCGACGAGCCGCTCGACGACGTGGTGCTCACTTTTGAGAAATACGACTTGGCGGTTATGCCGGTTGTCGACGGCATCGGACGTCTTGTGGGACGCATCACCTTCGACGACGTGATGGACGAGGCCCGTGAGCAGACCGAGCGCGACTATCAGTTGGCTTCCGGTCTTTCCACCGACGTGGAGACCGACGACAAGATTCTCGACCAGGCAAAAGCACGCCTGCCGTGGCTGATCATCGGAATGATAGGCGGACTGTCGAACTCTTGGATTCTCGGCAATTTCGAGGGCAATTTTGCCAACAATCCCGCCATCGCGCTTTTCATCCCGCTTATCGGCGGCACTGGCGGAAACGTGGGAATCCAATCATCGGCAATCGTTGTACAGGGACTTGCCAACGGCTCGCTCGACCTTAGGAAGTCGTTGTCGCAGATTGTCAAGGAGCTTGGACTTGCGCTGATCAACGCAAGCATCATCTCGCTGCTTGTGTTTGCCTACAACTTCTTCATTTTCCATCCCGATTTCAAGATTACGATAGCCGTGTCGGCATCGTTGTTTGCCGTAGTGCTGTTCGCCGCTACGTTTGGCACGTTCGTGCCGCTGACACTTGAGAAGATGAAGGTGGACCCGGCGATAGCCACAGGCCCGTTTATCACCATAACCAACGACATTATCGGCATGATGATCTACATGACAGTGTGCATGATGCTGTTGCAATAGAATCAAAAACAAAATAATCCTATAAAACTTAGAAAAGCAATGTCAAAAGTATTAATTATCGGAGCCGGCGGCGTCGCTACGGTGGCAGCCCACAAGTGCGCCCAGAATTCCAATGTGTTCAGCGAAATCGTTATCGCATCGCGCACGAAGAGCAAGTGTGACGCCTTGGCTAAAGCCATCGGCAAAGACAATGTCACAACCGACCAGGTTGATGCCGACAAGGTGCCGGAACTGGTGGCTTTGTTCAAGAAGCACAAACCCGACTTGGTGGTAAACCTTGCGTTGCCATATCAGGATCTTACGATAATGGATGCCTGCCTCGAGTGTGGAGTAAGTTATCTTGATACCGCCAATTATGAGCCTCTCGACGAGGCGAAATATCAATACTCATGGCAATGGGCATACAAGGACCGCTTTGAGAAAGCCGGACTGACTGCAATTCTCGGTTGCGGTTTCGACCCTGGAGTGTCGGGCATTTTCACTGCCTACGCTGCAAAGCACTATTTCTCAGAGATGGAGCATCTCGACATCGTGGACTGCAACGCCGGAAACCACGGCAAGGCTTTCGCCACCAACTTCAACCCTGAAATCAACATCCGCGAGATTACACAGCGCGGAAAGTTTTATGAGAACGGGGAGTGGCACGAAACCGACCCTCTGTCGGTTCACAAAGCGTTGAACTATCCAAACATCGGAGCCCGCGAGTCGTATCTGATGTATCACGAAGAGCTTGAGAGTCTTGTAAAGAACTATCCGTCAATCAAGCGCGCACGTTTCTGGATGACGTTCGGCCAGGAGTATCTGACACACCTGCGCGTGATTCAGAACATCGGAATGGCAAGCATCGAGCCTATCAATTACAATGGTATGGAAATCGTGCCTATCCAATTCCTCAAGGCTGTTTTGCCAAACCCTAAAGAGCTTGGCGAAAACTATACCGGCGAGACATCGATTGGCTGCCGCATCAGCGGTAAGGACAAGGAAGGCAAAGAGATGACCTACTATGTCTACAACAACTGCTCTCACCATGCCGCCTACCTCGAAACCGGTATGCAGGCTGTCAGCTACACCACCGGTGTGCCGGCGATGATTGGCGCGATGATGTATCTTAAAGGCATTTGGAAACGTCCAGGCGTGTGGAACGTTGAGGAGTTTGATCCGGATCCATTCATGGAGCAGCTCAACAAGCAGGGTCTGCCCTGGCACGAAATCTTCAATTCCGATCTGGAAGTGTAGTGCAAGAAACATAGAATCACAAAAAGTAATCCCGCATTGTCAACAACAGTGCGGGATTACTTTTTGTCGATATGTCATGTCGCTGACGCTTAGTCTTTGACAAGCACCTTGATAGGACGGCGGCATTGGTCGCTGTAGACCATGTAGGCACCGTAAGGCAACAGTTCGCAGTGGCCTTCGCTCACTGAGTCGATAACCTTTATCACGCGTCCTGTCATGTCGATGATGCGCACGTTGGTGTGGGCTACGGCGCAACGGAAATAAATGCCGTTGCCGATAGGGAGCACGGCGAGCGGTTCAGTAGCCTCGATGCCGTTGACGCCGGCTGGGTCGACAGTGATGACGTTTGATTCGTCCGACATGCGGTTCAGTCTTACCGCCTGTATGGTATAACTGTAGGTGGCACCCGATTTTGCTTCCCCGAAATCGTAGAAAGAATCCTCGCTACCATCGGTGTAGAGAGTCATACAAGTCGGTGTGCCGTTGACGTACTCGGTCAAGTTTATGCGGAAGCAGTCGATTGAGGCTGGTCGCGACGGCATAATCCAGTTGATGCGGAATCCGGTTGATGAGATGTTTGTAGCCGCCGTGGCCTCCACGCGGTCAAACACCGGCGCTTCAACGGCAGTTCCCACAAGGTTGACCACATAGCTTGTAACGCCTGTCAGACCTCCGTCGTAGAGCAGCAGTTTGGTGGTGCGCTCACCGAGCCCCTTAGGCTCGAAAGTGATTTTCAGATTGTAGTTTCCAGCGTTCACCTCGCTCCAAGAAGCGGAAGTCGACGGGATTGAGAAATCGGCAGCATTGTTGCCGTAGATGGTCATCGACAGATTTGCGGAAAGATTTCCGCGGATAGGCATTTCCATGGTCACCCGGTCGCCGTAGACCACCTCGCCGAAGTTCACGGTCGAGTTGTTTACGGGCGCAATCAGCGATCCGTCGCCGATAGGCGGAAGGTCTTCGTCGGTGTAAGGTTTGCCCTTCATCGAGCCCCAGATATACTCCACAAGGTCAGGATAGTCGATGAATGGGTTGCGGTTGCTCTGCAGCTTGTAGACCTCGTCGTTTCGGTTGCGCTCCTTGTCGCTCACAGGGTCCTGTCGGTGCCACTTCAAGAGCATTTCCACCGCCCAGCCCTGCATCGACGGATAAGAACCTTTTTGCGCCATATATTCGTATTTCCAGTCCAGGTTCTGATAGCATGTCACCATATAGAAATAAGTGCGGGCAAAGTCGCCTTTGTATTCATCGGCAGGCTCAAACACGTATTTAGAGCCGCCGCCCTGTCCGCTGACAGGGTTTCCCACCAGCACAAGATCGTTGTCGAAAGTGATTCCCGACGGCGACACCTCTCCGAGCGGATAGTTCAATTTCGCTGAGTTGGCGGTGGCATCGGAAGGATAAAGGTGGTTCAAGTCGGTGTATGCGCCCACTTCCGTATCGCCGCCCCACCAGCTTTTCGGGAAACTGTGCTCACGGTTCATTCCGCTCCATCCGCTTCTCACGTAGCGCTTGATGTTGGAATACATGTCCCACCACGTTCCGTCGGGACGCACGTCGGTATAGCAGAACGATTCTTTGAACAGTCCGCTGTAGCTGTTTGTCGAATGCTTGCTTACAATTTCATATAGTTTGTTTTTCAGGGCTGCGTCTTTCAGTCCAGAGATTCCGTTGTAGTAACCATTTGGTGCGCCGGCGCTGGCAAACAGAGCGGTGACGGCTGCCGCGATTGTGAGCAGAAGATTTCTCATATATGATTTATTTGTTGATAATGAACCGCAAAGGTAGCAAGAAATTGCTGAAAAACAATTTATTTCGGGATGAATGAAACAAAAAAACGTGTTTGCTCGTTTATAAATAATAACTTTGTGTCACGAATCAACAAAAACAATCAAAAATATGAAGAAAATATTATTAGCGGCAGCAGTGGCATTGACACTTGCCGGCTGCGGAAAGACAGGAAATAAAGACGCGGAAGCAGACAAAAGCGTAAGCATGTTTCGCACGGAAGAAGTTGTTGCCAAGAAGCAATTGTCGTTGCCCGACAGTCTGAACTTTTATGGCAAGGACGCAAAAGTGTTTACAGAGACAACGGTTTCTGTATGCTGGCCTGAAACGCTTGGAGGCAAGGAGCCGAAAGAGCTGCAGGACAGCATCCTCTCGATAGCCTTCGGCACAAGCAAGCGCGCCACGCTCAAAGAATCGCTGGAGGCGATGCTTGCTGAGCCTCTTGGCTTTGAGGGAGAAAAGGGCATCACACAAAAAGACGTTGACAAACTGCCGGAGCTGTCGGAGACTGTGCACCGCCACAGCGCCCAACTTACGGTTACGCCTACGAGCATAGGCAAGCGTCTTGTGACCTACAGTGTGTATTCCTACGCATTCCTCGGCGGAGCTCACGGCAACTATGCGACAACCTATGTCAACTACGACGTGGAGAAGGGTCAGGTGCTGACCGTGGGACGCGTGTTTGCCGACGTGCAGGGGTTGAAGACTGCAATCATGCGCGAGCTTCAGCTGAAGCCGGAGTATGCCGGAAGTCTGCTTGTCGACAAGGTGCCTACTGTGGGCAACTTCTACATTGAAGGGGCGTTGATCACGTTCTTCTACAACCCGTATGACGTTGCATGCTATGCTGCCGGCGACATCAGAGTGGCGCTGCCTATCCATGAGGTGCGCGAATTTATGAGCGACTATGGCAAATCGCTCTTCCCCGAGGAAGACTGACGTGATTTTTGAATAAAGAAATGCCGGAGGCGCATCGCTTGTTGGGTGATGCGCCTCCGGTTTGTCATGTGTGGCCTACGCTATTTCTTCAACCTCACTTCGTAGAGGTCTTTGCGGCGGTCTTTGAGATTCTTCACGCTTCCGTAAGTGTGAAGGTGGTTGAGCCGGTCGAGGTCTACGTCGCTGACAAGAATCATCTCGGTGTTTGGCGTAGCCTCTGCACGTGTGCCGTCGGTTGGGAATTCAAAGTCGCAAGGCGTGAACACGCCCGACTGTGCATACTGGATATCCATATTGTGGACTCTCGGAAGGTTGCCCACGCTGCCGGCAATCACTACGTAGCACTCGTTTTCGATGGCTCGCGCATGTGCGCATACCTTTACGCGCGAATATGCGTTCTGAGTGTCGGTGAGAAATGGCACAAAGAGAATCTGCATTCCCTCGTCGGCCATCAGACGCGACAGCTCGGGAAACTCGACATCGTAGCAAATCAGGATGCCGATGCGCGCGCAGTCGGTTTCAAACGTCTGAATCTTGCTGCCTCCGCACAAGCCCCAGCTCTTTATCTCGTCGGGGGTGACATGAATCTTCTCATACGACTCATACGAGCCGTCGCGGCGGCACAGGAAGCCCACGTTGTACAGGCGTCCGTCTTCTTTCACCTGAGGCATCGAGCCGGTGATGATGTTGATGTTGTAGCTGATGGCAAGTTTCACGAAACGGTCGCGGATTTCGGTGGTGTACTGCGCCAGTCCGCGGATTGCCTCCGCCTCGCTGTCGTCGTTGAACCGCGCCATCAGCGGAGCGTTGAAGTATTCAGGAAACAACACAAAGTCGCTTTGATAGCCCGACACCGCGTCGACGAAAAACTCCACCTGTTCGAAAAGGTCGTCGATAGTGCGGTATGAGCGCATCTGCCATTGCACCAGTCCCACGCGCACGGTAGTCTTCTTGCTCACCACATCCTGCGACGGCGCCTGATAGTAGATATTGTCCCATTGCAACAGGCAGGCATAGTGTTTCGACTCCTCGTCGTTGGGCAGATAGTTGCGCATCACCTTGCGCACGTGGAAATCGTTGCTCAGCTGGAACGTCAGCACAGGGTCGAAAATCTCTTTTTGACGCACCTTCGTGATATATTCCTTCGGGCGCAGCTTGTCGGCATACTTATGATAGTTCGGTATGCGTCCGCCAAACATAATGGCTTTCAGATTCAGCGACTCGCACAAGTCCTTGCGGTATTCATACATACGGCGGGCGAGGCGCAGTCCGCGGTATTGCGGATGGATAAACACCTCTATGCCATAGAGAATATTGCCGTTGGGATTGTGGGTGCTGAATGTCTCGTTGCCCGTCACCTGAGCATAAGTGTGGTCGTTTTTAACAAGGTTGTAGTCGACAATCAGCGACAGGGCGCAGCCCACAATTTTGTCGTCGACAACCGTTACAATCTGACCCTCCGGAAAAATGTCGATCAATTTCTGTATTTGTCCACGGGTCCAAAACACATCGCTGCCGTCGGCGTATACGCGCGTGAACGACTGCGATAGCTGTTCGTAATCCTCCATTTGAAGATTGCGAATCAACACTTTATTGATTTTAATAGAATCTTCCATAGCGTGGCGAAATTACAGCGAAAATAAGACCTAAACAAGATTTTCGGCAAAAAAAATAGCACCATACATTTGCAATTTCCGCAACTTAGATGTATCTTTGCACTCGCTTCAGGCAATAAAGCCTCAGCAGGTCCTATAGCTCAGTTGGTTAGAGCATCTGACTCATAATCAGGGGGTCCTTGGTTCAAGCCCAAGTGGGACCACACAACAGAAGGTAGTTAGCTTCGCTGACTACCTTTTTTTATCCACATTCCCACATGCCCGGCAGGACGTGGGTTCGGTAGCAAAACCCAATTGAAATGTTAAAAATCAACGGCGACGCTACGCGATGATAGTCTGCCAACGTTGCCATTGCCTCATTGCGCAAAGTCCGAGGCATTCCGCCGTTTTTACAACGCCTTCTACATTGAGAGCCCTATTTACCCTTTAGGCAGTATTGGCATAGATACAAATGACATTAAAGCCAATGTTAAAAAATCGTATAGAATTCTGACAACTAGACATCAACAAATAAAAAATATTGCCATTGTCCACAAGTTATTTGAAAAATTCTTCGTAAATTTGGGGGTCAGTAGAAATTTGCACTTGTAGGGCGCTACACATTCAGCGTTTTGCATGCATAATAAAGATATGCGTAAAAATCCTTGTTATCTGAGGGTGAAAATCCGGACAATTTTCGGCTCTATGCAGATAACAGGTAATGGCACTCACGTCAAAGTGTATATACCAGCTCACGCTTCTTTATGTTGGTACATGTATAAAAAATATAGCTATATATGAAAACGGCATTAACAACAGTGATTCTTGTTCTTGCGACATATCTTTGTTGCAACGCACAAACCTACACTTTGGAGGATAAATGGGTTGATTGTGGCGACAACGTTCAACTACTTGATCCATATTATCACCCTGGTGTTACATTTACATGGTCCGGGCCAAACAGGGACGGCAAAGCCAATGGTCAAGGCGTAGCAACAAAGTATGTGAACGGAAAATTTGAATCTAAATACGAAGGCACATATCGCAATGGCATTCGTGAAGGTAAGGGCTCGTTCACGTATGTCGACGGAACAGTTAGAACCGGGACATTCGTCAACGGACAACTTACAGGCATGGGCTCTGGAAAAGACGAGAATGGCAATTCTTATGAAGGCGATTTCCTTAATTATCGCATGCACGGCAATGGCATTCGCCGTTGGGGCAATGGTTCAACATTTGTTGGTTTTATGGTCAACGACATGCCTTATACAGGTAAATACACCTCCTATGCCGGTGATGTCACCTACATCCAAAAAGGCAAGCCGGTAGAGCGTATTACCGAGCTGAAATCGAATTATCGTCCTAAAATTGGTAGACAGGTAAGAGAATACTTTGATGAGAATTGGAACAGGTGTGAGCCCAAACAAGCTTCTTATTATAGGTTAATCACCTATTCTGCGCCAAACAAGCCGGACGGAGTTGTCAGAGATTATTATATTAGCGGTGAATTGCAATCAGAACAATATCCCATTTTTATTGATTACTCAGATGAAGGAAAAACATTCTTAGAAGGCAAGCAGACCTTTTATCATCGGAATGGTAAAGTTTCTTCTATAAGATTCTACTACAACAATCTTCCCAATGGACCAATGACTGAGTACTTCCCTGATGGAAGTGTTGCTTCAGAGGCATTTTATGAATTGGGTGTCCTAAATGGTGATATGGTTAGGTACTATTCGAATGGAAAGCTCGCCGCTATTGCAAAGTATGAGAACGGTGTACTCCACAACAACAAATATCTTCAGATAACCGAAGATCAAATGGTTTTGTTGGTGTACAACGAGGACTTTGAGCGGAATCGAGAAGCTTGGGAATTCCAAGGTCAGCCGGGCATCGTACAGGTAAATGATGCGGAATCCGTTTCAATCCTTGCCAATCCTGAGCGCACGGTATCCGGCGGTATATACACAGGTTTTACGCCTATGAGCGATAATATAATCAGTGTCATAACCAACCAAAGGAATCCGGGGCAAGGCATTGTTACGCTCATATTCGGATTTAAGGATTGGGACAACTTGTGCGCTCTATCAATTGCCGGAGACCAATATTCGTTCACTTACAAAAAGAATGGCGTAATCGTTCAGAGCGATGAATGGAAGAAATCAGCGGTAATCAAGCCAGACGTGAACAGACTTATGGTTGTAAATAATGACGACAAGATAACGATGTATGTCAATGACGAGCCTCTTATTCAGACCGGTAGAATATACTATGACGGTTCTTTGTGCGGCATATCATTGTATAATGCAGCCTCAACCGAACCGATTGTCATTGATGCAGCACAATTGGCCGTTCAGGAGGTGATTGACCCTCTCAATATTCCACAAGAATATCTCCCCGAAGAAAAAGGTTCCCCTGACGGATGGAAAGGCAATGGCTCTGGCTTCTTCCTTAACACAAATGGTTATATCGCCACGAACTATCACGTTGTTGATGGAACTACGGCACTTCAAGCTAATTTTACTAGAAATGGCGAAACCGTTTCTTATCCGGCATCTGTAGTTGTTACCGATCCTCAGAACGATTTGGCCATCATAAAAATAGACGATAACTCGTTTAAGGATAATGGAGAACTTCCCTACGGGCTTATGACAAGGACGAAAGACACAGGAAGTGAAGTTTTCGCCATGGGTTATCCAATGGCTGATGTGATGGGCTCAGAAGTAAAATTCACAGATGGCAAAATCAGTTCAAAAAGTGGCATTGGAGGAGACGTGAGAGTATATCAAATCTCCGTTCCCATTCAACCAGGCAATAGCGGAGGCCCGTTATTCGACATGGGCGGCAATGTGGTAGGCATAACAAGCTCCGGACTTAATAGAGACTACTTTAAGTCTGAGAATGTAAACTATGCGATAAAGGCATCTTATTTGAAGAACCTAATGGAAGCATGCCCTGAAAGAATTGTACTTGAGGAAAAAGTTGAAACTCCCGCATCTTCTGCGCCGCTGACAGATAAAATCAAGCAGTACGAGAGTTATGTAGTCCTTATCTTAACGAAATAATCAAAATCACTAATAATGAAAAAATTTTTCTCAATCATTGCCATAGTAGCCGTTGCAATCAGCGGTATGGCACAGAAAGTGGAAGACAAACCCGAAGTGAATGGAGAAACATCTGAGTCACTGGCTGCCGTGAAGCTTGCCAATCAATTGCTTCGTTACGGCTATGAAAACAAGTCAACTCTTGCACTGCTCGATGCGCTTCAGATTTTCTCTGAAAATCCTACTCAAGTCCTCAAAGCATCTAAGCAAGGTGATGCAGTAGATGAGAGCAAGACCGATGGCAAGAAAGCGAAAGTGTCATTCGATTATGAATCGGTACTGGCAGATGCAAAAGAATTTGCCGATGGCGATTCCAACCTCCTTGCACTCATAGACAACATCGATGCAGAAGCGAAAGGAGCTCAACGAGGCAATATCAACGGGCCTTCGCGCGACTATGATGCAGTAAATGGCTATAGCAACATTGACTACACGGCAAGCTTTGTTGCTAATCAGCTCGCTGAAGTTTTGGTTTCCGGTGATGGTGATACAGACCTGGATCTGTATGTATATGATTCAAGCGGCAATCTTATTGCCAAAGATATTGACTATAGTGATGACTGCTATGTTCGTTGGGTGCCGGCATGGACTGGTAGATACACTATACGCATTGTAAATCGCGGAGCGGTTTACAATCGCTTCGTCATTCTTACCAACTAATGTTCAAAAACGGCCAAAGAATCCAACCATCCTTCGACTGTAAACAATATGTCCAAAGAGACCTATACAACCAGTATCATTAACCGAATGGCAGTAATTCTACTGTCATTCGGCTTTTGCTCTTTCATTGGGTCTTCACAAAATACGATATCGGAAAGACTGAGTCACGTATTGAAAGTTCAAGATATGGATTTGGGGATAAAACTATATAACGAAATCTCTGCTGTTAATCTAAAACAACTTCCAGATAGTTCATTGTTTAATTATCATTATCTTGGTGGATACTTAAACTCCGAAATTCCAAACCATGAAAAAGCCATAACCCATCTATTGGAAGCAAAAAGATTATGCGAGACCTCACTAGGCACCTATTCCATTGGATATATGGAAATTATAAATGGTTTAGGTAATGAATATATTGAGTTAGGACAATACGATGATGCTTTGGCGATATTTCAAGAAGGAATTGTCAAGTCTATGGCTATCCGCAATAGTGCAACTCATGCTTTTGGTCATTTGATTGTCGGCCTTCAAAATTGCTATGAGTACAAAGGGTGGCTCAATGAAATACCTGCGCTCTCATCTGACGCATGGAACCTTTGGCCAAAAGATGAAGAGCCACTGGCTACATACAATTATTTCCCACTTTGGCTCCTTGAGCAATTCTATAGACGTTATGGATTCTATGACAAGGCTCTTGATGTCAGTGATACCATATTAAATTTCATCACAGAAAAGGCGGGGAGTGCACATCCAGAAATAGCAGACGCCCTCTATCGGAGAGGCAATATCTTGAGTGAAATGGGTAATAACAACGATGCTGTTGAGACTTACAAACTCGGATTGTCAATCTTGAAAACCAATAATAAAGAGAGCGAAAAAATGTACGGACTGTTGGCAAGCAATCTTTTGATGGCTATAATTTCAACAGACAGGCGTGAGGAATGTGATAATATTTTACAAGACATCAAGAACTTCGGGAAAAAGACCAACGATTTGAAAATTTATAAGAAAGCCTTGTTCTCTGCCGCCGACTTCTTTAACAAGAAAGGGAATTTTGAAAAAGCACTTTCTTTGAATGCCGAACTAACAATCCAAGACCTGTCTAACGATGAAAGAACAGTCATTAGCAATCAAGCGAATACGATAAACTTCAATCGTGAAGTAATTGAAGCTTTGCCATATCTGGAGGACCTTTTCAGTAATGCATTAACTGCCGACGAAGAATGGTTTGGTGCCGGATACCGATTGTCAAGCGCATATTATCTACGAGGCGAAACTGACAAGAGTATAGCTGTGCTGAAGAAAATGCACGATGCAATATTAGCTAATAAAGACAGCGGACAAGATTATTACTTTTGGATACTCGCTAGTCTTTATGACGCAAGCCTTGATAATGGCGCATATCAAGATGCTCTGCGCTACTCAGATGAACAACTTGACTACCTATCATCGGCTTCGAACGTCTCGGAAAGCTGTCTTCTTGCAGTCCTAAACAATGTAGCAGTTGCCAAAATTAAATCAAATAAGTTGGATGGCATTGATGAGAACATGTCCAACATAGAGGATTACACCACAAGGCTCTTCGGGAAAGAATCGCAAGAATACTCTATATACCTCCATAATCGTGGGAGGGCATACCAGTTGCAAGGAAAATTAAACGAAGCCAAGACATTTTATATCTCGGCAATCAATCTGCAACACAAGATTAGCGGAAATGTGCTTACACGCACTGTGCAATACTTGCAAGAAACTGAAAATCGCTTGACTGATGAAGAATTGGATTTATAAAACAACTGTTTCTATGATATTTGCGGCAATTGCTGTAAATATTAATGCATCCGTAGTCACGCAAAAAACGGAATCATTCACACAAGAATATGCGGAAGCTATTAACCTTATCGTTGCTCAAAGATACGAAGAGGGAATTCCTATGTATGAAAGAAACATTCGCACATTAAGGGAGATGAATGCTCCAGCTGACGAAATAGCCTTATGGCAAAAGGGACTTGGGACATGCAAATTATATACCGGTAAGGTAGGAGATGCCGAGAAAATATACTTGGATGCTGTGCATAGTTTGGACGACCCAAAATATAAAAATGAGAAGATTGTGCGTCAATTATTCGATGCTCTATCCGTACTATATACACAGACACAAAATCTGGAAAAAGCTGCTTTATATAGCGACAAAGCAAAGACTCTATATGAGGAAAATTTGGATTTCGGCGATGACTATGTACGATGCCTTTCTAATAATGCATTAGTATATGCTGAAATGGGTTATAATACGGTGGCCAAAACGTTGGTAGATGTTGCATTGCGGCAAACCAAATCAAATCTTAACAACAAAACTCAAATTGCCGAAATTGTAGAGGAGACAACGTTTCTAAAAACAACAGATTTTAGAGATAACGCTTATATAACATTCCGCATAATGCCCTATATTACATTGCTTAATAATGCATCGTATATTTATCAGCTACTTGGGTACTACACCGATGCAATCACAGCCGTAAAGGAAGCCATAAAAGTAGCAGAAGAATATAAGTTATCTGAACCGATGCCATACAACAGCTTGGGTCTATTATATTTTGCGAAATCTAAATTCAAAAGAGCTTCGGAGTGGTTTCAGAAGTCTTATGCAATGTGCCGAGTGCCATACGAGAAAGATCATGTAGGCCTGAATTCCGCTTTATGTCTGTTTTTGTCAAACAATCCTGCTGCACCTGAATTTTGCACCAGTTTTTCTTCTGAAATCAGAGAAAACATTCATGATATGTTTGCTTTCATGAGCGGTTCTGAGCGAGCAATATATTGGAAGCATTATGAGGATTTCTTACCTATGCTCAATTTAATTATTTATGAATGTGGTCAGTCAAATGACTATGGTGCAATATATGACAATATTTTGGAAGCAAAAGGTCTTTTGCTCCGTTCTACCAATGCAATTAGAGATGCCATATTTAATTCCGGCAACGAGAGCGACTTGAATGATTACCATAAAGTTTATCAGTTAAAACAACGCTTGTTGGTTGAATCGAATGATTCTGTTAGGGCTGCTATCAATCAGAAAATCGAAAGACTTGACAAACGGCTGACTGAACATGTAAGCTCGTATATGGAATTTATTTCTGCAAAGAGCATAAAATGGGAAGATGTACGCAATGCCCTTTCCGACGACGATATTGCCATAGAGTTTTATAACATACCTAACGTATGGGGCAGAGATTCCATACAGACTCTGAATAGTGAACCTCGTTATTGCGCCGTTACACTAAAAAAGGATTATACTTATCCGAAGATTACACCGCTCTGCAAAGAGAGTCAATTAGCGAATATTGACAAAGAGGACTATTATGAAACGGACTCAATTTACAATCTGATATGGAAGCCGCTTGTGCAGGAATTGAAAGGTGTTAGAAATATTTATTTCGCAGCCGATCGAGACCTCCATAAAATTGGAATCGAATACGTCTTGACATCGGATGAGAAAAGAATCGAGGACAAATATAATTTGTATCGGGTATCTTCAACTCGAGTGTTAGCAGAGGAAAAATCGGGAGGCAAGACCTATAATGCTGTCCTTTATGGTGGGCTTCGTTACGACATGGCAAAAGAAGAACTAATTGCGGAGAGCCGTTCCGGAGATTTTCATCCTGTTTCGGCTTCGAGAGCCATCTCGGATGCCAATTTACGATATGGCGTGAAATATCTCCCAGCAACCATGAAAGAAGTTGAAGAAATTGCACAAGAATTTGTCAACAAACCCCGGCTGGTCACTGACGTGAGTGGTACTGAAGAGTCATTCAAATCGCTTAACGGAACTTCTTTGGACATAATCCACCTTGCCACTCATGGGTTCTTTTGGAGCAATGAAGATGCAGAAAATCGCAAATATGTGACTTTTTTGAAGCATATGGATGGCTCACACCAATCAGAGGAAGACAAAGCCCTTATGCGCTCCGGCCTACTTTTCAGTGGAGCAAATATAGGACTTAAAGGAGAGCCTTTGCCCAACGATGTTGAAGACGGCGTCCTCACCGCATTGGAATTGTCGAATCTTAACCTCGGAAATGTTGACATGGTTGTCATGTCTACTTGCGAAAGCGGCCTAGGTGAAACATCCGGAGAAGGAGTCTTCGGCCTTCAACGCGGCTTCAAACTCGCCGGTGCCAACACCCTCCTCATGTCCTTATGGAAAGTAGATGACGAAGCCACTAAAATTTTGATGGTAGAGTTTTATAAAAACTATCTGTTAGGCAAAACAAAACGAGAATCATTACATCTAGCACAGCAATCGCTTCGCAATACCCCCCAGTACTCCGACCCGGAATATTGGGCAGCATTCATATTGTTGGACGGAATTAATTAAAATGTTATGGGAATAATTAAACCTTTAGAAGAATTTTCTTCTTATAGGAATTCATTCAGATTAATTGATCATGACAATCCTAGATTTCATGTTCGAGCACTTTCTAAATATTTGGATTTAGAAGCAGCTATCAGTTGTCTCAAAAATAGAACAATAAGATTCGTTCAGCCATCTAAATGGCCAGACAAATATGAAAGACATTTTTATAATGCCGATTATTCAAATGTAACTAATAACAAAAGTGTGACACCACGAATATGGGCTTGTTGTTTTACAATTAATAAAATGTCGGAGGCTTCATGGAACACATATAGATATGGAAAGAATGGATTAGGTAACAAATGTGTAAAATTTCAATTGTCTAGATCTAAATTTAGAGAAACACTTCGCAGAGATAAAAGAATTCTTTACACCGTAGAGGGATTGATGAACTATTCATTAAGTGATTATGATATACAACATACACATCAAAAGAATTCTCAATATTACGATCAAGCATTTATGCCATCATTCACTTTAGAAAAATATTTGTCATTACTATTAATAAAGCGAAGTGCTTTTTATTATGAAAACGAATTTAGATTTATGGTCGCATCTAAGACGTTAACGGCAGATACGAATGAAATTTTTATCGAAGTTGACTGGAGCTCTCTGATAGAGAAAGTAGAAATTGACAAAGATGCAACAAATATAGAAATTGAGATACTAAAGAAATATTTAGAAGAAGCAGGTATAAAAAAAGACATAATAGAAAATACCAAACGTGTAACATTGTACGATGACCCAATGGAAAAGGTAGTAATAGAATAAAGACTCATGAAAAAGGATTGCGTATAAATACGGATTTACAACATGAAAATATCTCAGGTGTAATATAGCAAAGTTACTCACAGTATATATAAAACGAACAACATGAAATCAAAGAAATTACAAATAATCATTGGACTGATTATGGTCGCAATGATGTGGTCCTCATTTATAAATGCTGAAGCTCAAACAAAGCGAGCCATCCTTGTAGGAATTTCGGATTACGGGAATGCCAACGAGGATTCGGATAAGTGGGCCAACATCAGCGGCGCCAACGACATCAAGCTGCTCGCTCCTTTGTTTGAAGAACAAGGCTTCATTGTCACAAGCCTTATTGACGCACAAGCGACTCATGCCGGAATCACAAAAGCACTCGACAAGTTGGTTCAAGACAGCAAGAAGGGAGATTTGGTATATGTCCATTTTTCTACGCACGGACAGCCATTTGAAGACTTGAATGGTGATGAAGAAGACGGATGGGATGAAGCTCTTATTCCCGTCGACGCCCAGATGCTTTATTCAGCCGGAGTGTATGAAGGTACAAATCACCTTATTGACGATGAGTTGGAAGGCTACTTTGGCAGCATCCGCAGTAAAATCGGAAAAGATGGGCAACTCTACGTCATTATGGATGCATGCCATGCCGGGACTTCGTCGAGAGGAGACGACGGCCACATTCGCGGCACACGAGAGGGATTCACTCGTTCCGGCAAAGAATATATTCCCGATAGAACAGTGGAAACAAACGACTATTTCACCGTAGCTACCCAAAACGGTCAATCGCCCGTAACATTCATCGAGGCATGTCGCTCCTATCAAGTGAACAAAGAGGTTCGAGATCCTGACTCCAACACATGGTATGGCTCTCTATCGTACTATATAGCCAAAGCTATGAGCGAGTATCAAATCGCTGATTCAGAAGACTGGATAGAGGCCGTGAAACTCGGCATGAGCAACAACCGCAAACTCCGCAAACAAAACGTAGTCATCGAAAAATCGGAATAATAACGACCCAAACGACATCATAACACAATACAGATTAATGTTAATCACAAAGAACAATATCAAAATCACCTCAAGGCAATTATAGCATCCTCGGACAAAAGAAAGGAGAAAAGCCGTCATGAATCTCTACAACACAATTCGTGTTTATCTCTGACGTGAAAAAAACTACACTTATTCTATTTTTCCCGGAAACAAAGACACAAAGGGCTGACACCTCGCAAGAAGTGTCAGCCCTTTGGTGTAGCTTATAGAAGCAATTATAAATTACTTTTTCAGGAACTTGCCTCTGACTTTCGTGCCGTCGGCAAATGTCGCTGAGTAGATATACATTCCGTTCTGGAGAGAGGCAACGCTCACTGCGTCGGTGTCGCTCTCTGCCACTTTCGCGCCGCTGAGTGTGTAAACCTCAACCGACGCTACACCCTTGTCTGATTTCACATTTATCATGTCGGTGGCAGGGTTAGGATAAACTACCAGCTCGCCGCCGGTCACTGACGTAACGCTGCTCTGTGGCTTGAACTCAGTCACCGAGATGCTTTTGCCAGTGTCGCTGTTCAGACGGAAATAATGCTTGCCGTAGCCCACTTCGCTGATGTCGGCAGTCTGCGCTGTGCCGTTGTTGAAGATTATGCTGACTTCAGGATACTGTGTTCCGAAATTGTGGTAATACATTGTCTTGCCGTCAACGGTTGCTGTCTCTGTCATGGCATCGCCTGGCCAAGCGCTGGTTATCTGCTCTGAAACCCACGCGTAGATGTTGATGCTATTCCACGACTCCGGCTTCTCAACGTAGATTTCAACAGGCTCTATCGATGTGATATAGTTTGCCTCCTTGACGCCCGATACGACTTTGCCGTCGGCCACCACCACTGCCTTGAGTTTGGTGTTGGTAGAGATGTCAAGTGTTGTGCCAGGAGCCGCATGTGTGCCGTTGGTGAGCGAAGGGATTGAGCCGTCGGTAGTGTAGACAACCTCAGGATTGTTGAAATCCTTTGCGTTTGCCACGTCCATTGCCACCTTGACGCCGCCGACATAAGTGCCACCGTCGGGCGAGAATGACAGTTGAGCCACCTGGCTTTCAAGATTCTTGATAGCCACCTTTGTCCAGATGGAGTAGAGTGCGTTGCCAGCCACCTTGTCCGATGTAGAGTAGCCTTTCGCCGAAGGGTCATAAGAGCCACGTCCAATCTTGATGAGCAGCTTGCCGTTATTGCCTGTCACCTCAGCCACATAGCGGTTATTGGTTGTCTCAAGCACATTGACAGTGCATTGGTTTGTCAAGCCGACCGACTTGCGGATGGCGATGAGTTTCTTGATGGCGTCCTTTTTGTCGAGCCAGTGCTTGTAGAACACGCACGGAGTTCCCGGTGAGCAGAGCATGAAGGCATTGGCAGCCTCAACGTCGCCGGTAAACATTTTGTCCGACTCCTTGTAAGTATCGTGGTTGTCGACGAAAGTGACAGCATAACGCTGGTAAGTGTCCATGTGGATAATTCCGGCAGGCTGGTTGAGCAAGCCGTTGCGCTTCCACACGAGTTTTGAGAAGTTCATTCCCGGGAAAGCGGCGTTGAGAGCCCACTTGAACTCAAAGTCGAAGGCAGCCGATGTGCGGCCCGTACGGTCAATCCACGATGTTGTCTTGTCGTAGTTGTCCCAGTACTCACCCACGCTGTATGATGCTTTTGCCGATTCGTTGTAGATTTTGGTATACTCAGCGCCGTAGCCCTTCACCATGTCATAGCGCCAACCCGTGAAGCCGAGGTCGTTCTTCAGAAAGTCGAGATAAGCCTTCACCGCCTCCTGCACTGCAGGATTTGTGTGGTCAAGGTCGCGGCAGCCGTCAAAGTTGTCGCCGGTGTCGTATGCGCCGGTAGGCTGCGGCATACCAGTCTGGTTGGCAAGCTCGTCGTTCTTGCAGATGGCGTCAAGACCGAGTTTGTAAGTTTTTCCATTGTAAGTCTCTGCAGGGAAGTCATACCAGTTGGTGGCGCCGTTGCGGTGGTTGACCACCACGTCTTCGATAATGCCGGTGCCGAACTGCTTGAATGTGGAAATCATCGAGCGCAGCTCCGCCTCGTTGCCAAACGAAGAGTTAAAGTTGCTGAACCAGTAGACAGGGTCGTAGCCCATTGACGGATTTGCCGACGATTTGCCTGCGTTAGGCACCCAGATCAAATTGAAATAAGACGACAGTTCAGCGGCATTTGCCTTAAGTACAGTCCATTTAGAATCCTTGTAAGAGTCCCAATAAAAGCCCTGCAGCATCACGCCATCGTAATTTGCAGGCCAGGCATATTCGCCCTCCGCCTTTGCCTTGGGCGCGCAGAGCAACAACAGCGCCAGCAAAGGGAGCATAATCTTTGAAAATGCTGATTTTCTCATAGAATAATAGGTCAGTTGTTTATAAGTGATTAAATAGTTCGCAAATATATCAATTAAATCAATACACAGCCAACAATTGGTCTCTTTTATTTTTAATTATGGTAAAATAATGGCTTATTGGTTCAAAAAACGTGTCTGTTTCGGCTTCGACACGACACTCTTTGCCCATCTGCTTTCACAATTCAGTGGAAATGACTAATTTTGACCCCGAAAATTTATTTATCAACAATGAAGAGAATATTTTTATTGGCGGCAGGCTTGCTCGTAGCCACAAGCGGACTGCTCGCCGAGACTAGAGAGAAGGTCGCATTCGGCGACTTTGAGCACTGGGTCACAAGAACCATCAAAGAGTCCGCAATCATCGGCGGAAAATCCAAGACATTATACGAAATCGGCCCGACACAGACAATCCACGGCAACAAGGCTTACAGAAACCTCGGAGGCTCGCCTTGGGCTACGTCAAACGTGTATGCCAAAGTGGCTGGCGTGGTGAAGGGCAGCAACGCCGTGTTTCCAGCGCAGCGCGCTGCCGGAAACAAATGTGTGAAGCTTTCAACAATCATGGAGAAGGTGAAGGCACTCGGTGTGGTGAATATGGACGTATTGGTTTCGGGAAGCATCTACTTCGGCACAATGGTGGAGCCGGTGAGCAGCACCAAAAATCCATACAGCAAACTGGACATGAACGTAAGGTTCACAAAACGCCCTAAATATCTGACCTACGACTACAAAGTGGAGATTCCTGCCAATGCCCAGATGATATATTCAAGCGGTTTCGGAAAGAAGAAAGCTCTCAAAAAGCAGAATGCATGCGAGGTATTCGTGTTGCTGCAACGCCGATGGGAGGACGCCAACGGCAACATCTACGCAAAGCGCGTGGGAACAGGCCGCGAACGCTACACGAGAAGCACCGGATGGGTCAACGGACACCGCCTGCGCATCTACTACGGAAACATCGTCGGACAGCCTTACTATAAAAGCTACATGAACCTTGTCGACAGCAGCCGTCCATACTATGCGCGCAACAGCAAGGGCAAAATCGTGCCTATCCATGAGGTCGGTTGGGACAGCCCGCTGGCAACTCCAACCCACATCATCATGATGTTCTCTGCCGGCTGCGGCACGGCTTACGAGGGCACTGTCGGTCAGAATCTATACGTCGACAACGTGGCGTTTATCTACGACTAAACCGACTCGTTTATAAGCATAATGGGTGCATCCGCTAAGATGCGCCCATTTTTTTTGCACTTATTGCACTTCATTTAGAAAACCATAGAAAATTTCTGAGTAATTTTGCATTCAGTTTTAGGTTTGTAGGTATAAGTATGGCAAAATGCAATGAAATGACAAGCGGTGCCACGATGCCGCTCATTTTCAAATTCACTATGCCCTTGCTGCTCGGCAACCTGCTGCAGCAGACATATTCGCTGATTGATGCGGCTATTGTGGGCAAATTCTTGGGCATAAGCCCATTGGCAGCAGTCGGCGCCAGCAGTTCGGTAATTTTTCTGATTCTTGGCTTCTGCAACGGCTGTTGCTGCGGATTCGGCATTCCGGTGGCGCAGAAATTCGGAGCGCGCGACTATGAGTCAATGCGCCGCTACGTCTACAGCAGTCTGAAACTGACGGCATGGCTGTCGGTGTCGATAGCCGTGGTGACGAGCCTGCTGTGCGCGGCCATTCTTCGATGGATGAGCACTCCCGAAAACATCTTTAGCGACGCCTATTGGTATCTGCTGATCACGTTTATCGGCGTGCCGGCAACGTTCTACTACAATCTGCTCTCAAGCATAATCCGCGCGCTCGGCGACAGCAAAACCCCGTTCTGGTTTCTGCTTTTCTCCACCATCCTCAACATCGTGCTCG
>ULYY01013970.1_pt1 | contig 24128 bp, 23 predicted proteins | sample 1962601 | NCBI WGS metagenome assembly ULYY01 (sample SAMEA4835875, study PRJEB28245) | human gut metagenome | biome: gut microbiome; material: fecal sample | place: Denmark | collected 2008 | reverse complement strand
CCGTCGTGTAGAGGTTTACATGTATGCTAGCCAGGCTATGGTTAACGCAGCCAACAACGGTACATTGAAGTAATAACTTTCATGCTCCCGGGAGGGAAAAACTAAATAGATGATTTTGAAGAAAATCAAGAATATAGTAAAATGGGTGGTGGTGCTGTTTTTCAGTACCACCATTCTTGCTGTAGTGGCATATAGGTTCATTCCTGTGTATGTCACTCCTCTGATGTTTATCCGATGCTTCCAGCAAGTAGCTGATGGAGAGAGTATTACCCTGCATCATCATTGGATTTCGATGGATAAGATTTCGCCTCACATGCCTGTGGCGGTGATGGCGAGCGAAGATGCGAGATTCCTGAAGCATCACGGTTTCGACTTCAATGCCATCGAGAGTGCGGCGAAGAATAATGCACGTGGCGGAAGGGTGCATGGAGCCAGTACCATCAGTCAGCAGACTGCTAAGAATGTCTTCCTGTGGCCTGGCCGTTCATGGACCCGCAAGGGATTTGAAGTCTACTTTACCTTCCTCATCGAAATGATGTGGAGCAAGCAGCGCATCATGGAGGTTTATCTCAACAGCATTGAGATGGGACCGGGTATCTATGGTGTGGATGCGGTTGCAGAATATCATTTCGACAAGAAAGCGAAAGATCTGTTTCGTGGCGAGTGTGCGCTGATAGCAGCTACACTTCCTAATCCGCGCAAATTCAGTTCGCTGCATCCTAGCGCTTATATGAAGAAGCGCCAGCGACAGATAGAACATCAGATGAGATTTATCCCTACCTTCCCTCGTGAGGGCGAAGATTTCGACCCGAGCACGGCTGTGGGAGGATATAGGGGGAAGTGAAGAATGAAGAGTGAAGAATGAAGAGTGAAAAATCTGGTAAATATTGATTGATGGATTTACTGAACGACTTGAACGAAGCGCAGCGTGCTGCGGTAGAATATATTGACGGACCTTCGCTGGTGATAGCCGGTGCAGGTTCGGGTAAGACGCGTGTGCTTACTTATAAGATAGCTTATCTTGTTCAACAAAATGAAGACTTAAATTCTTTGTTGGTTTTGACATTTACTAATAAGGCAGCTAGGGAAATGGTTCGGAGATTTTCTGCATTGTTGGGAGATGAGTTTGTTGGAAGGCAGCCTTATATGGGAACATTTCATAGTGTATTTGCTAGAATTTTGCATTCTGGAAATGCAGAAAAAATAGGTGTTGGATATTATAGCAATTTTACAATATATGATGAAGCGGATTCTCGTTCTCAAATAAAAGCCATTGTAAAAAGTTTGCAATTAGATGAGCGAACATATAAACCAGCTCTTGTTCATGGTATTATTTCTAAAGCTAAGAATAATTTACAGGATCCTGCTAAGTTCCTGGATTCTCATTCTGGAGAATTTGATAAATATAAAGGATTAAATTACGAATCCTTATATAATATATATGTAGAATATGAGCAAAGATGTCGCTCGGCTAATGTTATGGATTTTGACGATTTGCTTTATTATACTTATGTTCTGTTCGCAGATAAATCAAATGGAGTTTGTAGGCATTATGCTTCTGTGTTTAAATACATTTTGGTAGATGAGTATCAAGATACGAATAGGTTACAGCAGAAAATTCTTTCATTGATTTATGAAGAGATGCCTAAAAAGAGAATTTGTGTTGTGGGTGATGATGCGCAAAGTATATATGCCTTTCGTGGAGCAGAGGTAAATAATATATTGAATTTCTGTGATGAGTTCAAAAATAAAAGAGGACAAAATGCTGCGCTTTTCAAGCTGGAGCAGAACTACCGCAGTACGCAGACCATCGTGGAGGCGGCCAACAGTTTGATTCGCCATAACCGCAACCAGATTCCTAAGGATGTGTTCAGCGAGAATACGAAGGGTGAGAAGATTCAGTATAAGCCTGCTTACAGCGACAAGGAAGAGGCGGCGATTGTGGCGAAGGACGTGAAGCGTATCCGGCGCGAGGATGGCTGTCAGTATAGTGATTTTGCCATTCTCTATCGTACCAATGCCCAGAGTCGTAGCTTCGAGGAGGAGTTCAGAAAGCAGGGTATTCCTTATCGCATTTATGGCGGACTGAGTTTCTACCAGCGCAAGGAAATTAAGGATATTATTGCATATTTCCGTCTGGTGGCGAATCCGGATGATGAAGAGGCTATCAAGCGTATTATCAACTATCCGGCTCGTGGAATCGGTGCTACTACGGTGCTGAAGATTGCTGACTGTGCCCATCAGAACCAGGTGAGTTTCTGGGAGGTAATCGGTGCCCCTGAGCGGTATGGACTGGCGGTTACCAAGGGTACGATGAACAAGCTGGAAACTTTCAGATTGCTAATTTCTTCGTTTATCGAACGGGCTCAAACTACGGATGTCTATGAATTGGGTGATGCCATTATCAAGGAGAGTGGCATCAGTCAGGATATCATGTCGGGCAAGGATGCCGATGATCTGGCACGTCAGGAGAACCTGGAGGAATTCTTGAGCGGTATGTCGGCTTTTGTGGAGGAACGCCGTGAAGAGGGTAGGTTTGATGAACTCTTCCTGCAGGATTATCTGCAGGATGTGGCTCTGCTTACCGATGCTGACAGCGATGGTGATAAGGATGAACCTCGTGTTTCTCTGATGACGGTTCATGCTGCCAAGGGTCTGGAGTTTCCTACGGTATTCGTGGTTGGTTTGGAAGAGAATATCTTCCCAAGTCCGCTTTCTGCTGCTTCGCTCAGAGAACTGGAGGAGGAACGGAGATTGCTTTACGTTGCCATTACTCGAGCTGAGAAACATTGTATCCTGACGAACGCCAAGAACCGCTGGCGATATGGCAAGATGGAGTTTGATAATCCGAGTCGGTTTATCGATGAGATTGACGGCAAGTTGATTGATAGCCTGGATGAGGCTGGTGGAAGCTTGTTTGGCTCCAGAGCTGATTCGATGTCTGACCAGCCGGAGTGGGCGAGAGCGCAACGTTCTCGCAGACCGTGGGAGGATGCTGAGCAGCCTAGATACAGTAGCAGGTATCAGAATTCCAAACCGGTAGCATCGCAGTTTGTAGCAGATCCTAAGCCTTCTCTCTTTGATGATGAACCGGAGACTTCACATACTTCCGGACGCTCGTCTGTTTCCGGACGCTCATCTCTCTCTGAAGGCAATTTCAAGTCTGTTAGAGCGCTGAATGCAGCTAAACGTTACATGGAGACGCATTCTTCTCATCCTGCTTCTCGCAGTACAGGATCTTCTGCAGCTTCATCTGCTGGCAGTTCTTCTTGTGGTTTGCAGGAGGGAATGAAGATTGAACATCAGCGTTTTGGACGGGGAACGGTGTTGAAGATTGAAGGTACTGGTGAGAATGCGAAGGCTACGGTTGAGTTCGTTCATTCTGGCACCAAACAGCTTCTGCTGAAATATGCCAAGTTTACGGTAGTAGATTAAGTTCAGTAGTCTGATTTTGCGTTTTTAATAATATATTAGGGCTCTTTAGTATGCTAAAGTACTAAAGAGTCTTAATTTTTTATGTAATTATTTGTTCTTCTTGTAACTTTTGTTTATATTTAAAGGTTTATCCTGTTTTGAAGTTCTCTCTTACAGGTAGAATCTTATAATATAGATAAAGAGTTATAAAAATAGATTGGGCAAGGTCATCTCTGGTCTTGCCCTTTTTGTTTCTATATACTATAAATTGAAAAAGCGTCCCCGCAGTAGCCTCACGGTTACTACGGGGACTTATATTACTAACATCTAACTTTAGCATTTTTGTTTAAACTTAAAAACGAATTCTTTATGAGAGTAATTTCTCCATTATCTATAAACATAAACCAAGTATCTCATATATTGCAAGTAACTTGTATCCTGCAAATATCTTGTATCCTTAAATGCAAGTTCTTAGAAAAGTTAAACCCATAAATCAGTATCTCTACTAATATCTTGATTATTTTTATTTTATTGCTTTTTGTCTGTTTAATATTTAATACTTTTAATTTACAATGCAAAGATATAAAAAAAATGGGTAAACTCCAAATTAATTTTGTTTTATTTTGTGTTAAATGGCTTTTATCGTACTTATGCGGCGTTTTTAAAGGATTAACTGGCAAAGTTAAAAGGGTGTATCATAAACATTCAAATGCTTTATGATACACCCTCTTTCTCAGGATTCTGAATTTTTTTTCGTGTTTATAACGCTTCGTCTTCAGGACGTGGCATCTGTGTCTGGGGCATCTGTGTCTGGGGCTTCTGTTTCTTGCCTGACTTCATGAATAGTTTCTTCTTCTTGAGCCATGCAGCCTTGCGTATTTCGTATTCTTCGCGATGACGCTCCAAAAAATTATCTGCCATGTTTCGTTTCCTTTTTTACTTTGCGTTATGAATGCTTATTCTTTTTCTTTAAACTTACTGTAAATCACCTTTATCTGTATAGGACTTGTCTCCTTGCCGTTGCTGTCGGTGGTTATTACACCTCTTTTCAGTCGGGTAGAAGCGAGTGACATATCGTGATTAATCTTGGAGATGACGGTAGTATGTCCCTGTGCGGTTGTGATGATGTTTACAGGAACCAGTACTACTTTATTCCAGTTTTCTCCCTTGCCCTTGTTCTTATACATGGCAGAAACCAGGTTGGCGATATTCTGGAATGTATAGGCATTCTTATAAGTACCTGTACTGCTGTAGCTTGTGGTATAAGAAGTACGGCTATCTGCCAACTTGCTCTTTTCGAAGAACGACTGCAAACTGTCTTTCTGAACCATCAGGATGGTGCTTGGTGTAGCAAAGTTGTATGGGTTGTCTTCGTTTTCATTGTTGAGTCGTGGAAAAGAGATGGATGCTGTGTTGAGCGTATCCTTCTCATGTCCCTTCATGATATCTTCGATAGGGAGGGTAACCTCGGTGAAGATACCTGCTGGCGACTTGAGGTAAGTACAGTTCTGCTGACTTGCCAACTCCTCCAAGTTCGTGGTATCGTTCTCAATCTTGTTGAGCTGCAATACCTCTTCTGTACCATCGAAACGGTTGTATCCGATGCCTACAGCTATACTGTCTGTAACGCCGTCCTTTGCCTTGATGGTCTTGTGGCGGGTCCAGTAGAAGATAAGCTCTGTATTCCAGATCTTAGCCATGTTACCCGTACCGCCTACATTCTTGATGAAGAAGCCAGGGCAGACGTTGTGCAGGAACTTGTAGTTGGTCTTGAAGTACTCAGGATGTTCTGCGTATGTTTGCATGATGTAAGAACCATAGTTCTTGTATGTCTTACCATCTTTCTCATACTTCTTATTCAAGTAAATCTTGAAGTTCTTGACATCTGATGTATTGCTCAAGTTGTAATTACTGCTCCAATGCTGGTTGTTTTCGCTTACCCAGCCTTCCTTGAAGGCATCATAATCAGAGTAATACTCCTTATCTTCTGCCATCGGCTTTGTCATCTCATAGGCTGTCACCTTCATTGGGGCGATAGTATCGCCGTAGCTGGCATTGTATGAAACCAGGAGGTAGCATGAGTCTGCTTCGATAGAACCTTTGTTTGCCTGCTTGATGTAATCGAGTGTATCTATAGAGAAAGTAGGCAATACGCTCAACTGGGTCATGTAGTCACCCTTTACATAGTTGCCGGTTTCCGGGTCTTTCATCTTACCGATGAGACCGCTGTTGTTGCGGCTCAATACGGCACCTGAAACCATAGACTTTGTAGCTACAGGAAATACTGCGCTAGTGATGTTGATGTTGTCAATATCGTTAGTGATGCTACCACCGATTCCCTCGGTGGTGTCATCACATGCAGCGAAAGTAAGCGCTGCTATTACTAATACTGTTAAGAGTCTTAAAATTTTCATTATCCTTGTATGTATGTGTCTCTGTTGTCGGAATTTTATTCTGCGTCAGGACAAACCTTGTTGATGAAGTCTGCGTATGGCTCCTGGATATCTTCTCCCGGATAAGCCAGTACAGGCTTGTTCTTCTCCTTCGCATAATCAAAGAGAATCTGGTTAGCTTCTTCTTCACCTTCTACTACACCGTCGCTATAGTCGATGGCGAGTTTGCCGAGCTCAATGAAGTTGAAGTCGTCCTGATAGCCGTCGAGCAGTTCAGACTTGGCATCGCGGAAGGCAACGCAACGTTTGAAGTTGGTACCCAGTTCACCCTTGAGTTCGTTGGTATAGAGAGCGGTAATCACCTTTGATTCTGCAAATGAAGGCTCTTCGCTGTAGGCTGTCTTTACATAGAATGGTACTACTGCGCTAGCCCAACCCTGGCAGACAATCACATCAGGCTGCCAGCGGAGCTTCTTTACGGTTTCCAATACGCCACGTGCGAAGAAGATAGCTCTTTCTCCGTTGTCGGCATATTCCTTTCCGTTTTCATCGGTGCCCATCTGGCGGCTCTTGAAATAGTCGTCATTATCGATGAAATAAATCTGCTGTCGTGTTGTTGGTATAGATGCAACCTTGATGATCAGCGGATGGTCTGTATCATCTATGATAAGGTTCATACCAGACAGGCGAATGACCTCGTGCAATTGTCCGCGACGCTCGTTGATGGTGCCCCACTTAGGCATGAAGGTGCGGATCTCAAAACCTGCTTCCTGCATCTTCTGAGGCAGTTCGCGTCCCATGATTGACATGTGAGACTCGGCTACGTATGGGTCGATCTCCTGATTGATAAATAATACTTTTTTTGCCATAAAATTTAAATTTTATTCTTACGAATTACGTGCAAAGGTACAAAAAAAACTTCAAATAGGGGCATTTTTTTCTCCGAAATTCATTATTTTCGGCATTAATTCGCATATTTTTAGGTTTTTTCTTTCTCATTTGAGAAAAAAGTTGTTATTTTGCACCCGAAAACAGATTATGACGATGAAAGTATTCAATAAGATTGTTGACCTCCAGAACGAACTCTTCATGTGTCGTAAGGAGGGAAAGGAAATCGGCCTTGTGCCAACTATGGGTGCGCTGCATGAGGGTCACGCCTCTCTTGTTAAGCGCAGTGTGAAGGAAAATGGCGTGACTGTGGTTTCTGTGTTCCTGAATCCTACACAGTTTAATGATCAGGGTGACTTGGATCGCTATCCTCGTACCCTCGATGCTGACTGCAAGCTCTTGGAGGCTTGTGGTGCTGACTATGTGTTTGCACCATCGGTGAAGGAGATGTATCCTACACCAGATACACGCCACTTTGAGTTTCCACCTGTTTCTACCGTGATGGAGGGTGCCAAGCGCCCGGGTCATTTCAATGGTGTATGTCAGGTAGTGAGCCGTCTTTTCTATATCGTTCGACCAACTCGTGCTTATTTCGGTGAGAAGGATTGGCAGCAGATTGCTGTCATCAAGCAGCTCGTGAAGTACATCAACAGCGATGTGCAGATTGTGGAGTGCCCTATTGTCCGTGATGAGGACGGTTTGGCTAAGAGCAGCCGTAATACTTTGCTGGCTCCTGATGAGCGTGCCATTGCGCCAAACATCTATAAGGCCCTGAAGGAGAGTGTGGAGTATGCCAAGACTCATACCGTACAGGAAACTCATGATAAGGTGGTTGCCGACATCAATGCTGTAGAGGGTCTGGAGGTAGAGTATTTCCAGATTGTGGATGGCGACAGCCTGCAGGATGTTTCTTCATGGGAGGATAGTGCCTATGTGGTAGGGTGCATCACCGTTTATTGCGGTAAGACTCCTATCCGTCTCATCGACCATATCAAGTATAAGGGATAATTCCTCGATAGATATTCTTTATTAAGTTTAATCCGTAACAGATCAAGTAATAACAGAACAATGCAGATAGAAGTATTGAAGAGTAAGCTCCATTGTGTGACCGTAACTGAGGCTAACCTGAATTATATGGGTAGCATCACCATCGATGAGGACTTGATGGACGCTGCTAATCTGATAGCAGGCGAGAAGGTTCAGATTGTAGACAACAACAATGGTGAGCGCTTGGAGACCTATATTATCAAGGGTGAGCGTGGCAGCGGTTGTATCTGCCTGAACGGTGCTGCAGCCCGCAAGGTGCAGGTGGGCGATACCGTCATCATCATCGCTTATGCCCTGATGGACTTTGAGGAGGCTAAGACCTTCAAGCCAACCGTAGTATTCCCAAAAGAGGGAAACAGGGTTTAATATTCAATGGAAACAAAAGAAAGGGTGTGTCATGGACTTATGGCACACCCTTTCTTTTGTTATGGTGAGGACGAATCACATCGCTCTTGTTCACCACGTTGTCGCCATCCTTGGCGCTGATAGGGATAAATAAGGTGTAATTACTATATAATTTAAGGTGTAATTGCGATGGGTTAAGGATAGATCTCGATATGACTGCTGCCGGAGTTGCCATTCTTGATAATCCTTATCTGGGTGGTGATGCGCTCGCTCATCGTGTCGGTATGACTGATGACGCCCACCTTCTTGCCTTGCGAACTTTGCAGCATGGCGAGGGAGTCGATGACGGTGGCTAGGGTATCAGGGTCGAGGGTTCCGAAGCCTTCGTCGATGAACAGGTTCTCGAAGGAGATGTTGCGGGAGGATAACGCCGACAGACCCAGGGCGAGACCGAGACTCACGATGAAGGTTTCGCCACCAGATAGGGAGGTGGTGTCTCGGATATCGTCGGCACGGTCGTGGTCGATGACTCGGATGCCCAGCGAATGCTTTACCTGCTGCAGTTCGTAACGGCTGTTGAACTTTCTGATTTCCTGGTTGGCGTGCGCTATCAGGAAACTGAGCGTATAGCATTGGGCTATCTTGCGCAGCGTCTTGCCGTCTGCTCCGATGGCATCCGTGATGGCTGTCCAGTCATCCTTTTCCTGTGTTACGAGATTCAGAGCCTCAGCCTTGTCACCCAACTGCTTCACGGCTTCCTGATGGTTCTGCATCCTGGCTTTGGCAGCAATCAGTTCGTTGCGCTGGCTTCTCTCCTGATACTCCTGCTGAATGGCTAAGAGAACATCACGGGTTTGGGCAGGCTGATGTTCCAAGTGCTGCTGATGCGCCTTTTCTGCACTTTGGTAAAGGGCGGTAGTTGAAGCCACGGCTTTCTCCTTTTCGTCCTTTTCCCGTCGGATGGCATTCCAGTCTTCGGCAGAGTGAAGCATCTCCCGGATGGTATTTCGGTTGATAAGGCTTGGTTCGATACTTCTTTCCTCGATGCCTTCCTCCTCGGAGTCTTTTCCTTCGATGCTCTTTTCTTCAAACTGCTTGTTATATTCCTCAATCCAAAGGTCGAGTTCCTTTTCCTTCGCTTGCAGATTCTCTTTCATCGTTTTGTTCTGAGACAGCATGGTTTGATGCGAACCTTTACTGTTGGCGAGTTCAGCCTTCAGTTTGTTGATATTCTCGTTCTGGTTATCTGCTGCTTTCGTTGCCTCATCCTTTGCTGCTGTCAGTCTTTGTTCAGCCGCATCTGGTTCTTCTCCATTCAGAATCTGCTTATATTTCTCCTGCCATTCCTCCATTTCCTTCTTGGCGCTATTCCATGTCTGAAGGGCTTTCTCGTAAGCCTCCTTCTTACTCTTTTGCTGCGAGGTAAGGTTGATGGTAAGTGCTTTCTGCTCAGCCAGTTTTGTGGTGCAGGTTGAAGTATTTTCCTGGACTTTATTCAGCATTGTTGAAGCCTTGCTTTCATATGCAGCTTCATCCTTTACAGCCTTATCCTTGAGTTGGGTCAGCCGTTCTATCTCTTTCTGAATCTTGTTAAAGAGGCTCAGTTTGCTGCTCGCATCTTTCGCCTTGTTTTCATAGATAGGCAAGAGCGATTTCAGTTCTGCCTCTGCTTTCGGAATCTTTGGATACTGGGCGATGAGCGCCTTCCAATCCTCTTCGTAAGTTGCTATTTCTCCCAAGAGCTTTTCCTGTTGTTTCTGGAGCGTCTGTACTTCGCCGTCGTTCTGTTTTCTCTCGCCGGAAAGGTTCTTCTCCTCTTTCTGCTGCAGTTTCAGCAGATCCTCCTTAGCTTTCAGAAGTTGAGAGAGTTCTGTAGTGGCTTCCTCAAACTGTCTGTTGTCGGTATGATAAGGATGGGTCGTGCTGCCGCAGAGCGGACAAGGTTTGCCTTCGGTCAGGTTGGCACGATGAATCTCCCATTTCTCACTCACCATGAGGGTATAGGCATTTCTCAGCGTCAGGGTCTCTTGGGTCAGCGCCTCGATGGTCAACTTGCCCAGCGCTTCATCTATCTCTGCGTTTCTCTTGCCCAAGACCTGGATTCGCTCCTCATTCTTTTGCTTTTCTGTTGTGGCAGCATCGAGATGAGCCACAACCTTGATGGCTTGCTGGACATCCTGTAGTTTCCTGTCGGCTACAGTCTTGCTGTTCTGCAGTTCCTCTATGTTCTGTCCGACAGTCTTATTTCTTTTCGTCTCCCAAGCCTGTTCAGCGGCTTGCGTCGCTTCGTGCAGAACCTGTTTCTGCTTGGCAATCTCTTCCTGTGTCGCTTTGAGAGCAAGGTTCGCTTTCTCCGTTTCAGCTTCCCATTTTTGGATGTTTCGGGCGTTTTCCTCCACATCTCTTTGGGCAGTTAGATTCTCTTTCTGCGCCAACTCCAAAGCCTCTTTCTTTTCTTTCAGATTCGGCATTGCCGCTTCCATTTTTGTTTTCAGCGCCCTTGCTTCAGCGATGACCGGCAGGGCCTTTTCCAGCTGTTCCTGTGCCTTGCCGACTGCTTCCTTCAGACTGGTGAGAGTTTTCTCGCTTTCGCTGATGGCAGACTCTTGACTTTTGATGTTTCCTTCCGCTTTCAGGATGTTTTCTTCCTGCTCGTGGATGCTTTGCGTCTGTCGCTCTACTTCCTGCAGCTGGTTGACGGCTGGCTGTACTTCATCGTGCAACTGCAGACGGAGAATCTGGGCTCGCATCGCTTTAATGGCATCAGCTGCTTGCTCCATATCAGTCTGGCAGATAGCGATTTGCTTGATTTGCTTATCGTTTTCCTCAAACCATTGCAGGTCTTTCGAGATGGCTTGCAACTGGCTGTCGAGTTCCTTCTCAGCCTTTTCCAGGCGGTCGATTTCCTCCTTCAGTTGGACGAGTTCTTCATCGTTCAGCAGGTTCTGTTTAACGGCTTCCACCGATGCTGCCATCTGGTTGTAGGCATCCGTCGCCTGGTCTTTCGCCTTCTTGATTTCAGTAGCAATGTTCGTATAAGTTTCCTCGCATCCGATGAGTTTTTCCAGGAGTTCGTACCGCTCGTTTTCCTTTGCCGTCAGAAAGTTGGCAAACGAGCCTTGGGCGATGAGCACGGTACGGAGAAACTGGTCGTAGTCGAGTCCGATGATGTTCGGCAGTTCGTTCCAGTCGGCAGTTTCCTCTGTTATCTCTTCTCCGTTTCTCGTGATTTTATAGAGCGCAGTCTTGGCGTTCTCGTAGCGCACTCTCTGGAATCTGACGTGCCATTCTGCGCGGTAGATGCTGCCGTTGTTGGCAAGGAAGGTGAGTTTGCTGTAGCCCTCTTTCTTGCCACGTGTCAGGATGTTTCGGCTGTCGGTAGGTGCCAGACGGTTACTTTCGCTGGCATCGGCAGCTCCGAAAATCTCGATGTTCTGGTTCTTGTCGCCTTTCTTCCTGGGGTAGCGAGGGGCGCGGTTGTAGAGGGCAAGGCAGATAGCATCGAGTAGGGTAGACTTGCCACTTCCCGTCGGACCTACGATGCTGAAGATGGTACTCTCGCCTAAGGCACCTTCTTCAAAGTTGATGACCTCGCCTCCCTGTTTGTCAAGCGAAGCGAGGTTGAGTATTTCGAGTTGTAGGAATTTCATAATGATGATGTCGTTAATAAATCGGATAACATTTTCTCCTGTCTTTCGTTCATCGGAACGTTGTGTCTGATGGCGAAGGCTTCTTTCAGCGTGTCGAGCGGAGGACGGTTGATGATGTCTTCTATGCTGGTGATGTGCTGGGAACCCTGGATGGTGGAGAGGTCCAGTTGCGGGATGATGCGCTGGATTTTGCAGAGCACGGCATCCTTTTCGTTGACGAGTTTCTCCAGTTCCTTGATGTCATCGCTGGTCAGTTTCTCCTGTTTCACCTTCAGCATCACGTAGTCGAAATAGTCGCTCAGTTCGCCGTCTGTTCTCTCTGAAAGTTCAGAATTGATGAGCTTCTGCCATTTCTTGAAGGTCAGTTTTTCCTCATCTTCGGGCAGGATTCGGAGGGCGTGCTGAGGCTTGTATTCCAGAAAATCTACTTTCCATTCCTTGCTCTTGCCGGTTTCCTTTCCTTCCTCCTCTTCTCCGTGTTCTATGGTGATGAGGTCGATGCCGTGGGTGTAGTCTTTCTCGGCAAACGACATCGGGAGGATACTTCCCGTATATCTTGCCCAGTCGGTGTTCCAGATATGTTGCCGTTTGTGGATGTGTCCGCAAGTCATATAGTCGGGATGTTCGTTCCATCCTTCCAGGTCCACTTCCTCCTGTCCGCCGATGATGATTTTCTCGCTCGCATCCTTTTTGGCGATGTCCGAACCCTTGGCGTACATGTGTGCCATCATGATGCACTTCCTGCCCGGGTATTTCTTTCGAGCCTCAGCCGTCAGTTCTCTCAGAAAGTCGTTGACTCCCTGCGAGTAGCTGGCGTTCTGCACCACATCGCTTCTAAGGAAAGGTATGGCGAGGATGATAACTTCTTCTCCTGCCTCGTTGGTTACGGGGATGATGAGGTCATCGAAGGAATAGATCCAATGTCCGCCGGTTTTATTATCGTCCTCGCTTTCTCCCTGCTTCCAGATTTTCCTTACGTTTCCTCTTATTTCCACATGGTATCGGGTGAGCAGCGGACGGGGAGCCTCCAGTCGGCTGGCGGAATCGTGGTTGCCGGCGGTAATGATGACCTGCATGTTCGGGCACAGTTGGGTAGCATCGGCAAGAAACTCGTAATAAACGGTCTGTGCCGCTGCCGATGGATTTCCGTTATCAAAGATGTCTCCTGCGATGAGGAGAGCATCGGGCTTTTGTTCAGCGATTTGTTCCAGGAGCCATTTCAGAAAATGCTTGTGTTCCGGCAGACGGTCGTTGCCGTGAAACAGGTTGCCCAGATGCCAGTCGCTGGTTGCTAATATCTTCATACTCATAAGAATGTCTAATCTTAGTCTTTTTCTTTGTCTTTGGTTTGCAATCCTTTAGTCTTTGGTTTGCAATCCTTTGACCTTTTGCTTGCAATCTGACTACAAAGTTAACACAATTATTTGGGATACGCAAAGAAATAAGCTCAAAAAACGAAGAATTATGGCCGGAATAGTAAAGATATTCAGGAAAAGTCTTGTTTTATATCTGATAAAGTTGTATCTTTGCAAGGTAGAAATCTTCGTTCACCGACGTTGAACCGCCATTCACCGACGTTGAACCGCCGTTCATCGTCGCTGAACGGACATTCAGCGTCGGTGAACGGAGATTTCTCCTAGGATTAAATACTTTTCTTCCTAGGTTTGTGGTCTTTTCTTCTTAGGTATGATCATAAATACTGTAGGATGCAAAGGCTGCTGCAATAAGGAGTGATAACAATCTTAATAAGAAAGGAAACTGATATGGCTAAGTACAAGTTGCAAGAGTTGAATGATTTGCGTGATGAAGGCAAGCGCAGAGTTTATCCCAAGATGGTGACCAACCGTACACTATCCCGAAAAGAGTTCGTCAAGATGATGCAGAACTACCATCGCGGTATTTCGGAAAGTACCACGGAGGCTGTATTGACCGATGTGGTTGATATGCTGACAGACATGCTCTCCATGGGGTACAACGTGAATCTGGAAGGTTTCGGCACCTTCTCCCTCTCCCTCGCTTTCGAGGATGAGAAGCCTAGGGAAATTCTTAATCCAGATGATAAGATGACGTACCGCAAGGTGGGAGTGAAAGACATCAACTTCAAGGCGTCTCCTGAGTTTATCAAGGAGGTGAAGCGTGAAACCGACCGTGACCTGGAGCGTGATATGGGTGGCGTAAAGGTTATCCGTAAGCAGCTGTATTCCAGGGAAGAACGCATCGCCCGTGCTCTGGAGGTGATAGAGAAGAACGGAGTCCTCACCCTAGGTGATTATGCCTCCATCAACAACCTAAGCCGTACTTCCGCCTCTATGGAACTGAAGGAGCTGACCTGTGATAAATCTTCGCCGATAGATTCACTAGGCCGCGGCAGCCATAAGGTTTGGGTGAAGAGAAAAGAATAAATGCAACGATAGTATTAAAATAGATGTTTAATTTAAAGTCCAAATAATTATGAAGCAGATTACTATAGATTTTAAGAACGCTTTTGATTGTTCCAAGAAGGAAAAGTCGAAGGTTTGTCGCTCTGGCTATGTACGTTTGGTTCGTTTTATGGATGATAAGAAGCATACTAGACCACAAGTGTATGAGGGCGATTTGTTGGAGGCTATTATGGATGTAAAGAGGGGGAATGTCAAGAACTTCGATACATTGGAGGATATGATGAACTATCTGGAAGCTTAGACATGAGTATAAAATGCCTGGTTAAGAAGTAAATCATTGAACTTTTGCATGTGGTTCAAGCACGGGCTGAAGGCCCAAAAGCTCCTAGCCCAGGGCAACACCCTGGGTATTAGGGCGTTGTCCCCCCCCTGCGCCCTGTAAGGGCAAAAGCCTTGAATATATGCTGCTTTATAACCAATTCTTTTTCGTACTTTTGCAGTTGTATGGAAGTTTAGATACTCAGAGATATGTAGTTTTACCATATGAGAGAAATAGTGGCAATATGACTCTTATTAAAGAGAATGACTTATCTGAAAAGTATCCTATGACTTATAGTTATTTAAAAAAATGTGAAACGATTCTTAGAAGAAGAGAAAAAGGTCGTTTTGATATTGATAATGAATGGTTTCAATTAAGTAGAAAGCAGGGGTTAGCTTATGCGACTTCACCAAAACTTATCGCTCCAGATATTTCTATGGGGGGTAACTTTTCCTTTGATGAACAAGGTGTGTTTTATCAAACTGCTACTCTTTATGGTTACGTTAAAAAGGACGATGTGCTGGTGTCATACAAGGTCTTAATGGCTGTTTTAAATTCTCGTTTATGTTGGTGGTTTATGCAAAATACTGGAACAGTTATGTCTGGTGGATTCTATCGCTATAAACCTGCTTATATAAAACCATTTCCGATTCCTTCTGATATGGTGTTAAGTAAAAGTAGTTTAGAAATAGAGAATTTGGTAAAGGCAATAGAACAAAAAAACGAAAATGACACTTCTGCTTTGGAGAATCAAATCGACTTCCTCGTCTATCACCTCTATGGCTTGACCTATGATGAAGTTTTGATTGTTGACCCGGAGACTCCAATCTCTCGTGAGGAGTATGAGGCATATAAAGAGGAATAAAGACGGAATTTGGAAGTGAGATTGGTTTATTACGAGATTGATATTCTATATTTAGTTCTAGCGCCCCCGTGAAACGCGGGGGCGCTAGAATCCTATTCCGAGTGTCAGAGGTGGGGAACATATTATAGGTGGAACTCTTTTTAAAGCTTTTGCCCTTGCAGGGCGCAATGCTGATTGCTAGCATACCCAGGGCGTTGCCCTGGGCTAAGAGCTTTTGGGCTTTCAGCCCGTTCTTGAACCATCTGCAAAAAATCAGAAAGAATCTTTATCCTCGAAGTGCATTATATGTTAAATTCCATTCTTTGTCAAGAACAGTGATTTCAGCTTCTTCTTGCAGTTCTTTCTAAAATCTTCTATACTGATAGAACGCTTCCAATCTTCTAGCCACGGGTATTGTGCTGTTAGTTCTTTTTCAAAGTCATCTGCATCAATATATTGCCCATTCTCATACTCTTCCTCAATAGCTTCAATTCTAGCCACGGCTTCTTCTTCATTGGCCGGATACCAGCCAATTGGAATCGGCTGCTCTTCTTGTAATGTATATCTTTTCTCCTTCATAAGCTCTTTCCTTTATAGTTTTCTTTTGAATTGTCTAATCAGATATCTAGGGCTTCTTCTCATATCCCATAAATCTACGAAAATGACGAGGTCGTTGGCTTCATCGTAGCGATAGATAATCTTCCAATTCTCCTTGATAATCGCACTATGGTAAGGGCGGTGGAATCGCTTAAGCATTGGCTCTCTGGGTGAAGAAAGAGGATGAAGCATCAGGCGATGCTTGATGTCATCAAGCTCTTTATTAAACCGTTTTACTGAAGTAGCTCCAAATTCGGCTAGTGTGTAAACCACCATATCTCGAAGTTCCTTCTTGAAAGGGTCTAGTAATTTTATATGAGCCATAATCCTTCAGATTTAAGTTCTGCTATAAAATCATCAAAATCTGTAGCCTTGCCTGTCCTTTCATACTCCGCCTCAATAGCTTCTATCCTAGCCACGGCTTCTTCTTCATTAGCCGGATGCCAGCCAACAGGAATCTTGTTCCAGTCAATATCTTCTTCTGCACATTCATCCTCGGGAAGTGCTATGGCGGCATTTCCGTGATAGGCTGGTGCAGGCTCTGCTGCGAAAGCTGCATCTTTTTGCTCTTCTGGCAATGTATATCTTTTCTCTTTCATAAACTTGCGTATTTTATCTGCTGCAAATTTACGATTATTACCTGAATCATGCAAGAAAAATGGGAGAAATGTTTTATAAAGTATCTTATAATCAAGGTTTTTGTTCTTTGTTGGGCTTTGGGGCGGTTCTGAAAAAAAAGTCACAATACCTAGCTGAAGAGCTGGGTATTGTGACTTTGCTTTTTGTTATATGTGTTTATTCGAAAATAATCACTAAATCTTAGTGGTGTTTCAAATCACACGCAGCCTGCTCATAGTCGATGAGATGATCGATGGTAGGGTGGTCGCCGCAGATTTCGCAGGATGCACGCTTCTTTACCTTGATGGTGCGGAAGTTCATCGTCTTGGCATCGAAGGTGAGCAATCGGTCGGTGAGCAGTTCGCCCACACCGAGGAAGTACTTCAACGCCTCGGCAGCCTGGATGGTTCCGAGCATACCAGCGATGGCACCAAGGACTCCTGCCTGGCTACTGGTAGGAACAGTGCCTGCTGGAGGTGGCTCCTTGAAGAAACAACGGTAACAAGCCGTGCCTGGAAGATGGGTGAAGGTCTGCCCCTGGAATCTCAGGATGCCGCCATGCGAGAATGCCTTGCCCAGTCGCACACAGGCATCATTGATGAGGAACTTCACCGGGAAGTTGTCGGTGCAATCAATGACGAAATCCCATGGCTTGATGATTTCCTCGGCATTGTCTGAGGCGAGGAAGGTATGGTAGGTTGTTACCTCCACATCAGGATTGATGGCAATCATCTTCTCCTTGGCGCTTTCCACCTTAGGGGTGTTCAAGTCCTTGGTCTGGTGGATGACCTGTCGTTGCAGGTTGCTGAGGTCAACCACATCGGCATCCACGATACCGATATGTCCCACGCCAGCCGCAGCGAGGTAGAGGGCAACTGGGGAACCCAATCCTCCGGCACCAATGATGAGCACCTTGGCATTGAGGAGCTTTTCCTGCCCCTCGAGGCCTACATCCTGAAGGAGGATGTGGCGGCTGTATCTTTCTATCTGTTCTTCTGTTAAATCTATCATTTTATAGTACTTTATGTCTTTTTTCTTTAGTAAAAAATTACTTTGTATAGCAGTTTATGCTCATACAGCAGTATAGAAAAAGGTCGCAAACAATTAACAGCTTGCGACCTTTGATATTCTTTATAAGAACCCGAATTATAATCCCGAATCTGGAAGTATAATTCTCTAATTCTCAAATTCTTGATTTACTCGATAACCACGAGTGCATCCTCTTCGAGCACAGCCTGACCAGGCTTAACGCAGATAGCAGTAACCTTACCATCCTTCTCAGCCTCGATGTTGTTCTGCATCTTCATAGCTTCGAGAACGACAACAGTATCACCTGCCTTTACCTCCTGACCAACAGCTACCTCGATGCTGGTGATAGTACCAGGGAGAGGAGCCTTTACAGCGTTGGCTGTATTTACGTTGGCAGCTGGAGTAGCCTCAGCATCATCAGATGCAGCAGCTGGCTGACCAAGCACAACCTTCTTCTTCTCTGGCTCAGCCTCCTGTTCCATCTCAACCTTGTAAGCTTCGCCATTCACGTTCACGCTTGCGATGTTACCCTCAACAGCGTCAATCTGAACCTTGTATTCTTTTCCGTCAATTGTATATTTAAACTCTTTCATTTCTATTACATTATGGTTTAGCTGTTAAACTCAAGAACTTGGCGTTCCACATCGTCTGACGTGGCTTGATAGTGATGATGCCAGGCTCCTTGTCGTGTACGTTATTGCCCTGATACTCATAGAGTGCCATGGCAATTGCAGCATAAATATTCTTATCCATTTATTCTAATGTTTAATTATATCATTACATTGGCATACAGCCATGCTTCTTAGCTGGCAAGCTCTGACGCTTGGTAGCGAGCTGAGCCAAACCACGGCAGATGCGGAAACGGGTGTTACGTGGCTCGATGACATCATCGATGTAACCATACTGAGCTGCCTGATATGGATTAGCAAACTTGTCAGTATACTCCTGCTCCTTCTCAGCCAGGAATGCCTTAACATCCTCGCCAGCTTCCTTCTTAGCCTTAGCTTCCTTACCACAGAGAACGGCAACGGCACCGCTGGCACCCATTACAGCAATCTCTGAAGATGGCCAAGCGAAGTTCAAGTCGGCACGCAACTGCTTGCAACCCATCACGATGTGGCTACCACCATAGCTCTTACGCAATGTGATAGTAATCTTTGGCACGGTAGCCTCGCCGTAAGCGTAGAGCAACTGTGCACCGTGAAGGATGACAGCGTTGTACTCCTGACCTGTACCTGGCAAGAATCCTGGTACGTCAACGAGAGAAACGATAGGAATATTGAAGGCATCGCAGAAACGAACGAAGCGGGCTGCCTTGCGGCTAGCGTTTACATCGAGTACACCTGCGTAAGCTGCTGGCTGGTTGGCTACGATACCAACGCTCTGACCATTGAAGCGGGCGAAACCAGTGATGATGTTCTTGGCGAACTTAGGCTGAATTTCGAAGAACTCTCCGTTATCGGTTACAGCACCAATCACCTTATACATATCGTATGCCTGGTTAGGATCGTCTGGGATAATCTCGTTCAGAATATCGTCCATGCGGTCGATAGGGTCTGTGCACTCTACGCGTGGAGCCTCTTCTGTATTGTTGCTAGGGATGTAAGAGAGCAGGCTTTTGATCATCTCGATAGCCTCTTCCTCAGTCTTAGCAGCGAAGTGGGTTACACCACTCTTGGTTGCGTGAACAGATGCACCACCGAGGTGCTCTGCATCGATGTCCTCACCAGTTACGGTCTTGACAACCTTAGGACCAGTCAGGAACATATAAGAAGTCTGCTCCTTCATGATGATGAAGTCGGTCAAACCTGGAGAGTAAACGGCACCACCGGCGCAAGGGCCCATGATAGCAGAAATCTGTGGGATGACACCAGAAGCGAGGATGTTGCGCTCGAAAATCTCACCGTAACCAGCGAGGGCGCAGATACCTTCCTGAATACGAGCACCACCAGAATCGTTCATGCAGATAACAGGTGCACCCATAGTCATAGCCATATCCATTACCTTGCAGATTTTCTGTGCCATAGTCTCAGAGAGTGAACCACCATTTACGGTGAAGTCCTGAGCATATACGTAAACCAGACGGCCGGCTATAGTAGCGCTACCAGCTACAACACCATCACCGAGGTACTGCTTCTTCTCCATGCCAAAGTTAGTGCAACGATGCAACTTGAACATATCATACTCCTCGAAACTGCCGGCATCTACCAGCATTTCGATACGCTCACGAGCGGTATATTTGCCACGTGCATGCTGCTTCTCGATGGCCTTCTCGCCACCGCCAAGACGAGCCTGTTCGCGCTTAGCGATCAGCTCCTTAATCTTTTCTACTTGTTTGCTCATAATTGATTATTATGTATTATTTCTTTATTCTTTATAGAATGGTTTCCTGAATCCATGGGATGAGCGGACGAACCGACATCGTATAATTCGGGCGCAAAGATACGAAAAAAACCGCAGATAGCGCACTATCTACGGTTAAATATTTAGAATAATGTGAAAAATCACAATTATTTGGTCCTAAAATTCCAAAAGAATGCGGGCATTGAGCTGTCTGCCGGTAAGATAATTAGGTACGGCGTATTGCTGACCGGTTACATCTGTCACCCAGTAATAGCTGTTTACGTTGTCTATGCCGAAGAGGTTGAGGCAATCTACCCCCAGCATCACATTCTTCAGGAAGGTCTTCTTCTCCCGGTGGCTGTTGTCGAGCAACTGATAGCTCATACCGATATCTGCACGGCGATAGGCAGTGGCACGGAAACTGTTGGTCTCCAGCTCTCTGTGGGGTGCTGCAAAAGGAAGACCATCGGCAAAGGCGAGTTTCAAAGACATGCGCCACTTCTTGCTGCCCGGGAAATAATCGGTGAAGAAGAGGTTTACGGCATAGCGCTGGTCGGTAGGCAAAGGGATGCTCTTGCCACCCAATTTCATCTTTGTATCCATGAGCGAAAGACTGAGCCAGGAATCGGTACCCGGAACAAATTCTCCGTAGAGTTTGAAGTCGAGTCCTGCTGCATGACCGCTGCATTCGTTCTGTCCGTAATAAACTACTTTCACGTTACTAACCGAATAAGGAACCAGATTGCCCAAAGCCTTATAATAGGCTTCGGCGGAGAATTTATAGCGTTGGTCTCCTAGCTTGAACCTATAGTCGTAGCCGGCGATGAAGTGGATGCTTCGCTGACTCTTGATTTTCTTGTTCAGCGATGCGATGGTTATGCCGTTCACCGTAGATGTATCTCTCAATTCCTTGAAGAATGGAGCCTGATAATACAGACCTGCCGCAAAACGGAGAGTTGTATTCTCATGGTTGGCTGGTATGATGGCGAGCGACAGACGAGGACTCACGATGGTTTCTCTGTTGAAATTCCAATGACTCATTCTGATACCATAGTTCAGGGTGTAATGTGTCTGTCTGTTCCCGGTACTGTCGGCTGTTCCTCCCGAAAAACGGTAGGTGTCCTGGATGTAAGCTTCCATTCGGTTGGCATTCAGTTCGTTGCGAGCCTTCAGTGAATAAACCATATAGAGGTCTTTGCCATTGTGAGGAATACTGTATCCTGCGGAATCGCGCATCTCATATTCTACTGAATTCTCCTCTATATGTTCACGCTTCAGACTTACTGCGGCCTCCATCTGATGTTTCTTTAGCTTGTGCTTGAGCATCAGTTTGGCGCTCATCACGCGGGCTGTGAGATAGTTTCGGGCATGTTCGAAATAGGTACCTACACCCAGGTTTTCTGAAGTCTCGGTTTCGTCGAGCCAGTATTGTCCCTGAATGTCATATTTCTCCTGTTCCTTGGTATAGAAAGCACTGCCCAGAAGCGAGAGACTGGTGTTGGCTGTAAACTGGCGGGTAATGCCGAGTGTACCGAAGTAGGTGAGGAAACGGTCTTTCTCCTGACCGTCAAAATATACTCTGAAGCTCTTTACGTTTTCCATTGTTCCGAACTTCGTTTCTCGGTCTTCCGGTTCGAAGTTGTAGTGATTATCAGAGATGTAGCCTATGAAGTCAAGCTTCCAGCGTTTGTTGGGCTGGTAACTCAGATAGGTCTGATAGTCCAGATAGTTTGGCTTGTATTCGCCTTTGGTTTCCATCGAACCGAGCAGGTAAGAGGTAGTTTTGTAGCGCACGCTGTTGAGCCATGAAAGTTTCTGGGTTCCCAGACCGATGTATGCGTCAGCACCCAGCAGACTGGCAGCCAGACTGCCTTCAACCACCGGCTTCTTGCTTTTTGCTTTCAGGGTTTTGTAGGTGATGTCGAGAGCCGAACTCATCTTGTCTCCGTATTTGGCAGCATATCCTCCGGTTGAGAAACCGATTTTATCTACCATATAAGGGTTGATGACGGAGAGGCCTTCCTGCTGTCCGCTGCGAACCAGGAATGGGCGGAATACTTCTACGTTGTTGATGTATACTGAGTTCTCATCGAAGGCTCCGCCACGCACATTGTATTGCGAAGAGAGTTCGTTGTGGGTACTCACGCCAGCCTGTTGCTGAACCAGACTTTCCACCCCATTTCCGTTGGCAGATGGCGTCATCTTCATGTCCTTAGTCTTCAGCTCCTGTATCTGGTCCGACTGTATTTTCTCTCCCTTGATATTCACCTCATCGAGGGTGGTGGATGCTTCGCGAAGTACCACCTGTAGGGTTTGTTTTCCTCGCGGTCTTCTCAGCACTTTTGTTTTTGTCTTGAAGCCGATATATGAGAATTTTACAACCACGCTGTCTGCAGAATGCAGTTTGAGGCTATAGTCTCCCTTGAGCGAAGTAACGGCAGTCTTTCCCTGGCTAGCCACCGAAACGATGGCAAACTCCAGTGGCTGGTTGTTCTCGTCTACCACTTTGCCGTGAAGGGTAAACTCCTGCGCCATCATCTTTATGGTTGCGATGAGGCATATTGTGAGTATCAATAATCTATTTTTCATACTTTTATTAACGAGAAAAACTGAAAAATATTGTAGATGGTTGCAAGTTTTGATGAATGTCACTGGTTGTAATGCATTTGCGTAAGCCCGATTTGGCAGTCATGACGAGACCATATCTACATCAACCTTTATGATTGATGCAGCAAAGATACATTCTTTTCTGTTTCATAGCTATGCGATTTGTGACAATTGTGTGGATTCGGGAAATAAAGTTGGCAAAAATTATATTTTTATGCCTTATCTTGAAATTCGAAGAAATATTTCCGAAGAATAGAAAATTATCTCCGAAGGATAAAATGATATCTCCGAAAGAGAATTGTCTCCTGATTATATATCCCGGCACAGATTGCTGCAGATGATTTTCTGTTGCATGCAGAACAGAATTTTGGATGTGATTTTTGGGAGGTGAAGGTGAAGGGTGTATTTTTACTCTTTATATTATATTCTTTTTTTTTAGGGTTTTGATGATCAGAGAGTTACGGGGGAAGGGTGGTGAAGGCACTTCTTTGCTTTCTTTAAACACTTTTTTGCATTTGGGCATTCTAAGGAGAGTTTGGTTGGGAAAGGAGAAATATGAACTTGCTTAGGAAAAGAGAAAGGAGATTATAAAAAAGCCCGATAAAAGTCACTTTTATCGGGCTGGAATTGTTATGATTATTTACTTGTTAAATGCATAGAACAAACCATCATTCATAGCCATGCGGACCTGGTATAAACCATTGGCATCTGCTGGGACGTTGATCTTCTCGCCACTTGGCAAGCAAGCCTGGATGCTGCCATCCTCGTTGAAGCTGAAAAGCTCACGGATATCGCCATCCTTGCTGTATGACCAACTCTTGTGCTTCTTGTCGAACACAAAGTATGATTTCTCACCATCTGGGTCGGTAATCTCGTAACCATTCTTCAATGTCTTGATGGCATACATGCGACCATCCTTACCCATTACGTCCTTAGTAGTTCCTACCTGGCCAATCACCTTGTTGCCTGTCCAGAACTCGATAGAGTTGAGAACGAGAAGGTCTGCAAATGCACATACTGCGTAAGCTGGAGAGATAAGCACGAAGATAATCTCGTTTACAAACTTGGTGTCTGTTGCTCTCTTGTTCCAGTTAAGTACGGAATTTGTCAGACCAAATGAGCCGATGCAAGAACTGAATGTCAAGGCGCCCAACAGGACTGCGATGACAGGTTTAGTTAAATTTTTCTTCATTGTCATAAATTAATTTATATGTTGAGTATCTTTTACTTCGCAGACTCAAACTCGCGCAAGAAACGAGTATCGTTCTCAGAGAAGAGACGAAGGTCGCTCACGCGATATTTCAAGTTGGTGATACGCTCAACACCCATACCGAAGGCATAACCCGTATAGACATTGCTGTCGATACCGCAAGCCTCAAGATCATGAGGGTCAACCATACCGCAACCTAAAATCTCAACCCATCCGGTATGCTTGCAGAAGTTGCAACCCTTACCGCCACAGATGTTGCAGGAGATATCCATCTCGGCACTAGGCTCTGTGAATGGGAAGTAGCTAGGACGGAGACGAATCTTGGTATCTGCACCAAACATCTCACGGGCAAAGGTAAGGAGCACCTGCTTGAGGTCGGTGAAACTTACGTTTTTATCTACATAGAGACCTTCTACCTGATGGAAGAAACAGTGAGCGCGGGC
>ULYY01011155.1_pt1 | contig 24179 bp, 15 predicted proteins | sample 1962601 | NCBI WGS metagenome assembly ULYY01 (sample SAMEA4835875, study PRJEB28245) | human gut metagenome | biome: gut microbiome; material: fecal sample | place: Denmark | collected 2008 | reverse complement strand
GGGCTCCGATTATCCCATGGACACAAAATTCATGACAGTCTCAATCATAGATAACCGCCAAATGCTGTGTAACGTCTCTCACCACGCCGCCGTCCTCCCTTCGTTCTACAAAATAGTAGCGATTATCATCAATAACACCATATTTCTTAGAATAAATATCCAAAGCACCAACAAAATAAGGACTATGCGTCATAATCAGGATATGCAGTTTCAAAGCCTTCTGCAATAAAACAACCAGTTCCGCCAATTTAACCTGCCACAGCGGGTGAAGATGTATTTCCGGCTCATCCAGAATAACCGTACCTTGCTCTATTAACGAACCATTCAAGATAAGTTCTTGCAGCATCAGGAACACTTTTAAACCAGCCGACAAATTGTTTATAGGCAGTCGAATATTTTTTTCATCCTGTAAAAAAACTAATCCCCGCCCCCTTCTTTCCAACCTTCCGCCACACAGCTCTCGGAATCGATTGACAACAGGCTCTAAAGTTTGTTTGACCAGTTCTTGCTGGATAATTGCCGCAGGCGTTGTTTCCGGATTTATAAACAATCGCGCCACGACTTTCTGCGCCTTATCTGAAAAATTATTTAATTTTAATGGATTACGCGCACAAGCATCCAATGCCACAGTGGATTCATCATCAAAATAGAATGGTTGATATTGCAAATTTCTAGTATTTTCAAGCGCTACCAATGTGTTATTGTCAAATTTTACTATAGTGACATCATTTCGAATTTTAAGTTTTATTTCTGCGCTTTCTTCTAAATGACAAAAATTATTAACAATCTGACCAAACTCTTCCTTAACCGATGATTCAACTGATTTCTTTTTAATATCTTCTTCTCTATAAAGAAGTATATTAGTCACTCGTTGTAACAACTCTGAAAAATCTTCATCGGAGATGTGAACTTCTGAACTCTTCACCAGTTTTAGCAATGCTTCTTTAATTGACAAAACATCATTGCGTTTATTAAATAAAAAGAGATCCGCTATTTCACCATCCAATTCCAAATGATCCAAATACTCAAAATTTGGATCCTTATCAAACATCTGCCCTATAGATCGCCGTATTAATTCATGCTTTGTTTCTATTATATGCTTATCCAAATGCTTTAATGTATTAAACAAAACAAATAAGGCTTTTCCAACCGTACTTTTGCCAGTATTATTTTCACCAGCTATAATGGTCAACCCCTTAATTTCAACATTTGCCTCACGCAGAATTCCAATGTTTTTCAAGATTACTTTCATATTATCACCATTTAATATAATGAACGTTTTTATTCAACATATCAATTAAATAAACAATATCAAATCAAATAACAGCCATCAATTCCTTCACATGTTCTTCAATCGTCACGTCGGTACGCATGTTGATGTACTTCTGGTAAGGCGCTTCCAAATGAATCGGATGCTCGCGCACGTCCTGCATCACGCGCTTGAAGTCTTCGAGATCATTCACGTCAAAGGAACGCAGCGACCGATCATCCAACACTTCGCAGCACCCGATGTTCTCCCCCATAAGGGAAGGTGTGCCATTCCACACGCTTTCGAGCCCTGCCGTCCCCAGAGGATCGTAGAAACTTGCCAGCACCGTGTAGTCGCAGGCGTGATAAAGCTGCTGCATCTCTTTGCAGAACCCCACGTACAGCGCATTTTTAAAGGGGTGCTTTAAGGGACGTCCCGCCACGACGAGAAGTTCCGAATACTTCGTATGTTCAAAATACTGCCGCAGAAGTTCAATACCCTTACGCTTATGGCTGGACGACGGGAACAAGAAAAGCGTCTTATCTTCGGGGAGACCAAATTTCTTTCGGAGCGCCTTGCGATCCAACTCGTGCGTGAGTACCTTAAAAGTCTGCGGCGGGTAGATCACCTTCATTTTCTGCGGATCCACGCCGTAAAACGCCTGCAGCTCCCGATACATCGTCTGGGCGTGCGCGACGACGAATTTCGCGTTCGCATACATATCGCGCTCAAGATCAATGATCCATTGATCATAGAACCGAGGCGTCTTCTTCATTGCCTTCAGGTACCCGATGTGGTTGCCACCGCAGATTGCAATGTCCGACGTCACTGCAAGGCAGCTCCCGATCATAAATTCGCAGGGCACCGTCGGACGCACTTCGCGCAGCCATTTATTAAATCGCAGGACATTGATTTTGTTCGGAAGCCATTTTGAGACGTACGGACAGACATGGACTTCAGCCATCTCATACGTGGGGAGCGTCGGATCCGCCGACATCGTGAAGACCACCGGAGTGTGCCCCAGGTGAATCAAGGCCTCAATTACGTTGAGGGCGTACTGTTCCATGCCGCCGGAGCGGGCAAAAGCGTTACAGGCGATACCAATGCGCATTTTCTTGATTTTCCTACTACGGTTATTTACTTGCGTCGAATGATCACTCTAAAGTGATTACCGCTGCGATCATCCACAAATTCTGCTTCCGGGCATTCCTTTAAAACCCGCAGAATCCCGCTCCCGATACCGCGGTACGGCAGTACCCAAGAGGCGTGGCCGGACAAATTCTGATTGCGGGTGTTCGAGGTACCGGTCTTCACGTTTTCAATCGTCAAATGGTTCGGCAGATGCCCGGGACCGATGATTTCCACTCGGTCCGAGAAAACCATCACCCGAACAGGATCAGCGATGCAGTAGTTCCGGTGAAGCAGGGCATTAGCCACCAGTTCTTCCCAAACAATACGGGGAAATTCCGGTTCTCCCACCGAGTTAACGCTCTGATTTCCCTGCAGACGCCGGGTATTGGTCATCAGAAAACTGACCGTCTGCTCAAACACATCTTTCAGACGCCCCGTGATATTTCGGCTGTCCAAATAGTGTTCATCTTCCATCTGCGTGCCCGGGAAAGCCACGGCCTTCACCATACACATCGGCAGCAACCACTCCGTCCGGGGCAAAAACAGCAGACATCCCGTTAAATTGAGAGAATCGCCTTCCATTAGCTTCATGTTGGCGAGAACCTGCTCCAACTTCAAGCCGGATTCCGACAAAGGCGAACCGATGCGTTTTTCGTAGTACTCCGCAAAGGCCGTCACGTCTACATCCGACACGGAGGAACCGAGCACCTTCATCTCGTCGGCACAAAGAGCGCCTGCTTCCTGAAACATCCGCAGCAGCTCTTCCTGCGACGTGGCCCGCCGCTTGTCAGAACCGTTCTTCACCCAAACGATACCGTTTTTGTCCATGTGCGGCTTTTTAAGCCCTTCCGGAACGGTCACCACCAGCACCAGTCCGTCAGGGTGGCTGATATTTTCCGTCTGAGGATTAATGGGGGGCCGCACACCTTGAGAAGCACTGTTGGAGATCAGCTGATTGAGACGCCGAACGGCATCAGACGTCAGCCCCTTGACGGTGCCGTCATCGTCCACACCGATAAAAAGCTGACCACCCTGCGCATTACTGAACGCAACCAATTCAGCCGTCACGGCATCAATATTGGTGAAGTCGATCTTGAATTGATGACGGCTGTCTTCCCCACGGCTGATCGTTTCGATTAATTCGAGGATTTCCATGTGTTGTAGACCTGTTTTCTTCGTTCAAAGGCCGCCCGACCGCCTTCCATAATGCGGATGATGTCTTTCTGAACGGCAGGGACATCAATACTGCCGGTTTTCAGACCAACGTTTTTTTCATTGAATTCACAGGTGATTATCTGCTCGGCATCGCCCAGAACCGGAAAATTCGCGTTGTGCGTTGCAAAAATAAACTGACATTTCGGTTTCAGTTCACTCACGAGTCCGATCACTTTATCGTAAATCGTCCGGTTGTCCAAATCATCTTCCGGCTGATCAATAATCACGAGTTCAGCACCTTTGATACGCAGCAGCAGCTGAATCAGTGCGGAAGCCCGCTGTCCCAAGGAATACTGCCGCAGCTCCTTCCCCTGGTATTTGATCAACACGCTGTCCGGTATTTTTTCCGTCAAAAAATCGGCCAAGTTGTTCTGAAAGAACGTTCGGAACATCTCCGGATTGCTGCCCAAATTCATGGACGGATCCGTCAGCATTCGTTGGTACACCGTTCCAAAATCCTCACTGTCCCCCAAGGCCCGTTGTAAAGTGGTTCTCTGCAGTTTAGACCCTTGGAACTTCTGCACCATAAAATCCACAGCCGTATCCCGATTGCCGGCATACCGAATCTCAATCTGCAGCTCAGAATCCGTTTTATTCAACGCTTTTACGCCTGACTCCGTTTGAGCATACGCTTGTTTCCACAACTGCCGCAGGTTTTCCACTTCCGCAAAAAGTGATTTTTCCGCCGTCAGTTTTTGGGTCTTCTGCTTCCTTAACACCTCCAGCATCTGAGTAAGGCTCACTTTTTGCTGCTGCAGTTTCACAAAATCATCCGGGCGTATTTGCTCCAGTCCCAAGGCACTCAGTTCCTGCCCTAACTGTCGCTGAACGACTGCAAAATCTTCCACCAAACTGCGACGAATCTGCTTAAAAGCGTCCTGTTGCTGATTTAAGTCCGACGTAATGCTGGTTATCTTTTTCTGCAACGCTTTCAACATTTCCAGCGACTCTGTCAAGCCGCGGCTTCTTTCATAAAACCCTTCAAAAAAGTCTTTGTTATATTTTGTGGTATAGCGAAAAGCATTTTGAACGTCGTCCTCGATATCCGCCAACACCTCTCCGATTGCTTCACCAAACCGGCGGCTCACATCCGTCATTTTCTGAAGGGCTCCCGCGTCCCGAGAGAAACTCACCTGCTGCTCCAGCTTATCCGCTACGCCGTGTTCTTTGAATTTTTCCTGCTGAAATTCAATGTTTTTCAGCCGGCTTTCATAGTCCTCAATCTGATCATCCACCCGAGAACGGCTCAAGTAGTATTCGACGGCCGCGCGTACCTTCGCTTTCTGGGTTTCAATCTGCTTACTGAGTTCCTCCGATTCCGGGCCGACCAACTTCTGCAGCAAATCATTTTCGTAACTCTCATACGATCCCGACAGCTCGTTTTGTCCCAAATAAAGCATCTTCTGAAGTCCGGTTGAGGTAACGGCAAGCTCCTGCCTCGTTACGCCTCCCACCGAAACCTCCGGCTTTTCGTCCAAAACACGCGAAACCGTAAACGTCTGTCCTAAATTATTCTTAACCTCTAAACTGACTTTTCCGCCGGAACCCAAAGCATACTGAACCAATTTCTCCTTATAGCGTCTGTCAGATGAATCCTTTGCTACTTCAATCCCCAACACTTAACGCACAGCTTCAAGCACCGCCGATTTACCGCTTCCTCGGATGCCGATCAGCGTATTGAGTTCAGAAGCAAAATTAATGGTTTGCCCATCAAAGATGCCGCCGTTGAAAACCACCTGGCTGATCCAAGCCGACTGGTGCTTAGGCTTTTCACAGCTCACACGCGTCGGATAATTCTGCAGCGCAAACTTCACCGCCTCAAACGTCAGAGTACCGACTTTCAGATAGCACTTCGCTTCGTGCTGCTCGGCGGTTTTACACTGTCCGATGTCTTGGATCGCCTTCGGATCACTCCCTTCAACTTCAGCCGGGTACCAAGAGTTCAACCAACGTTTGACATTGTTTTTATTAGTTGAGTTTTCTTTGACTTTTTGGAATCCCAGCGTACACCGTCGGAACACCTCATTTTTCCCAAAATCCATCAAACGCCCACCGCCTAATTCTCTCCACAACCCCTTCTCGTCTTCCACGTGGGCAAAGACAACAAAGAAATCCCGCTCGGTTTTTTCTAAATAAGAGAGTATTTCCAGGAGATTTTTGGGAGTACCTCGGTGGGCATTAGCAAACTTCGCGGGATCCGCTTCCGCATGAGCCCACATCAGAAAACCGCCGATACTGTCGCGCGCCTGCAACCACTCGTCCGAGAAAATAATCAATGTATGAATGCCGCCGGCCCCTTCACCCACCGTGAGTTCAACTCCCGGCAAAAGTTCAATTTCCGCTTGGCGGGCTTTTCTTCTCAGACACTTGAACTCTTCTTCAGCAAACTTATCATGATTGGTAATGCAGCCGATCCTTATGTCCGCCTGCTTTAAAGCCGCCACATACTGGTTCTCATAATCATTTCCCGCGGCATTTGACCATTGAAACTCGCTGTCGGCTCTCGTATGCAGATGAAAATCCGCCCGAACCCACTGAGCCCCATCCTTAAACTCAATCACAGGCATCGCTTCCTCACTGTCGTCTGGTTCTGCAGTTACCGCATTGGGATTCTCAACCATTTGTTTTTCCTTAATCCCGCGTCTTTCGGGCTTTCCGAAAACAGGTCTCTGAAGACAGAAAAACCTCCGATCGGAGAATTTCCCCGGGGAGGTTTTTCCGCAACTCTGAAGGCTGCCAGCCGTTGCTTCTGAAAATCCCGCTGTGTGCTCCGAACGTGAACACATTTTAGCCGGCCGCCAACGGAAATTTAGGCAGGATTCACGATTTTCAACGCTCCGCCACCGCTCCCGTCTGCAGCCTCACCATATGCGCGTACGTCCCACCCTTCGCAAGAAGTTCCTCGGGCGTTCCTTCTTCCGCCACCGTCCCCTGGTTCATGACGACGATGCGATCCGCACGGTCAATGGTCGATAAGCGGTGCGCAACCGTGAGACACGTTCTGCCCTGCATCAAGGTTTCGAGCGCTTCCTTAATACGGTTTTCGCTTTCGCTGTCCAACGCACTCGTCGCTTCGTCCAAAATCAGGATCGGTGCGTTCTTCAACAACGCCCGCGCAATCGAGATGCGCTGCTTCTGACCACCCGACAACAGTCCGCCCGCTTCCCCCACAGGAGTATCCAGTCCCTTGGGGAGCTGCGCCAACACTTCAGTCAAAGCTGCCGCGTCCGCCGCTTTCTGAACGGCTTCGTCGGTGGCATTCGGGAACCCGTAGGCAATGTTCTCGCGAATCGTCGTATCAAAAAGAATGACGTCCTGCGATACGATGGCAATGTTGTCACGAAGACTCGTCAACGTACAGTCATTGACATTGACGCCGTCCACCGTTACTTTCCCCTCGGTCACATTCCAAAACCGCGGCACGAGATTCACCATGGAGGATTTTCCCGACCCCGACAGTCCCACCAACGCGACGTGCTCTCCGGGCTTCACCGTAAGCGACACACCTTTGATGGCTTCCGTCGTGGTACCGGGATAGGTGAGATGCACGTTGTCAAAAACGATCTCGCCCTTGACGTTTTTGAGTTCCACCGTTCCCTTGTCGTTTTCGATCGGTTCGTCCATCGTGTCAAAAATGCTCTGAGCAGCTACGCTGATGCTCGCAAACGTCGCGTTTAACCCCGCTAAGTGCTGCAGGGGCGGCATCAAAAGGAGCATGGCGGACAAAAACGTAATGAATTCCCCGATGGTGAGACGCCCCGCCTGCGCTTCAAACAAAGCGTACGCGACCACAACCGCCACGCCCGACATCGTCACAATCTGGGTCACGGGCGTCCCCAATCCCTGCATGATCTGCCGCTTTAATTCCGTCTGCCGAATCTTTTTGTTGATGGGCTTAAAGCGCTCCATCTCAAAGTCGTACGTATCGCTGATTTTGACGAGGCGTTCCGCTTTGTAGGATTCCTGCACGCGGGAAAGGATCCCCGCGATCGCCGCCTGACTGTCCTTCACAATCTTGCGGGTACGCCGGCTGATGGCACGAAGAATCAAAGCCCCCACGGGCCCCACGACGCAAGCGACCAACGTCAACTGCCAGTTCTGCCAAAAAAGGACCGCAAAAAGCGCCACGATCTGCAGGGAATCCCGCACCAGGATGATGGCCGCGGAGACTGCGCCGCCCAAGGCGATGTTGGCTTCGTTAACGAATTTTGAACACACCAACCCCGTCGTATGGGTTTGGTAGTTGGCAAACGGCCAATGCAGAATCTTCGCAAAGAGTTCCGTGCGCAGCGTCACCAGCATCGACTGACTGATCTTCGTCATGACGTAGGTACTCATGACCGTGGACACCGCATAGAGAAGCGTCACGCCGATGAGAGCCGCAGGCGCAGCAGCAATCACCCAAGCCTGTTGCTCGTAGAACCCCAAGTCGGTAAGTTTCCCCAAGAGCGTCGCAGTCAAGGACGACATACTCGCCGCCCCCACCATCCACAATGCGGCAAAAGCCATCATGCCTTTGTACGGTGCCGCATAACGGATGAGGCGCTTTAAGGCCGGATCAAAATCGGTCCAAAAGGATTTCAAACTCTTCATAACAGCGTCCTTCAGGCCTTATTCTCGGGTTTCACATCATCAAACTTGGCGTCAGGCGTAATCCCCTGCAGGGCACAGAGTCGGGCGTAAAGTCCCTCCTTCCGGATTAATTCCGCGTGCGTCCCCACTTCCTGAATGACGCCGTCCGCCATCGCCACGATCTTATCGGCGTTTTCCACGGTCGACAACCGGTGCGCGACGATGAAGGTCGTGCGGTCTTTCATCAGATGCGCCAAAGCGATTTTGACCGCCTGCTCACTTTCTGCGTCTAACGCACTCGTCGCTTCGTCCAAAATCAGAATCGGGGCGTTTTTCAAAAGCGCCCGCGCGATAGAGACGCGCTGCTTTTGGCCGCCCGACAACCGGCTGCCACCTTCGCCCACCGGGGTATTGAGTCCGTCGGGGAGACTGTCGATGAAATCTTTCAGCGCGGCGGCTTCGACAGCCTTAGCGATGTCGTCATCCGTCGAGTCGGGCGTACCGTAGATAATGTTGTCGCGAATCGTACCGTCAAAGAGGATTACGTCTTGGCTTACGACCGCGATGTTGCGTCGAAGACTCGTGAGCGTCACGTCTTGGGTATCAACGCCGTCAATGAGGATCCACCCGCTCGTCGGGTTCCAAAAACGCGGGGGGAGATTCACGAGCGTCGTTTTTCCAGAACCCGACGCGCCGACCAAGGCCATCGATTCGCCGGGGCGCACCGTGAGATTGAAGTCGTGTACGGCATCGTGATCCGTATTGGGATAGCGCATCGTCACGTGATCGAACACTACCTCACCCTTGACGTTTTTAAGTTCCGCAGTGCCGGCGTCTTTTTCTTCCGGTTCATCCAACGTCGCGAAAATCGATTGGGCCGCCACCGTCATCATCACGACCGTCGCATTGAGACTTGTGATACGGCGCAGCGGCGGCAGAATTAAGAGCATGGCCGTGAGGAACGTCACAAAGTCCCCCATCGTCATCAACCCATGCTGCACCTGCACCAACGCCACCCCCAACACCACGGCCACCCCCAGCATCCCGATCAACTGCGTGGCGGGCGTGCCGACGGAACCGATCTTCGTCATTCGAAGCACCAATTTGCGCACTTCGTCGTTGATGCCGGCAAAGCGGTTCATTTCGATGTCGTAGGCATTCGTGATCTTCACCACTGTATGTGCTTCATAGCTTTCCTGGACTCTGGAAAGAAGGGTCGCGATGTTCTGCTGAGAACTCGCCATCACGTCCTTCAGCTTGCGGGAGATAGTACGCAGGAGCCAAACAATAAGCGGCGCGATCAAAAGCGTCACCACCATAAGCGACACGTTGTGCCACACGAGCATGACGCTTAAACCCACGATCTGCAGGGAGTCGCGCACCAAAATCACCGCAGACTTGGCGGCTTTGGAAAGCGCGACGTTGGCTTCGTTCACGAACTTTGACGCAATGAGACCGGTGGAATTGTTCTGGTACGCCGTCGCGGGCCAGCGGAGGATTTTCGCAAAAAGCTGCTGCCGGAGTTCCTGCAGGAGGAATTGACTCGCGCGCGACAAGAGGTAGTTGCTCAGGAACATGCTGCCGCCGTGCAAAAATGACACGGCGATGAGCGCGATGGGCGCGGCCACTACGATCCAGGCTTGCTTGTTGTAGAAACCTAAGTCGGTGAGTTTGCCGAGCAGCGAAGCGACCAACGAGGACGAAGCAGCGGCGATGACCATACAGGCGATGGCGCCGCCGACGAGCCAACGGTACTTCGGCAGGTAGGAAGCGAGACGCCGTAAATTCGGATCCAGCTTGTTATAGTATTTGCTTAATAGATTCATGGATAACACGGTCTACGTTGCCTTTATTGAACCAAAAAGATCTCTCATCCAATTGATCCGATTACTCGGATGCATTTCAACAAAGTTCTGAGGAACTTCTTCTGTCTCTATTTCGGAAAGCAGTTGTACTGCCCGCGCTTGATACTGTTGCAAAAACAAATCTTTTTTGCTGTTGAACCGATGCTCTCTGTCCGCATAACTTGACAGATCCGCCAATTCATTCGTCAGTTCTTCCAACTGAGGCTCACTTTGTCGGGTCACCTGCAAATGACAACGGCACAAAAGCCCGAGAGTGTACATGCCTCGGCACCATTCCACCGCGTTATCCCATTCCAAAATGGATTGAGAGGCGCTCGCCAAAGGCCGCTGCAAGACTCGTTTGAGCTTAATGACTTGCTGTCGCCATTGACAGAGGATGTCCTGACGATTCGTCGACAAGATTTCAGAAAAATAACTGGCTGCGGCATGCCAGTAAAAAGATGAAGTCGTCGGATCCGTCAAAAACGATTCACGATCAGATGTTTTCTGTTGCCGATAATCGGCCGCTTTCTGCAATCGTTGAAGAAAGTCTTTCCACAGCAACCTACCCACCAAGTCAAATAACGACTGCTCCCGCGTGACGAAGAGTAAATCCGTCAAAACATAAGATGCATACAGACTCATCCCCTTATGTTCCGCAATGGACATGATTTCCTGCAGTGAGGCTGTTGTGAGCCAGGTCTGAGAATAACTTTGAACATATGTTCTCAGACGCTGGTAAACCGTTGTCTTATCACGTTGCTGGAGTATCAACAACCACGTAAAAACGACGCGTTTCCCGTCCTTCACAGCCCCTTCCGTCAAAGTGGAAACAATCTCTTCTACTTCACCATCGTTAAGCAATTTATGCCAAAGCGCCACCGTCCCCAACTGCCGAAACGGTGCATACGTTTGGCGGAGCAGTATTTGAGCACTGTCGGACGGACCGCAATACAGACACCATTCCTCAGCGGTTTTCACCACATATAAAACCAAATCCCAATTAACAGTTGTTTCGTTCTTCTCTCCAGCCTTTTCTACGCAAGCCCCGGCGATGGAGGAAACCGCGGACAACAGTCCCTCAGCATCCGTCGGCCAAACCGTTTTTACTGCGTAACGATCTTCCGGCAACAACGGAGCACAGGAATGCTTATACCAATAGGGATCCGAAACCACTGCATCATCCGTCCGCAACAACCGTTCTTGTATCAAACGACGGCTGTAAGCCAGATCCGGGGAAAACTCGCGCAACCGCACCTGCAGATACTTCATCAGCAGTTGTGACAACGACCTGGACGCATTTCGAAGCCGCCGAATCCCCTTCGAACTTTCCATCGAAAGCGATACAACCGTCGCAAAGACTCGCCAGTAAGCGGCAAAACTCTCTGAGCCTTCCGTCTGAGCCAGCCGACTCAAGGCATTGACAAACGGCAGGCGATAAAACCGCTCCGATCCCAGAAGTCTTTTTTGTACCAGTTGTTGCTTCAGTTCTTCACCACAGAGTCCTTTGAAGGACTCGACCCCGTAGAGCTCTGAAAGTATCTCCCCGATTTGCGGAAAGCCCATCAGCTGATCAATCGGATTCGCCAGAGGTAGCACCATGTCCTTCGCATCAAAAATAAGCGTGTCCTTCAAGGACTTCGCTTTTTTGTCGTGGACATATTGCTGCACCTGTCGAAGAACATCTTTAGGGATCGGCGTAATAAGCAACGGATACAACTGCGTTGCTCCCTGCAGGGAATTCGATAAATGAAATCCTTCGACGATACCTGCGTCGTTATCTTCAATCCAAAGATATCGGTCGTGAATCGCCTTGTCGTTCAGCACACATAGTACCAATCGGGCGCGAGTGTTGTGACAGAACTTCTCACCTTCTGACCGCAGCCGCTGCTTCCAGTCATCATTTCGGTTCGATGCGCCTTTTTGTTCAGCCGTAATGATTTCGAAATTAATAGAACAACAGCCGGCTAACGACAACAACTGCAATCCGACTTCATCAAAGTACGGATCCACCAGAATCCATTTACGATCAGGATATTTCTGAAAGATCTCTTTCAGCCATTGAACGAACTGAATTCCTCCGTCGGCTCCCCGCCCTGCCTGAGACGAAAAGAACCGAGCTGCGGAAGGTTCTCTTCGGTTTTTCCTCACCCAATCCAGAAAACGGCTGTTGGTATCAACCCATTCATCCGAATGCCACGCTTTCAGGGTTTGAGTACAGACTTCCCCTTGATTGATCGGCATCAATAAATTGTTTTTTCTCTGTTGTTTTAACTTGTTGTCTTTGCGGAAGAATTTGGTTTTAACAGGTTCAACAGTGGCTCCGATAATCCCGGTTGAGATATCGACACAGCGAAAATAGTGAGTGCCCCAACGTCCGCAAAGCTCAAAACAACCTTCACTACTCTGAACGTAAATTTCCAATTCGAGTTCTGAGTAGCAAATCACTTCACCTTCGGAAATCGGAAATTCGACACTCAAAACGCCGTCAACCGGTTGACTTATCCGCGTTACAGCTCGAAGCAACTGCCTGCCGTCCCATACCTTCAGACAAGCTAAAAAACTCACTATATTTTCAAAACGAGATACATCGTATTGGAGCTCAAAAGCAAACGTATCCCTGTTGAACGTCAAACTCAACAAACACTGACCATCGTCCCCACGCATCGGAAAAACCATAAATTCCAGTTCTCCTAAGCGACAGCAATCCTTCAGATTGCTGAAAGTGAGTCCGGCAACTTGGCTTAGCTGCTTCACACACCAATGAAACAAATCAGGCGATTCCTTGCCATCAATTTCAAAGAGTGTTGCCTTATTCCTTAAAACCAACGCTGCGCTACAAGCGCCCTCAAAGTCGTACGGACTTTCGTAGGGTTCGTTCGTGCGAGCTCCTTTAGAGGGTAAATAGATAACCGGGCGCAAAACCCATTGCTCAGTCTGAAAAGAAAAATCTTGCCATTCTTTCGGGAAAGCACCATCACCTGCAATATTCAGCTGCCGACTAATTGCACCTAAGGTCTCACCTTGCCAAAGTCCTGCCACGAGAGTTTTGCACCGTTGACATTCAGCATACAAGGTCAACGTGTCTAACCGAGCGTTAACACCACCTCCAATGCTAAGATCAGCGACATGACCAACGTGCCAACAATGATCGGCATAGTTATAGGAAACCAGTCGACCATACAGCAGACGTTGTTCCGTATCTTTATTCTTATCGCAAAGACTCAGTACAAAAAGCTGCAGCGCACAAGATCGATCTTTTTGTCCAAACAACCGATCCAACCGTGTGTCATTCAGTAAAGTATCAAGAGACAAAGCCGGTTTTATTTCCATTTATCCCTCGATCAAATTGCCTCTGGTATCCAAACGACGCTCTGGTACTGGTACTAGTCCTAATCGTTTTCTAAAGTCTTTGACCTCCGTAGGATAGTCTTGTTCCAAAGTCGATTTGCTCAGTTGCGTCTCCACGTTTTCCGGATACCTCAAAGGACGGAACCAACCTTCAAAAAGGCGACAAGCGTCGGGGAACTTTTTCTTAGACGCTATTGCTAAAAGCGCCAAAGCCTCAGTAAGTTCCTCACTAATGCACTCTTCATCTTTTGGGAACACGTCGTGCCAGAACACCTTAATGCGGTTTTTCCAAAACTGCTGCGCCTTTTCCGGATCGGACGAAATGCCTTGGGTCAACGCTTCAATCGCCGTAGGCAGTGCTTCCTTTGGCAGCTGGTGAAACAATTGATAGAAATCCCGAGATTCATACCCCTCCGCCCCCATTACGGCGAGATAAGTCAAGAAAAAGACATAAGAATTTTTTTCCTGCTGAAATTCGTCATAGTGCTTTGCGGTCTGCATGAAAGCTGGCTTTAACGCAGACATCAATTCCGGAACATTTCGTGGCGAACTGAAGAAACCCTGCCACATACCTAAAACTTCACGCGGATTATTACTGCTGTCCCAACCAAATTTAGGCAACAAACACCGAGAAGTCCAATCGAAATCCCGCTGAGCAAAAAATACCAAATGAACCGCCAACCAGAACCAGCCAGCCCTCATCGTCGGTGCCTTGCACACTGCTGTCAACAAAGGAATACAGTTTTCAGGCAACCCTTTCTTGCCTTCTTCCTCATACTTAAAGCATAGGGAAACCAAAACATCCGTCAATTTCTGTGCTGGCTGGTTAATCGCCCAGTCTATGCAATCGTCACCGTCAGAAGGTGTTTCCCCTTTCTCCGCAACCTTGGGGAAGGACACCGTCAGTATCTTAATCAGTTGGGTAACATCGCTTTCGGTCAACTGAGCTCTGTTATCAGCAACATCCCCCAACCACGACAACATCGCATCAAAAAAATCTTTGCTGTGCGTCTTTTTCTGCAATTCCACTAAATACGCCGACACAACTTGCCACCGATCGTGAGCCTCTTCTTTTGAAACGGCATAGAAGACTGACGTCCATCTAGAAATCGGCCACTGATTTTCTTCAGCCAAATAGATTAATGCAACCAAAGCATTCTTGTTCACTTTTCGGCAAACAAACTCCCAACACTCATCGACTCTTTCTGAACTTTCCAATAACCATGCTGCTAAATCTTTCGGCTCCACGCTTTTGGGAAGATACTTGGCTATCTCTTCATCAGCATCAATCCAGTGAAATGTAAAAAAGGCGATAAATTCATTACTCTCAGCACTTAAAACTGTACATAAACGAGAATGTAACTGCATCCACTGGCGAGCAACCGAACTTAGCGTTGCTGAAGACCTTTGTAACCGTGTCAACCTTAATGCCACCATACTTTCTGCATGATGCCTATCTTCCCCTGCGATGCTTAGTTTCTCCCACAACGCTTCTTCCAGCATGCGCAAAGACTCTGGCGATAAATCTCTACCACGACTAACGAGTAATCGACAAACTTCACGCTTACAATACGGATGCCACAAGCAAGCTTGACTGTCATCCAACAGCCAATTGAGCCAAGTATCGCTCCTTATCACATTGGGTTGGCTTGCAGCAAACAGAGACAACCGTTTAAAAACAAATGATTTTTCTGCAAACCAATGTGCTGCAATAGCTGAGGCTCGGACAACACTGCTCTTCAACAGTTGTAGCCAAACGTCTCGAATAATTTCAATCAGTTGTTCCCACGAACGCTCAGTTTTGCTCTGCGAATGCGGTTCCACAGAAGGCAAACGCCGCGTTCCACCGCGATCATCTTGACCTAGTGTTTTGACTAAACACAATGCATCAGACAAAAGTCTTTCTAACTCTTTAAGTAAATCAACAAGACCTTCATCATCAAGGGCATTGAATCTTAATTCACTCTTATCAACCACACCGACCGCGAGTTCAACCTTTGCTTCCCTAAATAAGTTGCCAACAACATTCCCTCCCGTTGTTAAGGGATACTGCCAACAAACCAGGGGTGTCAACAGCGAAACTATCTGCTTTTTGTACGACTGTGTCTGCAGAGGGTTGAGATATTTCTTTTCGTAATTAAGCTGAAAAATTCCTGTACCACTTTGGATTTGCCCTGTCAACAAGAGCAACCATAGGGAATAAAGTCTTTTCTTTTCTTCACTTTCAGATTCATCCCCCGCCAGTGCCTTCGTCACACTGTCAACAACATCGGTTGTTTCTTTTAGAATTTTTTCACGAAGTAAGCTTGATGACAATCCTTCACAAAGCACACGTACAAAAAGGCGCGGATCGTCAATATAACGGGCTAACCACTCTTCTAATCCTAACAGCAGGCGATCTTTCGTCACAGCAACCTGAAATGGAGAGCACCACCATGGCTCACCTACCATGGGCCGCCGGAAAAGACTATAGGAAGGAGGTCTCTCATCAGAAGATCTCAAAAGTTTCCGTTCATCAATCCCCAGACGTTTTAAAGCTTCTCTGCTGAGAGATGCATTCATCACTACTTCAACCCACTCCCAGGGAGGGAGAGGATTAAAGTGGGCTAATCGATGAGCTGCATTTCCTTCAGGCTCAGCAAGTGCCCACAGCATTTGAGAAACGTCATCATCTGAAGCGGATACACGAGGTATCTTCGTTGCCAATCGTGCAACGACCGCTTCCCCATCAAACAATCCGTCACGAACCAGATCCGCCCATTTGACAAATGTGTCATATAAAAGACGGTGACGATGGAAACTGTTAGCAATAGTGGGGTACAAAATAGGTTGAACCCCCTTTCCTTTCCATTTCTTCCACTCTTCTTGAGAATGATTTGGATGTCCAGGATCATTGGGGGTATAAGACACAAAAGCCCAAACGGCTCGAGTACTTTCTCCGTTTTTCCTGTCAGCAGCCAGAGCATCCACTGCATATCGCAAAACGGGATCATTCAAACTGTAGCCGACAAAACAAATATCGAAGTTCCGAAAAAGTTCACTGATAAACCGGGAAGCCCATCGTTCTGTCAAATAGGCTCGACCAAAATCTCCACTAGTAACAACAAGATTTTGTAGTTCAGTATCTCCACAAGATTCCTGCAAAAATCCATGCAGGTACACCAACCCATTCCATTGATTAAATTTTGGAATCGGTAACAACGGTGCCGCAAACTCTTTAATTGAAAGATTCAGCTCCCGAGCAACAAATTTAAAAGCCTGATCATAGTTCGTGGTCACTAGCTGCAACCTATGATCTGACTTCAGAGACAACCGAAGCAAGGCTTCATGAAGTCCCCAAAGTCCCGTCCCGTGTCTAATCTGCAAAATTTGCCAGATAGCTCTTCTCACAGCATTGGCATCAGCCAATCCTTCTTCCAAGGCACCTAAAACAAAATCATATTCTTTCGCATCGTGGTACAGCTTTTCGACCGAGTTATCTTCTTTATTCGCTCCTACAACTTCATAAATCCCATCGACCAACCCCGGAAAAAGCGGTAAGCCAACATTGCAAGAAACACCAGCTCCGCAGAAAAACACCAACCTCCCCGTTTCTTGCGATTTCATCAACTCAGCAGGAATATCGGGCCCAGAAGTCACTAGTCGCATAACTTAGATTCCTTTTACAATTCGTTTTATATGGTCTTATTATTTTTTATTATTATGACTAGCAAACATTAGTGCATCAAATAGGTATGGCTCTATATCTAAACACGAACAAATTCTCAATAAAAATTCTTCTAAAATTAGATAGTATTTTTGTTCTTGCAACAGTTCATGAATTTTACTACTTTTAACACTACTTATTATCACTAAAAAATCATTATCAGGATTCCTAGAAAAGAACTTTCTATCCTCCAATAACTTGCACCAACGGCTATCTATCGGAATAACCTGTTGACTAACCCCAAGATATTGCAAAACATTCCTCGATTGCTTAAATCCAATTCCAGGAAGCAATTCCAGCATTGCTGTTATTGATATTTCATTATATCGCTTATCCTCATCCGTCATATTCGAAATATGACTATAAACAAAATTTAATTTAGATAAATAACATTTAACAAAGCCATGCTTAAACAAAATAAACCATGCTTTGGCTACAAATTCTGAAAATTTACTAGCAAACCTAACACCTCTCATCTCTTTTCTTTGCTTTACAGTTGATACGTACTTTTCAATTGCCTTGAATAACTGATCCTCGGATTGCTGATTATCTTGATATATATCAGATGCAGGATCTAGCAACTGATCCTTCTTACACACCATGTATTGAACTAACGATTTCTCACCACTAGCTGATTGTGAGGTAGCTAAGCATACAACTAATTTTTTCCAAAAATTCTTCTCCGTCAAAATACTTGATAAACTTTGCATGCCTATCACATGCTGTCTTCGATCCTTAGCTACTTTGACAAAAGTCGATATCAAATCTTCATCATTTTGTTTTATTTTTTCATCAAAAATAATTTCACTACGTAGTTTCCATTCTTTCCAATGCTCTATACAATCGCGATCCAAACAAGTTGTCACTATATCATCATACAAATTAGGCATAACTGTCCAAAACTGCCCCTGTTAGCGCACAGCTAAACCGACACATGTTGTGTCAGCCACTCTGACACACTTCAGCAAGCTCTTTTGACACTTGCCAGCATAGCTATGGAATAAGAACTAAACAATTTAGATGGATCTGAGCCTGTACTTCATTTATTTTCGATGAAGTTACATTTTCAAGATCTATAGATTGATTCGATCCTTTTCCTATACGTCGCAGACCAGCAAAGAGGGCGGCACAAGCTGACAACGCATTTTGTCATGCTCCTGCACAGCCAAAATGACATTTTTTGACAAGCCATTTCACATGTCCGACGGCGACCTGCAACGGCGATTACAGCGCCATATCCGTTGCCAGCTCTCTTTAGCTGTACAACCACCTGCGTTACCCTGCTTGTTACCCTGTCCCCGCTTTGGAGAAAGACTTTTCCCTTGTAGGCAAAAAAGCAGAAGCCCTCAACGGTCAGTTGTGGTGGAAACTACTGTGCCAAGCCCGCCGCGAGCGTTGTGGGCCATAGACGCCGTGCCACAATCAGCGCCCTCTTGTCTTTTCAGTCGTGTACCCGCTTGGAATTTGCCGTCACAGTGCGTTACCACTGTGTGACGTTTTTCCGCTGTGTCGAAGTGTGACGTTATTGCTTTGCTCTAGCAAAAAAACTGTCCCAAACTGCCCCCTATACCGCAGCTTCTCCAGTTTCCCCCGTACGAATCCGAATAACCTGTTCTACTTCAGTTACAAAAATCTTTCCATCCCCAATCTTCCCCGTTCGTGCAGTTCGTTGTATCGCTTCAAGACACCGCTCAACCAGGTCATCCGATACGACGGCCTCGATCTTCACTTTCGGCAAAAAATCAACCACATACTCCGCTCCGCGGTACAACTCCGTATGTCCCTTCTGCCGTCCGAAACCTTTTACTTCGGAAACCGTCAACCCATTGACACCGATCTCCGCCAACGCTTCCCGAACTTCATCCAACTTAAACGGTTTAACAATCGCGGTGACTAATTTCACAATCTTTCTCCTCAGAGTCTCAAAAAGTTAATTCACCTTAAAAGGTGCATACTTCTTGTCTTTGTCACTCAACGTCAACAAATCAGGACGGAACTCAGTTTCACCACCAAACGCCGGCCAGTCAATACCAATCGCCGGATCGTTCCACATCAAACCGCCTTCATCATTCGGGTGATAGACATCGTCACACTTATAGCAGAACACCGCACGATCCGACAGCACGAGGAATCCATGAGCAAAGCCTCGGGGAATAAATAGTTGACGCTTATTTTCTGCGGACAGTTTCGCCCCCACCCATTTTCCATACGTCAGACTGTCTTTTCGAAGATCCACAGCCACATCAAAAACCGCCCCTTCCACTACACGCACTAACTTCGACTGAGGGTGGTTAATTTGATAATGCAGTCCTCTCAAGACCCCCTTAATTGAGGCCGACTGATTATCCTGAACAAAATCTACAGCAATTCCGCCCTTCACAAAATCTTCTTTCTTATAAGTTTCCATGAAGTACCCACGTGAATCCCCGTAGGATTTGACATCAACCAACACCACCCCCTCAACAGCGGTTTTAGTGAAGATAAAATTCCCCGACACGATCTTTTCCATTTTTACTGTCCCTGCTTGCTGTATTTGTTTTCCACGGCTTCTTTGGCAGAACGCCACCAGGCTTCATTAGCACGGTACCAATCAATCGTTTGCAGCAACCCTTCCATGAAATCGGAATGAGTTGGCTTCCATCCCAACTCCGTAGAAAGTTTGGTATGGTCGATTGCGTAACGACGGTCATGCCCCGGCCGATCTTTCACCCAATCAAAGTCGTCCGGCTGCTTTCCCATTGCCACCAAAATGGCTCTTAGTACCTCCAGATTGTTTCGCTCCCCATCCGCACCAATCAGATAAGTTTCGCCGATCCGTCCGCGCGTCAGAATCTCCCAGACGGCCGAACTGTGGTCGTCCACATGAATCCAATCACGAACATTCTTACCGTCTCCGTACAGTTTCGGACGACGGCCGCTCAGAATGTTTGTAATCTGACGGGGGATAAATTTCTCGATATGCTGCCGGGGGCCATAGTTATTGGAACAGTTGGAAATCGTCGCCTTCACACCATACGTCCGACACCAAGCCCGAACCAGCAGATCCGAAGCCGCTTTCGTAGAGCTGTAGGGGCTGGAAGGTTTATACGGCGTTTTTTCCGTAAACCGTGCCGGATCATCAAGAGCCAGGTCGCCGTACACCTCATCCGTCGAAATATGGTGAAGACGAATCCCAGTGTTCCGTGCAGCCTGCAAAAGTGTGTATGTCCCTTCCACGTTTGTTTTCATGAAAGGCAACGGATCGGCAATGGAATTGTCATTGTGGCTTTCTGCCGCGAAGTGAACGCACGCGTCATGATTCGCGAACAGTCGTCCCACCAACGCCGCGTCACAAATATTTCCGTGTACAAATTCAACACGCTTTATCGGCAAACCGGCCAAGTTTTCTAAATTTCCTGCATATGTCAGCGCATCAAGTACCGTCACATGAACGTCCGGCTGATGATTCACCACCCAATGCACAAAATTCGACCCGATAAACCCGGCACCACCAGTTACCACGATATTCTTAAACATATCCAACACCTCTACATTTGCCTGCTACAGCACGTTAGTGGCCAAAAAATCATCAATGGCTGCTTGCCATGACCGCATATCGTGCCCGACAGCCAAAGTCAATCTTTCATTGTTCAGACTTGAAAACTTCGGCCGCCCTGCCGCCATCGGGAACATGGCTTTGTATTCCTCGGTAGTAATGCCGATTTTTTCGCACGTCACACCGGTTTTATCCACAATGCGGCAAGCAAAATCAAACCATGAACATGATCCGGAATTCACGCCGTGGTAAATGCCGTACTGTTCCGTCAGAGAAAGCCTCAGCAAAGCGTCAGCCAAATCGGCCGCCGACGTCGGACATCCGAACTGATCGTTGACAACACGAATAACACCTTTTTCGCGCCCCAACCTCAGCATCGTCTTAACGAAATTTTTTCCCTGTGCTCCGTAAAGCCAAGCCGTCCGGACAACAAACGTGCGAGGACAACTGTCCAATGCCAGTTTTTCCCCGGCCAATTTACTACGTCCGTAAGCACTGACTGGACACACGGCGTCTGTTTCCAGGTAAGGTGTTTGTTGTTGTCCGGAAAAGACATAATCCGTCGACACATGAACCAGCTTTCCTCCGGTACGGTTCACTGCCTTAGCTAAATTGTCTGCACCCTGTGCGTTAACACGATAGGCCTGCGCTTCTGCCTTTTCGCAACCATCAACGTTTGTTTGGGCCGCTGCGTTGAACACGACGTCATAGGGGGAATGAGCCACAAACCACTGCCTGACACTTTCGGCATCCGCAATATCAAGCTCCGACCGATCCACCGCATCGACAGCAGCGCCGGAGAACTCCATCGGCAACTCACCGTAAGGCGTCTTCATCAACTGCAGTGCTCGCTTCAGTTCTGTTCCCAACTGACCTTGTGCACCAGTAATCAAAATCCGCATGACTTACTTTCTCACAAAAATCTGATTATCAGCCACTTTTCTCAAATGGGCGCCATAGGTGCTTTTGCCATAGCGTTTGGCTGCTTCCAACAATTGATCTTTAGTAATCCAACCGTTGAGATAAGCGATTTCTTCGACAACAGAAACCGATAACCCTTGAGCCACTTCCACCGTCCGAACAAAATTACAGGCTTCGAACAACGATTCCATCGTCCCGGTATCGAGCCACGCGTACCCACGTCCGAGCACATTGACGTTTAGTTTGCCCTGCTTCAGATACATTTCGTTGAGCGTCGTAATTTCCAACTCACCGCGAGCAGACGGTTTCACCTGCTTGGCCATCTCACACACATGCGAATCGTAAAAATACAATCCCGTTACAGCGTAATGCGATTTCGGATGCTTCGGTTTTTCTTCAATGGAAACCGCATTGAATTGATCATCAAATTCGACAACCCCGAAGCGTTCCGGATCCTGAACGTAATAGCCAAATACCGTCGCACCTTCGCCTCGTTGCGCCCGGGCTACGGCTTCTTTCAACTTACAACTCAGTCCGTTCCCATAAAAAATGTTGTCCCCAAGAACCAACGCGCAGCTTTCCCCGTTGACAAACGATTCTCCGATAATAAAAGCTTGCGCCAAACCTTCCGGTTTGGGTTGAACAGCGTACGAAAGCTTCACCCCCAACTGGGAGCCGTCTCCCAGCAAACGCTCAAAATTCGGAAGATCCTGCGGGGTAGAGATGATCAAAATTTCCTGAATGCCGGCCATCATCAAAACCGACAAAGGGTAGTAAATCATCGGTTTGTCATAGACCGGAAGCAGCTGCTTACTGGTCACCGTCGTCAGAGGATAAAGTCGGGTACCACTCCCACCCGCTAAAATAATGCCTTTCATTTTTCTGTGCTCTCAAACAAAATTGATCCGATTAACGAATACGGAACAACGGAATCTTACCAAACAGTAAAACACGGGTATCTCCATACCCACGTTCATAAATTTTCAACAAGGGAATGCATCCGAACAACTGAATCCATCTTGTATGTTTTGCAAAAGCTCCATATCGGCGCAGTAACACGGATCGTACCCGCATGGCAGCATCTGCCATTTTTTCCCGCTGCCTCGCACCGGAACTTTCGTCATACACTCGCCACTGATGCAATACTTCCGGAAGATTATGAAACAACGTACACCCCATCAAATCGGCCCACAACATGTAGTCTTCCGCCGGAGAATACGCTTCATTCCAACCAATATTGTTTGTTAGCAATACTGATCTGCGGATCATCGCAGCACTGTGACAAATCACGCACTGCTGCATCAGCTTCTGTTTTATGTCGAGATTATTCTCAGGAAAGCGCAAGACCTTACTGCTTCCAGCAATCCGTACCTGGGAACCGACAACACCAACTTCAGGGTGTTCGTCTAAGTAATGCGCCTGTTTCTGCAGTCTGTCCGGCAGAGGAAGATCATCATGATCCAATATGGCCACGTAGTCCCCTTCTGCCATGGTCAGCAAAATGTTCCGACTCTTTGAAATGCCTCGATTGCTGTCATTACTGCTGTACTTAATGCGGCGGTCTTTTTCACAATATTTCGTCACTAGCATTTCCAATTCATGATTCTCTGGAGAATCGTTCAGGAGCAGCAGTTCAAAATCAGTGAAAGTTTGCGCCAACACGGCTTCAACCATTGCTTTGAAATAAGCTGGTTTCGTGTTGTAAAGGGGCACAAGAACAGATATTTTCGGCATTTTTTGCTAGCAAAATAATTTTTCAGCCCTCAGGCTCAACTGTTTTCCGAGTTCAACCCCCGGCTGATCAAATGGATTGATTCCAAACAGAGTTCCTAACATCGTCGTCTTATGTTCATATAAAGCCATAAGCGCTCCTAATCGTGCCGGAGTGAGTTCATCAATCGAAATCGTCGTTACGTAATTCCTGTAACCACTTTTAGTATCCCTCTGAGCCAATGCGTCCGCTTGGACCCTTGCATTCGCAATTAACACTCTATGCAAATCAGCATGCTTGTGCCCAGGTTTCTCACACCACAAGAGATCGACGGAACTCGAGGCAGTCCCTTCTCTCAACCACTGGTAAAACGAATGCTGTGATTCATTGCCGTGGCCGCCCGAGACGCCCTGGCCCGTGCGGCAGGCAACGCGCCCGCCGTCAATCGCGGTGCTTTTCCCGAGACTTTCCATCTCAAGCTGCTGTAGCCAGAAGACCATCGTGCGGAGCCGTTCGTCGTACGGGAGGAAGCAGTGCGTCGCCACGCCTTCCTGCGCATTGCGGTAACTTAAGAGCGCCAAAATAAGCGCCAAATTGTCTTCCATCGGGGCGTCCGCCACATGCGCATCCATCGCGTGCGCCCCCGCCAACAGCTGACGGAACACTTCGGGGCCCAGCGCGACGGCGCAGGGAAGGCCGATGCTCGACCATACGGAGAAACGGCCGCCCACCCAGTCCCAAATCGGGAAAAGTTTCGCGTCCGGCAGGTTCATCTGCTCGGCGGCATCCCGTTTGGCGGACACCACGACCATGTGATGGTTGCGGTCCTTGCCGGTGATCCCCGCATCCAGCAGCCACTGATCCACCGCCGCGGCGTTCACCATGGTTTCGCGGGTACCGAAACTCTTGGAAGACACGACGACGAGCGTCTTAAAGGGATTGAG
>ULYY01027203.1_pt1 | contig 26633 bp, 28 predicted proteins | sample 1962601 | NCBI WGS metagenome assembly ULYY01 (sample SAMEA4835875, study PRJEB28245) | human gut metagenome | biome: gut microbiome; material: fecal sample | place: Denmark | collected 2008 | reverse complement strand
TCTTGTTATCCAGCCCTCCGGCTGTATCGGTTGAGCAAAAGTCCGCGTGGGATTGATGTGGTATCTTTAACTTTGGGAAACTCCGGATTACCATTAGGAGTTACATTCAGTTTCCTTATTTCATCTCCAATGGTAGACCTTGGTTCGCTGGTACTATTGATGAGTATCTTTGGAACTAAAGTGGCAGTGGTTTATGTGTTGCTCGGTCTTGTGATTGCAGTTGCAGGTGGAACACTTATCGAAAAACTTCAGCTTGAAAATCAGGTAGAAGAATTTATAAGAAATGCAAAGCAAATCGATATTCCATTGGAAGAACTAACGGTTAAAGACAGAATGAAATATGCGTGGGAGCAGGTTGTTGAAACATTTAAAAAAGTCTTCCCATATATTCTTGTTGGTGTTGGAATAGGAGCCTTTATTCACAACTGGATACCAGAAGATATTATAGTGAGATTTCTTGGAACCGGTAATCCATTTGGTGTCATTATTGCCACAATTGCAGGGGTTCCGATGTATGCAGATATCTTTGGATGTATTCCTATTGCAGAAGCGCTGCTTGCTAAAGGTGCAAGGTTGGGTGTTGTGTTGTCATTTATGATGGGAGTAACCACACTGTCTCTTCCATCCATGATTATGTTGAAAAAGGCGATCAAGCCAAAACTTTTAGGGCTGTTCATTGGAATCTGTACCATAGGAATTATTATTGTTGGTTATGCATTTAATGCATTTCAATATTTACTTATTTAATAGGAGGAAAAGATTATGTCATTATTTGGATTAGGAAAGAAAAAAGAAGAAGTTAAGGTAGAGCCTGCTTGTGCCTGCAATGGGGAAGTAGCTACTTATGAAGCATCATCATGTTGCTGTGGCAATCAACAAGTAGAAAACTGTTGTGGTGGAGATAATAAGGTTACAAGCATTAAGGTGCTAGCTGGGTGTAAAAGCTGTCATGAGCAGTATGAAAATGCAAAGAAAGCCATTGAAGAATTAGGGTTAGGCATTGAAGTAGAATATATCACGGATATGGAAAAAGTTATGGCTTATGGTGTTATGAGTATGCCTGCAATTGTAGTCAATGAGAATGTTGTATCAATGGGTAAAGTATTAAAGAGCGCTGAAGTAATTAAGCTGCTTGGAAAGCTTGGATTTTAATGGCAGAGAAAAAGAATGAAGGAATTAATTTTTTCCAAAAGTATCTGACAATCTAGGTATTTATATGTATGGTAGTCGGAGTAATCATTGGTAAGTTATTACCGGCCATACCAAACGCACTTGGTAATCTTGAAATATCTAGGATTTCGATTCCAATTGCAATACTTATCTGGATTATGATTTATCCTATGATGCTTAAAGTGGATTTTCAGAGTATTAAACAAGTGGGAAGGAATCCTAAAGGGCTTTTCATTACATGGATTACGAATTGGCTTATAAAGCCATTTACCATGTATGGAATTGCATCATTTTTCTTGTTTACGGTATTTAAAGGTTTTATTGCACCAGAACTTGCTACTCAGTATCTTGCAGGAGCAGTGCTTCTTGGAGCAGCGCCATGTACAGCAATGGTATTTGTATGGAGTACTCTTACAAAAGGAAATCCTGCTTATACTGTGGTACAGGTAGCAACAAACGATTTAATCATACTGATTGCATTTGTGCCAATTGTAAAGTTTTTGCTTGGAGTATCAAATGTATCAGTACCCTACGGAACATTGTTTTTCAGTGTGATTCTGTTTGTGGTGATTCCACTTGTTGGGGGTGTATTAACAAGAATTGTTGTAGTTAAAAATAAAGGAATAGAGTATTTTGAACACACTTTTGTTCATAAGTTGGATAACGCAACCACGATTGGTTTGCTCCTTACTTTGGTTTTAATATTCGCCTCACAAACAGAAGTTATCTTATCAAATCCTTTGCACATAGTGTTGATAGCGGTGCCGCTCACGGTTCAGACTGTTCTTATTTTCTTTATTGCTTATGCAGCGTCAAAGATATTTGGAATGTCACACGACATAGCAGCACCGGCAGGAATGATAGGGGCGTCAAACTTCTTTGAGTTAGCTGTAGCCGTAGCTATTGCATTATTTGGTACAACGAGTCCGGCAGCTCTTGCAACAACAGTAGGAGTGTTGACAGAGGTTCCAGTTATGCTTGCTACATCTGTAGACATAGATAGTCTACAGACTAATGACACTGGAACCTGTTCTTGTTAACCATTTTTTGATAATCATCATATCTTTCAAAAAGGCGGGTATCCTTGTCATAGTGGTATACCGTATCCGAAAGGAACTTGTCTTCGCTGAGTGCATCGCTTCTATTGCCGATATAAAGCATCTCCTTGAGATCCTTTGGCTTGACATTCTTGTTTTCTGCAATGACAATGCATTCATCAACTGAAGAAGGGATGACATAAAGGCTGCTGTCTAGCTTTGCAGACAGTGAATTCAGAAGTTCTGGATAAAAGATGGATGCAGCTCCATCACTGTTGTGTTCATTTGTGACGATATACATTTTGACATTGCTGTTACTTTCAACAACTTCATCTGGTATTCCAAGTATCATGGATTCCAGGGTCTGCACATGCGGTGGAATCATTTTTGGCGATGAAATCATGGCATCCTCGTGAAGCTGATCAAGTGTTATGCCATAGGCATTAAGCAGGTTGTTTGTGATCTTTGCTGAACAAATCTGCGTATCGGATGATTTGATAACAATGTGATAGGTTATCGCAAGATCGCCAATTGCGGTATGTGGCATATCTTTGAGTTCATTTTGTTCAAGATTGCATACGCGTATGAACAGATAGTCCTTTATCAGATCGTAATCGGTGATATTGGAAATATTGGAAATGAGATTCTTATTGATGATCATTCTTGGAATCCTCATTTTCTAATTGCTCCAAATAAAAATCCAGCCTGTCATGACTGGAAGAAGTGTTGATATCGCTGATGGTAATTTCAATTTTCATTTTCTTTTGTCTCCTTGTTATTTTTTTGTGAAGAAAGGATATCGGAAAGGTCTGATTCCATTTTCTCCATCATTTCCTTCTTCTGATTGAGAAGCTTAAGCTTGTTGGCAATCAGAATGTTTTCTTCAGAATACTTTTTGATTCTTTCCTCGTTTTTGATTTTCTGGTTTTCCAGCAAATGTATTTTGCGGATAATGTCTTCATAGCGGATCATGTTGGCACCTACTCATCATTACGATGACCTTCCATACCGAAAAGAAAATCGGTTGTATCCATTTCATCCACATCATGGTCATAGCTGTCGATGGTCATAACGATGAATTCAACGATTTCGTGCATCAGCTGTTCTTCGACTTCAGCCACAACTTCCAGTGCAATTTCATCACACATCTTTTCCATGATTGATGAATCTTCAGTTGGCCTATAGTCGATTTCCATATTCTCAACTGCATCGATTGCCCAGTTCATAACATCAACCGTCATCTGATCATCACGATGAAGGTTGGAATAGTTGTAGATTTTTGGATTGTAATAGCTCATTGTGTTTTCCTCCTATCTTTCAAAGCCATTCTTCTTTTTGATTCTGATCTTGTCGTCTTCAGTAATTTCAAACTTGTAGACATTATCGGCTGGTTCCTGACCAAACAGGGAAGCCATAAGTTCGGAATCATTTTTCGTATCCTCATACTTATCAAGATGCTCAGAATCAACTAGATGGAATTTCTTCTTCAGGGTTTTCTCATCTTCAACAAGTTCCTGGGCGGTGATCTTGATAGCCGCTTCCTCATTTAGCTCCAGTGAATCCGGAGTCTTATTCATATCCATCAACAGCAATGTTTCATAAAACAGTACCGGCTCTTCTTCCTTTAATGATTTCATCTGCTTGAACATGATATTCAGAAACTGGCGTTTTACCTGGTCATTGACCATGACTTCCACTGGCTGATCCAGTATATCCTTGTAGTGCTTGGCTGGAACTACTGTTGGCTGCTTGGTATCCGGATTGATATAGGCATAGGTCATTCGCGAAATGTTTTCGCTCAGTTCCTTGATCTTCATTTTCACAAATAGATCAAACTGTTTGTTCATATGTCATCTCTCCATTTCTTTTCTCTTAACTTTAGTGAATTGATCTTCATCAGGTACTAGACCAAGGGAAGAACCATTATCCCAACCCACATGGATCGTACCAGCATCATCAACAAACTGGACAGTGCCCAGTGTTTCATCAGGAACCGGATGGCAGTCATCATTCATGTGGATGCATTTGATTCTGGTGCCTGGAGGGTATTGTCTTCGCAGTCTTTCGACTTCATCCGGTCTCATAAATTCCATTTAGCATTTCTCCTTTCGCTGCTGGTCCATTTTTGCAAAGACCAGCTTTTCATTTATGTCCTTGAAGTAGGTTGGATGTTCATCAACGCATTTGTAGGTTTCATCAAGAATTGAAATGATACTTTGGGTTGCACGTTTACCAGTATCATCATTATCCAGATGCAGGATGATCTTCTTGATACGATCATTTCGTTTCAGATAACTCCATAAGGCAATTGGAACATCTGCTTCCTCTTTTGCAGCAATGCCAGCTGTTGCTCCTGATAATGACAGGCAGTTATGGGAATAGAAGGGGATGTCATTTATCTTTAGCAATGTCATATAGGAAAGCATATCAATGGCTCCTTCAAAGACGTGAAGCTCATCTGATTGGATGGTAGTAAAAGAAAAGCTGAAAGCTTTGTTGCTTCCAGCATGATCCTGTTTCATAGGGGTATTGATGCTTCTTTTGAAGGCATAGGCTGGTTTGTTGCCAGCGAAGCCAACAAAGACTGCATTCTTGTAATATTTACTTTGATAGATTTGGCCTTTTGCAACAAAGTAATTGACAATTTCCTTGTCAATCATCCTTTCATCGCAAAGATAATGGATCACATCATCGTTGGTTTCATCCTTTGGTGGCAGCACAAACGGCTTTGCCTTTTTTGGCCTTTCATGTGTAATGACTGGCATGGCAATCTTCATCGCATCTATGATGGTTTCACAGGCATCCATGAAGGTATATCTTTCAACGGTTACCAGATAGTCAATGGCGGAAGTGCCACCTTTCCTTTTTGACCACCAGTACCATTTTCCGTTGGAAAAGTGCAGTGAATCATGGTCGACATGGATGTAATCCGTTCTTCCATTTCTGATCAACAGATCTGGATGGTAGTTCTTCAGATAATCAATTGCACTCAGGCTTCTGATTTCCTTCAGCTTGTCTTTAGGTATATATCTTGTCATCTTTCTTTCTCCTTAACCTTAGGCGTCATATTTGCCAGATTGTTTTCCTTGCAAAATCTGCGAATGTCATTTGCATTTTCAATAACTTGCTCCTCTGTATATATAGTTTTAACCTTATACTGGTTTTCTTGAATATTGTTTAGCCATTCATCCATGAATTCGTTTAGCTGATGAGCAGCAACCGGATCCTTATCAACTCTTTGATAGAATTGCAGATTGTCCTGTTGGTAGGACTTTGGATATAGCAAGCGGTTATCCTTATCAACGGTGAATTCAACATCCGGATCAGCCATTAGATCACCATTAAGTTCATAGTTATGGGACATGGCATAACGGTTATCATCAATGATTTCAATATTCAGATCCATGAAGTGCGGTGTTCCGTATTTGATATAGCAGGCATCACCACTTAATAGAGGTGCAGCTATTGCTTCAAACTGCTCATAGTTCCTTCTTTCAATCGAATCATCGATGAATGGATGGCCTGTTTCCGGATTGTATGATGGATTATTCAATGCTTTATAGATGGCCTGTTTCAGATCTCTTTTGAAATCTGTGTGATTGTTGTAAAGATGTTCTTGGATTTTCATTGCTTCCTTGTTTCTATCAAAATAGCTGTAGATGCTGCTTTCGATATTCTGGTAAACCAATGAGTCATCCAGTCCTGGATTATCATTTGCTTTCAATTCATTGACCACATTTATTACAACATCATTTGCCAGCTCATTCATTTCGACTGGTGTGATATATTCGTGTACCATTGTCCGTTTCTTCAGGTTTTCCACAAACAATGGCTCCAGTTTGTCAATCATCTCATGAGCTATACTCTGGATATTGGATAGTATGGTCTTCAGCTTTGCTTCATCCTGGGCAGCATAGCTGGCGATATAACCGAAGGAATAATCGGAAGTATCAATGCCAAAGTGATCGCATAAAACAAAAGCGAGAGATTCGGCTTCGATCTCCCGCTGGTCGGAATCCTTATCGGTTGTCTTGTGAAGTATGCTGTGAGAATATTCATGGATCAGAGTTTTGGCAATCTGCATATCTTCCAGTTCCATATTAAGCACGATCCTGCCTTCGGCGATTGAATAATAGCCTTTGGCACCACCAGCCAGAACCGCATCTTTTGAAGGTGAATGGTAATCGATTGGAATGGTGCAGATGTTTTTGACGGAATCAATGAAGGCCAGTATCTCATCAGAACTTCCGGTCAGATTATGAATTAAAGAGGGAAGGGGTTCGCCTGAAGTCTGGGATATATCAAAGACGGTTGTGGTCGTAAAGCGAAGCTGGTTGATGACTCTTTCTTCCTTGATTGGATCACCATTTTCATCAAGTATTGGATTGCCATCTTCATCAGCCTTATCCATCAGTTGGGTAATCTTGCTTGTTACTGGTGCCAGGATTATCAGTCCTCTTTCACCTTTATCTACATGACGGTTGAAGTTGCGCTGCCATGCGTTGTATCCAGCTACCAGTGTTGCATCCGGTTTCTGGGCCAGTATCAATATGGTATTGTTCAATGAATAGCTATGAAACTTGGAACAGCAGGAAAGGTATTTCCTGAAGTTGTCTGAACTGTAAACATCCTTGACACCCTGTTCGATCATTTCAAAAGCCCGTTTGGTCTTTTCTTCTTTTGTCACTTATTCACATCCTTTCTTCAACGTTCCTGTTCTTTTGATCTGTTCATGCATCGAAATACATATTTGTCATCAAACCTTCTGATCATTGATGGATATTCAAGATCAACATTTTCATCATTCTTTCCGTCAAAGAAGTATTCATCGACGTCGCCATAGTCTTCACCAATGCGCATGTAACGGTAGGAATACTGGTTTTCCTGTAGATTCTTAAGACCGCTCATGATAGGGAAGACACCGTCATAGGTTTCATACCATTTGATATCATTCCAACCGAAATAGATGGCATCCTTTGTCCGGTGTACCACATCCATGTAATTTAGGTAATTATAGTGATCATTCAGCTTATTCAGTCTAAGATATTCTTTTACATGCTTTGAAAGTTCGTTGAAGCCATCGATTGATAAAATGATTCTTACATCGCTTCTGTATCCCATTTCAGACCTCCTTTCATCCAAAAGAAAAGCACCAGCGGTTGCTGATGCTTGTAAATTATTCACTTAATGCTTTGGCAATATCTCTTTTTCCATAGACGATACGAACAATTGAAACACTTGATTGCAAAGGATCCACGATATAGAAAACCAGATAGTTTCCAACACGCATCTTATGTGTATTCAATGAATTCCATGGCTCCCAATCTAATATTGGGTTTCTTTCAGGCATGAAGTCTAGTTCCTTGATGGAATTTCGTATTCGCCTTACCATTTTCGCCGCTGTTTCAGGAGCTTGTAAATTAAAAGCAATATATGAATAGATGTCTCTAAGATCATTTATTGCTTTAGTTGAATATTTGATTGTATATGTTTCGCTCATATGTTGAACTCTTTTGCCAGAATCGCATCCACTTCTTCTGAAGTATATGTCCTTTCCTTCTGAAGGGAATTAAGACCTTTTGTAAGCTCAGCATCGATCTGATCACGAGTCATATCACCGATGGAAGTTGGCTTTGAAACAGGGAGCCTTAGATCCAGTGGCAGACTGTTTGTCAGAACAATCTGGCTGTATAGCATCTGGATGGCACTTGATGGCGTAATTCCTAATTTAGACAGGATGCTTTCGGCATTTTCCTTTAATTCTGTATCAATACGAGCATAAACAGGTGAAGTACTCATAGAATCCACTCCTTTTGTACTATCATTATAGAGATATTTGCAAGCAATTGCAAGCATATACATTTATGCAACCTTCTTTCCAATGACAACGATCCTCTTGTTTCCATCTCTTGTGTCACATGTTACCAAAGTCATCAACTCATCATCATTTGAAACAGATGCTCCGGTCCGATACAGGCTGTTGTTTATTGTATTGGAAATGAATGCCTGGAAGCCATTATTGGAACGCCAGCTGCTTTGAGTGAACTCGAGTGAATGTTCAAGATTGTTAAGGTCTATGTTCATTACCGCAAAGATTTGATAGGTTCTGGTTTCTTCTTCTGTGATGAATTGGAAAGTTGGATGCTTCATATAGTAATCACTGTTGATGTAATCCATCAGTGGGGTAAAGATGATATTGCTTCTTGTGCTTGAATGCCCATAGATGACAACATTCTTGGCATTTATGTTTCCATCACCTGAGATGTAGGGAATGCCAGCAGCTGCATATTTTCGTTCAATATTTCTTCTGACGTAGTAGTCATTGTCAGGTGCCTGGACAACAGGTTCATAAATGACGCGATCATCAGATTCGATGATTCCCACAACATCTGGATTTGTCTTTTTCAATAAAGGCAAAGAAAGCTCCTTTTCAGAAGCTTCCTCATCCTTATTCGTTTCATTGGTTGCTGGAGTATCAACATAGTAATCAGTATAGTCATAAGCCTTCTTGGTATTGAGAATACTGTAGGTACAGATTCCGGTAATGCCAATTGCTGCAGCGACTGCTACAATCAATCTGATCTTTGTTTTCTTCTTCATATCTAGACTCCGGTATTTGGAACAACGATGCGGTCATTTTCAAAATAGACGATTACAATGTCACTACCTCGATCCGCTTCCGCTTTATAGGCTTTGGATTTGTCAGCCAATTTGTAGGAAACAGGAGCCTTGATTTCCTTGAATTCATATTCATGGTCGTAGATGGCATCAGCCAATACTGCTTTTCCATCTTTTACGATATGCTTTGTGACTTCATCTGAACCTGCTTTTCTTGAATAGTAGATACCATCATCAAGATCAATGATGATTTCCTTGTTTTCATCCGTCTTGGCTGTTTTGATGATTTCTTCAAAGGCTTCATCCTTGGCGATTTCATATTCTTCATCCTTTTCAGATCCTTTGATCATCAGATTTCCAGAGCATAGGGAAGCAACATCTTTGCCAGTTGTCTTGTCATAGACTTCAAAGATGGCGCCATTCAGGAAATGGTCCTTGTGTTCACTGTCTACTTTGTTTACTTCCAGATCCAGACGGCGTTTTTCATTGTGAAGTTCCATTCCAACTTGAATTGATTCCAGGCTTGTTTCACCATATTCAAATGTGAATTCATGGTTTTCTTCATCAAGAACAAAACCAACATTGGTTTCAAGCTCTCTGATATAGTAATCGCCAGCAGGGAGATCAAGCTGTTCAACATTGTGACCATTTTCATCCAAAGTCAGAATTCCAACAAGTCCATCAGCTGGAATGCATACTCTGCCGCTATCATCATCTTCATCGTCAGATAACATAACAGGTATCACTTCTTCAACTGGTTCCCTTATAACAATTTCATTCTTTGCATAGACTCCGAATACGACATCCTTGTAGGCTTCATGATCATCATCTTCAAACGTCTTGGTAATTTCAAGATCCAGTTTCTGTCTATCATTCTTGTAGGACTGCTTGATTTCAACAACATCAATCAACTGTCCGCCATACTCAATATCGAAGTCGTAGACAGTTGGATCCAGTACAAAGCCTTCAGGTGTATTGATTTCAGTAATGGAATATTTGCCAAGCTGGAGAAGAGAAGAAATGGTTACACCATCAACTGTTGTAAAGGTATCTACAACATCTCCAGTGCTATACCAGAGCGTTCCTTCAGGTGTAATGATATCCTCTCTGGCAGTGATCTGATAGGTAACGCCTTCAAGAAACCTCTCTTCGTAGACTGGAGTATAAAGCGTTCCATATTCCGTTTCACTTGTTTCTACATTAGATAGCATTTCTCCATACTTCTCAACATAAACCTGGCCTTTCTGGGTTGTATTGTCAAAGTTCATGAAGATCTCGGTTGCTGTACCATCCACATTGACTGGAATTTCCTTGTTGCTTAATACATAGCCATAAGGTGCTTTGATTTCAACAATCCAGTATTTGCCAAACTTCAGTGTTTCTGGAAGATGAACCGATCCTTCTTCGTTTGTTACGAATACATCGGTTTCGTACTTGTCTGGATAGGTTACATTCTGCTTGATGAAGTTGCCGTTTTCATCCTTGATCTTGAATTCAACGCCAGCTGCTGGAATTCTTTTTCCGGTTTCAGCATCGGTTTTGTAGATATTGAGTTCAGCTTTTAAGGTATCGTTGTAGATGTTGTAGAAGTAGGTCTTCTGATCCTGTTCGATCTTCACTTCAAATGGCTTCAAGGTATCATAACCGGTAACAGCATGTTCCTTGACGACATAGGTTCCATATGGAAGCCAATCAGTAATGGCACGGCCATCTTCATCTGTAGTCAGTGTAGCAACGGTTTCACCACTTGACTTGAGGATTATATCAAACACAAAGCCAACACCAGGTTCTGATATGACCGATTCATATGGATTCTTTCGATCCTGTTCGATTGTCTTGGCAATTTCGATTCTTCCTTTGATGACCTGGTCCTTGCAGGTTGTATAGAAGGTAGAAGGGGTACTGTCACCAGAGAACTTCAGTTCAACGCTGCTGCAACTGCTATTAAGTAGATATCCTTCAGGTGGTGTCACTTCACAGACATTGAGCGTCGTACCAACAGGATACTTCCTTGACTTGGCTTTATTACCACTTGTAGTAATTGTTTCCAAGACATTGCCGGAAGCATCCTTTACTTCAAATACAGCACCGCTGAATGTTGCATCTCCTTGTGTTTTAGTGCCTGTTTCAATATCCCGCTTTTCCACTTCAATATCGGCATAAAGAAGTTCGAAGTTCAGTTTGAAATTTGGCGTAGGGTCGCTTCTTGAAGCCATGAAGATGACTTTCTGATCTCCTCCTGCTCCATAGATGACATGAACATCCCTTGCTGAATTCTTTCTTGAGAAGGTAAGAGTACGATCATAGTTTTCTGAGGTAATGGATACTGTCAGATTGTTGCCGTTAACAGATGCATTGATACCGTTGCCGCTATTGACGTTGTAATTGCCAAGGGTTCCTTTGGTATCGGTCAAGGTAACAGGAGTATTGATTCCCATCTTGACGGTCTGGTTGTTGAAGGAAGGTCTACCTTGTGGCTGACTTCTAAGATGATTGATTTCATTGATTTCAGGAGATAAATCAATTGGCGTAACGCCATCTGGATAGTAAGGATCATACCATCTATCGACAACTTCCCAGATCAATAACTGAGTAGCAGCATAGTATCTTTCTGTCTGATGTCCTGGATAGGAATAGCCATAGTAGTTGAGTTCCCAGATGGCTTGTCTTTGGTATTCGGATAGATCATTCCATTTGGTTGTGTTAACTGGATAATCATGGTCGGTAGCAAACAATGCCCATGGTTCAATGCAGAATACAACATTTCCTCCAACCGTAAGGATTCGGATGTAGTCATATCCATAAACGCCAACGCCATTGATTCTGACAATGCGGTCACTGCCAAATCCTGGAGTTAATCGAAGCTTGGGATTTTCTGTTTCCTCTGCATAGATTTCAGGAAAAACCTCTTCAGCTGGACCAAGTTCCGTTATGGTCTCAACGGCTTCAGAATAATCGATTGGATCGTTTTCTTCAGCAAAGACGGGAGTAATTTGAAATGCACTGTTCAAAAGCACAAGCAATGTGAGGAACAGCTTGCCCGTTTTCTTAAATAAATTCTTCATTTTCTTTGTCCTTTCTTTCTAACTCTTTCAATAAAAAAAGACGAGATTGACTCGTCAGAATATCTATATAGTTCAGTAATGAATCACCACCTTTACTGGATTAAAGATTCATAGCTCCATAGGTTCAAACCATAATAGGCAACAGAACCATCATTCCGATAAACAGGCTGTACTGAATAGTTTGTGATTTCCTTATCGCCAATGGTCACAACATCATCCAGGAAATATTGCCCAGCATTATCTGCTTCAGACTGGCTGGAATATGTTGAATAGTAGAAGTTTGTGTCCATGATCACATCACATGGCTTGTTTGGATCCATTCCAGCAGGACATGCATATTCCTGTATCGATGGCTTTTCAACAGGCTTTTGATTAGGCACGGGTGTTGGTTCAGGTTTAGGTGTTACTGGTTCTGCAGCAGAAGACTGGTCGTTTGATGTTTCCTTTGGTGGTTTGTTGCCAGAATTGGTCTTCTCTTCATTGATAGGAGATGTATCAACAACCTGTTTTTCTTCCTTATCACCTTCCGAAGAAGAAGTGTTCTTCTTGTCTGCAACTGCAACAACGGCATCTTCTTCCTTTTCGGTGCCATTGGTTTCAATAGTTTCCTCAACGATTCCTTCATCCTCTTCCATTTCCTCTACGATGATATCTGCTGTTTCTACTGGTATCTCATATCGTTCATATGGTTTAAACATATCTGCATTAGCACCAATACCAAGTGCTGCTAGAGCAATTACTGATAAGCATGATAATAATAACTTCTTTCTCATTTACTGTTCCTCCTATAAGAATCTACTAATAATCTGGATAGTTACTATTACCAGTTCATTTTCTTCGGTAGGTAATAGTTTTTCGGTAGGTTGAAGGGGTTTTAGGGGAAACATGGAGTCACAACTGCCAGGTCACAAAGCAGACTGCCCCTTCATTCAGTCTGTTAAAATCACAGGTGCAAATTTCGATATCCGACATGCGATTATCGTTCCTGTTCCCGTGATTTCTTTCTGGCCCAGTTTTCAAGCAGGTGGATGATAAGATCCTTTTTCCTGTTTGGTGTGAAGTCCTTTGGAAAGTATTGATCGATTTCCGACATCTTGAAGGACAACTTTTCCTTCTGATTCGGCTTTTCTGCTTCCAGTGTTTCCTGGATGAATTCGGTTGTCAGTTCGCCATCATGGCTTAATCGCTTGAATTCCTGGCATTGGGCAAGCGATGGTGTACGGTCATTGGCAACAATGGCATCCGCTAGATCATATTGTTCATCTACAGTCAGGAATGAAAGCTCAACAGCTGGATTGAAAGCAATCTTAATTTCGCTATCGTGTCTTCCATCCACCATTTCCTGTAATGGTTCAATCAGGTAAGTGAGGCGGATGAAACGCTGAATTTGTTTTCGATTCATTCCCATTTCTTGACCTAATGCCGCATCAGCCCATGTAGACTTATCATAGTTTGGGACAAGTTGTCCCAAAGTTTTCTTTGAATACTCAATGGTAAGTTGATCATCAGGTATTTCATCGATTTTCTTACCTTGATGTTTCATTGCTTCAAGCCGCATTTTGTAAGCGTAGCCTCTTTCGGATGGATAGATGTTTTCTCTTTGTATGTTGGAGTCAACCATCAGTATCGTTGCCTGGTCATCATCAAGTTCTCTGACAATAACATTCATTTCCGTGAGTCCGATGTGTGACATGGCATATTTACGCCTGTGACCGGATATCATCTCATAGGTTCCATCATCCTTGGGACGAACTAGTGCTGGTATCAGAATCCCGTTTTCCTTGATGGAATCAATGAGCTTCAGCATATCCTCATCCATGGTTACATGGAAAGGGTGGTTCTTGAAATCGGATATCTTGTCAATCGGTATTGATACGATTTTCTCAAGTTTTGATTCCTGGCGTTCCTCTTCAGTAGAGAAAAGGGAATCATAATTTGGCAAGCCTAAATCTAGTTTTGGCAATCAGATCACCTCCTAGAACAACCGAAGCTGGCTACCGCTTGATACTTGCGTATTCCAGGCTAGCGCAGCCTCTTCATAGGAATCCTTTGGATCTGCGTGGTAGCCACAGATTGAACAGTATCCGAACTGTCTGAACTTGCCGTTGATCCTGCCGCCATCCCAGTCAACAATCACCTTGACATCTGAATGGCAAATAGGGCATTTTTTGAGTCTTGTCTTAATCATTTCTATTCACCATCTCGATCTTTTCCGCAACGACATCCGTTGAATAATGCCTCTTGCCATTCCTTTCAAAGGAACTTGTATGGATCCTCCCTTCAATATGGAAGGAAGTGCCTTTTGATGGGTTCTTGGCAATGATTGCAGCATTTTCATTGAATGCGATGCAGTTGATATAGTCGTACCATTTTGTTCCTATCTGGGGAACAGACAGTGTAAACAGTACATAATCGGAACCTTTGTCGTTTTGCTTGATGATCGCATCCTTAACAAGGGTTCCGCTCAATGATACGTAATTTGACTTGTTCATTTTCTACCTTCTTTCTATCTTTCAAAATCATTTCGCTGTTTTGACTTGCTAGATGAGATCAATTCATCAGTAAGTGATGCATATGCACTGGCAACTTTGGAATCCTTGGCGTATGAGTAGATGCTTTTGCCTGAAATCGAAGCTTCTCCGGCTTTTGTAGCAATAGGAATCACTGAATCAAATACTTTGATGTTTCTACCGAAACTATCTCTGATTGTCTCTATTGTACTTTTAGCCAGATTTGTCTTCATATCTGCCAAGGTAATGGCAACACCGGCAATGGCAAGATTGCTGTTAATCTTGCGCTGTACCTTGTTGATTGTCTGAAGCAGTTTGGTCATTCCTTTGGCAGGCAAGTACTGAGCCTGTACCGGAATGAGTACCTGGTCAGCAGCTGAAAGTGCGTTTACTGTAAGCATGCCAAGAGAAGGGGGACAGTCAATCAGAATATAGTCATATCGATTCCTTAATGGTTCAAGACAGCTGCTTAGTACCTGTTCCCGGTTGATGACAGATACTAGACGCATCTCGAAGTCTGCTAGTTCAATGTTTGCTGGAATCACATCTACATCCTCTTCATGTTTCAAAATCAAAGAGGCATACCTGATATCCTTATCATTGATGTAATCGTCAAGCATGGTTGATACTGTGTTTTCCAGTGCATCGTTGTTCTTCCATCCAAGGCAGGCAGTAAGATCGCCCTGAGGGTCAAAGTCGACAATCAGCACTTCCTGCCCGTTACGTGCAAGACCAATAGCTACATTCTCTGTTGTAGTTGTCTTTCCAACGCCACCTTTCTGGTTTGCGACTGCAATAACTTTGCATTTGGACATAATAAAAACTCCTTTCCCATAACCACCAGCTAGTTGTGGATATGTAAAAGGAGTTATGTTTATTTTGTTAGATAGATAAATTGTAATTTGTCTGAATTTTCAAAGGGAGAATAGAACTACTATTCTCTCTTGTAGTAACCCAGTATTTTGCTTTTTTCTATTTATCTAGTTTTCCTTTAATTTTTTCTTGAATCCAATTTTTTTGATTACAATATGGACATCTTAAATATTTCCCCTTTTTTCCATTATTTAGACTAAACATATCTTGGAAAAAAGTAATTGAAAATCTTTTATTACAAGATGGACAAATATAATCATATTTAGAAGAATGGTGATAAATAAGTAAAAGTAGAAGAACAACATCTAATACTATTGCTACTGCTAAATATATTCCTCCCAACATTGAACCTACAATTAAGCTAACAATTAAAAAAATAATATAACTTACTAATAACATATTAACCTCCATTAAAAAAGCATTTTAAACTGGGTTTCTAATAAAACATATTCCATATTAAAGTAAAATTTACAACTGCAACACAAATTCTTATTTGTATAAATCCATTTATCTAAAATCACCTAGAGTATAACATTTATTTAAAGCTCTGGATAGTCGGTATAAAATTGTTAAATTTATGATGGATTCTATTTTATTCAGTTGAAATAATATAATCATTCAATAAAATAGATCGAAGATCTAACTGAGAAGTAAATTGATTTTCATGACATGCAATAATCGCATCAAAACCAACTCCGTGAAAACATTTTTGAAAACATTTTTTGTAGACGCATGGGAAAAAGCCCTGTTTTGATGGAATTGTACCTGTAAACAAGGGCTAAAAAGGGCATATTTTCGATCATTGGGAAAATAATACAATTGAATTTGCTCGCTTTCTTGGGGATTGTACCTGTGAAAACAGATGGTATTCAAGCTATAGCAATGCAAACAAAAAACGCTAGCAGCTTCTGCTAACGTTTATGATCAGTTATTCCTCTATTTCCCAGTGGCCGATATATCCTCTACCAACATATTTAATGCAGTCTAATCTACTTTTTATTCTTTTCTTCATTTTTGAGAATGACTGCTTCTACTTGGGCTAGAAGTTGTTCTTTGTCAGGCATATAAGTAACGTATTTAGAAGCAAATATATTGTTACTTAATCCACCTAAAGCATACTGCATATCAACATTTCCTTTATCTGTACAAAGAATCAGTCCTATTGGCGGATTGTCATTTTCATCATTTACTTCAGCTGCATAATAATTGAGATACATATTAAGCTGGCCAACAGCTTCCGGCATTAGCTTGATTGTCTTTAATTCAATAAGAACGTATGATCTTAGAATCTTATTGTAAAATACCATATCAACATAATAGTGAACGTTGCCGAATGTTACTCTTTGTTGTGTTCCAACAAACATGAATCCTTTGCCAAGTTCCAGCAGGAACTTCTCAATTTGCCTTACCAGTGCTTCTTCAAGATCTGATTCCATCATTGGCTTGTCTTCTGGTATACCAAGGAATTCAAACACATATGGATCTTTTACAATATCTTCAGGTTTTGCGATTTCATTTCCCTTTAAAGCTAAATCAAGTACTTTCTGTTTGTTTGCTTCGCCGTTTGATAGAAGCAGTCTTTCAAACAAAGACGAAGATATCTGTCTTCTCAGTTCCCGTACGCTCCATTTAGAGTTGATGCATTCTACTTCATAAAAATGTCTTTTATCCTTATCGGAAATGGATAACAGTTCACAATAATGTGACCAGCTTAGTCGTTCAGACAGTGTCTGAACGGATCCATACTCTTTATAAAAAGCCATCATATTCCAAATATTTGCACGAGAAAATCCTTTTCCAAACTTGTTTGTAAGATCTTTGGAAATAGTGGTGATAGTAGCTTTTTGATAGTTTTCGTCATCCTGATGTTCCATCATATCTTCAACAATCAACCTTCCAATTTCCATATATGTTACAAGAAGTGTATTATTAACCTGTACAGCAACCTGGTTTCTTGCTTTATCTAATAGACTTTCTATTTGGGTTATCAATTTGTTATGATCTAATTCATTCATTTCTTGACCTCCTAAATACTAAGTTATAAATTATTAATAATTTTGAAATATCAACAGTATTATAACATTTCTGGCAAACCATTATAAGATATTGCGTTCACTGTTTTCAGGCTAGACATCATAAACGACTTATGAAATACTGTTATCAATGAATGCAACATCATACATATCCTTAAAGATGCTATTTGCTCTTCAGGATATGTAACAACGCTTAAAAACCATTTCCGTGAAAACATTTTTGAAAACATTTTTTGTAGACGCATGGGAAAATGGCCTGTTTTTATGGAATTGCACATGTAAATAAGATCCAAAAAGGGCACATTTTCGACCATTTGGAAAATAATACAATCGAGTTTGCTCGCTTTCTTGGGGATTGCACTTTTTTGGGGATTGCACCTGTGAAAACAGATGGTTTTCAAGCTATTGCAAGGTAAACAAAAACGCCAGCAGCTTCTGCTAACGTTTATGATCAGTTATTCCTCTATTTCCCAATGGCCACTATATCCTCTACCAACATATTTAATACAGTCTAATTCACTAAGCTTTCTTCTCACAGTTCTTAAACTGATGCCTAATTCATTTGCCATATCTTTTGCGCTTATTTTGTTGTTTGCTCTGATCAGGCTGATGATTCTGTTATTAATATCATCTTGGGTGCCATTTTGGGTGCCATCTTGGGTGCCATCTTGGGTGCCATCTTGGGTGCCACTATTTGATGAATCATAATTTAAGTTAGGCATCTCAACTATGAACTGAGTTCTGTCAGAGTAGAAGACTGGTCTTTTTGCTTCTGTATAATTCTCCTCAAACTGGTAACCTTCGACAATCTTGCTAAGTCCGCTGCCTTGTCTTTCCATAAGACCAAGACGATTGAAGATATCGGCCAATATTGGGTTTCTTCTTTCCGAAGGGACATGCCTGATGTCTAACTCCTGAATTAGTCTTCCGTTGACCATTCCACCTGGAGAATATATCTCCATTCGATCATCGAATATGTCGATATGGACTTCGCTGCCAACTACCGTATAGTCACGATGAATCAGCGCATTGACAAGAGCCTCGGATGCGCTTTGGAAAACATATTCCGGCATTTCGATTCTTGAGAAAGGTGTTTTCCTCCACATCACTCTGGTGTTCCTTTTGATAAAGGATTCGCCATCACGAAGAAGGGAAATCAAGCCTCCTTTGTATTCTGCACTATCCAGTGCATCAATCAAGCCTCCAGCTTTGGTCAAGCCATTCCATCTAGTGCAGAATAATCTATTTTGATAAACAGGGGTTTCATCAGCCAATAGAGCTCCGGCGTTTGTCAGTTTGCCGTTGCTATTGACAATGCCAAATGATTCATACAGTTTATCGTCAAAGCTTTTGCCAGTCCATTGGAAGTATCTTTCCTTCAACTTGGAGAAAGAGTAATCATCAAAGTCATAATCGGTAACAAGCGAATCGAAAGTGGAGTTCTTTCCACGCATTACAAGGCGTTTCAATTCGATGGAAGTAGCCTTGACACTCTCGTTTCCCATTCTTACATAGGCTTCAAGCGAGCCATCGCCAGAATAGTAGTAAGGCGTTTCCTCACCCTTAAAAACATGAAGAAGGATCAGATCCTTGTTATCTTCCTTATGGAATTCAATAGAGAATTCAGGTACTGGATCAAGCCTGGTCTTGATGATTTCGCTGATCTTTTCAGCATCCTTGGCAGCATCTTTAAGCCCGATGATTTCGTCATCATCAGAAATGCCAAAGACAAGAAAACCGCCAAATGAGTTTGCAAAGGCACTGACAGTCTTGCACCAGCTCTTCGGTTTCTTTTCCTCAAGTCTTAATTTCTTGTCATATTCCGTTGTTTCGCCAATCAGGCTTTTGATATCCACTGCTATTCCTTCTTTCTTTATATGGGATTTATGATTGTCTTGGTAAAATGTCTATACTATTATAACATTTCCAGCAAGCTATTATAAGATGCTGCTTCAGCTGTTTTTTAGATTGGACTTCTTGAACAGCATGTGGAATACTGTTATCAGTGAATGCAACATCATGCATATCCTTAAAGATGTTATTTACTCTTCAGGATATGTAACAATGATTTAAAACCATTTCCGTGAAAACATTTTTGAAAACATTTTTTGTAGACGCATGAGAAAAAGCCCTGTTTTGGTGGAATTGCACCTGCAATTAAGTGCTAAAAAGGAGCTTTTTAGACCATTTAGAAAATAATACAATCGAATTCGAATAGTATATAGAATGTCGAAAAGTCGCTTAAACAGGCGACTTTTTTGATGTTCAAAATGCCTGTGAAAACATTTTGAAAACATAGATGCTCATTTTTGACCGTTATGAAAATATTTAGCTCCGTTTTTTTTTTACCAAAATGTTCCCAGTGGTTTGGAGGTTGGAATTTCTCAATTTTTACAAAATATGGCTTAGAAGTGCATAACTTCTAAGCCACTAGAAACCTTTTACTCGTGAAAGCATGTTATAGCTTTACATAATTTTTTATCTTTTGAACGCATTGCTAAAATCATTTCCAATACCTACACCATCATTTTCTCATCATCAGAATCAATAGATGTCCCATGAGCTTGGTAAAGTGAACCAATTCGTCATGAAGACTTCTGAAGGCATAAGGACTTCCATAAATAACGATCTCCTTATCAAGATTTTACAGGATATATCAATTGATTTCTAACATACAAATTGATGTTATTGAATTTTATTCTCGTAATCTTGCGATTGGTGGAAAACATCATCAATAAATACTTCATTTTCTTCTACTCGATAAAGGATAAAGTACTTTGAGCTTTTTAGATAAAATTTTCTATATCCTAAGCTTCGCAAGTTATTATTTGTACAAAGTTGAAATGATTCTGCAGCAGATTTTAGTAGATTTTTTGCATCATCTATATCATCTAAAAATTTTCGAGCTGCTTGTTTATTTTTTAAATGTTCAAGCAGATAAAAAACAATTGAGTCAATATCTTGCTCTGCAATAGAAGTAATATTAATTTTATAATTCATATTTGGCTCTAATGCTTTCTAGCACTGAATCTGCATCTTTATAATTCCCATTTGCTGCTTCAGTTCTTGATAATGCAAGTCTTTCTAAGATTTGTTCTTCTGTCATAACATTAAGAGAAGTAGGTTTATTTAATTTTTTGATTTCAAAAGGTATACCTTCATAGGCGATTGCCTGAGTTAAAAACATTCGGATTGCACTTGTTGTATCTGTACCTAATTCTTTAAATAGTGTGTCCGCTTTTGATTTTAAATCATCATCAATTCTGACTTGAATAGTTGCCATAATAAACACCTCCGTCTATATTATATGTAAAAAAAATCATGAAGTATACAAAAACATTGCTAAATCATTACAATTGCAATACCATAGGCTGCTAAATGAATTTTAAATAAGATAATTTTTCATTTACATCCTTATATTCTTTTGGATGATTGTCAATGTATTGATGTTTCTTAGATAAAACTTTTATGATTTTAGATCTAGCACCAATACAAACTTCATCATTATTTAAATGAAAGATGATGGTTTTAATATTTTTGATTCTTTCTAGAAATGACTTTAACGCCTGTTTTTAGAAGTTGCTTCTAAAAAATCATCAAAAAGATTTGTGTTCAAATCAATTAAATAATGCTTTTCATTATCTATTGTTTCTTTTTTTATAATGAAATCAGTTGTTCTGTGCAAATCGAGTAATGTAAAAACAAAATCAAGTGCTCCGGTATGATCGTCCATATTTAAATACATAGAATTGATATGTAGCGCCTTACTTATTTTTTCTAACATGTCTTTACGTGGAACTCTGGTTCCGTTCTCATATTGCGAAATACGAATTCTTCCATTTTCATCTGCTGAAAGCCCGGATTTTTCGGCTAGTTCGGTTTGTGTTAAACCTCGAAATTGACGGACAAATCTTATTCTCTTTCTGCCAAGATATTGACCTTCTTCGTTTGTTAAATAGTCTAATGTTAGGGCTTCTGGTGCATATGACTTTGGAATTGTTTTTAATAAAGTTAGTAGTGTTCTTTAATAGATAGATTAAATTTCCTTCATATTCTTTATCATCGAGTGCATCATCAAAAATAGAACCTTTTTCTAAACCATTCCATCTAGTGCAAAATATGCGGGAATTGTACACTGTGTGTTGATCGGCCATGCACTTTTACCTGCACCTTTTTTGATTCCACATGAACAGGCATCAATTGGTTTTATTTTTAAGTGTTCTTTTTGATTCGTTTTTCACTTAGCTTATTTTAGTAAGATATTTCTTTAAAAGAAAAGCACAGAAATAAGGAAAAGTATATATGTTATTAGATAATCCAATATTACCCGATATGAATTTAATACCAAATTGAATGTCAGGATAGTGATTACTGGCAATCAAAGTACGTAAAGATCTTGCAGTTCCATTTGTTGCTTTTACTTCTACTGGAATTAGATTCTCTTTGTTTCGAACAAAAAAATCTTGTTCCAAAGTTGAATTGTCTTTTTTATAGTAGTACAGATCATACCCTGCTTTCACTAAGGCTTCTCCCACTACGTTTTCATAAAGAGCACCTTTATATACACCTAAATTTTTATTTACTCGTAGGTTTTCTTGGGCTTCATCATCTAACATAGAGACTAATAAACCGGAGTCTGCAAAGTATATCTTATACTTTGATTCGTCGTAGTTTCCTTTTAGAGGAAGTTCCGGGAATTGCATACAGTAACAAATATTTATGATACCGGCATCTTTTAACCACTCAATACATCCACGATAATCTCTAAATCTAGCATTGGATGCAACTTTTGTGATTTGGAATTTTTTATTGTCTTTTGCTAATTGGACAGGAATATGATTAAATACATTTGTGATTCGTGTTTGGTCCATTCCATCAGCATATTTTCTTATATCTTCTTTATAATCGGCAACAAGTTGTTTCTGAATGTCAATAGAGCCCTCAAATGTTCCTTTTTCGATATATTCTCGAACAACTGCTGGCATACCACCTAAGATACAGAAGTCCAAAAACAACGAAGAATAGATAGACATTTCAATTTCATTAAATGATTTTAATTGAATCATATGCTCTAACATTTCCTGAATAGTCGATTCATCGTAACCTTTAGCCCATAGAAATTCTTCAAAATCCAAAGAAAACATTTCGTAATCTGTTTTATATCCAACACTATTGCTTTCGATACTTTGGTAGTTAATACCTAAAAGAGAGCCACTACATATTACATCAAAACGTCCATCTATTTTGAAAAATTTGAGTGATGTAGCAATATCTGGAAAATCTTGCAACTCATCAAAAATAATAAGTGTATCATTTTCGATAAATTGTTTAGATGGATCAATCCTAGATATATTTTTAATGATATCTTGCGCTTTATAGCCGTCTGTAGTAATCATTTTATAATTTGGTTCTTCTACAAAGTTGATATAAATAATACTTTTATAATTTAAATGACCAAATCGTGTGATGGATTCTGTCTTGCCAACTTGTCTTGAGCCTTTAATAATCAATGGTTTCTTATTTGGATCTGTTTTCCAATTTAACAAATAATTATCTATTTTTCGTTTCAAATATGTCATCGTATACCAGCTCCTTTACTTATAAGTATAAATAAAATTAATGAGTTAAACAACAGAAAATCACAAAAAAATAGGATGTTTATAAATTTTTTGCATATTTTAATAGGATGTTTATCAGGGGTTATCACAAAACAAGTAGTATTGTAGATAGATGATATGTTAATAAAGAATTATCTGACTTATTCGAAATGATACTAATAAATAGGAAAACAAAATAAATTCCAGTTTGTCTATTTAATCCTCAATAAATCCTGTATTTTCAAGGCTTTTCGCCTGTGTAATTCTCAAACCTTATGTATTTTCCCTTGTTTTTTCCCTTATGAGCGAAAACAAGGGAAACTTTTTGCTATTCGCCGCCGACTACCTTATCCAGCAGTCTTGCGGAGGTACGCTTCGTTTATTCACAACCAAAGACGAGCGTTTCAAAAGCGAAGCCTTCATAGCAGAAGCAAAGGAAGTATACACGGCGCTTATCAATTCCCACATTTCAGATCCCAAGCAGCGACTGAAAGTGTTTGATAAGAACAGTGTGTGTCTGCCCACCAGGAAAATCGGCAAGAACAATCCGAAAGAGGAAGAAATCAAAGCGGACAACGCCGCAAGACAGGAATGGAATCGAACAGCGGATATGGCACTGATCACAGGCATTTCGGAAGAAACAATATTAGTGATTAAGCAGACGCAGATCCACGAAAAAGTCAGCCGGTCTATCCGTGACAGTGGTTGGCTTCCCAACCTGTTCCGCAGTATCGTTAATAAGGCAAAAGATTTCCTGCAAAATCTTATCCGAGAAAAGGAGATGCCGCCCAAGCCTACACTGGATATCGATATGGCAGAGTTCCGTCATATGCGTAATCTGATGATTAAATTGCAGGATAAGGCAAAAGAAATCAAGCACTTGCAGGATAAGGTTCTGCCGGAGCTTAAGCAGCAGCTTGCCGAAACCAAAGGTATCTTCAAGGGTAAGGAGCGTAAAGCGTTAGAAATACAGATACAGCAGACCGAAAGGGAAATCGCTGATAAACTGGACAAAATTCCCGACACACTGAAAGCATACGGTTATCCCGACGTGCAAGTTTTTATGACAACCTACCGCAAGGCAGAACCCGTAGTGGAGCAGTACAACCGTGACCTTGCCAAGTGGGAACGGCAGGTTAATGAGAAAGAAAAGCCCAATAGACCGCTCGAAAAAGAAAGTGTCCGAGACAGGCTCAGGCATTTATAGTCAGAGGGCAAACAGCAAAGAACACGAAGAAGTCCCAAGACAGAGAACGATAATTTTGACACCGAACACGACACCACAGGGCAGAACCTCTGCCTTGCGGGATTCCATATATCCTTGAAATGCTTATCCAATTTCATAAAAAAAACCTCCTGACAGTTTATACCTGACAGGAGGGACTGTTGTAAGTGTGATAAGCACACTGATATGATTTTATTTTGCTCTTTTCTTCTTACCGTAAACTGTTGTTCCGATTATGCCTGCTCCGCTCACCAAGAGAAGTGCAATCCACAATGCCATATGGCTGTTGTCGCCGGTCGCAGGGTTGTCTTTACCTGGCTTCGTGTCGGGCTTCGTATCCGTGCCGGGCTTCATCGGTTCCGTCGTGGCGGGCAGCTTTTCGATCTCCGCCTTCTCGGTGTAGCCGCAGACCGTGCAGGTGTGCTCCTTCTCGCCGGCTTCCTGCTCGGTGGCTTCCTTCGTCACCGTCCAGTCGCCGTATTTATGGAGCTCCTTGTTCTGCACATCCTTGCACGCGCACTCGTCCCAGTGGTGTGTGGCGTCGTGCTTCAGCGCGTAGTCGTGGGCGGTGTAGGTGTTGGTGAAGGCCATATCCGCCGCCTGCAGGTTCTCCCAGTCGATGTAATAGTACCCATTGCCGTCGATGGACGCGGGCACGACATACGCGGTATATCCCGATGCAATCGCATCATCGCCCATTGCGTACGCGACGGGGATCTCCTTCATCAGCACGCCCCAGACCGTGTCGTCCACCGTCCAGCCGTCCTCGCCGGCGTCCACCTGCTGAACAAACGCGCCCTCGCTGAGCATGACCCTGAGCGTCCGCTCGGTGCCGGTGAAGGTCAGCGTGCCGTTATAGCTGCCCTTGCCGTTGGTGGTGACGGAGCCGGTGATGGTCACATTCGATTTATCCCTATTGGGTGCGCTTTCGCCGATGAGCGCCAGCTCGAAGGACGTCTCGCCCGGCTCGCCCGCGTCGCCCAGCGTGACCGTGGTGGTGAAGGGGGCGGTCACAGTGACGAGCTTTTCCCAGTAGGGGTAGAGCGTGGCGTCCCGATCCTCGTCATAGGTTGCGCCGAGGTCGTAGATTGCGCCGGTCTCTTTGTCCACCCAGCCGGTCTGGACATAGCCGTCCCAGGTGAAGGTTTCGCTGCTCAGGGTAAAGTCCTCACCCGGAGTCTTGGTTCCCGCCGGGATGCTGCCCTCGACGCCCTCGCCGCCGTCATAGGTGATGGTGTACTGCGACGGCTCCGCAGGCGTGCCGAGGGTACATGCTATCTGGAGCTGAATCGGCACACCATCTCTGGTTGCAATCTTACAAGAGTACGGTGTCCTGCCGTTCACGGTGACAGCCGGCGCCATGTCCAGACCTTTGTTGTCCAGATTCATCGAGATCCGATAGCTTGCACCAGCCTCGAACGCTTCGGTTTCATACACGTGATGCCACAGGTTGCTCGTTTCTTCACCGAAAATGCATTTTCCCCAGGAAGAAAACTGAATATCGTCTTCGCTGAATTCGATGCCCGGGATCGTGGAGGCAAAGCTGAAGGTGATGTCGTTCGGCGTATTGCCCACCTCGAAGCCGTCGACCGTGATGGCGAGACTGCCCGTTTCGCTGGCGGATAAAGGCTTATACGTTGCAGCCACATTTACCGGGCCTTTAGACATGGTAAAGGTGGTCGTTGCACTGTTTGCGTCTGCAAGGGTAACATTGCTGCCACTCCCTACAATCCACTTATCAAATACCATTGCGTCAGGAGGCGAATCTGCGGTCAGGGTAACCCTTGTACCCTCTGCTGCTTCGCTGATTTCAGTGCCGCATGCGGTTGCTTTACCTTTTGTTACGGTGATGGCGCTTGCTAGTAATTCAAGATAGCTTTGAAGTTTTGCCAAATCGCTGTAGTTTACCACGCCGTCTCCATTAAAATCTGCGACAACGAGTTGTTTATCGGTGAAACTTTCAAGACCTTCAAGATAATTTTGAAGGTAGAGGGCGTCTTTTTTCGTAACTGTTCCGTCTAAGTTTATATCGCCTATGATGGTATCGGGCGGCACATCCGCAAAAGCCGTCACCGGGCAGAGTACCAGCACCATGCACAGGGTAAGTACTATGCTTAAAATTTGTTTTTTCATTGATATTCCTCCCAAAAGATATATTGAATCCGGTTTATTCTGTAAAAGTACCCGACCTTGCTTTCGGGTTGTATTTCATTATAAAAAGTTCAAGGGCTTCCTTCAGCACGGCTATCTGTGATTTCAAGTAGAATTCATCCTCAAACAGTGCGTAATGGACGCAGGCTCTTATCAGAATGAAAATCAGCGGTGTCAGCTTTTCGTGGGGAATCCCCAGCTTTGGCTCTAAGCTCTTGGCGTATTCCGTATATCTTTCATCGACACCCTTAAAGAACTTCTGACCGTATTCTCTGTATTTCGGATGAGTGTAGATTTGATACATCAGCCGGTATTTCTTGCCGTGCTTTTTTGCTGTCCAATACGGTATCTCGT
>ULYY01012855.1_pt1 | contig 27276 bp, 23 predicted proteins | sample 1962601 | NCBI WGS metagenome assembly ULYY01 (sample SAMEA4835875, study PRJEB28245) | human gut metagenome | biome: gut microbiome; material: fecal sample | place: Denmark | collected 2008 | reverse complement strand
CGTCAGCAACAGCCACGGGAACGCCATGCCGAGTCCTAAGGCGGCAAAAACCGGTACTGCAATCCACGCCTCCTGCGTAACGGCGTATCCGAGAGCGGCTCCCATAAAGGGCGCCGTGCAGGGACTCGCAACGACCACGGCAAGTACCCCCGTCCAAAAACTGCCGGCGGGGCCCGTTGTGGGGAGCGACTTCGCGGCGCGGCTGTCGGCTAAGTGAGTCGCAGCCGTAAATTCAAAGAGCCCGAAGAGATTGAGAGAAAGCGCCGTGAAAAGGAGTGCCAAAATCGCCACGACGCCGGGACTCTGTAGCTGAAAGCCCCAGCCCACCGTACTGCCCACGTGCCGCAGGACGAGAAGAATTCCTGAGAGCACGAGCATCGTCGCCAAAAGGCCGCCGGTGAAGGCAAATCCGTGTACCGTAAGGGAACCGCGGCGGCGGGAGGTATCCACCAACTGCAGAATCTTGAGACTCAGTACCGGGAAGACGCAGGGCATGAGGTTGAGGATCAAGCCTCCTAAGAACGCAAAGATGACGGCGGCTTTCACCGTAAGGGATACCGCGGGGGCCGAACTTTCCGTCTGCAGTTCGATGCGGCTTTCCTTTGCAGAGGCTGCGGGCGCAGCGGCGTCCTGCAGAGGGGCTACCGTACCTTTTTCCAAGGGAAGCGTCGTTTCAATGGCCCAGCCCCTTTCCAAGGGACCGCCGTCGGCGACGATGATCCCCGTGAGACTCTCAGGATTCGCTACCAGGTCTTTGTGGGAGGTGAGATAAAGAGACGTGACGCCGTGTGCACGCTCAATTCTCTCCGGTCCCTTAAAGTCGATCTGTCGGCCGTCCGTGGGAATAAATTCCACCCGGCGGTCGATGCGACCGGCAAGCCGCGGAAAATCAATGCGGATGCGGTTGTCTTCGATCACGGCCTTGATGTCCGTCTGTTCGACGACTTCCGGCGTGTTGCGACTCGTGAGATCAAAAAGAGGCGCCGCGGGCGACGGGTCGCTTGCGACCCGTACGGGCACCGTGAATTTCACTTCGGTTTCCCCCGGAACGCATTGTTCCTTACAGGCGAGCCATTCCACCTTGGCGCGGATGGTGCCCGAAGTGCCGTAAGGGGTTCCCCAGGGAATGTCGAGTTTGAAAGGAAGTAGCACGTCGCCCTGGTAGATGAAACTCGTGACGGGCCCCGTCGTAATGCGTTTGGGGAGCGGCCAGTCAAGAGGCGTCATTTCCCAACGGCGCGGCAGCTGCCACGTGACCGAGGTGCTGTAGCCCGAGTCGCCCGGAAACTTCCAGTAGGTATGCCACCCGGGAGCATGCTTTAAGAGAACGCCGACTTTGTAGACGGCTTTCGGGGTGCCCGCCGTGCGGTCCGCGACGATTTCCGCGGTGACGGCGGGTTTTTCGTTCCCGCCGAACGCTCCCCCGAAGGGGGCGGCTGCGGCAGCGACGGAAAAAAAGCCCGCGGCCGCAGCAAGGATTGCCGTCAGACGGCGGCTGAACTGAGAAAAATCAACCATGCGTCGTGACGGTCGGTTAGAGAAGGGCGAAGGCTTCGCGGGCCGCGGCAATCGTGGCGTCGATGTCTTCGTCGGTATGCGCGGCGGACATGAAGCCCGCTTCGTAAATGGAGGGAGCCAAGTAAACGCCGCGGTTGAGCATTTCATGGAAGAACTTCCCGAAGACGGCGGCGTCTGCCTTCATCACGTCCGAGAAGCCGTTGGGGAGCGCGGGGAGGAAAAATAGCCCCATCATGCCGCCTAAACTCCGGGCGCAGAAGTCGACCCCCGCGTCCTTGGCGGCTGCGGTAAGGCCTTCGGTGAGGCGCTTCGTCTTTGCGGAAAGGACGTCATAGAACCCGGGCTTCTGAATTTCTTTCAGAGTGGCGAGACCGCAGGCGACGGCGACCGGGTTCCCCGACAGAGTGCCTGCCTGATACACCGGGCCTTCGGGAGCGATCGTCTTCATGATGTCGCGGCTTGCGGCAAACGCAGCCACGGGCATCCCGCCTCCGATTACTTTGCCGAACATTGTGATGTCGGGTCTGACGTGGTAGACGGACTGCGCGCCCTGCAGGGCCACGCGGAACCCCGTCATCACTTCGTCCACGATCATGAGGGCGCCGTACTTCGTGCAGAGCGACCGCATCGTGTCGATGAATTCCTGTGTCGCAGGCACCATGTTCATGTTCCCCGCGACCGCTTCGACAATGACGCAGGCAATATCATCGCCGTGCGCCTTAAAGCACGCTTCAAGCGCCTCGGGGTTGTTGTATTCGAGAACGATCGTGTGTTCGGTGAAGCTCGCGGGAACACCGGCGGAAGACGGATTTCCGAACGTGAGCATGCCGGAACCGGCTTTCACGAGCAGGCTGTCGGAGTGGCCGTGGTAGCACCCTTCGAACTTCACGATCTTGTTGCGCTTCGTGTAGCCGCGCGCGAGACGGATGGCACTCATGCCGGCTTCGGTGCCGGAACTCACGAGCCGCACCTGTTCACAGTTGGGCATGATCTTGAGGATTTCTTCCGCAAGGAGCGTCTCGCCTTCCGTCACGGCGCCGAAAGAGAGGCCGTTCGCGACCGCTTTTTCCACGGCTTCGATGACGGCCGGATGGTTGTGCCCCAGAATCATCGGGCCCCAGGAGCCGATGTAGTCAATGAAGCGGCGGCCTTCGGCGTCCCACATATAGGCGCCCTGGGCGCGGCGGATAAAGCGCGGTGCGCCGCCCACGCTGCGGAAAGCGCGTACGGGGGAATTCACGCCGCCGGGAATGGATTTGGCGGCACGTTCAAAGAGTTCTTCATTGATACCCATTTTGGATAGCCTGTATCAGTTATGTTGGCGGCCGCACAGAGGCGGCCGCGGAAATAAAGGTCGGAGCAGTTCTCCGATTGCGGTTACGAGTGAGTGTAGCAACCGGAGGTCTCGCTTTGGCTTAAGACGGCATCAGAAAGCGACGCCCGCGCCGAGGTAAAATTGCACGGGAGCGGGTTGGAAAACGACGTCATCCTCGGGGGCCACGCCGTGGTAGCGCGGGAAGTTGAGGTTCATGCCGCCTACGATGCGAGTGTGATCCGACGGCGCCCAGGTGATGCCTGTCTGCACGGAAGGATAAACGGCGTGGCTCGTCGTATCGGTGTCCTTGCTTTCGAGTTTGGAGTAACCGACGCCGGCGCCGGCGTGCAGGCGCCAGCTGTCTGACGGATAGAAGTGGTACTGGACACTTGCGGTGTAGTTCGTCTGCTTCCAGGTTTCCGTGGCATACCCGGCGCCGTGCGTGTCGTGTTCGGCGCGACTTGCTTCAAAGCCCACCGCCCAATGGTCGGTCACGAAGTGACGCAGCCCCACGAGCCCGCCCTCGTCCGAGGTGGCCATAAAGCCTTTTTCCGTGGCGGAGTCCTGACGCTCCCACATCCAGGCGCCGTAAAGTTCCGTGCGGGCCTTAAAGTGTGAGGACTCGGGAAGCGGCAGCGTGCGGCTTTCCCGATCGTCCGTCTGAATCCGCGAGAAGAAGAAAAAGACGTTGGAGATGGGAATGTACGTCATGTAAAAGTCGACGTTTTTGTACCCGGCGCTCACCAAGGGGAGCGGTGCCGGAATCGGGTACCAGTAGTAGTCCTCGCGGAAGGTGAGCCCTAAGAGGTAGCCCGCGCCCAAGTGAAAGTCGTTGCCCATGTCCCAGCGACCGAGCCAGGCGTAGCCCATGAAGGGTTCGACGGAGTAGTGAGAATCCGAAAACGCGATGGCGTAGACCATGCGTTCGTTGCCGCGTTCGTCGATGACGGATCTTGCGATGCCGCCGCCCCAGGGATAACCGTTTTCTTCATGACGGTTGTCGTAATCCCAGCTGGGGTGGTTGGTGTAGAGGGGGAGAATGAGGCTCGTTTTGCCTTCGTTCATGACGCGCAGGAAGCCGTCGGCCTGATCTGCCAAGAAGCCGTCATTCGTTGTAGCGTAGCCGCTCGGCAGACTGTAGGCGATTTCATCCAGAAATCCCGCATCGGCGGACGAAGCGGCGATAAGGGTACAGGCCGCTGCAGCGGCACAAGCAGTAAGACGATTGGGGGTCATAAATAGTAAAAAGCCCGGGGCATCACAAAAAGACGGACGCATGCAGGACGCTGGAAAGTGAATTGATGGTTACGGCGGCAGAACGGGACGTTCTGCTGCTTAAATTGTATTTTGGTCGCTGATGATAAAGGAAAGTCTGAGACTTTGCTTTTTTTTGAGCAGTTTCCGGAAAAAGTCGAAGGACAAAATCAGACACTGAGCCAACGCTTTAAGACGGTACAAAGCTGATTAATAACTCGGCGTTGCAAAAAGTGAAAAACGGGTTGCGATGCGGAGAAAAAACGCGTAAAGTCCCGCCCGCTGCAGTCGGACGGCTGATCGCGGGCAACTAGCTTTGCATGAGGAAAGTCCGGACTCCAGAGGGCGCCGTAGCAGGTAACGCCTGCCCGCCGTGAGGCGAGGATCAGAGCAACAGAGACGAGCCGGTTCAGTCCGGGTGAAACGGGCAATCTCTACGGGGAGCAACATCAAGTAAGCAGTCGTTTGATTCCGGTCCGGAAGAAGACTGCGGGTAGATGGCTAGAGGCGTCGCGCGAGCGGCGCAGTAGATGAATGATCGGCACTGAGAGGGGAAACTCTTTCAGCACATAATCCGGCTTACAGACCGGCTGCAGTCACCGAACATCAAGAAAAACGCCTTCGTTCCTTGTGTGGGATCGAAGGCGTTTTTGGCAAACGACCAAGATTACTTCAGGCGGATGCGGCCGTCAACGGCAATCGCTTCGCCCGTCGCTTCCGAAATCATCAGGGGGTTGATGTCGAGTTCGACGATGTCCGCGAAATCTGTGACCAACTGCGAAATGCGCATGAGCGTTTCTTCAACCTTCGCAATGTCCGCAGGTTTGGTTCCTCGGGCACCTTCAAGAAGTTTGAAGGCCTTGACGGAGCGCACGAGGTCGTGGGCGTCGACATTGGTTAAGGGTGCCAAGGAGAACGCCACGTCCTTCATCACTTCCACAAAGACGCCGCCCAAGCCGAACATGATCATGGGGCCGTACTGCGGATCGCGCGCGACGCCGCAGACGAGTTCGCGTTTGCCGGTGACCATTTCCTGAATGATGACGCCCTCGAGACCCTTTTCCCAACCGCGTTCGGTGAGTTTGGCGATGAGGTCGCGGTATTCGCGGCGCAGATGTTCTGCGTTTTTGATGCCGACGCGTACGCCCCCTACGTCCGTCTTGTGGGAGATCGTCTTGGAGGTCATCTTCATCACGACGGGGTACCCCATGGCGTCAGCAGCCGCCACAGCCTCGTTTTCGGTCGTCGCAAAACGGCTACCGCAGACGCGGATGCCGTAGTGCGCCAACACGTCGATGCTTTCGCGCGTCGTAAGTTCGGTGCGTCCGTCGGCGCGCACCGCTGTGAAAAGCGCTTCGACTGCGGCTTTGTCAACGGTGTAGGCGGGAACCTTCCCTTCGGGACGCGCAAGCCACAGACGCTGCTGGTTCAAACGCATCAAACCGTCCACTGCCTGTTCGACGTACATGAAGAACGGCACTGTCACCGGCATCTCGGACAATTCCGAGAAGAAGCGGCTTTCGGTCATAAAGACGCCGACGATGGGCTTTTCGGGGTGTTCGGCACGGATGCGCATCAATTCCTTGGCGACGTCGATGTCCTTTAAGCCCAGGAACGGAAGGTAAATGACGATCACCATGTCGACGTTGGGATCGGCGAGTACCGTTTCCGTCGTGCGTCGGTAGTGTTCCAAGGGCGCGGACGCAATCATGTCGATGGGATTTTTCACCGAAGCCGCCGCGGGGAGGAAAGACTTCAATACTGCGCGGGTTTCGTCCGTGATCTGAGCCATCTGCATGCCGTATTCGCAAATGGCGTCGGTGGCCATGATGCCGGGACCGCCGGAATTCGTAATGACGGCGACGCGGTTCCCCTTCGGAATCGGACAGTTCGAAAAGACTTTGGCGGTTGCAAAAAGGTTTTCAAGCGACTGTTCGCGGATGACGCCGCTCTGACGCAAAAGAGCGTCTGCGGCCCGATCTGACCCCGCAAGGCTCCCCGTGTGGGAACTTGCCGCCGACGCCCCAGCGGCGGAGCGGCCGGCCTTCAAGGCGAGAATGGGCTTCTTTTTCGTCACGCGGGAGGCGAGACGGCGGAAGTTCGCGGGGTTCTGGATGCTTTCCATGTAAAGGAGAATCTGGCGCACGTCGTCCACGTTCTCCCAGTATTCAATCGCGGTTTCGGCGTTTACGTCCGCCTGGTTCCCGATCGAAATGAACTGTGAAAAGCCGATGTTGAGGTCTTTGAGAATGTTGAGGATGCCGCCCCCTAAAGCGCCCGACTGCGACACAAAACCGATGTCGCCGCGCTGCGGAAGGCTTTCCGCGAAGCAGCCATCCATTTTGACGGCAGGGTCGGTATTGACGACGCCCAGGCAGTTGGGGCCCACGCAGCGCATGCCGTAGGCGCGCACTTTTTCGAGAAGCTGTTTTTCAAGTTCCGCGCCTTCTTCGCCCGCTTCCTTAAAGCCCGCACTGATGATACAGAGTCCCTTGATGCCTTTTTCGTGGCACTGATCGATCGTGGGGAGCACGAAGACGTTTTTAACGACGATGATTGCGAGGTCGACGTCGCCCGGAATGTCGAGTACCGACGGATACGCCTGTAGGCCTTCGATGACACCGCCCTTGGGGTTCACGGGGTAAATTTTCCCAGTGAAGCCGTATTCAATGAGGCGCTTCAAAAGGTCGCTGCCGATGGTATTGGGCTTGGTGGACGCACCGACCACGGCGATGGCGCCGGGTTTCATGATGCTGTCGAGAATCGTCATAAAAAACCTCGCGAAATGGATAAGGCCGGGACGAAAGGGAGGCGCCGCGCAGGGACTCAAATAAATCGGCCGGCAATTTATTAATCGTAGCAAGAAAGCGGCGCGGGGGAAAAGGCCTTTTGGGGGATGGACGTTAGGCCGTCGGGATGAGGGGGAGACGTGGGTTGAATTGTTGCAAAAGTAGAATGGACGACCAATATTTCAGAAAAGAAGCATCCTCTTTTACAATAAGCAAATTTTCTCAGGGAGAGCCCGATGGTGTCAGACGAGCAACTCGAAAAAAAATTTGGCTTGATCGTTGAGTTCCTTCAGGAACATCAGGATCGGATTCCTCGGTTTCCGGGAAAAGAAGCCCGATGGTCGGAGTCGTTGCGTGAAAAGTTGCGGGCGAAATTTCTTCGCGGACGCGAGATAAAGCATCCAACCAAACCCATGACCGTGACGGATGATGCGTACTTGGAAGTCATGTTTCACTATTGGGGATTTGATTCAGAAGAAAGAGAAAAAATTGAGGAAATTCATAAGGCTGCTATGGCCGCTGAAAATATCGTGGGCGACATCTTGGAGCGGTATTTGGCCGAACGGTTGGAACCGGAAGACTGGGTATGGTGTTCGGGGAGCGTCGTGAGAGCGACGGATTTCATCCGGTATGAGAACGGGCGCTGGTGTTCTTTGCAGATTAAAAATCGGGATAATTCAGAGAATTCATCGAGTTCTGCCATTCGAGCGGGTACTGAAATCGAGAAGTGGTTCCGCTGCTTCAGTCAGAAGCACAAGACGAACTGGGACGCCTTTCCTTATCAGGTGAAAAAAGGCGCCCCTTTGTCAGATGACGATTTTAAAAAATTCTTAATTCGTTACGTAGAAAAGATTCGAGTTAAGAAGTAGGAAAATTTTTCTTTCGTTCTGTTGCAAGAGCAACGCCTGATTTTGATGACAAAGATTCGTCGCTGGCTAAACCTAAACGCGCGCGGACTTCTTTTTCCCAAGAAATGTCATCCGTATTTCGGTAACGTGAGTACTTGAAATTGGCAGGCGGTGTCCAGGTTTCACCCCGAGCATGAGCTAAAACGGCTTTGCCGATGGCGAAGCCCAAGCCTACGGGAACGGCGTTACCTACCTGCTTATACTGTTTGGTCAGATTGCCGCTCAAATACCAATCGTCAGGAAACATCTGAATGCGTTTGTATTCCTGAATGGACAACGGACGGTCTTCGGTAGGATGACAAATATCCGTTGCCGGCATAGTAGGCGACGTAACCAGTGTGCACGAAGGTTTATCCCAAGCCAGACGTCTGTAGAAGCCGGTTTTTCCACCGCCCAGCAGGAAACTTTTTCCCATGGCCTCGGGTTGAAGTTCCGGGGGAAGGTGTTTCCAATACTGACCTTCTTTCAGCATATGAAAGAATTTGAGACGGTTAGCAGGAAAGTCAGCATGATCACACGCTTTGAGGTCGGAAATGGCTGTTTTAAGGGTGTTCCATTTCGGCAGTCCAAAAGAGGGATCATCGGAATTGGTCGGCATTAAATAGGGTACTTTCTTACCGTTGCGGCTGCAGATCATGACCACGCGCTCACGAATCTGAGGCACTCCGAAATTGGCTGCGTTATAGAGATTGAAGGAAACTGAGTAACCGCCTTTTCTGAGTTGTTCGACGATGTAAAGAAGTGCTCCTCCGGGCTGCTCAAGAACGCCTGTGTGGTCGCCTTCAGAACGTAGTGCCCAAGGACAGTGTTTGAGCGGGGCCGACAAAAGGCCGCGGACATTTTCAATCACGATATACCGAGGGCGGAGTTCCAGCAAAAGATCAATATAGTGGAGAAAGACATTGCCGCGAACGTCATCAAAACCTTTACGGGCGCCGGCAGTGGAGAAGGCCTGACAAGGCGGGCCGCCCACGATGAGGTCGATGTCGCCGGAGACACTGGCGATCTTGCGGATTTCATCGGCAGAATAATTCCAAAGGTCGCCGATGAGATTTAAATCCGGGCGATTTTTGTGAATGGTTTCCTGGCAGGTTTTGTCAGCTTCGCAGGCTAAGCGAAAGTGGATACCGGCTTTTTCAAGCCCTAAATCGAGCCCCATGGCGCCGGAGAAAAACGAAAGGGCAACGAATTCGTTATCTGAAGGTTCTTTTTGTTCTTTAAAAACGGCAAAAAGCCCTTCTTCGTTAAGTCGATCCAAATATTGATCAACGGCGTTGGCGCTGACGATCCAGCTGCGGCCGAGACGCGAGGCTTCCAGTTCGCCTGCGCGAATTTTTTGGCGAACCCATTGCTCAGAGACATGAAGACGATCGGCAACGTCTTTCACAGACAGAAGTTCGGTGGGCATAAAATGGATTATAAGAAAGTTTCGTTAGCGAAACTATACCATAATCCATGCTTTACAAACAGATCTGCGGCCAGTACGAGCCAAGAATATCAAATTTGAAACAACGATGATTTTTAATGGATTTATTTGTCATCCGACTAGCGATGTACCTTAATCCCTTAGCCCCCAATAAGCTTGCCCGTCACTGTCTTCGCTGACGATCTGCCGCAGGTGCCCGTGTCCCAACGCACCGCCCTGGATGGCGACGTTTTTGAGGTTTCCGTTGTCGTAGTAGTTGAATTTGAGCGAATACGACTGGTACGGTACTTGAGCATCTTCTTTGCGGTCGGCGGCCCGCACGACGCACAACCTTAGGTTTTCCGCGGTCGTACCGACGGGATCTGCACAGTCCAGACGCCAAATATCGCCTTGGCTGACGATGCGCGTAGCGCCAAGCGCCCCGATAAAAGCGGCGATGAGGGGTTTCTCGAGCTCCATGGTCGTTTCGGAATCGAGCGTTTTCAGTTTCCCCGCGGCAAAGAGTTTTGCCAGAAGCGGCATGACCTGTGCTGCCACCGTGAACGCCTGTTTTTCGACTTTGCGCCGTTGAAAAAGACGGTAGAAACGCTTGTTTTCGTAGTAAAGGAGCCAGAGGACGGAAAGGCAGATAAGGCCGTTGATGCTGCGGTTTGCTTCATAGGCGTAACAGACGGCGGCATCAGCGGCGAGCATCAGCAGAAGACTCAGGTTGCTCGGCACAAAGACGGAAAGAAGACTCACGCCGCGCGAAGAGGCCCACCAGCAGACGAGTTGAATGGTGAGGGCGGTGAAAAGAAGGGGCGTTGAGTTGTCGGCAAGCCAATAAAGAAGATCTGAAAACATCGCGTTAAAAACGTAAGGGAAAAAGAGCGGCGCAATTATGGCGGAAGTTGTTGGAAACGGTGTGGGCTTTTTGTATAAAATCGCGCTTTCCGTTTTGTTAATACTGCATTTTCTCCGTTTTGTCATGACGCTGAAAGTTCACAATACGGCGGCTGCCTCCGGCTTTACTCTGATAGAAATTGTGATGGTGCTCGTCATTGCGGGCATCCTGGCCGCCGTTGCCGTGCCCAAGTATTTCGATCTGCAGGATGATGTCGTCGCAAAGAAATGCCAGTACAACCGGTCCGTCGTGTTGACGGAACTCTACAAGCGCTACGCCGTCTCAAAAATCGACGACAGTCTGGGAGCGAACCCGACGGCGTGGATCAACGCGACGCTACAGGAATTGGGGGATTGCAAAAACCGCGGTTCCTGTCCGAAACTGTGTGACTCGCAAGTCGACGGCAAGGGAATTGAGTGAGCGAAAGCCGTCAAATTGACCGGTAGCCAGCCTCAGCAGAGTACCCGCTTCAGGGCTTCTACCGCCGCCACGTCCGCAGGCAGCCACGCCACCGTATCGAGTTCGTCTTTCGTGAGCCACTTCGCGGCTTCGTGTTCCAAAAGCTGAGGTTCTCCCTCGGTGAGGGACGAAAGAAAACAGTGCATCGTGAGGTGGAATTTCGGATAGTCGTATTCCACGGTTGTGAGAAGCTTCACGGGCGTCACGGTGACGGCGAGTTCTTCCCGGATTTCCCGCACGAGAGCCGCTTCCGGTGTCTCCCCGGTTTCCATCTTGCCGCCCGGAAATTCCCAACCGTCTTTTTGATCTCCGTAACCGCGCTGCGCGGCGAAGACTTTGCCGTCATGCACGATGACGGCGGCGACGACTTCAATCGTTTTCATCGTGCATTCCTTTCCGAAAGAGCGGCATTCACCAGGGTTTTGAGTTTCGCCGTGGCCGCCTCAGGATCCGCCTGTCCGCAGATTGCCGACACAACGGCAATGCCGTCGGCACCGGCACGGATGATGTCCGCGGCGTGCGCTGCTTTGATGCCACCGATCGCGACGGTGGGCAACGACGTTGCCGACGTGACGGCGGTTAAGCCGTCGTACCCCATCGCGGGCGCCGCATCGGGTTTGGTGGATGTCGCAAAAATGGGCCCCACGCCGAGATAGTCGGTGACGGCCGCGTCGGCCCCTGCGAGTTCCTCAAGGTTTGAAACGGAAAGGCCCAGAATCCGATCCGGCCCGATGATGGCGCGGGCGTCGTGAATTTCCAAGTCCCGCTGCCCGACGTGCAGGCCGTCGGCGTCGGCGGCAAGGCACACGTCGGCGTCATCGTCAATGATGAGGGGCACCGAGAAGGGTGCGAGCGTCTTTTTGAGCGCGTGGGCGCAGTTGACGAGGTCGCGTTTTTTCCAGCCGGGCGCACGAAGCTGCACGACGGTGGCGCCGGCTCGGACGGACGCAAGCGCCGTTGCCACCATGCCGTCAAAGCCGCCGCAGAGGATGGGATCCAAAACGAGGTAAAGCGAAAGATCAAACGCGTGACGCATGGCAAACCTCAGCGGCCGACGGTGTAGAGCGCATCGAGGTACGCATCGTGGAAGTGCCCGGGGCCGGCGGATACGCTTGCCGCTTTTTCGGCGGCTTGCTTCGCCAGGAAACAGGCGGAAGCGACCGCGGTGACGGGATCGGCGGCTTTGGCGACGAAGGCGGCGACAAGGGCCGAGAGGGAACACCCGGTACCGACCACCAAGGTGGCCATGACGTGGCCGCCTGCGATGCTGACGGTGCGGATGCCGTTTGTGATGTAGTCGGTTTTCCCCGTCACGCAGACGACGGCGCCCGTTTCGTGTGCGAGCGTCTGCGCAGTCGCGAGGGCGGACAAACTCGAATCCTGAGAATCCACGCCTTTGCCGCCGCTCCCCATGCCGGCAAGCGCCAAAATTTCAGAGCCGTTGCCGCGGATGACCGCGGGGTGCAGCGCGAGGAGCGCCTTCAACTTGGCGTCGCGCCACGGGAGCACGCCGGCAGCGACCGGATCCAGCACCCAGGGGACGCCGGCGGCGTTCGCGGATTCAATCGCAGGCACCATGGCATCAAATTGATGAGCGGTGAGCGTCCCCACGTTGATGAGAAGGGCTGACGCAATACGGGCAAAATCCGCGGTTTCGTTTTTGTCCACGATCATGGCGGGCGAAGCCCCGGCCGCGAGGAGCACGTTCGCGGTGATTTCCTGCACGACCTGATTCGTCATGCAGTGTACCAGGGGATTTAAAGCGCGCAGGCGCTTCAGTTCCGTGAGAAACAGAGATTCAGTGAAGGCGGCGTCGGGCATGACGGTTCCTTAAAGAAAAAGTACGGCGCGGTAGAGCATGCAGCCCGCAAGGATGAGAAGAAGGTAGGCAAAAGCGCGCTTTAATGGTTTCGTATCCATGCGGTGGGCGGTTCGGGCCCCTAAGGGCGCCGTAAGAACGCTCGCCGCGGCGACGGACAAGAGCGCGGGCCAGTGAATGTAGCCCAGCATATGCGGGACGGCGGTAAGTTCCGGCACCTTCCATCCTGCGACGATGTAGGAAAGGGTGCCCGCCAGCGCAATCGGAAAGCCCAGGGCGGCGGAGGTGCCGACGGCTTTGTGCATCGGCGTGTTGCACCACACCATGAAAGGGACGGAAATAAAGCCGCCCCCGGCGCCGACGACGGAGGAAATGCCGCCGATGACGGTGCCGACGCCGAAAAGCCCTGCCCAACCGGGCAGCGTGCGCGAGGGCTGCGGTTTTGCGTTAAAAAACATCTTGACGGCGGAAAAGCCGACGAAGATGACGAAAATCAGGGCGACGGCGGCGGTCGGCAGAAGGCTCGACGCTTTGGCGCCTAAGGCCGAGCCCACGAGAATCCCGGGCGCAAGCCACGCCGTCAGATGCCACAAAACGGCACCGCGGGCATTGTGAGCGCGGACGGATGAAAGGGACGTAAAAAGAATGGTGGCTAGCGAAGTGGCGATCGCCGAATGGACGAGCACGGTTTCGGGAACTCCAGCTGCCGACAAAATGAGCGTCAGAAAGGGCGTCAAAACCATACCGCCCCCGATACCGAGGAGCCCAGCAAGGAATCCGGTACAGGCGCCGAGACAAACGAGCGCCGCGATGAGTTCTACCGCCATAGATGAATGCGTGTCGCGGAAAAAAAGAAAACCCCGCAATCGGTGTTTCGGGCTACGTTGCCTGAACCAAAAGGTCAGGTGGTCGCGGCCGGGGCGGAAATCGGATCAGGCAAACGCGTGCCCGATACACTATCGGCCCTCGGTTGAAGCAACCTTGCTCAGCGAGCATCGGTTAGGAACATTGGAGCCACTTAAAGAAACACCTCGCAGGGCAGAGTCATTATACGAAAAAAAACGCACCGGGCGACAGGCCGCAGTGCGTTTTTTCAAATCGGTCAGACGACGCTTACTGCGCCGGATCGTTGGGCGTCAGTGCTTCGCTGCACCGGCGGTTCAAGTCCGACATCCGGTCGGCGCAGATCGCCTCTTCCGGATTCTTCGCGAGTTTCCCGTTTAAGGAATCAAACGCGATTTCAAGCGCCGCGGTCACCGCAAGACGTTCCGCCGTCATCGTCGTGTCGGCGGCGTGAAGACGCGCGGCACGGGAATTGATGATGTTGGCAGCGTTCTGCAGCGTGGCGGTATCTTCTTCAGAAACGTTGAAGAGGTAGTCGCGGCCGAGAATTTTCAGTGTCAGGCGAGGCATCTCGTGGGCTCCCGGACCAAATTAAAAATTAAGCCTGGGGCAGTTCCGCCACGAGGTCGGCGGCGATGCGGCCGAGGCGATCACGCACGGCGGCGTCGGCGGCCTGAAGCTGCGCGATTTCTTCGTTCTTCTGAGCAAGTTCAGCCTTGAGGGTTTCGATTTCCTTCTTGGCATCGGAATAAGCCGAGAGAACCTGGAGAACGGAGTTTTCCAATTGATCAAGCTGTTCTTTCATAATAAGTATCCTATAGCCTTGCGGCAAAAAATGAAAATAGTTGCGGAATGCTAGCAAAGAGTTGCGCCGACGGCAGTCCGTCCGCGCAAAAAATTTGTATCAGGCGGCTAAGAAGTTACTTCGCCTTCGCGCCGAGAATCGCTCTGTCCGCTTCCTGTTCAGTGGGGAGCGGATCGTGTTCGACGGCGCTAAGACGCCCTTCGTCGTCAAAAACGACGGTAACGTGGCGCAGTTCAATGTTGCCGCGGCGCGGGTTCATGTAGTAGGTGTAGTCCCAGCGGTTCTTATGAAGCGCGCTGCGGATCAGGGGTTCCCCGAGCATGAACTGCACCTGTGCCTCGCTCATCCCGGTTTCCAACTGCGAAATCATTTCGCTCGTGATGAGGTTCCCCTGATGCACGTCGGGGCGGTAAACGTAGCTGTTGAAGTTACAGCCGGAAAGCAGGGCGGCAGCCGCTGCGAGAGCAAAAAAGGTAGTGCGCACGGACATGGCAAATGAGGAATGAATCAAAAACGGTATTTCCAAAAGCGACTAAAAAAGGCCGCATCCCTGTATGATAGCGAGTATTGAAGGTGAAAGGCCTTTCTTTGTACCCCGAAGGAAAATGAATCTGCCGGTTAGGAGACGGGCGGACGGTTTTTAGTGTAAGGATCTGTCAATCATGGTGCAGTCAGCATACGGCCTGAGGGAGCCGGAAGAGGAATTAAAGGACGTGGGCCTGAAGGCAACGGCCCCTCGGATGAAGATTCTGGAAATTTTCCAGAAGACGCTGCAGGAAGGCAATCCCCGGCACCTCAGCGCGGAAGACGTGTATCGGCTTTTGGTTAAGGAAAACCTTGACGTGGGGCTCGCCACCGTTTATCGCGTGCTGACGCAGTTTGAAACGGCAGGAATCTTGGTGCGTCACCATTTCGGCAACGATCGTGCCACCTACGAAGTGGATGACGGCGGTCACCATGATCACATCGTCTGTACGCGCTGCGGCCGCGTGGAGGAGTTCGTGGATCGCGACATTGAAAAGCGGCAGCGCCAGATTGCGGAAAAGATGGGCTTCGGCTTGGAAAGCCACGCACTGTCGCTTTACGGCATCTGCGCGGACTGCCAGGCGAAGGAAAAAGCGAAGAAAGAAGCTCAAGAAGGCTGATTCGTCAGTTATTTATCTTCATAATAACAAAAAACGCCCCGAGGGGCGTTTTTTGTTGGAGACGGGATCAGTCCGCAGAATCCGGCCCCACGGCAACCCCATGGAAACCGGCGTCGACGTAAACCGTATCGCCCGTGATGCCGCTGGCCAAGTCCGACAAGAGGAAGGCGGCGGTGTTGCCGACCTCGTCGATCGTCACCGTGCGGCGCAGGGGCGCCGTGCGTTCCATGTAGTTGAGGATTTTCGAAAAATCCTTAATGCCGGAAGCGGCAAGGGTCTTGATGGGGCCCGACGAAATCGCGTTGGCGCGGATGCCCTGGGGGCCCAGGGATTCCGCGAGGTAACGCGTCGAAGCTTCAAGTGCTGCCTTGCAAAGGCCCATCGTGTTGTAGTTGGGGACGGTGCGTTCGCTGCCCAAGTAGGTCAGGGTCAGAATCGACGCCTGTCGTCCCTGCATCAGCGGCAGGAAGGCCTGAGCCAATGCCGGGAAGGAATAGGTCGAAATATCCATCGCAGTGCGGAACCCTGAGCGGGAAAGTCCCGACAGGAAGTCTCCGGCAATCGCTTCACGCGGCGCGAAGCCGATGGAATGCACGAAACCGTCGAGGTACCCCCATTCGTTGCGAAGTTTCTCCGTGACGGCCTGAATTTGTTCGTCGCTCGAGACATCCATTTCCAGGCAAAGGCTGCTGCCGAATTCCGCGGCAAAAGCGGCGACGCGGTCGCGGAAACGTTCGCCCACGTAGGTAAAAGCCAGCTCGGCACCTTCGCGGTGACAAGCTTTGGCGATGCCGTAGGCAATGGAACGGTTGGAAAGCACGCCCGTAATGAGAAGGCGCTTGCCGGTAAGAAAAGCCATCTGGGTTTCCTCAGTCAGTAAAAATTGGAAGGCATTCTAAAACTTCACGCCGGGGTAAAGCTGCGAGAGAATGTCGTCGGTGAGGGGACGCACGGCGGTCGCCATAAATTCACGCTCGGTCGGGTGTAGCTTCATCGCTTTCATCACTGTTTCCTGCCAGACGGCGGGCGCCTCATTTTCTTCCCAGACACCGCGGCCGCGACCGAAATGGGCGACGGCAAGATAAAGGAGCAGGCTTTGCGCGAGAAAGCGGGTAAGTGCCGTGTCGCTCCACGTGACGACGGCGCCGTCCGCGTTCTTCTTTTTGTTGTAGATGCCGGCGGCGGACATGGCGCCGACCGCCCCTACCACGGCTCCGATCAAGGCGCCTGCGCCGAACGTGAGGCCGCCTGCCGCTATGTCCGCGGAGAGGCCGCCGGCGGCTCCGGCGCCGATTGCGCCCGCCAACCCTGCCTTGGCACCCGAAACTTTGGCCCGCGGCGTCCAGACCGTTTCCATGCGGGCAAAAAGGGTCTGCGGTTCGACGGTGCCGGAAAGACCGTTGATGCTGAGAAGTTCCTGTGCCAGATCCTGAAAGGCTTCGTCTGCCTTCTGAGACAATGTTTTCTGGGCGTCGGACGTATCAGGGGCCGGCGTCTTCGACTTTAAAAGCCCGACGCTCTTGCCGAAAAGCTTAAGGCGTTCCGCGAGCGGAATGACGGTAACGACCTCGGTGTCGTTCACGCGGTCGTTCATAAAGCGGCTCAGGGCGGCGGTGCTTTGATCGTAGGCCGCACGACGTCCTGTGAGCCATTCGTTCTTAAGCTCGGCAAAGGCGGCTTTTAAGTTGTCGGGCAGCGCGTCGCCCACGGCGTCAAAAAGCGAATATTCCTGCACCCAGCAGCGGGCAAAGGCGTCCATCGCCAGAACGGTCTTGACGATGGGAAATCCCTCAAGCGCCTGCTTCCAGCGGGCTACGAGCTGATTTTCTTCCCGCGCGGACTTAGGTTCGCCCAACTGATTGAGAAGCACGATGACGGGTTTTTCGAGCCACTCGAGAATCTGCATTTCCGCCGTGACGTAGGGTGTGGTGTCGGGAAGCTGATCGGCATTCACCAGGTAAAGTACGACGCTTGAGGTATCTTTCACGTGCAGAAGTGCCTGCTGGTTGATCCACTGTGACTTGTTGACGGCGCGATCCCACACTTCGCTCATGAACCACCCGAGAGGGTTGCTGCGACCTTCGAGGCGCTTCGCAAGCGCTACCGAATTACCGAACCCCGGGGTGTCCCAGAGAATGAGTTCCGCGCCGTCGGCGGTTTTAGCAAGGGTATACGGGTCGCACGATACGGTGACGTGAGCGCGGTCGGCAACTTCGCCCACGTCGCGGGAAAGCAGCGTACGGGTGAGCGTCGTCTTGCCGATGTTGGTGTGGCTGACGATGCTGAGATTGATGGCGGTAGTCATTTTTTTCGAGAATCTCAGAGGGGTTTTAAAGCGGTGGCGACGGTGGTGCGGCGCAGGTTCCGAACAAGTTCGAGGGCGGCGTTGTCTCCCGCCGAAGCGGTGAGTACCGGAAGCTCGTGCGATTCAATGAAGCGTTTCCAAGCAACAGTGCGCTCTTCAATTCGAGCAGGATACCGGCGGAAGCGTTCCGCAAAGCGGGCGAGATCAATGACGCAGACGAGGTTTGCTTTGGCAGACGGGCACGCGGCTTTCAGAATTTCCAACGTTCGTCCCTGAACGTCGTCTTCCGGCGTGACGGCGGCGTCGCACCAGAAAAGGGTGATGGGTCGGCGGTTGTCGACGGCGGCGGTGGCGGCTTCGGGGACGATGAAGGCTTCGTCATCGGGATTGATGCCGATGACGGTCTGTCCCTTTTTGTCGGGCCAGGCAGCAAGGAAAGACGCCAATGCCGGCGAGGGCGACTTCACCGCAGTATCGCGGGCGAGGACGACGAGGCGTCCTGTCGCCGCGTCCTGTCGGCATTCGGTGAGTAAGTCCGCAAAGTAAGCGTCCGATGAATGCAGCACGACGTTCTTTTTAAAGCGGCGGATGCGGCCCGTTGCGGTGAGCGCCAGGAAAAGCCGCGGCAACGCGACGACCAAAATCAGAATCGCCATCATACGGATGAGCCACGGGGCCGCACTAACGGCTTCCTTGAGGTAGGGAAGCTTGTCAACACGCATGGCGGCAAGTGTTTCCGCGTCCGGCACGGGCGGCAGATCGCCCACGGCCGGAATAAGGCCGTAGGTCCAATCCACAAACGTTTTGACGGCGTCCGGGTTGTTCGCGAGCCAAGTGCTTTCCCAGCCGGCCCAGTACGAGGTGCCGAAGCCCTTTACAAGGAGACTCACGGCCAGGCCCGAAGCAAAAAATACGGCCGCGAGATTTAATAAGCGCGAGACGTGGGCTCGGATTAAGGGCGTGATTGTCTGCACCCAGTCCGTGAGAAACGACGCTTTCCAGCCGCGGTGCAGTCCGGTGTAGGCAATGCCGGAGCCGAAGCGGAAAAGTGCGTTTCTTAAGGGAAGACTGATTTCTCCCCCCGCCTTCTTTCCGAAGAGACCGAAGAGTCCCAGGAAGAGGAAAACGTAAACGACGAGGTTCCAGACGATGACTGTCCAGAAGGGAGGCGACAACAGATTGACGATGTTGTTGGCGGGAATCACCCGATCAAAAAGCGCCCCCGCCATAAAACTCAGAACGAGAAAGAGAAGCCCGGCAGAACGAACGAAAAGCGCTCGGGTGCTGACGTCCGGCTTGAGTCCTTTGGCTCGGAGAGCGGACAACACGTTCTCTGCCCGGGTGACGAGGAGTTTTTCCGGAGCGGCTTTTTCGCCCAAGGTGTGGGCTGCTTTGAGACCGGCTTCCGCAAAGTCGGAGGCGGTCACGTCTTTAAAGGACTTGTCACCGTCGCGTTGCGCTTCCTCAATGGCGCGGACCAAAAGGACATTCTTCGCTTCCGGCAGCGAGAACGTCAGTCGGTCATCGTGAGACTTGGAAAAAAACATGGCGATTCCGCGTTTTTAATGATTCACTCTATTGTAAGCGGAGACACCGTGTTTTTTTGTGGAATTGTGAACAGTTTCGTGACGGAAGTTGTCAGAAGGAATCTGACATGGTCTTACGGTGCTCATGTCCAGAAGAAAATGTACCGAGGTAAGCGAGGCTCCGCTTCCGGATCATACAGTTTGGTGTTGAAGAGGCAGCTGAACGGGAAGAAAATATCGACAGCGGGAAAAAAGTATAGTTATTTCTTCCCAAATGTCGCAGAAAGCCGTTCGTTCAGCGCTTCAACGCTCATTGCGCCCTGATTGAAAAGACCGTCTTCAAAGAGAATGGCAGGCGTTGCGTTGAGGCCGAATTTCTGACCGAGTTCGAGGTTGCGTTTTAAAACGGAGCTGTCGCAGGAAGTCGTAGCCTCCGGAGGAATTTCCCCCGTAAGCATATGGTTCTGCCAAGCTTTGGCGGGATTTTTCGCGCAGACGATGTTGCGGGCAACGGCTTCGGAATTGAGAATGGGGTAAATGAAGTTGTAGACCGTCACGTTGCCCGCAGAGCGCAGATTCCGTTCCAGCATGGAGCAGAAGGAGCAATTGGCATCGGTAAAGACCACCACTTTGCGTTCGCCTTTGCCGTAAGTGACGCGGACGGCATCTTTTAAGGGCAATGTCTTCCAGTCCACGCGGTTGATGTCTTCGATGCGCTTTGAGGTGATGTCCGTTTCAGTGGCCGTTTCAAAAATCTTGCCGACGATGAGATATTCCCCGGTCTTGTCAATGTAAAAAAGGCGGCGACCGACGACGACCTCGTAGAGCCCCTCAACCTGCGTTTTGTTGACTTGGTCCACTGACATACCGGTGGTGGAACGAATTTTGGCTTTAAGCGTGTCTTCCAGTGTTGCTGCGTGTGCGGCAGCAGAAGAGATAAGAAGAGCAGCTGCAACGGCTGCAAGACGACGAATTAACATGAATCGGAATCCGATATGAAGATTGAACTGCGGGCGATTGTACGGAATTCCTTGCCAGAGTGTGGAATCGGGAAAATGAAAAAACGGGCAACGCTCGGTTCCCCAAACGCTGCCCCGAAAGCCGGTTTCCGCCGGAATTAAATCGTGGGTTTACCGTTTTCTTCGCGCTTATCCATCTCGGCGATCAAGTCACGGGCGCGCTTGTCCGCAAAGACCTTGTCGGGCACCATGTTGGCCCCAAGGGTCTGCGCAATCCCCGTACGGTTCAACTGCCGCAGGGGATGGCCCGAAGCCCCCGCAATGATGAGTTCGTGGCCACGGCGCTTCAATGCACGGATGTAGACGGCGAGAATATCCATGGCGGAGTTGTCGATGTTGAGCAGATCCGTGAAGTCGAGGATGACGACTTTCGCGGCATCTTTGGCGGTGAGGCGCTTCGGATCGGTGATGCCTTCCAGTTTCGACACGGAACCGAAGAAGAGGGCGCCAGTGAGTTTCCAGGCTTCCACGCCCGCGGGCATGTCAAAGGGCAGCGTTTCCGGTACGACGCGCGTCAGCGTATTCATGCGGTAGATGAAGAACACGCAGGAAATCACGAGCCCCACTTCCACGGCGACCGTGAGGTCGAAAATGACGGTGAGAAGGAACGTGGTAACGAGCGTTACCTTGTAGCTCATCGTCATCGCCTTCAGACGAGAGAATTCCTTCCAGTTACCCATGTTCCAGGAAACGAACATCAGGATGGCAGCCAAAGCGGACAAGGGGATGTCGCTTGCCAAGGGGGCCGCTGCGAGAATCACGACGAGAAGCGTCACGGCGTGCACGACGCCGGCAATGGGACTTGCGGCACCGCTCTTGATGTTCGTCACGGTACGGGCGATCGTGCCGGTAGCGGGAATGCCTCCGAAGAAGGGCACGATGAAGTTTGCGATACCCTGGCCCATCAGTTCCTGGTTGGGGTCATGGCGATCGTCGGTCATGGCGTCGGAAACTCGGGCGCACAGCAAACTTTCAATGGCGCCCAAAAGCGCGATCGTCAGCATCGGGCCCACGAGACCGCGCAGGGCGGAGAAGGACAAGTCCGGAATCGCGAGGTCGGGAAGTTTCTGCGGAATGCCGCCGAACTTGCTCCCGATCGTTTCCACGGGAAGGTTGAAGGCGGAGACGATCACCGTCGACAAGACGAGCACGATCACGGTGCCGGGCAGATGGGCAATCCAGCGTTTCCACGCGGGGCCGTTCATCGCGTAGCCCTTGGGCCAGAACATGACGACGAGGAAACTTACGAGTGCCACGCCGAAGGCGTAGGGGTTGAAGGTCGAGACGTGTGACGCCAAGGCTTCGATCTGACCGAAGAACCCGGCGGGCATCTTGTCGATCGTGAGGCCGAGAAAGTCCTTCACCTGCGAGAGTCCGATGAGAACCGCAATACCGTTCGTAAAGCCGATCACGATTGACACAGGAATGAAGCGAATGAAGCTTCCGAGCTTAAAGAGCCCCATCAAAAAGAGAATGATCCCGGAACCGATCGTCGCAATTAAGAGGTTTGACAAACCGTACTGGGCGATAATCCCGTAGATGATGACGATGAAGGCGCCCGCGGGGCCGCCGATCTGCACGCGGCAACCGCCGAAGACGGAAATGAGAAAACCCGCGATGATGGCGGTATAGATACCCGCTTCGGGCGGTACGCCCGAAGCGATGCCGAAGGCCATCGCAAGGGGGAGCGCCACCATGCCCACCGTCAGACCCGCGCTCACGTCGCGCGAGAAGAGGTGCATGTTGTAGTTGCGGATGCAGTCGACGCTCACCGGGCGGAACGGTGCTAGCGGCAGGTGAGATACGGCATTTTTAAGGGAAGTCAGCAGAGACATTTTTGCGCAAGAAAAAACAAAACCCGCCGCAACAACAAAGGGCCGGGCGTCTCGCGACAAAAAAGAGGGAAGGCGGGCGGCGAAAAAATGGAAAACGACGGGAGGGGCGCATTGTAAGGAATTGCAACCCGATTTGGGGCGCTGAAATCGAAATTTCTCCTGATAATCAGGGAAAAAACGCTGAAATACGCCGAAAGGAGGAGCCCGCAATGCATCAGCCCGGCAACGGGCGGCCGGGCTGATGAAGAAAACGATGCAGATCAGTGGGGGTAAAGCGCACCCAAAATGCGCGGCCCGGTTGCAGCCGTGACTTCGGGAAGGTTCCCCGCCTGACGCTTCAAGAATGCCCAGGCAAGCCACGCAAAGGCCATGGCTTCCACGTGCATCGGCGCTACGCCCAATTCCATCGTGGACTTGACGGCGATCTTGGCGCCCGCTTCATCCTGCAGGGACGCCATCAGCGTGCGGTTCAAGGCGCCGCCCCCGCAGACGTAGAGTTCTTCGGTGCGGCCGGCAAAGCGCGTGACGGCGTCCACAATGCTCTTCGCGGTAAAGCGGGTGAGGGTTGCCTGCACGTCCGCCGCGGAAACGCTCGGGAATTCCTTGAGGATGTTTTCGAGCCAGGCGAGGTTAAAGAGTTCGCGGCCGGTGCTCTTCGGCGGTTCCTTCGTGAAATAGGGCTCCGCCATGAGGCGCGTGAGAAGCGCTTCATTTACGGTGCCCGTCGCTGCCCAACGGCCGCCTGCGTCGTAGGGGCGTTCCAGGTGCTTGGCGCACCAGGCGTCCAAAAGGATGTTGCCCGGGCCGCAGTCAAAGCCGGTGACGGAACCGTAGCTCTTCACCGGAGGGAGGAACGTGATGTTGGAAATGCCGCCGATGTTGACGATGCTGCGGGCGACGTTGCCCGTAAAGACCTGCGCGTGGAAAGCGGGCACTAAGGGGGCACCTTCGCCGCCCGCAGCGACGTCGCGCGTGCGGAAGTCCGCAATGACGTTGAGGCCGGAGAGTTCCGCCACCATTGCGGGGTTGTTCAACTGCAGCGTCCAGCCTTCTTCGGGACGGTGACGGATCGTTTGGCCGTGAACGCCGGCGGCGGCGACTTCTTTGCGGGGAATATCGGCGGTATTTAAGAGCTCCGCAATGGCATGCGCATAGATCTTTGCCAATTCCACTGAGGTGCGGCCCATCCGGTCGATTTCATTGTTGCCCGGGGTGCAGAGCGCGAGAAGCTCCGCGCGCATTTCATCCGTGAAGGGAACGTGGTAGTGACCGCGGAATTGGGGTACGCTGCCCGCAAAGTCTACGGCGACGGCATCTACGCCGTCCAAGCTGGTGCCCGACATCAGGCCGAGCGTAATTGTCTTCTGCATGACTCTCGCTGTAAAAGAAATAAATGGCGAAGGCAAACACCCCGCCAACGGCGGAAATTCTAATGCGCGGGTTGCGCGGCGGATAAGGTGTTGGCCTCAGTCTGCGCTGTCTGAACGCGGGAGAGAAGGTTCAGTTTCGCCTTTAAGGGGGCGATGCGCACGCGCATCTGCGCCAACTGGTAGGGGCTCAGGTCGGGTTCATCCGGGAGATCAGCCGTCATCGGATTGATCTGCACGCCGTCTACCTTCAATTCGTAGTGAAGGTGCGGTCCTGTTGCGAGCCCCGTCTGCCCCACGCGGCCGATCAGCTGCCCGTATTTCACCTGCGCGCCTTTGACGACGTTGGGAGCGATCGACGAAAGGTGGGCGTACACCGTCTGGTATTCCGGACCGTGCTGCAGACGGATGTAGTTGCCGTAGCCGGTGCCGACGCCCGCAAAGACGACTTCGCCGTCGGCCGCGGCTCGCACCGTGGCGCCCCAGGGCGCGCGGAAGTCGGTGCCTTGATGCGGCCGGACGACGCCCGTGATGGGGTGACGGCGCAGCGGCGCAAATTCCGAACTTACGCTTTTCACGTCCAAAGGAATACGCATGAAGACTCGCTGCGCGATGTGGCCGGAGGCGTCAAAGAAATGGCCGCCGCGGCCGTCGTTATTGAACCAGAACCAAGTCTGCGTCGTTCCTGCGTGGTCAAAACTCATTGCGAGCAGTCGCCCGTAGCGTACGAAATTGCCGTGGGCGTATTTCGCTTCGTAGATGAGTCGGAACCGGTCGCCTGCCGTGAGTGCAGTGACGGCGTCGCGGTCAAAGTCAAAGGCGTTGTGCATCTGAGTGACGATCGTCGCCGGAACCCCCAGATCCTTGAAACTCGCGTCGGGGCTCCCAAGAACGGTGCCGCTCACGAGGGCCGTCTGCACGTCAAAGGCAAAGGGCGAAGTGTTGACGGCAAACAATTGACCGTCGTTCGTCCGGGTGACTTCGAGAACGCGGCCTTCGGCGGTGTCGGGTGTGTCGTAAAAAAGCGACAGCCGGTTAAGCGTCCCGTCGGCCGCCAAGTCCGCAGTGACAAAGCCCCCTTTTCGCGGCATTACGAGTTTCCGTGCTCCGGGGTCTCGGGTGACGAAATCAAAAGCGGCAGGATCCCGGATCTTGAGCCGGGCAAAAAGCGACGTGAGCGTATCGTGATCCCGCACCGGGGTGTCGCGTGTCATTGGTTCGTTCACGGGCGTCGAGAGCGTAATCTGACTTCTTAAGTCGGGGAGCCTCACGGGGGTGTAGACCACCCGCTGCAGTTTGGCGGGATCAATCGGTTCCTCCGGAATCGAGAGGATGAATCCTGCGAGCACGGCGGGCGGCACGGCCCCTGCGAGCAGCAGCGCCGTCAGACGCCGACGCGCCTGCGGACGGTTGCGGACGTAGTCTGCCAGATTCGAAGTTACGGCATGGCCGAGACGGCGCAGCTGGGCGCCGACGAGGCTCGGAGAAGTCATCGGTCGAAAAAGCTTTTGTAAATAATGAGGCGGCGCATTATCGCACGCACAAAAGACGGCGAAAAAAAGTGGGGCGGCGCCGAAGAGGTCTCTATGATAAGGCGTTTTGCTTATCCCACCTCTTTGTCATGCAGTCTTTTTGGATTCTTGTCGCGACTTTTTCGACGACGCTCACCTATGCCTTCATGAAGATGATCGAAACGGACTGCGCCTTCTACGAAATCTTTTTTGTGCGCTCGCTTTTCCTGATGCTCGCCACCGTTCTCTTGGCGGCGGGCTCCGGCGTCAGTCTCAAAACCGCGTACCCGTGGCTGCATCTGCGGCGGTTGGCGGCGGGGATTACCGCTTTGAGTCTCAACATCATCGTGGTGCAGCATCTGCCCTTGGGATCGTCGCAGACGTTGGCCTACACCGCACCTCTTTTTGTGGCCGGAGCCGCCGTGGGGCTTGCACTGCATCGCGGAAGTCGGGTTGATCCGCGGCTTTTGACGGCGGTGGTGCTGGGATTTGTCGGCGTGTGCCTCGTGATGCGGCCTCAGTCGTCTGACGGGGAACTTCTGTGGGCGGCGCTGGGACTTTTTTCGGGGTTCTGTGCGGCCGTGGTGAGTCTCACGCTCAAAACGCTCGGGAACGCCGGGGAGCCCGTGGCAAGAACCGTTGCGTATTTTTCCGTGGGCTCCTTTGTGTTGTCCGGTCTGGTGGTTCTTGTCTGCGGCGAACACGAGGTGCCGGAACTTTTGTCGGATCCGTGGTTGTGGGCGGTGGGTGCCGGAACCGTGGCGTCGCAGTTTGCGCAGGCGCAGGGGTGGGGACGGGGGCGGACGCTTCTATGCGCCAATCTGCAGTTCTCGGTGGTGATTTTTGCCGTTCTTTTGGGCGCCGTCTTTTTCGGGGAGTCGCCCGATGCGTTTGCGATTGCCGGGATGGCCTTGATCGTGGCGGCGGAATGTGCGGCGGCGTATTTTCAGCTGGTGTCCGCACGAAAACGGTGAGGGAGGTGCAGAAGGTTTGATCTTATGCAAATGGCAATTATGCACAAGTCAATAATACGAATTGCATTATACGAAGCGTATAACGGAGGTTTTGAGTTAGGCGTAAAGAAAGAGGAAGCATCCCCGAAGGACAACTTCCTCTTCAGCCATAGGTCGAAGGTTACTTCGCCGTCACATGTTGCCCGGCAATGTGGCCGAACACTAGTAAGTCCGTCAACGCATTGCGACCCAAGCGGTTGGAACCGTGTACGCCCCCGGTGACTTCACCCGCGGCGTAAAGCCCCGGAATCACGCGCCCCTTCGTGTCGAGCACCTGCGTCTTTTCATTAATCTTGAGGCCCCCCATCGTGTGGTGAATCGTCACCGTGATGGGTACCGCGTAGAAAGGCGCCTTTTCAACGGTGTTCCCCGTAAGAATCTTCGGTACCGGCAAGGACTTCGTATTCTGTGTGCGGGTCGCTTCGTTGTAAGACGTCATCGTGGCAAGGAATGCTTTCTCATTGATCCCCGCCGCCTTGGCGAGACCGGAGAGCGAATCGGCTTTGTAGGCGTAACCGTGGTTAAGAGCGATTTGCATCAGATCGTCGCGTACCTTCTTCTGGTCGATCGTCTGCTGGTCAAAGATCGAATAAACCACCTGTCCCGGCTGCTTCAGGATGGCGTTGGAGAGTTCATCGCGCCGCCCGGTTTCATCGATGAAGCGTACGCCGTCCTGATTGACGTAGGGCGTGTCGTTGGGGCGACCGGCAATGGCGGATTCCACATTGCCGTTCTTGGGGTTGCCGTGCGGATGGATTTGAATCCACTTCATGCCCTCCAAGGCGGCGCCTGCCGCGACGGCTTCGTTGATGACTTCACCCGTAGCACCGGGCTGGTTCGACGTCGCAATGACGGAAATGTCGTTGTACTTCTTCACCATGGCGAGGTTCGCGCCGTAGCCGCCCGCGGCCAAAATGACGTTTTTGGCGGAGAACGTATGCGTCTTGCCGTCTTTGTCGGTGGCCGTTACGCCCGTGACGCGGCCGTCGGCCGTGCAGACGAGAGACGTCACCTTCATTGAAGTGTAGATGTGGCTGCCGGCCTTCGTGACCTTATCCGCCAAAGGCGCAATGTAGGCGTCATACGTCGAAATCGGCGTCTTGCCGTCGGCCTGACGCGGCCACTGTCCGCGCGGATAAATGCCGCCGATACCGACGTCGATCCAGTGACGCGGTACGTGGAACCACGTCATGGAGGACTGTTTTTCAAGCCACTGCATGGCTTCGGTGGCGTGTTCGGCCATCGTGAGCACGAGCTTCGGATCGTTCTTGCAGTCGCCGCCCAAGATGGTCTGCAGCGCGAAGAGTTCCGGGGAATCGAAAATGTACTTTTTCCCCGCGGCGTCGTGTGCCGCAAGCTGTTTTTTCACGATGTCCTGCAGACGGGCGGCCTCTTTGCTGCAGGGCGCGCGGTTCGTGTATTTCGCAATGATGTCGCGCACGGCGGGCGTCATGTCCAGAAGCTTTTCGGGTTCCGGGTCAATGGCGGACATATTGCCTTCGCTGCGGGCGGTGTTGCCGCCGATCATCGCCATCT